>Ga0302314_10011515_pt1 | contig 15421 bp, 8 predicted proteins | sample III_Palsa_N2_3_FD_200533 | JGI IMG/M metagenome (GOLD analysis project Ga0302314, IMG submission 200533) | Peat permafrost microbial communities from Stordalen Mire near Abisko, Sweden - III_Palsa_N2_3 | ecosystem: Environmental > Terrestrial > Soil > Palsa > Peat permafrost | place: Sweden...
GATTCGGATTGCGGGGCGAAGGCACCTACGCCGATGTTGATGTGGTCGCCCTTGGGGAAGAGCCAGCCGTAGCCGCCGGGGAGTGGGGCGAAGTCGAAGACGAGGTCGGTGGGGGCGTCGCCTGCGGGGAGGTTGGTGGGGAGGGTGTTGTAAGGGATGGTGGCTTCGAGGGCGAAGCCGCGTTGGTACCAGGTGGGCTCCGTTAGGAGTTGGGCGGCGGTTGAAGGAAGGCCCGGGGCTAAAGCCCCTTCGTTTGCCGCGCTATTCAGTGGGCTGAAGCCCACTGCTAATCCGGAAGAGCCCTGTAGTCCGGAAGTGCTCTGGTGGAGACTTTGAGCGAGGCGGCGGGTTTGGCCGTTGGAGCCGTCGGCTCCGATGAGGATGGGGGTGGTGAGGGTTTCGGTGTATTGCTCGTTGGATTGGGTGAAGGCGATGTCTAGTTCGATGTGGGTCGGGAGACCGTCAATGCCCGTGGCTTCGCGGAGGGCGAGGATGGTGTCGATCTTGCGGAGTTCGACGCTGCCTCCGTTGCGGCCGGAGGCTAGGGTTTGGTGGAGGCAGAAGTTGTCGAAGCGCTCGCGGACGGCCATGGCGCAGATGGGGTTGCGGGTCTTTACGCGGACTTCGCGGTGCTTCGGGTCGTCGGAGGTTTGTTGCAGGACGATCTCGTGGCAGACGCGTTCGACGATGGGGTCGACGGAGTAGCGGAGAGCGGTGAGGGTTTTGCGGGTGAGGCCGCAGGCGCAGGCCTTGGGACGCGGGAAGGTGCGTTTGTCGAGGAGAAGGACGCGCTTGCCTGCCTGGGCGAGGTCGTAGGCTGCGGCGCAACCGGCGGGGCCGGCTCCGGTGATGAGGATGTCGTAAGCGTGAGGCATCTCTTCTAAGTTTAGTCCGTGGAGGCGTTGGTTTCTTGGAGGCCGCGATGGTGGGCTTTTGTCGTGCGTTTTGCGACCACGGTCCGACACTAGAATAGGGTGACGCACTTCGCGAGGAGATTCCGATACACATGGCCGACAACGTAGAGAGCAGGAGCAGCGCATGGAACAATCCAGACTTTCGTCCGGATCTCGCCTTTGCCAAATTTACAGAGGAGATGCTCGAGCGCCTGCGTTCCTATGGGCGAGAGGAGAGCTTTCCTGCGAACGTGCCGCTGTTCACTCACGGGGAGCGGCAGGTCGATATGTTTGTCGTGCTCGACGGGCAGGTCGATATATGTCTGCCTGTTTCGAACGGCGAGTCGAAGGTGATCGCCCACCATCAGCGGCTTGATTTTTCCGGCGAGTTGAATCTTTTGACCTCGCAGGGGTCGCTTGTAGAAGCGCGGACTGTTAAAGAGAGCCGTCTTCTTCGCATACCGCGTAATGAGTTGCAGCGACTGATGCGCGCGGAAGGCGATATCGCAAATCTCATCACCTCGGCGACTATCTGGCGTCGCATTGGCATCCTCGCTGAAGACACCAGTGGCGTTGTGCTGATGGGACACGCCAATGACGCGGAGACTACAGGCATTCAGCGCTTTTTTATCCGCAACAACTATCCGCACAGGATCGTCGAAGTGCCTTTCGGGGAAGCCGCGCTGCCTGAGGATGACCTGTCCGATCATGAGTCCAAGCTGCCGATGGTGATTCTCTCCGATGGCCGCATGCTGCATCGGCCCACCATCACGCAGCTTGCTGACGAGCTAGGCATTACCGAGCTTCCTGATCCTGAGATGGTCTACGACGTGATCGTCGTGGGCGCTGGGCCTTCGGGGCTTGCGGCCGCTGTTTATGCGGCTTCCGAAGGTCTTTGCACGATTGTGATTGAAGGTACTGCTCCCGGAGGCCAGGCGGGTACGAGTTCCAAGATTGAAAACTATCTTGGCTTTCCAACGGGAATTTCCGGTCAGCGGCTGGCGAGCCGCGCGCAGTTGCAGGCGTTGAAGTTTGGTGTGCGCTTTGCCATCTCCAGAGAGACCATTACGGCGGAACAGATTGATGGCATTCACAAGCTGACGCTGGCGGGTGGTATCCCGGTGTGCTCGCGATCTGTTGTTGTGGCCTCGGGTGCGCAGTATCGCAAGCTTTCGGTGGAGAACTACGCGCAGTATGAAAATCGCGGGATTTACTACGCGGCGACTGCGATGGAGTCTGTGCTTTGCCGTGAGCATGAGGTCATCGTGGTGGGCGGTGGGAACTCGGCGGGGCAGGCTGCGGTGTTTCTATCGGGCATTGCGAAACACGTGCATCACATTGTGCGCGGTAAGTCGCTGGCGAGCACGATGTCGCAGTATCTGATCTCGCGGATTGAAAGCTCGTCGCACATTACGCTCTATACCGACTCCGAGATTGTGAAGCTTGAAGGTGAGTCTTCGCTGGAATGCGTTACGTGGGTGAATCGCAAAACCAAAGAGTCTACGATGAAGCCGATTGGGAGCGTCTTCGTGATGATTGGCGCGGAGCCGAACTCCGGTTGGCTTTTTGGCACGGTGCGGCTGGATAAGAAGGGCTTCATTCTCACGGGCGGCACGGAGGGCTTCGATGGCACTCCTTATGCGACGAGCGTGCCGGGGATGTTTGCTGTCGGCGATGTGCGCTCGAACTCTGTGAAGCGCGTTGCATCGGCGGTGGGCGAGGGGTCTGTGGTGATCTCGGACGTTCATCGCTATCTTGCCGATCATCGCAATAACTTCGCGGCGGAACCGAACTCCGCGCTTGCGGCGTTGCGGTCGGCGAGTGCTGCGGCTACTCCTGAAAGCTAGCGCGGGTTTGACTTGCGCGTGGTAGCTTTTCATAAGGGATGGGGGTCTATACCTACCGAAGATGACTTGTGCAGAGTTCTATACCAGCGTTTCCGAGTTGAGCGGGCCCTCTCAGATACATCGACGTTGCTATGGAAGCAGGGTCGGGTTTAAGTTTCTTCTGGTGGTCGCACTTTGGATGTTTCCGGCACTTTGCTGGGGACAGCGGTCGCAGACTATCGCGTTTACGCAACCACCACCGCAACAAGCTTATGCGGGCACCGCAGTCGTGCTGGTGGCGACGGCGACCTCGGGGCTGCCGGTGTCTTTCAGCGTCGTCAGCGGGCCAGCGCAAGTGAGCGGGGTCAACGGAAGCACGCTTACGTTCATTGGCGTTGGTACGGTCGTGGTGCAGGCCGATCAGGCCGGGGGAAGCGGTTATTCTGCTGCGCCCTCGTTGCAGGCCCCAGCGGTTACGGTGGCGCTGCTTACTGAGCCGGTCACCACGCAATCTACCTTGATCACAACGGTCGTCACGTTTACGACCGCTGGAACGCTGGCCCAGGCTTCTGCGCTCACGCAGGGCGCGGCGAATCTGGACTTCAGCCTGTACACGTCACCGGTGATTGCGAGTCCTTCCCCTTTTTGTAGTGATGGAGTTGCTTACACCGCTGGCCAGACTTGTTTGCAGCAGTTTTATTTCAAACCGACGCGGCCGGGAATTCGCTACGGTGGCATTACTCTGGCCGACGCCGCAGGGAACCTGCTGGCGAACAGCTACATCTACGGCTACGGAGTTGGCCCGCAGGTGCTGTACCAGCCCATTGTGCAAACGCTGGTGGGGAACTCTCTCGGCCAGCCCAGCGGAGTTGCCGTCAATGGGAACGGCGATCTCTTTGTTTCCAATGGCACAGGCGCCGGCCTGACGGAGATTGCCGTCAACGGCACGGTAACGCCGATTGGCAACTTTACTGTGGGCAAAGATGTCGCGGTCGATGGCAGCGGCAACGTCTTTATCATCACCTACGACACGCTCTCCGAGGTGATGGCTGTGAATGGGGAGATTCCTGCGTCCCCCGTTATCCGCACCCTGGCTACAGGCTTTACCGTGTCTGGCGGCGGCCTTGCCATTGACGGTAGCGGCAACGCTTATATCGCGAACAGCCCCTTGACGACCACGGTAGCGGTTCCGACTGGCGTTGTTTATGAGGTTTACGCTGTCGGTGGTGTGATCCCTTCGGGTTCTTCCAAGCAAACCATTGGCCCGGTGTTTGCTTCGCCTACGGGCGTTGCTGTTGATAGCAGTGGCAACGTGTATATCTCGGACGGCTATGCGCCGGGCATCTTTGAGATGCTTGCGGTCAATGGTCAGGTACCCGCCACGTCCCCCGTCGTGCTGAGCCTGGGCAGTGGTTTTGTGTCTCCCAGTAACATCCGTCTCGACGATACGAACGACATCTTCATCTCTGACGCGGGGTTGCCGGGTATCCTGGAATATCCCGCTGTCAACGGTGTGGTGGCACCTTCGACGCTGCCCAAGTCCATCGGCTCCGGCTTCTCTTATCCGCAGGGGTTGCTGGTCGATGACAGTGGCAACGTTTTCGTCGCCGACCAGGGCTATCCGCAGGTGGTGAAGCTCAACTACTCCAGCGTGCCGACGCTCAACTTTGCGCCGACCACCGTGGGACAGACCAGCACGGATAGTCCGCAAGCTGTCACCTATACCAATGGGGGCAACGCCGATCTTGTCTTTATGCCGCTTGGCAGTGGAAGCAATCCGGTGATTACGCCTGGCTTTACGCTGGGCGTCTCTTCGACCTCCTCGTCCTGCCCGCAGCTTACGCCGGGGAGTGCGGCGGTGACGCTGGCGGTGGGGCAGTCCTGCACGGACCAGGTGAGCTTTACGCCTCTTGCGGCGGGGCCGCAGAGCGGTACGCTGACGACCGTCGACAACGATCTGAGCGTGGCGAATGCAACGCAGGTTGTGCAGTTGAACGGTACAGGAGTGCTGGAGGTGCCGACGATTGTGTTCAACGTTGGTAACCACTTCGTGGACGATCCACCGTTTACCGTAGCGGCTACTTCCAACAGCCCCGCAGCTTTTAGCTACAGTGTGTCGAGTGGCCCGGCGACTGTTGCGGGCTCGACGGTTACGCTGTCCGGCGCTAGCGGTACGGTTACTCTGCTTGCTTCGCAGGCTATCGACATACCGTATGGCGCAGGGAGCGCGGCCGCGAGTTTTAATGTGGCCAAGCACTCCCAGAGGATTAACTTTCCGCCACTGGCAACGCCCGTTTCGCCGACGGTTTCTCCGGTTACGCTGGTTGCGACGGCAAGCTCCGGTCTGCCGGTGGTGTTCAGTGTGGTCTCAGGGCCGGCTACGGTCAGCGGCAATCAGCTTAGGTTTACGGGATATGGCCAGATCGTGATTGCTGCTGACCAGCCCGGCAATGCCATCTACGACGCCGCGTCAGAGGTTACGGAACCACTCTTCGTTCTGGACAACAGGGTAGCGGTGACGCTTACCGGGGTGCCGAATCCTGTGTTTCTGAAAGATCCCATCACCTTCACCGCGACTGCTACGCCGGTGTCTGGAACGGCCACGGGTTCGATGCTGTTTCTGGATGGCAGCACGCCGCTGGCTACGGTGCCGATGAGCGGAGGAGTTGCGAGCTTCACCACGTCGTCACTCACGCTGGGGCTGCACAACATCATCGCGGTTTATAGCGGAGACGCTGTGTTTGCCACCGTCACCAGCGCGCCGCTTAGCGTGCTGGTGGAAGAGTTCAGCCTTGCGGTCAGCAATCCGGATGTCATCATCAGCCATGGAGGAACGGCGGTCTATAACCTCACGGTGACGACGGTGGGCGGCACGTTTATGGCTTCGACGATTCAGTTCGCGGTGAGCGGCAATCCTGATCGCTCGCCGTTGACGTTTAGCCCTCCGCAGATTGCTACGGGCAGCGGAACGACCAACGTTACGCTCACGATTCAGACGCCGGACTACCCGGTCGGGCCGTGGATACCGCCTTCGGGGCAAGGGGTTACGCTGGCGGTGCTTTCGCTGGGGGCCTTGTTTGGACTTGGCGGGAGGCGTCGTCTGTTTGGCTTGCGTTCTTCGCGTATCGCGATCCTGCTGTTGGTGCTGGGGATGTCGGCAGGGGCGGTGACGCTTAGCGGCTGCGGCTCGGGCTGGGGTCCGCAGAGTTATCCCATGACGGTTACTGCTAGCTCAGGTGCGCTTTCTCATAGTGTGGTGCTGAAGCTGGTCTCGCAATAAATCTTGTGCGGAACAATCAAATGGTTTGTCGCGGTCAGATGTTCATGGCTTCGGCGAGCAGGGTGTAGCTGCGGAGCCTGGCTTGGTGGGAGTGGGTGATGGTGTTGATGATGAGTTCGTTGAGGTGGAGTTCGGAGGCCATGCCGCGGAGTTGGCGGGCTACTTTTTCGGGAGTGCCTACAAAGTAGCGGGGCCATTCGTTGTCTTCCGGGGCGTCGAGTGAGCCGGCCGTGAAGGCGAGGAGTGGGTTGGGGGCGGTGGGGAGAGCGGCTAGTTCGCGCTCGGCGTCTTCGGGAGTGGCGACGGGGCGGCGGTCGTCCATGCGGATGCGGCGTTGGAGGAGGCGGACGCTGGCGTGGAGGTGGTCGGCTTCTTCCTGGGTGGGAGCGCAGATGACGCCTACGGCGAGACTGGCTTCGGGTTTGGTGCGGCCGTCTTGTCCGGATGCTTCCGTGGAAACCCCGATCTCCAAGTGCGAGAGATCGGGGGCACCCGGTTTGGTGGTACTCCGGTTTGAGGGTTGGAAGTTTTGCTGGTAGTACTCGATGGCCTGGCGGGTCTGGACGGGGGAGAAGAAGTGGGCGAAGGCGTAGGGAAGGCCTTCCTGCGCGGCGGTGGCGGCGGACCACATGGAGGAGCCGAGGAGCCAGATGTCGGGTGCGCCTGCGGCGGTGGGCATCACGCGGATGTTGCTGAAAGGGTGTGGGCCTTTGGCGTCGGCGTACTGGGCCCAGCGCTCGGGGTGCAGGAAGGCGCGGAGCTCGGCCAGCTGCTGGGGGAAGTCGTCTTTGTGGGCTGCGTTGCGGTCGCGGCGGAGAGCATAGGCCTCAAGCTGGCCGCCGCCGGGGGCGCGGCCGATGCCGAGGTCGATGCGGTTGGGGAACATCGCGTTGAGCGTGCTGAAGACTTCCGCAACCTTGAGCGAAGCGTAGTGCGGGAGCATGACGCCGCCGGAGCCTACGCGGATGTTCTTGGTGGCCGCGGCGGCGCGGGCGATGAGGATCTCGGGTGCGGTGCAGGCGAGGAGATCCATGGCGTGGTGCTCGGAGTACCAGAGGCGGGTGTAGCCGAGGGCGTCGACGTGCTGGGCGAGCGAAAGGGAGTTCGCGAGAGCGTCGGAGGGTGTGAAGCCGGCGGGGACAGGGGACTGGTCGAGGACGGAGAGGCGAAGCTTTGGTGGCTGAGTCGAACTCATGGAGATTGGATGAGCCAGAAAGAATATGGACGCGGAAGGAGATTGGTGGAGACTTTCGTGAACCGGGGGCGTCCAAGACTGCATCTTGAGCTGTGGAAGAGTTGAGTGGTGGAGAAGAGTTAACAGCGAACAGTTAACAGCGAACAGAGAGCGGCAACCGCAGATCCCCTTCGGGAATGACAACAAGAGAGATCGCTGCGGGCGTTGGGCTGGCGCGGGGTTAGACTGACGAAGTTTAGTGAGGGCGGAGTTTGACGACAAGATGGTCGAGTGCGTGGGCGGCTGGGTTGTTGCTGACGCTGCTGGTGGGTGGGGGTGTAGCGCAGGATTCGGGTGGGCCTGCGCTGATTTCGATGCGGGCGCTGGAGAATGGCTCGCTGAATATCTGGGTGATACGGCAAGCGGTGCCGAAACGGAAGGATTTGCAGATTGCCGCGCTGCATCATGCGACTCCGCTGACGTATACGGAGCAGACGACGGGCAATTTTGGGCAGTCGGCGACTACGTTTGGGCAAACGGCTGGGAGCTATGGCGTGTCGTCGAGCAGCCCGACGATTGCGGTGGGAGCGGGTGCGCCGGGAGTGACGGCGAACTCGACGGATGAAGAGAAGGCGGCGGCGGTGGGGTATGCGGCGCAAACGTCGGGGAGTTTTGGGCAGACTTCGGGAAGCTATGGGACGGCAGCGAGCGACCATGGGCAGACGGCGAGCAGCCTGGGGCAGACGTCGAGTACGTATGGCACGTCGGCTAGCAATCATGGACAGACGGCGGGGAGCTTTGGGAACTCGCTGAGCACGATTGCGGATGCGGGGAATGCTGCGTCGCAGGCGAAGGGTGACCCGATTCGGACGGCGAGCCTGGAGTTTGAAGAGCGGCTGCGGAGAGCGTTTCCGGGGTTGCAGGTGAAGTACACGGACGTTCCATCGAATGAGCTGGGGGATGATCTGAGAGCTGCGCGTGGTTCGAAGCTTTATCCGGATGTGCTGGTGGGGCCGTTGCCGGCGGAGTGGTGGACGGGTTGGCAGCAGGAGTATGGCGTGGCGCTGCTGCGTCCGGCGATGTTTGTGGACGATGGGTTGCAGAGTGCGCGGTCGCAGCCGGAGGTCGCACTGCTGGCGAGGGCTCCCCATGCGGTGGAGGCACGGGCGTTTGTGCTTTGGCTGAACGATGACGATGGCGTTTGCCTGGGGTGCGGCGGTGGGGTGGACCTGGCGTCGGTGGGAGCGGAGGGAGCTAAGGCTGCCGACGTGGCGAAGAATGCGATTGGGCAGTTGCTGAATGGCGAGTCACTGGGAGACCAGGCTGATCCGGCGATGGCGGATTTTTCTCCGTTGCTCTCGCAGGGGGTGTTGCTGACGACGGCGAATGGGCTGGCGGGTGATGCGGACCTGCAGGTTGAGAATGTTTCGGTGAATGGGAAGCTGGCGGCGGTGGCGATGCGGGTGATGGTGTCGTCGGAGAAGGCGTTTGGTGCGGCGCATCCGCTGCTGGTGTTGCGGAAGGATGATGATGGGCAGTGGCGAGTGCTGCATGTGTCGCTGAACCTGCCGGTGTATGAGCAGCAGACGGTGCGGAAGAAGTTGATGGATAGTGCGCCTCCGGATCGTGCGGATGGGGGCGGGCCTGCGGTGGTGGAGGGAGTTTCGCTGGCGTCTCCGCTGGATGGCGAGAAGCGGCAGGTGATGCCGGAGCTTTGGTGGGACAACAAGGGCGGCGCAGGGCTGCAGGTGGTGGAGTGGCAGATCTATGGGCAGGGCGGGTTGGCTGATCCGCAGTTATTTTTGGTGCCGGATGGGGCTTCGCGGTTGAGGACTCGGACGGTGGCCGGGTTTATGAATACGCCGGCAAAGTATCGGTGGCGGGTTTGGAGCGTGGGGGCTGAGGGAGAGACGAAGATTAGTCCGTGGCGGTCGGTGGTGATTGTGGCGCGGTAGGTGGGACCAGTTGTTAGTTTTCAGTTGTTAGTTGTTCGTGCTGGCTTTGGGGTGGTTCCTTTACCATCGCTGATGTGAGGGATGATTTGAGTTTGGAGCCGTTGCTGGAGGTGCGTGATCTTAGGATTGCGTTTGGGGCCAAGGAGGCGGTGCGTGGAATCTCGTTTGAGCTGAAGCGGGGTGAGACGCTGGGGTTGGTGGGGGAGTCGGGGTCGGGGAAGTCGGCTACGAGTTTGGCGATGATGCGGTTGCTGGGGCCGGCGGCTACGGTGGGGGGTAGTGTTCGTTTGAACGCCCGGGTCCCAGAAGCGGGACCCGGGGCACCCAGTTCTGTGGCGCAGGGTGTTGACGTGTTGACGTTGCCGGAGGAGAAGATGCGGCGGCTGCGGGGGCGGTCGATTGCGATGATCTTTCAGGAGCCGATGACGGCGTTGAATCCGGTGATGAAGGTGGGGCGGCAGATTGGGGAGGCGTTATTGGCTCATGCTCCGAAGACTTCGCGGAAAGACGTGCGGGCGCGGGTGTTGGAGGCGATGCGGGAGGTGGGGTTGCCGGAGCCGGAGCGCCGGATTGAGGACTATCCGCACCAGTTTTCAGGCGGGCAGCGGCAGAGGATCGTGATTGCGATGGCGTTGATCAACAAGCCGCGGCTGGTGATTGCGGATGAGCCAACGACCGCGCTCGATGTGACGGTGCAGGCGCAGATCCTGGCGTTGCTGAAGAAGCTGCGGGCGGAGCATGATTTGTCGATGCTGTTTATCTCGCATGACCTGGCGGTGGTGGCGCAGGTTGCGGACCGCGTGGCGGTGATGCGGCATGGCGAGATTGTGGAGATGGGGACGGTGGAGCAGATCTTTCGTGCGCCGCAGCATGAGTACACGAAGAGGCTGCTGGCTTCGGCGCCTTCGATGGTGACGGAGAGGGATAGACCGCTCGCGGTTTAGTGAGAGCGTTTGGTGCCTCGATAGAGTAGACTGACCAACGGCTTATGCGCGCGTTGGTTGTTTCGGATATTCACGGGAATCTACAGGGTCTGGAAGCGGTTCTTGCTGCTGCTGGAGCGGTGGATGGGGTGTGGAATCTGGGCGATACCGTGGGGTATGGCGGGAATCCGAACGAAGTTGTGGAACGGATGCGCGCGATTGCTACGGTGAATGTGCGGGGGAATCATGATCGCGTGTGTTGCGGGCTGACGAACTCGCAAGGGTTCAATCCGGTGGCTGCGGAAGCGGCGGCGTGGACCAACAGGAAGTTGACTCCGGAGAATCTGGAGTGGCTGCGCGAGATGCCCAAGGGACCGGTGGCGGCGAGCGCGCGTGCGATGTGTGCGCATGGGTCGCCGCTGCATGAAGACCATTACATTGTGTCGATGCGGGATGCGTGGACGCCGCTGCAGCGGATGCAGACGGAGATTACGTTCTTTGGGCATACGCATGTGCAGGGTGGGTTTTCGCAGCGGGAGCATGAGTGGGAGGAGGATCGTCCGCAGTATGCGTCGGCGGATGGGCCGGTAGAAGCTGTGTTTGATGTGCCGGTGGGGACGCGGCATTTGATCAATCCTGGGTCTGTGGGGCAGCCGCGGGATATGGACCGGCGGGCGGCGTATGCGATCTATGACGATGCGGTGGAGCAGGTGACGTTTTATCGCGTGGAGTATGACGTGGCCGGGGCGCAGGCGGCGATACGCGCGGGTGGGTTGCCGGAGAGATTGGCGGCGCGGTTGGAGATGGGGCGATAGCTGCTTGAACGGCGGTTGCAAGGTCAGGCATGGGCGGGAGCGGTCGCGCTAAGCGCGCGATGCCCACGTTAGCGACGATGAAACCATCGCGAACATGGGGCACGCGAATTGTGCGGGTTCCTACAGGATATGAATTGTGCGGGCGTGCAGGAGAGCGGTCGCGCTTTGCGCGATACCCCACCCTGCCGCGCAAAAAGCGCGCGTCGAGGATGGGGCACTCCGATTGTGACGGGTTATGGGGAGCCCGGAGTTGTGGCGATGCTAGAGACTAGAACAGTTTGCCTAAGGTGAAGATGAACTTGCGTTCGCCGTCGTTGCCGATGGCGGGGGCTGCGGTGATGACGCCGAAGGGCGTTTCGGCGACGATGCCGAAGTAAATGTCCTGGCGGAAGATGGGCTCGGAGGTGGGGGAGCGCATCTCTCCGACTTCGTAGGTGGCTCCGACGTAGATGCTCTGGCCGAAGGGGGCTGGGAGGGAAGCGATGCGGCGCAGATAGCCGGGCGTGACGAGGAAGTAGTCCGTGCCACGGAGTTGGTCGATGGCCGATGCGCTCAAGCGTAGCGGGCCGCCGAGGGTGTAGAGGAACGGCTGCGCGACGTTGCGGGAGAACATGGTGGCGCCTTCCGCGTTGATGGCGAGGATGTTCTTCTTGCGGATGGTGTGGGCGATTTGGATCTGGCTGTAGAGTTGTGGCGCGCTGGGGCTGCTACCGGTGCCGTAGAGGTAGCCGAGGCTGGTGACGGTGCGGATGCCGTACTGCGGAACGAGGGCGCGATCCTGCGAGTCGTAGACGATTTTGACGCGGGCGGTCTGGGCGTTGCCGCTGTAGTCGGGCAGGCCGTCGAAGCCGGTGGTGGTGTTCCACTGGACGTTTTGGAACGAGTAGCCGGCACGGATTTCCAGCTTGCGGCCGTCGGTATAGCCGAGGTCGCCGCCGAAGCCGCCGGTCTGGAACTGGCGTTCCGAGAGGCGGGTGTTGCCGTTGTAGATGTAGTAGGGCTGGCGGGTGATGTTGGCGCGGGGAGCGGCGAAGAGACCGCTCCAGTTGAGGCGGCGGTAGTACTCGCCTTCGAGGTTGGTGAGGAAGCCGAAGTCGATGCGGGCGCGGAACTCAGAGCCGTAGTTGCCGAGATCCTGGTAGAGGAAGATGCTGCTGACGGTGGCTTCTGTAACGCCGCCGGTCTGGGCCTGGACGTTGAGGCCTAGATCGAGGAATGGTGGGCCGGTCTTCTTGTCGGAGACGGTGACGAGGATGATGGGACGGCGGTCGGAGTGGTCGGTGGAGTCGTAGCCGACGGTGTAGTCGGCGTCGTAACGGCCGTCGGCGCGTACGTCGGCGAGGAGGGCTTCGATCTGGTGGGTGTTGACGGGCTGATTGACCAGCGATGAGAACTTGCGGTCGACAGCTTCCCTGACGAAGGCGTTGGGCGCCTTGATTTTTACCTGGATGACGTTGCCGGCACGGCCGAGCTCCTTGGAGTGGCGATGCGCGAGGTATTGCTCCCATTGATCGTCAGGCAGGGCGTACTTGAGGAGCTCGTCTTTGTGGGATTCGGCGGCGGCGTATCCGCGGACGGCGAGTTCTTTGGTCTTGAGGTAGTCGGCGGAGGTGAAGCCGTTGATGTCGGGCATGATGACGACGTTGGCGAGCTGGCGGTCGCGGGCTTCGTTGACTTCAATGCCGACGGAGAAGGCGCGGCCGAGGACGCCGAGGATGGAGTCGAGGTCGCCTTTGCCGACGGGCTGGAGTGGAAGGCTGATGGCGAGGACGACGTCGGCCTTCATGGCGAGGACGTCAGAGGTGGGAAGGTTTTCGAGGATGGCGCCATCGACGAACTCGTGGCCGTCGAGCTCGAAGGGGCGGAAGACGCCGGGGATGGAAGCGGAGGCGCGGACGGCGTCCTGCAACGAACCGCGGGCGAAGGTGACGCTCTTGGCGGCGGTAAGATCGGTGGCGCGGCAGCGGAAGGGGATGGGGAGATTGTTGAAGTCGGTCTGGTCGTTGTAGGCGAGGAACTCTTTGTCGAGGAGCTCGTTGAGGCCGGTGTCGGTGAGGAGCGAGTTGCGGAGCGAAGCGCCGTGCTTGAGGCCGACGGTGATGGCGTTGGGGATGTCGCGGGAGTCTTCACGGCGACGGAAGTTGCGGGAGGAGTACTGGCTTTCGATGCGGAAGACGGAGTTTACGGAGTCTTCGGTCATGATGTGGGTCATCTGCTCGGGCGTTTTTCCGGTGGAGTAGAGCGCCGCGAGGATGGAGCCCATGCTGGTGCCGGCGATGACATCGACGGGGATGTGATGTTCTTCAAACCACTGCAGTACGCCGATTTCCGACATGGCGAGCGCGCCGCCGCCGCCCATGGCGAGGCCGATGACGGGACGGTCTTTAGGAAGGTCGGTGGGAGGCACGGAGGGAGCGAGCGGGCCGAGTTTGAGCTTGGTGGCACTGGCAGCCTGCTCTCCGGCGCTGGCGGGCTTGGAGGCGGATTTGTCGTCCTGCCCGGTTTTGGGGGCGGCGGATTCGGTCTTGGCGCCGGGCTCCGGCTGCTGGCCGGTGGCTTGCTTGAGGACTTCTGCCCCGTTTTGAGCGGGTTGGGACGTGGCCGGGCTCTGCGCGGAGAGGCTCAGCGCGGAGGCTGCGAATAGCGCTAGAAAGAGGGCTCGAGGCAGTGCAACGTTCTTCATCGTGATCGTTCCGTTCCCGTCGCGGTAGTGGGCGACCTTATTTCTGAAGGGCCTATTCGCGAATTAGACGCCAATTCTGGGCGGGGCGATGGATGAAAATTGTCGTAAAGCGTGGGGAATCAAGGAAGTGCTGGTCAGATTTTAGGAGGGTATTGAAGAGAGCGGTCGCGCTAAGCGCGCGATGCCCACCCTAGCGGCAAAAAGCGCCGCGAGGATGGGGCACCCGGATTTGTGTTCCTCACCCGGGCTTGTGTCCTCCCCGGATTAGATTGGGCGGGACACAAGCGTTGTGGTGTGGTTAGCGGGTGTATTCGGTGAAGAGGGTGGGGAACTGCTGTTCGAGGGCTGCAATTTTGGGGATGTCGCAGACCTGGATGTAGGGGTTGTGCGGGTTTTTGATGGCGTAGTCCTGGTGGTAGTCTTCGCCGCGGAAGAAGGCTACGAGTGGGACGATCTGGGTGACGATGGGCTTGTCGAAGACGTGGGCGGCGTCGAGCTGGTGGATGTAGGCCTGGGCGGTTTCGCGTTGCTGGTCGTCGGTGTAGAAGATGGCCGAGCGATAGCTGGTGCCGACGTCTGCGCCCTGGCGGTTGAGCTGCGTGGGGTCGTGGAAGACGGAGAAGAAGATGCGGAGGAGGGTGCCGTAGGTGACCTGGGAGGGATCGAAGATGATTTCGATGGCTTCAGCGTGGCCGGTGCCTTCGCCGCAGACTTCGCGATAGTTGGCGGTTTCAGCGGCTCCGCCGGAGTAGCCGACGGTGGTGGCGGCGACGCCTTTGACGCGCTGGAAGACGGACTGAGCGCCCCAGAAGCAGCCTCCGGCGAAGACTGCGGTTTCACGCTGGCCGGCGTCGTAGCCGGACTCGGGTGCGACGATGTCGTGGGTGGGGGCGGGGATGGGTTCTTTGCGGATTGAGGCCATGGCGAGGTGTCTCCAGACTCTTAGGGCGATCCAGATCAGGGCGAAGACCGCGGCAGCGCGGGCAGCGTAGACCAGGAGACCGTAGAGGTTCATGCGTATTGGACGCACGGGGTGGGGTTGGCGATGCGGCGTGGGTTCGTATAGTGAAGGAACGCACTATTGAGGGATATCACGATGAACGAAGTGACGCGGCGGAAGGTAATCCAGGGAGCTTTGCTGGGCGGAGCAGCGATGGTGGTTGGTGGCGAGAGTGCCGTGGGGCAGACTACGCCTGCGATTATTCCACCGAACGGGATTGCAGAGACGACGCCGCGGCTGCAGGGGATTCGGCGGGTGATTCTGGATACCGATCCGGGCAATGATGATGCTCTGGCGCTGTTGCTGGCGATGGCTGCGCCGCAGTTGCAGGTGGAGGCTGTGACGGTTTGTCCGGGCAACATGGGGCCGGAGGGTTATGACCAGCAGGTGAAGAATGCGTTGTACCTGGTGGATCTGGCGGGCAAGAGCGGGAAGGTGCCGGTGTATCGGGGGATGGACCGGCCGATTTTGAATAAGCCGTATCCTGTGGCGACGTTTATCCATGGCAAGTATGGGCTGGGCGATGTGCAGGTGCCTGAGGTGAAGCAGAAGCCGGAGGCCGAACATGCTGTCGATGCGATGCGAAGGATCGTGAACGCCGCGCCGGGCGAGGTGACGATCATGGCGTTGGGTGGGTTGACGAACATTGCGATGGCGATGCTGCGTGACGCTGAGTTCACAAGGAACCTGCGAGGGATTTTGTTTGTGGGCGGACGCTATGCGACCCCGGGGATGCCGCCGAGCTACAACGTGCTGGTCGATCCTGAGGCCGCGCATGTGGTGCTGACGTCAGGCGTGAAGCTGACGATGATGACGGCGGATGTGGTGAATCGCGACTCGGTGATGGTGGATGCGGACTTTGACCACGCGGC
>Ga0302314_10011516_pt1 | contig 15421 bp, 12 predicted proteins | sample III_Palsa_N2_3_FD_200533 | JGI IMG/M metagenome (GOLD analysis project Ga0302314, IMG submission 200533) | Peat permafrost microbial communities from Stordalen Mire near Abisko, Sweden - III_Palsa_N2_3 | ecosystem: Environmental > Terrestrial > Soil > Palsa > Peat permafrost | place: Sweden...
TGAGCCGGATATCGCCCTCTTCCACCTCGGCGAATTTGAGCAATTGCAGGGCCTCGCTGATCGGGAACAAGTCATCGAGTTCCAATTGCAGCGAGGCGGCCAGCGGCGGCAAGTCGGCGCGACCGTCGTATGGTGCCGCCGCCAGGGTTTCGAGCAAGCCCGATAGTAGGTTGGTCGAAACCGGCTGCAGCGCGGTCCCGATCGCCGCCACCGGCGCCGCCCGGTGCACCGGCGCCCGACGCGTCATCAGGGCATAAATATCATCCACCATCTGACGGAATGCCGGAGCTAGCCGGTCGCGCGGATGGGGGAATGTCACCCGCAGCTCGCTCGCGACCCGGCCCGGGTTGGAGGCGAACACCAGGATGCGGTCGCACATCAGCACCGCCTCCTCGATGTTATGGGTGACCATCAGGACCGACTTGATCGGCAGTTTGCGCTCCATCCACAGATCGATGAGATCGGTGCGCAGCGTTTCGGCGGTCAGCACGTCGAGCGCGCTGAACGGTTCATCCATCAGCAGCAGATCGGGGTGCACCACCAACGCGCGCGCCAGCCCGACACGCTGACGCATGCCGCCCGAAAGCTCCTTGGGATAGGCGCTTTCATAGCCGCCGAGACCGATCAGCGCGATCGCCGCGTCGGCGCGTTCGGCGCGCTCGTCCTTCGGCACCGAAAGCGCTTCCAGGCCAAGCTCCACGTTCTCCTGTACGGTAAGCCACGGAAACAGCGCGAAGCTTTGAAACACCATGGCGATGCCGTCGGCGGGGCCAGTGAGCTTTTGGTTGCGCCAGATCACGTCGCCGCTGGTGGGGCGCAGCAGGCCGCAAACGATGCGCAGCAAGGTTGATTTCCCAGATCCCGAGCGTCCCAACAGGCCCACGATTTCGCTTTCGCGGAGCGTCAGATCTACGTTGTCGAGCACCACCAGTTCATTGCCGGCATCCATCCGCCAGGCTTGGCGCGCCTTGTGGACTTCGAGCAGTATTTCGGTCGAAGGCGTGGCGATGTCAGGCATAGCGGGCTCCGATAGGAAAGTGAGTGGCCGTGGAACTGAAATAAATAAGTTGAGAAACCGGAAGAATCTTCTTTTTGTGAACAAAAAGAAGCAAAAAAACTTGGTCAATTAGGGGTGGTGTACATCGTCCGGGGCCGGTGTGCTCCGAGCCAATTCATCAAAAGTTTTTTGCTTCTTTTTTTCAAAAAAGATGCTTCTTCCTTCGCTTCAACCTATTGATGTTCAATCAGAACGACAGCCGGCGGGACGAGTAGGCCGCAAGACGGCGCCACAGCAGGCGATTGATCACCACCACGTACATCGACATCACGACCACTCCGAGCACGATCCGGGGGATGTCGCCCGCCGTGGTGGCTTCGGCAATATAGGCGCCCAGCCCATGTGCGGTAAGCGTCGTTTTCCCCCATTGGGCGACTTCCGCTACGATCGCGGCGTTCCACGCGCCGCCTGACGCGGTGAGCGCGCCGGTGATGTAATAAGGGAATATCCCCGGCAGGATCACCCGGCGCCACCACAACCAGCCCTGAACCTGAAAATTCTTCGAGACCTCGAGCAGATCGCCAGGAAACGCGCTGGCGCCGGCGATCACGTTGAACAGGATATACCATTGGGTGCCGAGGATCATCAGCGGCGTGAGCCAGATATCGGGCACCAGATGGAAGTCCACAATCACTACCACGAACACCGGAAAGAACAGATTTGCCGGGAAGGCCGCTAGAAACTGTGCCACCGGCTGGATCCGTTTCGCCCAATTCGGACGCAGCCCGAGCCACACCCCTACCGGCACCCACAACATCGAGGCCAGTGCGATCAGCACCATGACCCGCACCAGGGTAATAACCCCCAACCCCACTGCGATCACCAGATCGTGCCAGGTCAGGCTCGCCGAGACGAACACGAAAATCCTCTGTACCGCCCATAGGATGGTGAGTGCCAGCGCGGCGCCGAAAATCCCATCGGCGACCTGTTCCGGCATGACGAATTTCGGCGTCGCGATCTTGAACGCCAGACGCCGGCTGCTGAGCCATTGAAACCAGTCGCCGACCTGATCGATCGCCCAGGCGAGAAATGCAGTACGGCGCAACAGCGCCAGCATCCAAGGATCGTCTTCCTCGGCTCGCGCCGTGGTTTCGAAGCGGAATTTGGCCGACCACGCTACCAGAGGGCGAAACAACAGCTGGTCGTAGGCCAGGATTACCACCAACATGGTGAGGATGGCATAGAACACCGCGAGCAGATCGCGCCGTTCGAGCGCCACCGCGACGTATGATCCGATCCCCGGCAGCTTCCAGGTGGTGGCGCCCACCGACACTGCCTCTGATGCGACCACGAAGAACCAGCCGCCCGACATCGACATCATGGTGTTCCAGACCAGGCCCGGCATGGCGAACGGGACCTCCAGCTTCCAGAAGCGCTGCCAGGAGCTGAGCCGGAAGCTGGTGCAGGCCTCGGTGAGATCGCGCGGCAGGGTGGTCAGCGACTGATGGAAGCTGAACGCCATATTCCAGGCCTGGCTGGTGAAGATCACGAAGATCGAGGCCAGCTCCGCCCCCAGCACCCGGCCGGGGAACATGCCCATGAAGGCGGTGACGGTGAACGACAGGAAGCCCAGGATCGGCACCGACTGCAAGATATCCAGCACCGGGATCATCACCAGCCCGGCGCGCCGGCTTTTGGCCGCGATCGGCGCATAGGTGAAGGTGAACAGCAGCGACAACAGCAGCGCCGCGAACATGCGCAGCGTGGTACGGAGCGCATAATAGGGCAGATAGCCCGGATCGAGGTGGATCGTGGTGACTTCAAGCGCGGAGAGCGGCGCCAGGCTACTGCGGGCGGCTCCGCCGAACGCGGCGAAAAATCCGAACAGCGCCAGCAAGGCCGCCAGGTCAAACAGGTTGGGCAGGCGCCGACCCTGCGCAGCGGCGGGAAAACTCGCGCCAGTCATCGTGCCCCCCGCTTCGCTCGTGCCCAGGACGCCCCTTACACTGCCCGTGTCGGCCTGTCACTCGCCAGATAGATTGCAATTTGATGACATTTGCCATGCCGGCGGAGGCACTCCGGCCGCCATCTGGATTTGGGCCAGACTCGGGCGAAAGCACCACCAATCCGGATTGCGGCAAACCCGATCGTAGGGCAAAGTCCGCTCGATCACAGAGGAAGCCGACCACAACGGGAGGCAGGGGCAAAAAATGAAACTCGCCACTTTCCAGCGCAACAGCGCCGATCGTATCGCGATCGTGCACGACGGCGACAGCAAGTTGTTCGATCTTGCGGCCGCGGCCCTGGCCGAAGGCATCGAGCCGCCGCAATTCCGTTCGATGCTCGATCTGATCGACAGCGGCGAAGGCGGTCTCTATTCCGCCAGCCGGCTGTTCGAACGGCTGAGCGCCGAGCCCACGTTCAACCACGCGCTTGCCGATGTGAAGCTGCGCAGCCCAGTCCCGGTGCCACGTCAGCTCCGCGGTTTTACCAGCTTCCCTGGCCATCTCGCCGGCGCACCTGCGGGCGTGCGCCGCCTGGGCGCGCGTCTGCGCGGCGAGCCACTGCCGGAGATGGGCAAGAACCCGATCCCGCAGGTCAATCTGGACCGGCCGATCTATTTCAAGACCAACCGCTACAGCGTGGTCGGGACCGGCGAAGTAATCAGGTGGCCGCGTTTCTCCGAATATATGGATGTCGAACTTGAATGCGGTTTCTTCCTGTCGAAGGCGGGAGTCGATATCCCGGTCAGCAAGGCCGATGACTATATCTTCGGATATACGGTGTTTGGCGATTACAGCGCGCGCGACGAGCAGGTGCGGGAAATGGCCGGCCATCTCGGGCCGGCGAAGGGTAAGGATTTCGACACCGGCAACGCGATCGGCCCCTGGCTGGTGACCAAGGACGATCTGCCCGACATCATGACCCGCCGGATGACCGCGGTGATCAATGGCAAGATCTGGGCGGACAGCGATATGTCCGACGGCGTCTTCAGCTTTGCCGAAATGATCTCGTTCCTGTCCAACGAGGAGACCCTCTATGCCGGCGAATTCATCTCGGCCGGCACGGTAACTGGCGGGTCGGGGCTGGAGCGCGACATTTACCTGTCGGATGGCGACGACATCTCGCTCACCATCGACGGCGTCGGTACGCTGCACAACGTGCTGAAGAAGGTGCCGAGAGAATCGACGTGGCTTGACTTCGCCCGGCCCCGCACTGAACTACAGGATCAATCGCCCGCGTAACGCGGCACTTTATGGAATGGAACAACCACCTATGAGCAAAGTCATTATTATTGCCAGTTTCAAGCCAAAGGAAGGCAAGGAAGACGCCGTCGCAAGCGTCCTGCAAGTGATGGTCACCAACACCCGGATCGAACCGGGCAACCTGGTTTACAACCTATACCGCGACAAGGACGGCACCGGCTTCACTCTGTTCGAGGCCTACACCGACCAGGATGCGGTGGACCTTCATCGTGCCGCCGACTATTTCAAGAACTACCGCGCTACCATCATCGATCTGCTTGCCGAGCCGATCGCGGTGAAGTCGCTGGTCGGCGTCGACGTAGTCGGAGATTAACACCCATGAGCAGCACCGAAACCCGGCGCAAATTCCTCAGCACCAACCCCGCCACCGGCGAGGTCTTCGCCAGTTTCGAGGGCCTGACCGACGCCGAGCTTGAGCAAAAGCTCGCACTCGGGCACCAGACGTTCCACGTCTGGCGCAAGTGGCCGGTGGCTGAGCGCGCCAAGGTTTTGGTGCGTCTCGGCGATCTGCTCGAATCCGGGGTCAACGACCTCGCGACGGTGATGACCGGCGAAATGGGGAAGACCTTCGCCCAGGCGCGCGGCGAGGTGCTGAAAAGTGCCATGACCTGCCGTTACTACGCGGAACACGCCGCGGAATTCCTCGCCGACGAACAATATTCGGTGCCCAACGGCAAGGCTTGGATCCGCTATCTGCCGCTCGGGCCGGTGCTGGCGGTGATGCCGTGGAACTTCCCGATCTGGCAGGTGGTGCGCTTCCTGGCGCCTGCTCTCGCCGCCGGCAACGTCGGGTTGCTCAAACACGCATCCAACGTGCCGCAATGCGCGGCGGCGCTGGAGCGACTGGTGCTCGACGCCGGCGCGCCCGAAGGCGTGTTCCAGAACATCTTCATCGATGCCAAGCTGGTCGAAAAGGTCATCCTGGACGATCGCGTGGTCGCGGTCACCCTCACCGGGTCGGAGCGCGCGGGCATTTCGGTCGCCACCGCCGCCGGCAAGGCGCTGAAGCCCGCGGTGCTGGAACTCGGCGGTTCCGATCCCTTCATCGTGATGCCGAGCGCCGACATCGAATATGCCGCGCGCATGGCGGTTACCGCCCGCATGACCAACAACGGGCAATCCTGCGTCTGCGCCAAGCGCTTCATCGCGCACGAGGCAATCTACGACCGGTTCCAGGAACTGTTCCTCGCCGGCGTGGCCGCGCTGAAGGTGGGCGATCCGATGGACTCTACCACCGACGTCGGTCCGATCAGCAGCGCGGGCGCGCGCGCCGATCTGCACAAGCAGGTGGAAGACGCGATCGCCTCGGGCGCCAAGCTGCTGGCGGGCGGCGCCATTCCGGCCGGCCCCGGATTCTATTACCCGCCGACGGTGCTGGCCGACATTCCCACCGGGGCGCCGGTGCGGCAGGAGGAATTCTTCGGACCGGTGGCGATGCTGTTCCGCGCGGAGAACATTACCGACGCCATCAAGATCGCCAACGACATTCCGTTCGGCCTCGGCAGCGCGCTATGGTCGCACGACGAGGCCGAAATCGAGGAATTCCTCGCCGACGCCGAGGCCGGCTGTTCGGCGGTGAACACGCTGGTCGCCTCCGACCCTAGGGTTCCGTTCGGCGGGATCAAGAAATCAGGCTACGGGCGTGAGCTTTCCACTCATGGCATGCGCGAGTTCATGAATGTAAAAACCGTGCTGCGCGGCTGATTTTTCACCTTCCCCATTAGGCCCTTTGCCCTGTATACACTGTCGCGAGGGCGGAGTTTCCGGGTGAAAAAAGATAACCCACTTAAAGAGTGGCAGGTCGATCGCGGCACGATCAAATTCGCCGGTCATGACTTGCAGCGACCGGAGTGTATTTTGGCCGAGCGCGACGGCACCATTTGGTCGGCCGATGCGCGCGGCGGGGTGATGCGCATCGACCCTGACGGCGGCCAGACGCTCATCGCACCCGAGCAGCCCCGCCACGACGAGGGCGCCAGCGGCTTCGAAAACCGTTACTTCAACACTCTGGGCTCATTGCCCAACGGCTTGGCTTTCGACGCCGATGGTAATTTCCTGATCGCGAACTTCGGCACCGACAGCCTGGAGCTGATGACCCGCACCGGCGAAAAGCGCGTGCTGCTCGACAACATCGACGGCAAGCCGATCGGCAAAGCCAATTTCGTTACGCGTGATCGCCGTGGCCGCCTGTGGCTTACGGTTACCACCACCATGGTGCCCTGGACCAAACACGTCGAACTGCAATCGCGCGACGGCTACATCGCCCTGATCGATCACCGCGGCGCGCGGATCATGGCGGACGGTCTCTGCGGTACCAACGAACTGCGCTTCGACGCGGCGGAGGAATTCCTTTACGTTGCCGAGACCACCGCACGCCGTGTGGCGCGCTTTCGCGTGCAACCGGACGGCACACTTACCGACCGCGAGATCTACGGCCCGGGCAACCTTGGTGGCCCATGCGACGGCATTGCCTTCGACGCTTACGGCAATCTCTGGTCGACGCTGATCCATTTCGATCGGCTGATCGCGATCACCCCGGAAGGCGACGTGGTGACGTTGCTCGACGACGGCAACCCGGAGGCCAATGCACGTCTTGATGCAGCCTGGAACGAGCGCCGGGTTACCACCCCGGACATGGTTGCGGCCACCGGTACTTTGGCGCCTTGGATGGCCAGCGTCACTTTCGGTGGCGCGGACCTTCGAACCGTGTATCTCGGCAGCTTGCGCGGCACTACCATACCCTATTTCCGGTCCCCCGTGGCTGGCCTGCCCCTGATCTATTGGTAATTGGAGTTCTCATGTCTCGCTTGGCTGGAAAAGTTGCATTGGTCACAGGCTCAGGCGCAGGCATCGGCAAGGGCGTCGCATTGATGTTCGCCCGTGAAGGCGCACAAGTGATGGGCTGCGACATCCGCGCCGACAAAGCGCAAGAGACCGCCGATCAGGCCACCGGCGAAGGTTTCGTACTCGCATCCTTCGCCGCCGACCTTACCACCGAACAAGGCGCCGCGGATCTGATTGCCGCCACAATCGAAAAATTCGGTCGCATCGACATTCTGGTAAATGCCGGTGCGTTTGGCGCCTTCAAGATGATCGACGACATGACCTTCGCCGATTGGCGGGCCACCATGGCCGGGGAACTCGACATTGTCTTTTTGGTGATCAAAGCCGCCTGGCCCCACCTGAAACAAAGCGGACGCGGCGCGATCGTGAACTTCGGCTCCGCCAATGCACATCACGCACTGGAAGGCTCCGGTGCGTTGGCGCATTGCGCCGGCAAAGGCGGCGTGCTCGCAATGACGCGCCAACTGGCGATGGAAGGCGGACCGTTCAACATTCGCGCCAATACCATCTCGCCAGGCATGACAGTGACCGACGCGACCGCGCCGGTGCTGGAAACCCCCGGCTTCAAGGACCACGTGCTGTCCAAGAATATGATCAAGATCCTGGGCTACCCTGAGGATATCGCCTACGCCGCAGTGTATTTGGCGTCGGACGAGGCGCGATATGTGACCGCGGCCGAAATCCAGATCGATGGGGGGGCTACGGCTTGGTAGAGTGAGGTTTAGGAAGTGTTCTTTTTGTGAATAAAAAGAACCAAAAAAACTTTGGAAATTTAGTTCGTTGCTACCCGTCGGACTTGGTTGTTTCTGAAATATCCAAGTACACACAAAATCAGATTTATGGATTACTTCGTGGCCCGGGGACGGCCGAGCGGACCAAGCGGCTACCCTAAATGAACAAAAGTTTTTTGGTTCTTTTTTTCAAAAAAGTACACTTCTGCCCTCGTCTTCCACCTACTGTTCCGGCTCACCTTCCACTGGCGTCCGTCCGACCGATTTGATCAGCTCCCCCATTTCCGTCTGAGCCGCCACCAGCCGCGCCTCATCCGTCCCTTTCGCCACCAGCGCCACTCCATTCCCCGTAATCCGGTAAAATGGATACGAACCGATATCCAAATCCGGAAACCGGTTCTGGATCGCCTCCAGCCCCTCGGCGATGATCCCTTCCATCACTCCCACCGCGTAGACCGCCCGTGCCAGCACCGGTTGGCCGGATGGCAACTGGGGCTCCAGATGGTCGAACATCGACCGCATGATCCGCGGCACGCCCGCCATCACGTAGACATTCCCGATCGCAAACCCCGGCGCCACCGAGATCGCGTTTTCGATCAACCGCGCCCCTCGCGGCATGGTCGCCATCCGCTGCCGGGCCTTATTGAAATTCTCCGGCCCCAGATGGCGCTCGAGCCGCTCCCACGCCAGCGGGTGCGGCTCCCACGGCACGCCGAACGCCGCTGCCACCGCCTCGCTGGTGATATCGTCGTGGGTCGGACCGATGCCCCCGGTGGTAAACACGAAATCGAACCGCGCGCGCACGTCGTTGATGGTGGCCACAATAGTCGCGAACACATCCGGGATCACGCGCACCTCGACCAGCGGCAGCCCCAGCGCCCCCAGCCGGCGGGCCAGGAACTGAACGTTGACGTCCTGCGTCCGCCCCGAGAGGATCTCGTTCCCGATAACCACCACGGCCGAGGTTTGGTTGCTGTCCATCACACGATCTTAGAATCTGCCTCGAATGATAATAAGTAATCAATAGATTGCAGCGAAGAAGAGAAGCATCTTTTTTGAAAAAAAGAAGCAAAAAACTTTTGTAGATCTAGCATGTACCGGTCGGTCGACGGTGGATTCCGAACCATCCGAACAAAAGTTTTTTGCTTCCTTTTTTTCAAAAAAGATGCTTCCTGCCTTCCACTTCAATCTTACAGGAAATCTCGCAGCAGCGGCACCAGCGGAAGATCGGCTGGAGGCATTTTATATTCGTGCAGCTTGTTGGGCCGCACCCAGGCCAGCGTCTGCCCCTCGCGTGCTACCGGGATGTTCTTCCACCGCCGGCACAGGAACAGCGGCATCAGCAAATGAAATCGCTCGTAGGCGTGCGAGGCGAACGCAAACGGCGCCAGGCACGACGCCGCGACGTCGATCCCAAGCTCCTCGTGCAGTTCCCGGATCAGCGCCTGCTCGGGGGTTTCGCCAGGGTCGAGCTTGCCGCCGGGGAACTCCCACAATCCCGCCATTTTCTTGCCCTCGGGCCGGCGTGCCAGCAGCACGCGCCCATCCGCATCGATCAGCGCACACGCCGCCACCAGCAGCATCGGGCGACCGGCGGCTTCCGCGACCTCCTCGTGGGTGCTGGAAATGTCATCGCGGGTAATGGTGAACTGCCGCACCGGATGTTCGCCGCCACGTGCGCGGAAAGCACCCTTCCCGGTGCCGGTCTGCCGGAACCCGGTGCGCAACAAGACCCGCGCCGAGGGCTCGTTGTCCTCGATCACGCACGCGGTGATCCGGTCGATGTCGAAATTCGCGAGCGCCCAGCTCACCAGCTTGCGGGTTGCCTCGGTCGCGACGCCGTGGCCCCAAAATCGGCGGCCGACCCAATAGCCGAGCGCAGCACTGCGCTTCGGCGGATCGAACTTTAGTCCTGCCGCGCCGATCAGCATCTCCTTGGCGCCTTCGTGGCCGGTTATCGCGAAGTGGTACTCCCGTCCCTGCTCCCACAACCGCCCGGCCGACGCGATCCACTCGTCGGCGAGCGGTCGCGGATACGGGAACGGCAACGCGGAAAGCATCCTCACCACCGCCCAATCATTCACCAGCCGATGCAAATCGCCGGCATCGGAGGCACGTAGTTGCCGCAGCGTAAGCCGCTCGGTGGTGAGTGGTTCGAAGGTCTGAATGGCTAGATCCTGCATCCGAGTCGGCCCGCTCCGCGCTTGGACGGACAGCATGCCTAAGCGGCCGGGGCGCGGCAAGGATGCGTTCAGGAGAAGTTAGGAAGCATCTTTTTTGAAAAAAAGAAGCAAAAAACTTTTGCTGCATGGTGGCTTGCTCAAGGCGAATGGGGCACGTGCCAAGGATTGGACTGTTCTGCTTGTACCTGCTCGGGGCCTAGCAATAGCGCAGCCCGGATCAGGGAGCCGAGCACCAGGAACAAAAACGCGGCGCTTAGAGGGGATACCACAATCGAACTTAGCAGTGTAATCAACTTGGGCCCAGGCAGTTGAAGCCATTGGGCAATCCCGAGCACCGTCAACTGCGGGGGCGGTACCAGCCGCCCTAAGTGAACGGCGAGGCCCGCTATTCCCCAGGTTACTCCGAGCATCACAACGTCTACCAGCAGCGCGGCTAGAACAATGAGGCAGCCCAATCCGACGAGACGCCAGAACGACCCCTTGGTGATCTTCCAGCCGGCGCCGAGCGAAGTGCCCTCGCCGATTGCCGCGCGCGCCGGAACCAGCGACAATCTGACCGCGGCGATGAGCGTCACTAATTCGACGGCAAGTGCAAGTGTCGCCCCGAGCAGCCCGACCACCGGCGACAAACGCATCAGTACGCCGCTGAAAACGACGAGAATCCAGGCGCTAAGCCAACCTACCCCGACGATGATATAGTATTTCAGCAGCGCGCGCAGCGTCGGCCAGAATCGGTTGGGTCCAAGCGTGGCACCGATCGCACGCAGCACGACAAACTCGGCCCAGCGCTCCGCGAGCCACGCGGAGGCCCCGATACCTAACAACAGCGGCAACAGGTTAAGTAATTTTGCGCCCGGCAACAACATTACCGGCAGGTTCGCCAATACGGTGACGGCAAGGAAGATCGCGTAGATCCCCGCCGCCGATGCCTTGTTCGCGGCCACGTCACCGGCCGCCGCTCGGATCGTGTTCCACACCGGCAGTTGCGCCATGTTGTTCCCTCGGATTTCGATCCTTCGGGAGTCTAACACGCAGCGGGATTCTGCCTAGCCCTTAGTGTTCATCCGAGCGCGCAACCGGCCGACCGGTAGATCCCAATTCTAAATTGACAAAGTTTTTTTGCTTCTTTTTGTCCACAAAAAGAAGACTCTTGCTTCATCTCAACCTATTGAACTCGCTTGCTACTATTCATCCCCACGGATTCCCCCCATGTTCCGCCTGCCAGGCGGCCAGGGCAAACGCCAATGCATCAGTTCCGCCGCGGCGCGCGCGTCGCAGCAGCAGTGCTGCGTGAATAATCGAGCCGGTAAAAATAAAGAAAACCGTTCCGGTCACGGGCGCGATCAAAACCGAACTCACCAACGCTACCGGCTGTAACTGCGGCGAGGCGAGCCAATGCGCGATTCCGGGGAAGTTCGCCATCGCGGGCGGCGCAATCCACCCGGCAGCGGCGGCACCGAATGCAATCATCGCCGCCACCGCCCACGATAACATCACGGCAAACACGACGATGCCCAAAATACAGAACAGCAGTCCGAACAGCGACCAGAAGAATCCTCTGGTGGACTGCCAGCATGCAGCGATCGAGGAACTCTCGCCGATCGCCGCCCGTGCCGGCAGCAGCGACAGCCGCACCGTCATCCATAACCCAAGCAACAGCACGACCAGCCATAGTCCGGCCAACAAAACTAGCGGAGCTTCCCGCCCGGCCTCGTCTACGGTCAGCCCGTTTCCAACACTAGGGAGGATCGCCTGACCAAGAGAATTGAGAATTTTGTGGGTCGTTTCGAGACTGACGATAAATATCAGACTGAGCGCCTGGATCAGGCCGAAGACCAGAAAAACCACGGCGAAATATTTCAATACCGCCATACACGAGGGCCGGAAACGATCCCGATCGAGTTCCCCAAGATCGGATCTGCTCGCGACCCAGTCGGCCCATTTCATGTTTACCCAGGCAAGCACGAGGCTGAACACGAGCCAGGGCAGCCAACTCAGGCTCGCCGCCAACGGCAATGTCGCGACGCTCACCCGTGACGCCAGCGTGAGCGGAAAAATCGTGTGGGAGACATAGGGCAAGAGCAGGCCGACCCCGATGTAGGTCACCAGCAGGACCCCATAGAGTACGGCTGCCAATTGCTTGTAGGCCTTCAGATCGTCGAGTGCCGACCGGACGATATCCAACACCGGCAATCGTGCCATGGTGTCCTCCTGGGGCTTCATTTCGCGCAAAAACTAAACTCGTGAGGGACTTATGCCAAGAACATTCTTCAATTTCGTTCCGAACCGTTGATGTCGATGTTGTCCTAAGTCACCGCCATAGCGATTGTTCCGGCCTAAACGCGGCCAAGGCGCGTGCGTAGGCGGCATGTTCTTCGCCTTCGGCACTCTGCAGCAGCAGTGCGGCGCGAATGATCGAGCCGGTGAAGATGAAGAAGACCGTCCCGGTTATCGGCGCGATCAACACCGAGCGCACCAATGACAGCGTGTGGTTTTGGGGCAATCTTATCCACTGCTCTATCCCAGCGAGGCTCAGGCTGGCCGGCGCCGCGACCCAGCCCAGGTCCACGGCAACATAACCGATCGCGGCCGAAGCCGCGGCGGAAAGCGCCAGGCCGAGCAGGAAGATGGCGCCATTCACCAGCGTCAGCCGAAACAGCGACCAGAAGGTCCCGCGAGTCGCGTGCCAGCAGGCGGCAATCGAAGTGCCCTCGCCGATCGCGCCCCGGGCTGGAAGCAACAGCAGTCTTATCATCGTCCATAAGCCGAGCAGAAAAACCAGGATGCCAAGGATTGAGCCGAGGACACTCGCGCGGGTCCGATCGGCTGTGACAGTCGCCAGATGGGAGTCCTGGGGCAACAAAATCGCCTGCTTCTGAGCATTGATTACGAATCTGACGGTGCCGGTGTGGTGCTCTCCCACTTCGCCGAGCGCCAACGCCACGCCAAGGATTACAAAGACCACCGCCCAATATTTCAGCAGCGACATGAACGAAGGCCAAAAACGGCCATCGCTCAACGCGCCGCGATCGGAGCGGCTTGCCACCCAATCGGCCCACTGCATATTCACCCACGCCAGCACGAAAGTGGAGACCAACCACGGCAGCAGGGTGAAAAATGTGAAGCGGAACAAATTCGCCCGGAAGACCATGGCATTCACGCTCGACGGCAACGTGATCCCGAGCGGGTATGCCAAACCGGCCAGATATTGCGACAGCCAGCCGAGTCCTAGATTGGTCGCAAGCAGAACCGCATACAGAATCGCTGCCAACGATTTATAGGCGTCCAAATCCTCGACCGACAACCGGACGATATCCATCACCGGTAACCGCACCATGCTGATACCCTTCGGACATCATTCCTCAGAAGTAATTAACATGCGCCGCGATTATACCAAGTGCTTAATCAGCACCAATAAAAATTCGATAACGTGATGATAATGCTTAAACCCGTATTTTAACTGCGATACGAGCCATTGATGTCGATGTAGCCGTGCGTGAGATCGCAGGTCCACACTGTCGCCTCGCCCTTGCCCAGGCCGAGATCGACTTCGATCTCGATCTCATCGCCCTTCATATGCGCCACCACCGGCGCCTCGTCATAGCCCGGCACTACGCCGCCCTTTCTGGCCATCCAGGTACCGCCCACCGCCACTGAGAGCTTATCCCGGTCGGCCGGTTCGCCGGATTTGCCCACCGCCATCACGATACGCCCCCAGTTGGCGTCTTCGCCGGCGATCGCGGTCTTCACCAGCGGCGAGTTGGCGATCGCGAACGCCACCTTCTGTGCCGATTTCAGGGTTACCGCGCCGGTGACATCGATGCGCACCAACTTGCGCGCTCCTTCGCCGTCGCGCACCACCAGGAGTGCCAGCTCCAGCAGCAAATCGGCCAATTGCTCGCGAAAATCGCGCAGGATCCGGCCGCCGTGATCCGGCACCGGAGTATGTTTGGTCTGGCCGGTGGCGAATAGCAGCACCGTATCCGAGGTGGATGTATCGCTATCTACTGTGGTGCGATTGAAACTGGTTTCAACGCCTCGACGTAGTGCATCCTGCAACGCCGGCGCCGGAATTTTGGCATCGGTGAACACAAAGCACAGCATCGTCGCCATATCCGGCGCGATCATGCCGCTGCCCTTGGCGAAGCCGGTAATCCGAACGTCCACGCCGTCGATGCGGGCGATTCGAGTCGCGGCCTTGGGAAACGTGTCGGTGGTCATCATGCCACGCGCCGCCGCCTCGAAACCATCCTCGGTCAATGCGGCGTGGAGCGCGGGGAGTGCCGCGATGATCTTGTGGTGCGGCAAAAGTTCGCCGATCACTCCGGTCGAGGCCAGAAACACTTGCTTTGCCGCGCAATCGACCAGGCGTGCCGCCGCCAGGGCGGTCTCCTTGGCGGCCGTAAAACCGGCCTTGCCGGTAAATACGTTGGCGTTGCCGGCATTCACCACCAGGGCCCGCGCCTTGCCCCCCGCAAGCGCGGCCCGATCCCAATCGACCGGCGCTCCGGGGCACTGGTTACGCGTAAATACGCCCGCCGCGGTGGTGCCGCGGGCCAATTCGACCATCACCAGGTCATTGCGACCCTGATAGCGGATGCCGGCTTCTGCGGCACCCAAACGCACTCCTTTGATCCGAGGCAGCCCGGGCAGCGGCACGGCGAGCGGCGAGATCGGAATAGCCATCGGACGTTCCTATGGGAGTAAGAGTTCCTGCTTCCTCTCTTCAGAAAAGAAGAATCTTCTTTTTGTGAACAAAAAGAAGCAAAAAAACCTTGTCAATTTTGGTTCCGGGCTACTGGCCCGCCACCGGTGCGGTCTGCGGGACCGGTTTGCCGTTTTGGTCGAATACCACGACCTTGGTCGCTGAACGCAGCTTGGTCAGCTCCGCACGCAATGCGTCCTGCTCCATCGATTGGGCTAGCGCGTCGTGCACTTGTTCATAGGTCTCGGGCGGGGCGACGCGCGTTGCCAGAACCTTGATCACGTGCCAGCCGTAGGGAGATTGTACCGGAGTCTGTGAGAATTGGCCGGGTTTCAGCGCGAATGCGGCATTCGAGAAACTCTCGACCATGTCACCCTTCTTGAACCAGCCCAGATCGCCGCCGTCGGTGGCATTGGGATCAGTGCTCTTCGCCTTGGCCAAGGTCGCGAAATCGGCGCCCTTGTTCAGTTGGTCGATGATTGCCTGCGCCTCCGGCTGGGTCTTCACCAGAATATGCTCCGCATGGACCTCAACCTCGCCGGGCTTGTTCGCATACTGGGCGGTATAGGCGGCCTTGATCTTGTCCTCGGTCAGCAGCGGGCCGATGTCCTGACGTAGCAGCGCATTTTGCAACACCTGGTTGGAGGCCGCGTTCATCTCGGCGCGGACATCCGGGTTATTCTCAATTCCGTCCT
>Ga0302314_10011518_pt1 | contig 15420 bp, 14 predicted proteins | sample III_Palsa_N2_3_FD_200533 | JGI IMG/M metagenome (GOLD analysis project Ga0302314, IMG submission 200533) | Peat permafrost microbial communities from Stordalen Mire near Abisko, Sweden - III_Palsa_N2_3 | ecosystem: Environmental > Terrestrial > Soil > Palsa > Peat permafrost | place: Sweden...
GCAAGATGCAAAACGCAACGCCCAGCTTCTAAGCGGCGGCGCTAACGGCTGGCAAGACGATCGAGCGGCGCAATGATCGTGCAGACGGTATGATGCCGGCAATAGGCGTTCGCGTCGGCTCGGCGCAAGCTGATGACCTGGGCGCGATAGAGGATTCTACCGCGGTAGCCGGTGCGTTCGACATGGGGATCGCCGTCGGTGTCGCGGGCGGCCTGGAAGGCTGCGCGCTCGGCCGAGCGGCTGCTGGTATAGCTACCGACCTGGATCGACCAGTCGCGGATCGACCCTTCGGAACTCTGCCAGTCGCCGCCCGAGCCGTACGAGCGGACCGACGGGTCGGCCAGGGTGGCGGCGTCGGCATTGCCGACCAGGCCGATGAACCGGTGCGAGGGCCTGTATGCGCGCGCGATCACCGTCGGGGGCAGGGGAGCGATGTTGAGCTGGCTGTAGCCGTCGTCGAGCATTTGCGCCATGCGCGCGTCACGCTGGAGATTGGAATCGGCCCCGAGCACGACACCGATCAGGCGTACATTGTCGCGCACGGCGGAGGTCACCAGGTTGTGGCCGGCGGCATCGGTGTAGCCGGTCTTGATGCCGTCGGCGCCGGGGTAGGATTTCAGCAGATTATCGTGATTGGCGATCATCTGACCGCGCCAGAAGAAGCTCGGAGTGCTGAAGAGCCGGTACTGGTCGGGGAAATCCTCAACCAGGTGGCGCGCCAGCAGGGCCAGATCGTCCGCAGTGGTGATTTGGGCGGGGTCGGGGAGGCCGGAGGCATTGCGGAAAACGGTATGGGTCATCCCCAGCGCGTGGGCACGGAGTGTCATCATCGCGGCGAACTGATTCTCGCTGCCGCCGGCGATGAGCTCACCCAGTGCGCACGCGGCGTCGTTGGCGGAGCGCGTGACCATACCCAGCATGGCCTGCTCGACCGTGATCCTGCTGCCGGGGGTTAGCCCGAGCTTGGTGGGCACCTGGCTGGCGGCGTGGGGGGAAACCGGCACGAGCTCGTCTGATGTGATGCGGTGATCGCGCAACGCCTCGAAGGCCATGTAAAGCGTCATCATCTTGGTGAGCGACGCGGGATAGCGCTCCGCGTCGGGATTGTCGGCCGAAAGCACTTTGCCGGTCGAGGCTTCGATCACGATCGATGAAAAGCGGGGGGAGCTGACCTGCGCAACCGCGACTTGGCAGCCGAATAGAAAGGTCAGGGTCAAATAGAAGGCCCACACGCGAGGTGCGGTTTTAGGCTGATTGCCCTCGGTTTGACGGCGCTGCTGCATGATTCTGGACGACCTCACATGAAAATTCCGGGGGAGCTTTGCCTATCCGGGCTGAATCTAGACGGGCCGCGGCGCGCGTGTCCAGTGAGAATAGGGCTTTATCCCGCCGAAAAAACTTTCAGTTCACGAGGGTTAACGGTCGATGCTCATCCGCACCGGATTACCGGGTATCGGAACCACATGCGAGCTGTCGCGTCCCTGGCCAAGATAGGAATCTAGGGCGTTGTGCAGTGCACAAAAATCATTGACGGAAGGTTTCGGTCACGCTACAAGAGAGACGTGCTGCACCGCACAATTTATAACGGCCCTGGTCTCTGTAGTTCGCGCCCGAAGAATAGGCGATCTGGAGGATGGGCGCTAGGGATTTGCGGTCCAGACGTGAACGAGGGGCACCTGCCGGATTGAGGCCAGTCCCTGCCGTAGCATAGTGCGGAAGGAAGCAAGTTATGGCCGTACGGAAACAGAGTGCCGCTGTCGTAGAACAAATCTCGGCGCCGGTCGAACAGGAGACGAAGGTAATGTCGGAACAATTCGGTATCTCTCAAGCGAAGGTGAAAGAAGGCGTGGACAAGGCAATCAAGACCACCGAAGAGCTGGTTGCATTCGGTCAGGGTAATGTTGAAGCATTCGTGAAGTCGAGCCAGATCCTGGCGACCGGCCTGCAGGACCTGTCGAAGCAGTTCGCCGTGACGGCGCAGGCTTCGCTCGACGAAGCGGTTTCGACCTTCAAGGCGCTCTCGGGCGTGAAGTCGCTGAAGGAAGTGGTTGACCTCCAGACCGCGGTCGCCAAGACCAACGTCGAGAAAGCGATCGCGGAGAGCGGCAAGCTCACCGATGCGACCTTCAAGCTCGCGGAGCAGGCGTTCGCGCCGATCACGCAGCGCTTCACCTTGGCAACTGAGAAGTTCACCAAGACGGTCTGATGCGGGCAATTTGCTCGCAGCTGGCTAGCAGAAGCTAAAGATGAGGCCCGGACCAAAGTTGGTCCGGGCCTTTGCTTTGTTGCGGGTGGGGCTTTATCCTGGGGCAACGGTTCCGATATAGTCCTCCATTGGCAGCGAATGTGGCGGACGATGAGTGACGACGACGGCAAACGAGGCGAGACCCCGAATGTGGGCGTGGTGGTGCAAACCAAGCCGCGAACCAAGAAGCCGGCCATGTACAAAGTACTGATGCTGAACGACGATTACACGCCGATGGAATTCGTGGTCCACGTGCTGGAGCGGTTTTTCCAGAAGAATCGCGAAGAGGCGACCCGGATCATGCTGCATGTGCATCGGCGCGGCGTGGGGGTTTGCGGGGTGTTCACATATGAGGTGGCGGAGACCAAGGTGACGCAGGTGATGGACCTCGCGCGCCAGAACCAGCACCCGTTGCAATGCACGATTGAGAAAGACTGAGGGAGGGCAATACCAATTGAGCTTGAAAAACTGGTCGGAAGATTAAATCTTTGGTTGTGTGGGCGGCGGTAGGGTAACGATTGGTTTGACCCGGGATCGTCGGATTTTTTGATCCAGTTTTTGGATCCGGTATTGGTGCGAAGGAGCGTCTGCCATGTTGTCGCGTAACCTAGAACAGACGCTGCATCGCGCCCTGACGTTGGCCGGCGATCGCAAGCATGAGTATGCTACGCTCGAACATCTGCTGTTCAGCCTGACCGACGATAGCGACGCAGCCGCGGTACTGCGGGCGTGCGGAGTGGATCTGGACAAGCTGAAGGCGGATCTGACCGAGTTTCTGGACAAGGATTTGGCGGGGCTCGCCACCGAACGCGGCGGCGACCCGAAGCCGACCGCGGGGTTCCAGCGAGTGGTGCAGCGGGCGGCGATCCATGTGCAGTCCTCGGGGCGAGACGAGGTAACCGGCGCCAATGTGCTGGTGGCGCTGTTCAGCGAACGGGAAAGCCATGCGGTCTATTTCCTGCAACTGCAGGATATGACCCGACTCGATGCGGTGAATTTCATCAGCCATAATATCGCCAAGGCGCCCGGACGGGCGACCCAGCGGTCGGCGCCGGGAAGCAACGGGGCGGACAGCTCGGGCCATGATTCGGAGCGCGACGAGAAGCCGGGGCGGCGGGCGCAAGACGCTCTGACCAATTATTGCGTCAATCTGAACAAGAAAGCGACCGCGGGGAAGATCGATCCGCTGATCGGGCGCGACCTGGAAATCGAGCGCACGATCCAGATTCTGTGCCGGCGGACCAAGAACAACCCACTTTATGTCGGTGATCCCGGAGTGGGCAAGACTGCGATCGCGGAGGGGCTGGCCAAGCGCATCGTCGAAGGCGACGTGCCGGAGGTGTTGCTGAAGTCTACGATCTATGCGCTCGATATGGGTTCGCTGCTGGCGGGGACGCGGTATCGCGGTGATTTCGAGGAGCGGCTGAAGGCGGTGGTGAACGAGTTGGAGAACCAGCCTGGTTCGATCTTGTTCATCGACGAAATCCACACCGTGATTGGCGCCGGTGCCACCTCCGGCGGGGCGATGGATGCGAGCAACCTGCTGAAGCCGGCGCTGGCTTCGGGTTCGCTGCGCTGCATCGGCAGCACGACCTATAAGGAATTCCGCAACTACTTCGAGAAGGACCGTGCGCTGGTGCGGCGGTTCCAGAAGATCGACGTGGCGGAGCCGACGATCGAGGATACCATCAAGATCCTGCGCGGGCTCAAGGTCAATTACGAGAAGCACCACAAGGTGAGCTATACCGACGAGGCGATCAGGGCGGCGGTCGAGCTGTCGGCCAAGTATATCAATGACCGGAAACTGCCGGATAAGGCGATCGACGTGATCGACGAGGTGGGTGCGAGCCGGATGCTGGTGCCCGAGAGCGAACGGCGGAAGATCGTGACGTTGCGTGACGTCGAGGAGATCGTGGCGAAGATCGCGCGGATTCCGCCGAAATCGGTCAGCGCCGACGACAAGGAGACGCTGCGGACGCTGGAGCGCGACCTGAAGAGCATGGTGTTCGGCCAGGATAAGGCGATCGAGGCGCTAGCGAGTGCGATCAAGCTGTCGCGCGCGGGGCTGCGCGAGCCGGAGAAGCCGATCGGCAATTATCTGTTCAGCGGGCCGACCGGAGTGGGGAAGACCGAGGTGGCGCGTCAACTGGCGGCGACCTTGGGGATCGAACTGATCCGATTCGACATGTCGGAGTATATGGAGCGGCACTCGGTGAGCCGCTTGATCGGCGCGCCGCCGGGGTACGTCGGGTTCGATCAGGGCGGGCTGCTTACCGACGCGGTGGACCAGCATCCCCACTCGGTGCTGCTGCTGGACGAGATCGAAAAGGCGCACCAGGATCTGTTCAACATCCTGCTGCAGGTGATGGATCATGGGAAGCTTACCGATCACAACGGCAAGATCGTCGATTTCCGCAATGTGATCCTGATCCTAACCACCAACGCGGGTGCGGCGGATATGATCAAGCCCGCGATCGGGTTCGGGCGCGAGGCGCGGCACGGCGAGGATGAGGCGGCGATCAAGCAACTGTTCACCCCGGAGTTCCGCAACCGGCTTGATGCGGTGATCCAGTTCGCCGGGCTGACGCCGGAAATCGTCGGGCGCGTGGTCGAGAAGTTCGTGATGCAGCTGGAGGCGCAGCTGGCGGATCGGAACGTGACGATCGAGCTGTCTTCCGCGGCCAAGGAGTGGCTGGCGGAGCGGGGCTACGACCGCTTCTATGGCGCGCGGCCGCTGGCGCGGGTGATCCAGGAGCACATCAAGAAGCCGCTGGCCGAGGAACTGCTGTTCGGGAGGCTGGTGCAAGGAGGTGCTGTGAAGGTGACGATGAAGGATGGGGCGCTCGATTTCCAATATATCGAGGCGAGCCTGCCGGCGTTGCCACGGCCGGAGGGTGACGACGGCGAAGGCGGACTGGAGCGCGAGCCCGAGCACGTGGGGTGAATCCGCGCGAGTTTGCGGCGAGGGGGCGCTTCCGGAAGGGAGCGCCCTCTTTGATTCTGGGGACGGGTGTGTGGTGACCGATCCAGGTCGCCGAAATAGAACGGGCCCCGTGAGGGGCCCGTTTCATTCGGCGGTAAAGCCGGATTAGACGCTGGTGACGTGAGTGATCTGGTCGCTGTTGGTGAGGCCAGTGAAGGTGATGACGGTGCCGTCGGTGAGGGTGGCGGTGATGCCGCCGCTGACGGTCGCATAGGATATGTTTTCGAGACCGGCGAAGCCCTGTAGTTCCAGCGTGTCGCTGGAGCTCCAATTACCGATCGTGATGGTATGCGAGCCTTCAGCGAGCCCGGCTACTTCGAAGGTATCGGCGCCGCTGCCGCCGATAAGGGTGGAGTCGCCCGTCCCGGTTTCAAGCAACACATTGCCCGAGCTGCCCGCGGCATTGATCGAAGTCGCGCCGGCGCCAGCGACCAGGGTGTCGTTGGTATTGCTGTTGTCGGTGACCTGATCGTAGAGCGTGCTGGTCGGGGCATTCGCGCCGCCAAGGAAGAAGTTATAGGTCTCACCGGTCCAGTAGACCGCGCCGCTGCCGCCCGCGTTGATGGTGGTCGCGCCGCCGTTGCCACCGAGAGAGTTGGTATTTGCGGTGCCGCCCTGAACGGTGCCGCCGCCGCTTACGGTGGTATAGACCGTGCCATTGATATCGAAGCCGAAGGTATTGCCACCGCCGCGGATGCTGCTGACCGCGTCGCCGTTGGTGAGGGTGAGGAAGCTTTCGTTTTCGCTGACCAGAATGCCCGCGTAACCGGTGACGGTGACGTTCTCATTGCCGACGCCGGCGTTGATGGTGTCGGCGCCCAAGCCGGGAGTGGCCCCGCTGGGGCCGGCGAAGACGATGTCCTGAGTGTCTTGATAGAGGTTGACGATGGTGTTGCCGGTACCGGTGCCGATGGTGGCGTTGCCATACATGTAGTTGACGGTGTCGTTGCCGTTGCCGAGCACCACGGCCAACGAGCCGGTGTCGGTCTTGCCACCGATCCAGTAGCTGCCGTCGCCGGCGGCAATGGTGGCGCTGGAATTGTCGTCGAGGTTGAACCGGCCGCCACCGGAACCCGCGAGGATGCTGGTCGCGCCGCCGGAGTTGGTGACGTCGAGCAGGATCGGGCCAATCGCTTCATCGATGATTGCGCTGTAGTTGGCGGCGGTGATCGAGGTCAAACCATCGGAAATGTCGAGAACCGGCTGGGTCGAGTAGGTATCGGTGCCGGCCGACCCCGACGGGGTGGTGTCCATCTGATACTGGCTCAGCGTGTATTCGCTGATGAGATGCGCATCCAGCAAGGCGGACGCAATGTACCCTACCGAGGAGGTCGAGCTGTAATAGAGTAGGCTGCTAGTGTTGACGCCGCCGGTCAGTGTAACAGTCATGTCCCCGCCTCCAGAATGCCCATCAGCGCCAGGGCCAATGCGTAAAGAATGTGTGAAGAAGTCTTAGTGCAGTGCGGAAGGAGAAGGCAAGAGTTAATTTGCGCAAAGGAGAAAATTTACCACCTTGGGAAAATTACAAAGGTTTTTCGATCTCAGTCCAATAAATGAGATCGGAGCGGCCGTTCTGATCAAAAACCTAGGTAGCTGAGTTAAACTTGATTAATTCGGCGGCAACCGCCTCGAGCGAGGCGAGAAAAACGCCGGTCAGATTACCCTTCGGTCACTTCTCAGAAAGAGCAAACACGGAAAGAATTCCGTTCTGGTGCCTGATCGGTCAGCCGCTGAGCGTGACCGGGCGGCGGGCGAATCGCCCAAGCGTTCACTTCCTCGCAGAATCGGGCAAGCGGCCCAAAGCTCCAGCTCGTTGTTCCGACTTATCAGTCGCGTCTCGGGGCGATACGAGCGCCGGCGATCGTGCGCTCAGCTGAGGGGCTGGATGGTAGGCTGAGAGACGTTCGCCAGCCGGCGCGCGGTGGTGAGCAAGAGAGCCCGGTCCGCGGGACTGCACTCGCGATAGAGACGGAGCAGGGCGAGCTCGTCGCCGGTGCCGGCGCCGGAGGGAGCCTGTTTGTTTGCGCCATAGAGCAGCCACTCCACCGAAATGCCCAAAACCGTCGCGATTCTCGACAAGTTTCCGGTGATTTGTCCGGCGCGCCCGGTCTCCCATTGAGCGACCGCGCTGCGTGAGACGCCGGTTGCCGCGGCGAGCTGCTCCTGAGTGAAACCGCGCTCGCGCCGGGCTTCCCGGATGCGGCGGGCTTGCGCTTCGAGATCTGACATAGGGCCTTAGTGTCAAAAGTTCTAACGAAATGCAAGTTAGTATTGTTGACTACGCGGCGTTATTATGACTAACTGCGGTTAACGCCGAAGACGGCGGAGGCAAGGAGACACAGCATGACACGGCGGAAAGGTAAGGCCCGGAGCGGGTCGCATGGTGCGAGCGACGCTAGCCGGGCGAACGACGATAGCCGGGCGAGCGACGCTAGCCGGGCGAACGACGATAGCCGGGCGAATGAAGAGGGAGAGCGGCCACCGATGCCCTCTGGACACCCGGTGGCATGGCAGGTGTTGATCGAGGGAACGTTATTAGCGGGGACGGTCTACCCCCTGCCGGTGTTCCTGTGAGTTCGGCAAGGAAGCAATCCGACGAGGCGGCGGTAGCGTGGCTGGAGCAACGACTTGAAGCGGCTGGCGCGACCTTGCTCGCAATGCCGCAGCGCGGGATGGGGCCGCGGTTGCGGCAAGTGCGATGGCCGGAAAGCTTCGCGGGGGAGCGTGCCGCGGGGGAGGGGGCGGATGGACGGCGATTGCGCCCGCCGGTGCCGACAGCCGCAGATATCAGCCGCATGGACGAGACCTACAGCTGGATCGGGCTGATCCCAGCGGATCGGGTGGTGCTACGGCGGATTGTGCACGCCCGCTCGTTGGTGTCGCCGCTGACCGGAAGACATATATATAGTTGGCGCAAGGTGGCGGTGCTACTCGGCGCCGACCACAGGGCGGTGCAGCGTTGGTATTTGAGCGGACTGGCGCTGATGTTGGACGAGTTGGAGAAATTAGGAAAAAGATCTTGCATTTGCGACCATTATAGGCTATGAATCCTTGTATGATGGCACGTCCACTATTCGCGATTTCGGTATCTGACCGATGATCCGACGAACGGTGCGACGAAGACCGGTGAAGACGAAGCCGGATAGCGCCTCAGGAGATGGCGCGGCTGGCGACGCAGATAAGACGGGCGGCAGAGCAGAGGCTCTGCCGCCCGTTTCTGTTGGCGAAGAGGGAGCGGCCGACGAATTGTCGCCGTTGGATGTGATACTTCAGGCGATGCGCTCGAAATGGCAGCAAGGCGACAAGAACGGCGCGGCATCACTGGCGCGCGCAGCAGCGCCCTATGTGCATCGCAAAGTGAACGCCGGACGGGACGACGGTTCATTGACGATTCCAGGGCCGATTGAGGGATTGAGCAATGCCGAACTCGATCTCATCGTTAGCGGAGGCGCGTCAGGCAGCAGCGATGGCGGAACTGCTGATCAGGCGCGGGATCAGGACCTCGCTGACGAGTTGGGCGACGGTGGCACTGGCGGCGTCTGAGATGGCGCCGGCGCGGCATCACCTCTTGTTAATGGAGCAGTTGCAGCGGCTGATCGCCGGGGGCGGCCGTAGGCTGATGGTGCATATGCCGCCGGGGGCGGCGAAATCAACCTATGGGGCAGTGCTGTTTCCGGCTTGGGTGTTGGCGGCGAGACCGCGGTTTTCGGTGGTGCTGGCGTGCCACACCGCCTCGTTGGCGGAGCACTTCGGCCGGTCGGTGCGGCATCTGGCGCTTGAACACGCGGCCAGACTGGGATTTGCGCTGCGTGCCGACGAGCGGTCGGCGCAGCGGTTTTCGACCGATCGGGGCGGGAGCTTCTTTGCCACCGGTGTGCATGGACCGCTGACCGGGCGGCGCGCGGACCTGATCATCGTGGATGATCCGATAAAGTCGGTGGCGGAGGCGGAGAGTCGGGCCACCAGAGATTCACTCTATGAGTGGTTCCGCGTCGATTTGCTTACGCGGCTGCGTCCGGGCGGGCGGGTGGTACTGATTATGACACGCTGGCACCCCGACGATCTGGCGGGACGGTTAGTGGCGGACGGTGGTTGGGATGTGCTGTCGCTGCCGGCGGTGGCGGAGCTGGGTGACCCGATGGGAAGGGAAGCGGGCGAGCCGCTTTGGCCGGCGTGGGAAGACCGCGTGGCGTTGGAGCTGGTGAGGCAGTCAGTGGGTGAACGCACCTGGGCGGCTTTGTACCAGCAATCGCCGCGGGCGCGGCAGGGCGGGATGTTCGATCCGGCACGGATCGGCGTGGTTGCGGCTGATAGCGTGCTGATCCTGCGAGACACGGTACGCGCTTGGGATCTGGCGGCCACCGCTGACCGTGGCGGGGCTGATCCGGATTGGACGGCCGGGGTGAAATTGGCGCGGCTGGAGGATGGGCGATTTGCGATTCTGGACCTGGTGCGGCGACGCGACGGACCAGCTGCGGTGGAAGAGCTGATCGTGGCGACCGCGGTGGGCGACGGGCCGGGGGTGCGGATTTCCTTGCCGCAGGACCCCGGGCAAGCCGGGAAGTATCAGGTGCAGCAGTTGGTTCGCAGGCTTGCCGGGTATCGGGTTGCGTCGAATGTGGAAGCCGGGCCGAAGGAGCAGCGTGCCGGGCCGGTGGCGACTCAGGTGGATGCCGGCAATGTGGTGATGGTGCGGGCAGACTGGAATCAGGCGTTTCTTGACGAGATCAGGGATTTTCCCAACGGCAGCAAGGACGATCAGGTTGACGCATTGTCGCGAGCTTTTATGGCGATCGCAAGTATTGGGTTGCCTGCCCGGGTGCTTCGGGTGCCTTTAATCGGCCGCTAAATTATCAAAGTTTTTTTTGCTTCTTTTTGTTCACAAAAAGAAGACTCTCCTTTTTTAGTCGGAGCAGTTTGGTGTTCGAATCGATCTGCAATTTTATTGCCGAAGACCGGGATTATCCGGAGCGTACGCGAAAGCTGGATTTATTTAAGAAAGTCTTGGACGGCTCATTATACGACGGCTTGCCGTATGAATTTCAGGATGAGCGGACCGGCGGCGGGGAGTATATTCCGCTTCGACTGCGCAAGCCGTCGGTCCGCTATGCTTTGGCTCGGGTGGTGGTGGAGGATTCGGTAGCGCTGTTGTTCAGCGAAGGGCATTTCCCGACAATCGACTGCGAGGATCTTGATATCAGGGCGATCCTTGCGGACGTCGTGAAGGAATGCCGGCTGAATGAGGTGATGGTTGATGCGGCGATTCGGGGATCGGTCGGATCCGTGGCGCTGCTGATGCGCGTGCTGCGCGGGCGGTTGTTTGTTTCGGGTATGGACACGCTGTATCTGACGCCTGCTTTCGATCCATTGGAGCCCGACACGCTGAAGTCGGTGACCGAGCGTTATAAGGTCGCGGGGACGGTGTTGGCCGCGGACGGCTATGAGATCGCCGACCCGAGCGCGCAATATTGGTTCATGCGGGTGTGGGACACCAGGTGGGAGCGATGGTTCGAACCGATGCCGGTGGGGACGAGTGCCCCGGCGGTGGAGGATCATTCACGATCGGTGCGTCATGGGCTGGGATTTGTGCCGATCGTGTGGATTCGCAATCTGCCTGGCGGTGACCAGGTTGATGGTGCTTGCACTTTTCGGGCAGCGATCGATACCTCGATCGAGATCGATTATCAGCTGTCGCAGGCGGGACGAGGGCTGAAATACAGCTCTGATCCGACGCTGCTGATCAAGGAACCCGCTGGAATTGACGGTGCGATGGTGCGCGGCGGCGCCAATGCGCTGGTATTGAGCGAAAAAGGTGACGCCAGGCTGCTGGAGATCGGCGGCACTGCCTCGCAGGCAGTGATCGAATATGTGCGAACGCTGCGGGAATTCGCGCTGGAGAGCGTGCACGGCAATCGGGCCGACGCCTCGCGGCTGTCGGCGGCGGCTTCTGGCAAAGCGCTCGAGCTGATGAGCCAGGGATTGGTCTGGCTCGCCGATAATTTGCGGGTGAGCTATGGCGAGGGCGGTTTGCTGGCGCTGGTGCGGATGATTTTGCGCGCGAGCCACCAATTCAAATTGCGGGTGCAGGGCCGCGAAGTGGAAGCGCTGGACGCGAATGCGCGGCTGTCGCTGATCTGGCCGCGCTGGTTCGCGCAGAATGCGCAGGATCGCGAGGCGGATGCGAGGACGCTGGCGACGCTGGCACAGTCGCGGCAGATCAGCCAGGAGACGGCGATCAAATCGATTGCGGATAGTTACGATATCGCAGACGTGAGCGAGGAAATCCGGCGGATTGAGGCGGAGAAGGAGAATACATGACCGATCCGGTGGAAGCACCAGAGGATGAATTGGAATCGCTGCGGGCCCGAACCAGGGAGCTGGAAAGCCGGCTTTTGGAGACGGAGGAAGCGGCACGGACGAAATTGGTGCGCGCGGAGTTGAAGACCCACGCGGTACGGGCCGGGATGATCGACCTGGACGGGTTGAAACTCGTCGACATCGATGAACTGCATTTGACGGCGAACGGCGAGGTTGATGGTGCGGCGTCGCTGATGGCTGCGTTGCGCAAGCGGAAACCCTGGCTGTTCGGCGATGTCAGCAGCTCGAGCGCAGCGAGTCCGCCACCTAGCGCGCCGTTGAAGAAGAAGCTCGCGACTGAAATGACGACCGAGGAATGGCGCGCGGCGAGGACGGATATTCTGCGCCATCGGTGATGGATTTGGCTGGATTTATTTTGCAACCCCGGCGCGGCCGGGAATTTGATTAGGGACAGAGATGGGCATTCAAAATTTCCCGGCCGCGCTGCAGCCGATCATTCAACAGGGTTTTCTGGAGCGCGAATTTCAGCAGGCGCTGCGGTCTCGTCTGGGCTATCGGGCGGTCGCGGATCGTGAAGAGATCTCAGTGGGGATTGGTGAGACGCTTACCAAGACTCGTGCCGGATTGAAATCGACGGTCACGATACCGCTACTGGCTTCAACCAACACCAATCTGGATAACGGGCTGATCTCGGCGGGGTGGAACGTCGAGCAATACACGATCTCGATCAACCATTATGCCGCCACCGTCGATCTGAACATGGTCACGTCGCGGGTGGGGATCGCTAATCAGTTCCTGCAGAACGCGTATGTCAATGGCGAACAGGCGGCGCGCAGCCTGGACGAAATTGCACGAAACGCGCTGTTCAACTCGTATTTCGGCGGCAATACACGGGTTCGAGTTACGCTGAGCGGGGCGGGACCCAACGTATCGGTCGACGATGTTCGGGGATTTCAATATGGGTTCGTGAACGGCGTCCAGCAGCCGGTTTCAAGCACGAATCCGCTTTCAGTGACTCTGGGCACCGATGTTTATAGCTTGGTGGGCGCGGCGACAGACACGGTCAATGTCTCGACCACGCCGGGCGGAGTTTCCGGCGTGCTGACATTCGCGACCAGCGTGAGCGTCAGCGACGGAACAGTCGCAAACAGCGTGCAGGCGGCGACCGCTTCAGTAATCGAACGGCCGAATGGGCGCGGGAATACCAGTTTGCTGACCACGGCTGATACGCTCACGATGTCGAGTCTGCTCGACGCGGTGGCGCAATTGCGGTTGAACGCGGTGCCGGAGGTCGATGGAGCTTATAACTGCTATCTGGATCCGGTGAGTGCGCGGCAATTGTTCGCGGACCCCGATTTCAAGCAATTGTTCATGGGCGCGACGGCGGCGAACATTGTGTTCCGCCAGGGAATGGTTAACGACTTTCTGGGGCTGCGCTTTATTCCGACCACCGAAGCTTACGTGCAGCCGCACCCGACCATTGCCGGAGCGTTCGTGCGCCGGCCGATCATTGTCGGCCAGGGAGCGCTGATCGAGGGCGATTTCGCGGGTATGGCGGCGGACGACATCGCGCCGGAGGGGGCGCTGGTTTCGGTGGTGGATAATGTTTGCATGGTGACGCGCGAGCCGATCGACCGGCTGCAGCAGATCATCGCCCAATCCTGGTATTGGATCGGCGGGTTCTGCGCACCATCGGATACCACCACGACCAGTTTGACGGTGCCGACCGCGACCAATGCTGCGTTCAAGCGCGCGGTGATGGTGGAGCATATCGGATGAGCGGGGCGGCAGCGGGGACGCTCACCGACCCGCAGAAGGTCGATATCCGGCGGTTTTGTGGCTATCCGGCGTTTGGCAGCGGGGCTGACGGGAACGCGGGATGGCGATTTTATCAGGCGTACGGTGCGCTGGAATACCGCATGATCAATCTGAGCGTGGACGAGGTGACGGTGGTGACGAACATGCTGATCACCCTCAATGGCTTCGAAACTACGCTATCGGGCAGCATCGGCGATCTCGATACCGATGCGGCGGGGCCGTGGACGCGCAATAGAGACGAGGTGAGGGACCGCGCGGGGATGTTTGCGCTGTGGTCGCGGCGGCTGTGCGACTTCTTCGGGGTTCCACCGGGGCCCGCGATGGTGATGAATGGTTTGCAACTGATTGTGTGAGGCAGTGCGATGAACCAGGCAGAGTTGCTGGGGAAAATCGCGTCCGGCAATGCGACCGTGGCACAGTATCTGGGGACGAGTTGTTCACAGTACCGGCCAACGGGCCCGGGAAATCCGATCACTACGGGGAATCTGATCGGTACCCTGCCGGTCTTTCTGACGCCCTCGGATAAGCTGCAGGACCACCCCGAGTGGATTGCGGAGTTCGATTTCAGCGGCACGCAACAGGGAGACTATTTGGTGACGGCGGCGGGCGTGAACTATTTTATCGCCGCACAAGTGCCGTTCACGCCGATGGTGTGCGTGCAGACCAACGCGGTGGTGAGTTTACTTCGACCGGTGGGTATCACGGAATTCACGAGTGGTGCTTACAGCGGGGTGCTTGCTTCGTCGTCGGATACCTTGCTGTCGGATTGGCCCGTATCACTTGCGGCGTCAGGACGGGCGAAGCAGGGAGAGTTGCCCAATGACGACGGGCTCGCCGCCTGGGTGCTGTTGTTGCCGCCGATTCCGGTGGTGCCGTTAGTTACCGATCTCATCAAGGATAATATCGAGCGGAGCTTCGTGGTTACCGCAGTGGAACAGAATGCGCTCGGCTGGCAACTGCACGTGAAACAGGCGTCGAGCTGATGGCGGACCAGTCGGACGTTGAGGTGGCGCTGGTCGGGCAAATTCAGGGAGTATTGTACCCCCATGGCGCGGGTGCGGCGAGCGCGATCGGCGCGGCTTGCCGGGTGTATCGTGGATGGCCGCTGTCGGCGGCGCTGAACGCAGATCTGGCGGCGGGAGTTGTCAATGTCTCGGTGGTGCCGGTGGCGGGTTCGGTCAAGCCACTAGTGAGCTTCAATGACGGTTGGATGGGTGGCGGGGTCGCGCCGGGCATGACCGCGACGAGTTTTGGCAATAGCGTGACGTTTACCGGCGTGGCTGGAACGGGGCAGTTGGCGGGGTTGCTCGTCGATGGGGTGCCATATGTTTATAGCTCGGTGGCCGGCGATACGGTGGCGCAGGTGGCCTTGGAATTAGGCGCCATGATCTCGGTGAATATCACGGCGACCAGTGTTGATGCCACCGTGACAGTGCCGGGCGCGTATTCGGTGGTCGGGCTGACCGCCGCTGATGTTAGCTTGTGGCAAGAAATCCGCCGGCAGCGTCAGAGTTTCTTGATCGCGTTTTATTGTTCGACGCCGCAATTACGGGACAGCGTGGTGGCGCTGGTGGATTTGAATCTGACGGGGATGAAATTTGTCGGTCTGGCGGACGGGTCTGACGGAAGATTGATATTCGCCGAAACGAACAGCCAGGACCAAAACCAGATCGCCGGAATTTATCGGCGGGATCTGATCTATCACGTGGAATATGCGACGACCGTTACGATGACGACGGCGCAGATGATGTTCGGCGGGCTGGGGCTGAACGGCGCGACAAATTTTACGTAAGAAGTCTTCTTTTTTGAAAAAAGAAGCAAAAAACTTTTGTACGTTAGGTATTAGGCGAAACCCCACCGCTCGGGCGGAAAATTGTTAAAGTTTTTTTGCTTCTTTTTGTTCACAAAAAGGAGACTTTTCCTTCTCCTCTTCTTTCATCGGGGACTAATTCATGCCGATTGTTCAGCAGGGCACGGTCAACACCACCGCGCTGATCGTGCCGGATCTCTATGTACAAATCGTTGCGCCGCAGAATCTGGTCCTGAATGGGGTTCC
>Ga0302314_10011519_pt1 | contig 15420 bp, 17 predicted proteins | sample III_Palsa_N2_3_FD_200533 | JGI IMG/M metagenome (GOLD analysis project Ga0302314, IMG submission 200533) | Peat permafrost microbial communities from Stordalen Mire near Abisko, Sweden - III_Palsa_N2_3 | ecosystem: Environmental > Terrestrial > Soil > Palsa > Peat permafrost | place: Sweden...
CGTTCGAAGCCATCGCTGGGCGTGCTTTCAGCGATCCGGCGGAAGCATTGCTGCATCGTCCCGAGAACCAGATCTTCGGCAATTTCGCGGGAAGCATAGACGAAGACGCCAGCCCGCTGGCCGCGCATCAGGTCCGACGCGAGGCTGCGACGGGCGGAATCGCCGATGTAAGGCATGGCAGCCATAAACTGGGCGAATTCACGGTCGCGAAGTCCGTTGCGGAGATACAGGCATAGCGCAGTGGCCATCCGTTCAGCGGGTCCTGTGACACCGTCCAGGAGCTGCTCGATCTGGCGATTGGTTTCGTTTAAAATCAATTCGATCGTGGCATCGAGCAATTCATGCGTGGAGCGAAAATAATTATAGAACGTGCCGCGCGACACGCCGGATTCGCGGATGAAATCGTCAATCACGGGCACGTCAACTCCGCGCTCGGCGAATACTTTCATGGCGGCGCGCACGATACGGCCCTCCGTGGCAATGCGGCGCTTCTGCCCCACGAGCGTGCGGTGGTTGGGCTTTTCTTGTTGGGCGTCTTCCGACATGACTATGCCGCCGTGTAGCGTGCAATCGCGCTCCAATCGAGCGTCGCATCGCCTTGCCGAACCAAGGCTGCGAGCTTGCCGGCGACGATCTCGCCGATGCCGAACTCGGCGCCCGCCGTCGTGAAGGCCTGCTGCATCAAGGTGAGATCCTTTAACCCGGCAGTGGCGGCAAAACCGTCGCCAGAAGGAAATTGCCGCGCGGCGATCCGATCCGCGTACTGCTTGAGCGGCGCAGCGGCGAAAGCACTCTGATAGAAACCGGTGAGGAATTGCAGGTCGACACCAGATTTGTCGAGGAACTGATAGGCCTCGCCCATTAGCTCGAGCAGCCCCGCTATGCTGTAGTTAATGGCGAGCTTGATGGTGCTCGCATCGGCATGACGTGGCCCAACCGCGACGACGGTCTGCGCGTACGCGCTTACAACCGGCCGTGCCCGATCGATGGCATCGGGATCGCCGGCCAGAAAGCTAATGAGCCGGCCCTGCGCTGCTGCATCAGGCCGGCCCACCACGGGACCAGCGACGTAAGATCTGCCCGCTGACCGGTGCAGCTCGGCCAGCTCCGCACTGCAAGCTGGCGATATGGTCGTTACCCCGACATGCACACCACCTGGCGGAAGGTTGGCGGCTATCACCCCGCCCACGTCTCGTGCCGAGCGATCGTCGAACACGCAGCTGATGACGACATCGGCGCCCAGGGCAGCGGTTGCGGCAGAATCCGAGACCTCGACACCCTGAGCTGCGAACGGCTGGGCTGCGGCGGCCGTGCGGTTAAAAACGGCGAGCCGATGGCCGTTGCGCAACAGGCTATGCGCCAAGCCGCGCCCCATATTCCCCAATCCTACTACGGCGACCTGCACTCAGCCTCCCAAGGGCCGTGAAGGCCACAAATGACAAATTTATCAATTTGATAAATACGTCCAATCATAGGCAATTGTCTACCGCTCCGGGTCGACCTGGGGTCAACAACCGGACCAAGCCGACGCGGTGAGGCGTTCGATCATTCAGAACGCTGTTGGTTTGCCGGCGATGATCCGAGCCGCTGCTCGCGAAAACTCCGGCTGCGCGGCAAGCTCTCGCCCCATTGATCGCGTAACAGAGTACAAGGCAGGGCGATAGTCTCGACCATATTTTTCACCGCTGCGCATCGGAACTGACAGCCGGTCCTTGCTGATGATGTCCCCGACAAGGAGGCGCGTTCGCAGACCGCCAGCGTCGCGCTGGCCACCCATGGTTCCAGGCTGGAACTACCACGGCTGCCAGTTGTGCCTTCATATTGGACCCGGCCACCAAAACACTGATACGGACCTATATAGAACCTAACGTATCACTTTGACCAACGCTCCCTGCGGCGAGGGTTTTTTCTTCGTGATCTGCTGCAAATTCGAGCCGAAGGGGAGGCAATAACAGGAATATCGATGGAAAAACGGATGTCGACGGCGGACCGGGTTCTCTCGATCCTGGGCCTGTTTACGGCCGAGCGGCCGCAATGGACGGTCGAGGAGATCAGGTCGGAACTTCGCCTCTCGGCAAGCACCGCCTACCAATATGTCGGCAGCCTGACGAGGGCCGGGCTGCTGGTCTCGGGGAAGGCGGGCCGCTGCATGGTGGGACCGGCCGCGATCGAACTCGACCGCATCGCCCGACAGGTCGATCCGCTGATCCGCGGCGCCCGCGCGGCCCTGCAAGAACTGGTTGGGGCGAGCGGGGCGGGAGCGGTCGGGCTGCTGTGCAGACTTTATCGGCTGCAGGTGATGTGCGTGGAACAATATGTGCTCCGAGACCCTGGATTTTCGATCAGTTATGAGCGCGGACGGCCGCTGCCGCTGATGCGCGGTTCCGCCTCCAAGGTGATTCTGGCGAACCTCGAAGCGCGTCAGCTGCGGCGCTTCTATGAGCGAGAGTTCCCCGCGTCTGTGGCGAGGCGCCCGGAGGCCGACTGGCCTTCCTTCAAGGAGGAAATGCGCCGAATCCGCCGCTCCGGGTCGGTGCTGGCGGTGGGCGAGCTCGACCCGGGCGTGATGGGGATTTCAGCGCCGGTCTTCGACGAGCATGGCCAGATCCTCGGGAGCATCGGCCTCGCCCTTGAAGCGGCCCCCGTGCTTGCCGACCCCAGCCGATTGAAGAAGCTTCGCACCATAGTAGAGCAGGCGGGCGAGGTCGCGACGCGCGCTTTGCGATGTGCATAGGCGTCCGAGCAGCCCGCCCCAATCGAAAGATTGACAGCAAGTTTCCGAATATGTAGGAATTGTGCATCGAAATACCGGGGCACGACCCGGGCGATGTTGTGGAGAAGCGCCCTATGCCGATCGCGTTGGACCAATCGGGCCGGCCCACTGACACACTTGTTGCCACACTGCACCACCTTCATGTGAGCTGTGCAGACACGGCAAAATCCGCAGAGTTTTACCAAACGGCCTTGGGCTACCAGCCCACCAACCACGGCGATGCAGTGGTTGCCTATGCTCCGGACCGGCGTCTGATCCTGTCGGCGGGACAGCCGAAACAACTGGTCTGGGCTGGGTTTGCGCTGCCAAACGAGGACGAGTTGACTAGGCTCCGCGCGCGAATTCGCAAGGCTGGGTGGCCTGCGGAAAACGGGGCGACGCTGTTGTTTACGGACGGTGTGACGGTGCGAGATCCCGACGGCAATTGCTTTGTGTTTGGCGTGCCCAGGGAGGAAGCTCCCGCAACGTCGGATTTGCCGCCGGCGCGCCTGCAGCATGTCGTGGTTTCGAGCCGGGCGCCGCAGCAAGTGGTGCGGTTCTTCATCGACGTGCTCGGCTTCACGCTTTCGGATGATGTGGTCGACGACGCGGGCGGCGTGCGCACCTCGTTCCTCCGCTGCAGCCAGGAACACCATAGTTTCGCGGTGTTTCAGGCGGCTGAAAATCGTCTCGACCATCATTGCTATGAGACATCGAGCTGGAATGACATCCGCGACTGGGCGGACCACGTCTCGACCGCGGATATTCCGATCCAGTGGGGACCGGGGCGGCATGGGCCGGGGAATAATCTGTTCATTTTCGTGCACGACCCCGATGGCAATTGGATCGAGATGTCCGCCGAACTCGAGATTGTTCCGCATTCGAGGCCGGTCGGAAAATGGCAGCATGTGGAAAAAACGTTGAACTACTGGGGGCGCGGCTATCTTCGCAGCTGACAACGGCACGCCGGAAGGATCGAACGAGCCGAAAACCGATCGCCGCCGACGTCTTAAGCGCTTGTCCGAAATGATAATGATTAAAATCGATGGGTTGAAGATAAGGAAGAATCTTCTTTTTGTGAACAAAAAGAAGCAAAAAAACTTTGTCAATTTTGTTTTTTGCTTACACCGGCTGACGAACTATGTATCAAGATTCCATTGAATAAAAGTTTTTGCTTCTTTTTTCAAAAAGAAGACTTTCTTCTTCGCCGTGTCCAGACCGACACTTAGAACGCCACCATAACGCACAACGAGGATTTGCCATGTCCACCGCCACTCGAGTTCCGAATGACCAGACCGCCCCGAGCGCCGCCCTGCTGGGCAGCGAAGCGTGGGACGGCAAGTTGTTCGATGGAAAATGGAACAATGCCGCCGAGACAATTGTGGTGCGCGAGCCCGCCACCGGCGAGATTTTAGGGCGGGTCGGGACAACCGATCCTGGCACCATGGCGGCGACGGTTGCCAAGGCGCGCCACGCCCAGCGCGGCTGGGCCGCCATGGGCGTCGACGAGCGCGCCGCGATCATGCGCGAAGCTGCCCGCTGGATGGAGCAGAACCACCAGGCGGTGGTCGATCTGATCGTCCGCGAAACCGGCGGTGTGCGCGGCAAGGGCGAGGTCGAGCTCAAGGGCACGATCGACGAACTTTATCACTCGGCGGCGCTGCTGATCCAGCCCGAAGGCGAGCTGCTGCGCAGCCCCAATCCTTCGCGCATCAGCCTGGCGCGCCGCGTGCCGATCGGCGTTGTCGGCGTGATCGCGCCGTGGAATTTCCCGATGCTGCTGGCGATGCGTTCGGTGGCGCCGGCGATCGCGCTGGGCAACGCGGTGATCCTGAAGCCCGATCCGCAGACCCCGATCGTGGGTGGCGCACTGCTGGCGCGCATGTTCGAGCTGGCCGGCCTGCCCGAAGGGGTTTTCTCGGTGGTGAATGGCGGCGCCGCGGTTGGCGAGGCGCTGGTCGAGGCGCCGGGCGTGCGGATGATCACCTTCACCGGATCGACCGCCGTGGGCCGCCGCGTCGGCGAATTGGCCGGACGCAATCTGAAGAAGGTGGCGTTGGAATTGGGCGGCAAGAGCCCGTTCATCGTGCTGGATGACGCCGATCTCGAGTTGGCCGCGTCGGCGGGGGCCTGGGGATCGTTCCTGCACCAGGGACAGATCTGCATGGCCAGCGGCCGGCACATCGTGCAGCGCAAGGTGGCGGGCGATTACATTGCGCTGCTGGCCGAAAAGGCCAAACATTTGCCGGTGGGCGATCCGTTCCGCGAGAACGTGGCGATCGGGCCGATCATCAACAGCAAGCAAATCGAGCGCGTGCATCAGATCGTGAGCGATACGCTCGCGGCCGGCGCGAAATTGGCGGCCGGGGGTACTTATCAGGGACTTTATTACCGGCCGACGGTGCTGGCGAATGTGGCGAGCGGAATGCCTGCGTACGACCTGGAGATTTTTGGCCCGGTGGCGCCGGTGGTGATCGTGGATAGCGAAGAAGATGCGATCCGCGTTGCCAACGACACGGAATATGGGCTTTCGGGCGCGGTCCAGACCGGATCGCTGGAGCGTGGTTTGCGCGTGGCGCAGCAAATTCATTCCGGCATGGTGCACATCAACGACCAGACGATCCATGACATGGCGGGCATTCCTTTCGGCGGCTCGGGCGCTTCGGGCAATGGTTCGCGCTTTGGCAGCACGACCAACCTCGACGAGTTCACCGAATGGCAGTGGATGACGATCGGCGGACAACCGACGCGCTATCCGTTCTAAAGCTTGCCGGAATGATAATAAATGAAATCAATAACTTGAAACGAAGGAGGAAGCCTTCTTTTTGAAAAAAGAAGCAAAAACTTTTATGCAATCGGGCTGGGACGCGCGGTCTGTAGCATCGGCGCCCCAAAAACCAATTTGATAAAGTTTTTTTGCTTCTTTTTGTTCCCAAAAAGACGATTCTTCCTAACTTTCAACCAATTGATTTCGCTCATTATCATTCCGGATGGACACTAAACCGCTGAAGCGGTCCGGGCACTGCAACAGCACCGGGCCGGATCTTCAATCGAGCTCAACCTTGCGAATGGGCCAGTGCCCGCGGCGGGTAAATAGGTAGATACCAATGGCAAAGATTACCGGCGGTGCCGCGATCGCGCGCACCTTGCAGGCAGCAAAGGTGGAGGCGGTGTTCGGCCTGCACGGCGCGCACATCGACAGCATCTTTCAGGGGCTGCGCGATTTGGGCCGGCCGGTGATCGACACCAGGCACGAGGCCTCGGCCGGGCACGCGGCCGAGGGCTATGCGCGCACCAACCGCTCGCTGGGCGTGGCGCTGCTGACCGCGGGGGGCGGATTCACCAACGGCCTGACCTCGATCGCCAATGCCTGGCTGGACCGCACCCCGGTGCTTTACATCGCTGGCTCGGGCCCCACAGCCGAAGACGAAACCAACACGCTGCAGGCCGGCATCGACCAGGTGGCGATGGCCAAGCCGGTGACCAAGTGGGCGCATCGGGTGCTGAAGGTCGAGCATTTGCCGCGCTTGCTGGCCCAGGCGATCAGGCTGGCGAGCAGCCCTCCGCGCGGACCGGTGCTGCTGGATGTGCCTTGGGACGTGATGACGGCAGAGATTGACGAATCGGTGTTGGCCGAGGCGGGCGAGCAGTTTGTGATGCCTCCTACCCGCCCCAGCCCGGACGTGGTGCAGCAGGTGCTGACGCGGCTCGAGCGTGCCAAGCGACCCGTTATCGTGCTGGGTTCCGAGGCCAGTCGGACCGACATCCGCGCGCCGCTGCTGAAATTCAGCCGCCACACAGGCATCCCGGTGTTCGCCGATTATGAAGGGCTCAATCTGCTGGCGCCATTGCCCGATGAGCTCAACGGCGGCTTGATCCAAGGGTTGTTCGGGTTTGATCGCATCGGCCAGACGCCCGATTGTGTGCTGATGCTCGGGCTGCGCTTTGGGCTCAATACCGTGCATGGATCTGGCCAACTGATCCCGCATGCGGCGCATGTTATTCAGGTGGATCCCGATGCGCGCGAGCTTGGCCGCCTGCAGCGGGTCGATCTGCCGATCCGCGCCGACGTGGCGGGAACAATGGCGGCACTCCTAGAAGCAGCATCCAACTGCCCGCCCACCGACCGGGCCGGATGGCAAAAGACGGTGCGCGATCATGTACTGCACCGTGCGCGGGCCGTTGCGGCGGCGGCGACCGAGGGGCCGCCATTGCATCCTTACACCGCTGCCGCCGCGGTAGCCCGCTATGCCGGGCCGGATGTTGGCGTGGTGGCGGACGGCGCCTTGACCTATCACTGGCTAAGCGAGGCGCTGCCCGCGCATCATCCGGGCGCGTTCCTCTGCCATGGATTTTTCGGCTCGATGGGCGTCGGGTTTGGTGTCGCGATCGGGTGCCAAGTGGCGATGGGGATGAAGGGCGGCCGCGCCGTGCTGGTGACGGGCGATGGCTCGGTGGGTTACAGCCTGGGCGACTTCGACACGCTGGTGCGGCACGGTCTGCCGTTGATCGTGGTAGTGATGAACAACCGCGCCTGGGGCGCGACACTGCATTTCCAGCAGCTTGCAGTGGGCGCCAACCGCGTGACCAACACGCGGCTTGAGAATGGCGAATATAGCGCGGTCGCAGCCGCGTTCGGCGCGGACGGGTATCTGGTGACGACGGCAGACGGGCTTGAGGCGGCTCTCGCCCGCGCATTCGCGCACAACCGGCCGGCCTGCATCGATGTGCGGGTCGCGCTCGACCCGATTCCGCCGGAAGAAAACATTTTGATGGGTCAGCCCCCGTTCCCGGAGCCAAACCCATGAGTATGCCAAAACCTATGAGTACGCTTGGGCAATACTACGAACGGCGCTTGGTTGCTGTGCTCACGATCGCGGGCGGCATTGCGGCACTCGATACGCAGGCGGTTTTCTACATCATGCCGTTCATCGCGCCCGAACTGCATTTGAACAATTCCGAAATCGGGCTGATCGGATCGGCGGTGGTGATCGGGTGGTCGATCGCGGCACTGGTGGTGTCCTGGATTTCGGATCGGATGGGCAGGCGGAGGCCGTTCATTATTGGGGCGTTTTTTGCCTTTGCCGCTCTGTCAGGGCTGAGCGCGCTGGCGAGATCCTTCCTGCAATTGCTGGCGGCGCGGTTTTTGGTCGGGCTGGCGGAAGGGCCGGTCATCCCGATGTCGCACAGCCTGGTGATGGCAGCGAGCGCGCCGGAGCGCCGCGGATTGAACATGGGCATCGTCCAGTTGCTCGGTGCGCAGCTGGTCGGAAGCCTGGCCGCGCCGATCATCCTGGTATGGCTTGCCGGCCATGCCGGCTGGCGAACAGCGTTTTTGATTGCGGCGGTGCCGGGCCTGCTTTCGGCGCTGCTGCTGATGGCGGCGATCCGCGAGCCGCGGCTCGCAGCGGAAGGGGCCGACGAGGCGCCCACCGCTCTGGGCCTTCGACACGTCTTGGGCAACCGCAATGTGCGCGTCTGCATCGCGATCAGCACCTGCTGCGTGGCATGGTATTTCCTCCTGCTGAGCTTTCTTCCCCTGTGGTTGACTCAGGAAGAGGGACTTTCCAAGGGCACGATGAGCGTGATTTTGAGTCTGGTCGGCGCCGCTGGTGTCGTCGGCGCCGTCGTGGTCCCCGGCCTCTCCGACCGGATCGGGCGCAAACTTGCGATCACCGCGTTCTGCTGCCTGGGCGTGCTTTCTCCCCTGGCCGCACTTATTTTCGGTCACACCCCGCTGCTGCTCGGCGCGATGTTCTTTACCGGCGCACTGATGGTGGGATCATTCCCGATCTTCATGGGCACCCTGCCGCAGGAGAGCGTTTCACCGGCGGACGGCGCTAGCGCGACTGCGATGGTGTTGTGCGTATCGCAAATTCTGGGCGGCGTGGCGGGGCCCGCGGTTGGCTGATTGTTGGCCGATCGCATCTCACCGGCGGCACCATTCGTCTTGGCGGCATTTCTCGCAGTTGGCGCCGTTCTGTTCTCGCTCTTGATCCACAATCCCACGCGGCAGGATCAGCAGCATGTGCTCGCGAGAGTGCAGCCGGCTTTGCAAGGGAGGGCCGCAGATGTTTGAGCAAATGAAGGACAAGGTCGCGCTGGTGGCCGGGGCGGCGAGCGGCGCCGGACGCTAGAGCGCGCTCGGATTCGCAAAAGTGGGTTCGCGCGCGATCGTTGCCGATCGTGATCGAAAACGGGCACGAGTTCGCTTGGCGGTATGATCGCGGTGGCCGAGAATTGTGCTCGAGCGCGCACGTCCACTCACCTGCCCCCGCCTCACACCGCGCATACTTCGCGAGTTGCGAAGATTAAGCCATGCCCAGTTGCCGGCTGAACAGCGCGCGGGCCAAGTCTGTCAGATTTTGTGTCGACCGAATCCGCAAGGGGACTTTCTATGGCCGTGCGAATCAGGGCAAACGGCTACGCTGCGTACGCGGGAGGCCGCCATCGCATTCGAAAGTCTGACCTCAGATGCTTACAAGGAGCTTACATTGCGGAGCCGCTCGCGCCGTGTAAGCAACAGACGGCCGTGGAAGACCGCTCCAACCATCTAATTTTTCGTGACGTTGTTCCCGGCCCGTTCCACGAACCGTGCTATCCCGCCCGTTCTATGGCGTACCCCCTGTATGGCCTGGATCGGGCGCGAGAGCCGGTGCGTAGCGGCGAGGATTTGCTCGTGGTGGAAAATGAACCGAAACCGGTTCGGGCGGCCGCCGAGTTGTTGGATTTCAAATGCGGCAGCATCGTCGGCTCCTGAGTTTGCGATTCACGCGGCATTGGACACGCGGCCGAAACGTCGGTCGCGGTTGCGGAAATCGGCGAGTGCATTCGACAGGTCCCCCGCCGCGAATTCCGGCCACATCGTGTCGGAGAACCAGAGCTCCGCGTACGCGCTTTCCCACAGGAGGAAGTCCGAAAGACGCTTCTCTCCGCCGGTGCGGATGAGGAGATCGACATCGGGCGCAAGCGGCGTGCCGGGCGACGCGTCAAGCGGCCCCTCCCAGGATTCCTTGGCTCCAGCTGGCCCGAACCAGCCGGTCTTTGCCGCCTCCAAGATCGCGTACCGCGAAGAATAATCGATCGCTACGCGAAGATGCAGCCGGCACCCAGCTGCGGTCTTCGATTCGATGCGCTCGATGTCCCGAACCAAGCCAGGCGAAAGCCGGTCCCGCCGGCCGATGATCGACAAACGCACGTCGTTTTCGACAAGCCGCCGTTCTTCGCGGCGGACGTAGTCGTGGAAGAGTTTCATCAGCGTATCAACCTCGCTGGCCGGCCGCTGCCAATTGTCGGATGAAAACGCATACACCGTAAGTATCGATACGCCGATGCCAGGGGCCGCCTCGACGATGCGTCGAAGTGCGGCTGCGCCGGCCCGATGTCCCGCCGTCCGCGGCAAGCATCGGCGCGTCGCCCAACGCCCATTCCCGTCCATGATGATCGCCACATGAATTCTTGCTTGGTTAGAACAAGCGCTTTGCATTACAAAGTCTCCGGTCAAAAAAATATCAGGCTTTGGCCAAGCCCGGGAAAGTCGGGTCGGAACCCAGTTTGGCGGCTTTTTCGGCATCGCGGACCACCTGTTCGAGCACGGCCAGATAGGCCATGAACTGGCTACGCCCTTCTGCGGTGATCCGGCACATCGTTTGGGGCCGATTCGCTTCGAAGGCCTTGGTCAACTCGACCAAGCCGGACTCCTGAAGGATTTGGAGGTGGCGGCTCAAATTGCCGTCCGTCAAGCCGCACAGGGCCTTGAGAGCGCCGAAGGCCAGGCCCTGGGGGTGGGCAATCAGGGAGGTCAGCACACCCAAGCGCGCGCGCTCGTGGATCAGGCGATCGAGCCCTTCATAGCTGAAGCGAGCCGGTTTCTCATTCGATGGTTTAGCTTTGCGCATCGGGCCTCGCAGTTCCGCGAAACAGGATCGCAGCCAGCAACTGGCCGAGGCCAAAGGGCAAACCCATCGCGAAGGGCGAGAAGGCGTTCGCGCCATGAGCCAAAGCAAGGCAAATCAAGCCTGTGAGCATATACCAAACGCCAAGGCAAAAGGCGGTGCGCGGCACAGACCGGGTGGAGGCGAACATCCCCAAGCTCAACAAGATCTGCCACAAGCCCGGCAGCATCCATTGCGTGTCCGGCGCATAGCGCACCAGCACCCAGGTGACGAGAGTGCCGGCGACAACCGACGGAAGCAGTTGTTCGAGTGCTGCAAAAAGCATCTGGTCGGCCAAGCCGTAGTGAACTTGGCGCGTGCGAGCGATCACTTCGACGGCGATCAAAAGCAGCGAAACAGCACCTGTCGCGATCCAGATCTCAAGATATCGGGTGATGTCGGCCGCCGCGTCCGGAACGTAACGCCACTGGAGGGCGGTACCGATGAGAGCCAACAGCGCCGTCGCCACGAGAGTAAATGGGCCATGGCCACGAAATTCGCTGCTCTTGGCCAGTTGGGACCGCACATACGCAAGGTCACCCAGTGCTTTGTCGATGTCGTGCAACGTCATCACCATATGCTTTACAATGCAAAGTATACTGCATCACAGAACGACGCAAGCTACTTTTCAGATGCACGCCGTTCGAGACCGCCGGAGCGTAACCAGATCGGCGGATGATTTGTTCGCGGACCGGGCATCCACGAAGCCCCAAGTATTTATAAAAGGGCAGGCACTGATACGCGGCGCGTCGATGGTGATCGTCCCGAAAAGTATCTGGACTTTCCGTTTCCGGTTGTCCCGCTGCCGACGGAGCTTCATGCACCCAGGGCACAAACGCGCACGTGGTATATTCTTCCATCTGCGTTTGGAGCAATAGCCGCGCAAGCTCGCCAAGCAGGTGTTTGCCCTCCGCCAGCGTGAGGCCGAACTTTTCCGCCGTCAGTCCAACGACCCATCGCTCGATTCTGCCCACCTCAATCGTCTCGACTTCGCCCCTGCCGCTTCTGGCTTCTAGTTTCACCACCCATTCCATAACCGCTCTTCGATGCTGATCAGGGCCAGCATCATCGGAGGTCAATATTCAGACCAGCTTTTTTCCACTCCCCACTTGGTCGATTCTCGCCAAGATGGCTTGCGGCCAAAGCCGGATTGGATGAAGCCGCCACCTTATTCGCTCGCCTTAGCCGCGAAATCATCGCCCGAAGCGCGGTGGCTGGTCCGGAGCAACTCCGATAGCAACCAGTCGACATTGGCGCGCATACGCTCGATCGGGGCGCCGATCACGAGTGCGCCCAGCACTCCGCCTTGGCCGCCGAACACCGGCGCCGCCATCGCGCCGGTATCATCGAGCATTTCGCCGAAGCTCAAGCAGTAGCCTTGACTTGTAATTCGCGCGAGTTGTTCGCGCACGGCAACCGGGTCGGTCACGGTGCGGCTAGTGAACGCCTTGAATTTGGCGCGGGCGAGACAGCGATCCCGCAGTTCGGGTGGCGCATAGGCCAGCATTACCCGCCCGCCGGCGCTGGCATATAGCGGCGCGCTAACCCCGGCGAGCATGGCGTAGACGACCGGTTGCGGGCTAGGCACTGTGTCGATGTAGATCATCCGCCCGACTTTCCAGTCGCTGATGGCGAAGCCGACCGACTCATGCGTGGTCTCGGCCAGCGATTTGACATATGCCCTGATCAGGTCCGGCATCGAGAACGCCGAAATGATCCTCGCAGCGAGCCGGAACGCCCCCGGCCCAAGTCGGTAAAGCCCGCCATCGACCACCAGGAAATCCTCGTTCACCAGCGGACGCAGCGAGTTGAGGAAAGTGCTCTTGGGAACCTCCAGCGCCTGGCTAAGCTGCGACAGCGTCATTCCCCGCCGGCTTCCGGCCAGTGCGTGAAAAGCTGCAACACGCGTGTCATGGCGCGTGGTTCAATACCGGGACGCGCAGTGGACTCGTTCTCGTTCGCCGAGTCCAGGGCCGGCGGAAAAGCCTTTTCCATTTCATCCGGCATGGCGGATCGCATCAGCAACGCGCGAGAGATTATTCGACGCCGATTCACATAATACTATTTCTGAACGGCGTAGTCGCTGCGTTGCGCGTTTGTGGGGCCGAGATTGACATGAATTTCGTTGCGATGTTAGCGATTCTCTCCGTTCCCTTTTTCGCGATCTGGATTCTGGCCTTGAGGGGCGCCGCGCGAGCGGGGGGCAACGGGGTTATCTTGTCTATGGACCCGGATGCTCAGCCGATTGAGCCGCAGTTTTCCGGGGCGGAGAAACTCGTCGATCGGGGAGTGTCCCTCACCGCTGCTGATGTAGCGCTCTATAATGCACATCGCTTCGCTACCTGTTCTGATCATTCGATCGGCGATTTGTCGATTAGTCGCGTCAGAGTAGGAAGCGATCCTTTCTGGTTACAGGATTTCTTCTGGGTCCCCGAAGTCTTGGTCGGCGGGGAGCGACTTGATTTCTGCGAAAACTCTCCTCGGCGGCGGCCGCCGTCGAGAGGCACCTGAAACTAATTGCCCTGCCGGGAAGCCGGCCTTCGTCCTTTGACCGTTACCCGCGCTGTCATCTGCCGGACCCGCCGCACGCCCCGCTAAGGCCTGCCTCAAGGTTGGATGTGGCTTTCTGTGATCTTCGTGCTACACTAAACGCTGTTTTAGTAGCGCGAAGTATCCACGATGCCGACGCCTCACCATCCCCCTGCCGCCGTTCGCCGCATCCTCCACAAGCTGGGCGCCGACATACGCGACGCCCGCCGGCGACGTCGCCTGCCAATGGCTGTCGTGGCCGAGCGCGCCTTCACGTCCCGTTCGACCTTGCAGCGGGTCGAGGCCGGCGATGCCAATGTCAGCATAGGCATCTACGCCGCCGCCCTCCAGGCGCTCGGTCTCCTCAACGGCATGGGCGAGATCGCCGACATTAGCCGGGACAGTGTCGGCCAAGCTCTGGCCAGCGCCGACTTGCCCGAGCGCACCCGCATCCGACGTACCTCGGGAAAGGTGTCCGATGTCTGACATCGAAGTTCATATCGATCTTGCGGGAGATCTGCGACAGGTCGGGTTAGCCAGGCGCAATATTGTGCGTGGCGCCGAGACGATTGTCTTCGACTATGCGACCAGTTGGCTTGCCGATCCCGACCGGTTCTCCATCGAGCCGGCACTGGCTCTGACCCGCGGCACCTTCGCCCCCCCGCCCGACCGGCCGATTTTTGGCTCTATTGGTGACTCCGCGCCGGACGCCTGGGGCCGGCGCCTGATGCAACGTGCTGAGCGCCGCCACGCTGAACGCGAAGGCCGCGCCGTCCGCACGCTCACCGAGAGCGATTATCTACTCGGCGTTTCGGACGAAACCCGTCTCGGGGCGCTCCGGTTCCGCTGGACAGGGGACGAGGTCTTTCAGGCGCCACCACGTGCGGGCGTGCCCGCATTGATCGAACTTGGCCGTCTCCTCCAGGTCACCGAGCGGATCCTGCGCGACGAAGAGACGGACGAGGATCTCCAACTCATCTTCGCGCCCGGTTCCTCTCTCGGCGGCGCGCGACCCAAGGCGTCGATCGTCGACCAGCACGGTCACCTGTCGATCGCCAAGTTTCCGAAAGAGACCGACGACTACAGCATGGAAATGTGGGAGGAAGTCGCCCTTCGCCTTGCCGAGCGCGCCGGCATCGCGACACCTCACCACGAGCTTCTGCATGTTGCCGGCAAGGCGGTCCTGTTGTCGCGGCGGTTCGATCGCGCGGGAGGAATGCGCATCCCTTTCCTCTCGGCCATGGCGATGACCGGATCGAAGGATGGTGAACGGGGCAGTTACCCGGACATCGTCGATGCGCTTACGCAACACGGTGCACGGGCAAAGGCCGATGCTCAAGCCCTGTACCGTCGCGTGGCGTTTAGCGTGATGATCTCGAATGTTGATGATCACCTTCGCAACCATGGCTTCCTCTGGTTAGGTAAGGCAGGTTGGTCGCTGGCGCCGGCCTACGATCTCAATCCGGTGCCTAGCGACCTCAAGGCGCGCGTCCTCGCGACGAACATCGATCTCGATGAAGGCACCTGCTCGATCGAGCTTCTCGAAGAGGCGGCGGAATATTTCGGCTTGGGGTTGGCGCCGGCGCGGGCAATCATCAAGGAAGTCGCGATCGTCACAGCCTTGTGGCGCGACGTCGCCAAGGAGGTTGGCGCCCGAGCAATGGACATCACCCGCATGGCCAGCGCCTTCGAGCACGACGATCTCAGGAAGGGCCTCGCACTGTGACGAGGATCACGAGTCTTGGGGAACAGGGAATGGGGCTTTAGTCTGGTGCCGTGGCAGCCGGTGTTCGATCCGCGCATCGGGCGGAACATCGTCGGGGCTATGCGCGGCGACGATCGGATTGAGAGGAGTCCGACGTGGACAATTCGCATCTCATTGATACGACACGACGTTTCTTTGTGTTTCGGCGTGCAAAATTGGCTCTGACGCAATTTTGGTGATGCTGCGCTCACCCCGCGCCAATGACGCGCGCCTCGAGCAAATCGAGCTTGCCTCGTCCATACATCTGTCGCTTGACGAGCTTGAGCTTGGTGATCTGCCCCTCGGTCTGACCGTTGGACCAAGGCGATGATATGGCCGCGCTGACCGCCGACTTGTCTTTGACGACGCCGTTGGCAAATGATGCCACCAAGGTCGCTTGTGCCCATTTCAACCACGGATCGAGCTCGGCGAGCGACTTCTTGCGCAGCATCGCCTGGAAT
>Ga0302314_10011520_pt1 | contig 15419 bp, 11 predicted proteins | sample III_Palsa_N2_3_FD_200533 | JGI IMG/M metagenome (GOLD analysis project Ga0302314, IMG submission 200533) | Peat permafrost microbial communities from Stordalen Mire near Abisko, Sweden - III_Palsa_N2_3 | ecosystem: Environmental > Terrestrial > Soil > Palsa > Peat permafrost | place: Sweden...
AAGCAGGCGCCACTGGCGAGATAGGCCAGCTTGGTCCCTTCATATCCTTCCGCGGCCCAATCGACCTGACTCATCGAACAGCCCCACGGCTTGGTGTTGAAGGTCTGACAGAGCCGCTCGAGGAATTTACGATCAAAGGCGGCGTTGTGGGCGACCACCAGAGAAGCCGGCGCGACGAACCGGGTGACCTCCTCCGGGTCGATCGTTTGGCCGGCGACCATGGCGTCATCGATGCCGGTGATCGCTGTTACCTCCGGCGGGATTGGCTTGGATGGCTCGCGCAGCTGCTGGAAGGGATCGCCGATCCCATAGATCTGGCCGTCGAGGCCGTAGGTGAAAGGCACCATGGCCAGCTCGATGATCTCGTCACGGACCGGATCAAGGCCCGTGGTTTCGGTGTCGACAAACATGCCAAGCCGGGTCCGCACGTCGGCCGGCGGATCGCGCCAGACCCGCGGCGCCAGACGGCGCAGCACCCGATATTCACCGGACTGCTGCAGCACCTCGGCCATGCGTTCGAGGTCCACGCCCGTTCGCGGGTTCAGGTCATTATGGATCACGCGGCGTCCGACTCGGACAGTAGGGAGGGCTCGGAACCGAGATTATCCCTCGCCTGCCCGAAGTTCGAAAGCGTAACGCCAACCAGCCGAATTCCCTTGGGTGGCGGAAACACCGATCGGATCAACCCAAGGCTCGCCTGATGCAACATTTCCCGGCTGTCCACCGCCCTGGGCATGGACTGGCTACGGGTGGCCTGCTGGAAATCGGCCCACTTGATCTTCACCGTCACTGTCCGACCGCGGGCGCCGGTTTTCTCGCACCAGGCCCAGACGTCGTCGGCCATGGCCAGGACCCCCGCTTCGATCTGCACGGGATCGGTGAGATCCGTCTCGAATGTGGTCTCCGATCCCGAAGACTTCCGTTCGCGATTGGGGTTCACCGCCCGATGGTCCCGGCCGCGCGCAATCTCGAAGAACCAGCCGCCGGCCTTGCCAAACCGCTGCTGAAGCTCCGGCAAAGACCAGGCCTTCAGATCCGCGCCGGTCTGGATGCCGGCCGCGTGCATTCGCGCCGCAGTCGCTGGCCCGACACCGTGAAACTTGGCGACCGGCAAAGCGGCGACGAAAGCTTCCCCCTGATCCGGGGTGACGGCGAACTGGCCATTGGGCTTGCGTTGTCCAGAGGCCAGCTTGGCCAAGAACTTGTTGTAGGAAACGCCGGCCGAGGCGGTCAGACCGGTCTCCGCCAGTATCCGGCCCCGGACCGCCTTGGCGGTCAGCCAGGCGGTCGGCAACGCCGCCTTGTTGGCGGTGACGTCGAGGTAGGCTTCATCCAACGCGAGGGGTTCGATCAGGTCGGTGAACTCGGCGAAAATGGCGTGGATCTGGCGTGAAACGGCCCGGTAGACCTCAAAGCGCGGCGGCACGAAGATTAACTCCGGGCACTGGCGCAACGCTGTTAGCGACGGCAGCGCCGATCGCACCCCAAAGGCGCGCGCTTCGTAAGAAGCCGCCGCCACCACCCCACGACGGGCGCCATGGCCCACGGCCACTGGCTTGCCCCGAAGGCTCGGATCATCCCTTTGTTCGACCGACGCATAGAAGGCGTCCATGTCGACATGGAGAATTTTTCGCACCGCCTCATCCATAGTGCCTCAATACCACCCCTCGAACAAATTAGGAACATTGCCGGCGAATGGATTGGGGGCGACAGACATTCGGGCCGAGGCCTAGACTGACTGCGCCACCATTGGGGAGCACGTGATGGAATTTGGCGAGCGGCCCCGCCTGTCGGCGGCGCCGTCAACACGACAATGGCTGAAGCGGTTCTCCGCAGGCGACCAACCCGCCGCGGCCAGACTGGTCGACGCCTTGATGTTGATGAATGCCGAGGACGTTGCGTCGGCACTGCGCGCCCAACTCGCCCGCCTGGCCGAAACCCGATCTGGACCCCGCGCCAAGGCCGCGCTTTATGCGGAACGAGAATTCGCCGAGCGGGCCATCTTCAAGTCACAGATTGCGCCAGGTCGGGACGGCCAAAGCCGCATACGCGCCTATGGGGACCGTGGGCCGGCGGCGGTCAACCCTATTCGCGGCCGCGCCCGTGTCGGCAGCGAGGGCGAGGGCGCCTTCGTCATCTCCCAGGCCGTCCAGGCCTCAAAGCGCAAATTCTTGAACCACCCAGGCCCCGACCGAATCCGCCGCCACCGTGTCGGCCTGATCGTCATCGTCACTGACTTCATCGGCACCGGTACGCGGATCCGCGCAATGTTGGACAAGTTTCTGGCCACGCCGTCGGTGCGGGCTTGGCGCTCGAACCGGTGGACGCACTTCGCCGTGGTGGCCGCCTCTGGGACGGAACAGGGGATTCGCCAAGTGCGCGGCCATCAATCCCGTCCGGAGGTTTGGGTCGCCCACATTGCCACGACACTGGCAGGGTATCCCAATGCCGCAATCTCCGCAGGCTGGTACGGTTTGACGATCAATTACGGCCCGCGCCATGCACGTGGCGCAGGCCCGCAAGGCTTTCAGGGCGGGGGCGCCCTCATCGCCTTCAGCTATCGGACGCCAAACAACACCCCCCTGCTGCTGCACGAGGGCGGCGGCGGGTGGGTCCCTCTATTTGATGGGCCCATCGCGGCGGACATGGGCCCGGCCTTCGGGATTCAGAGCCCCGGCGTCCGCGCCCGGGAGGGCGCCGAGGCCACCGGCGCGCCGATCGCCGAGGATCTCCTGCCTTCCGAGGTCCGAACCGTGCTGGTGTTGCGGGCGGTTCGCGGCCGTTGGCGGCCAGGACAGGAGGTTGAGCTTGCCGAGCGGACGGGTTTGAGCACGCTCGAGATCGGAGATGCGAAGGCGGGCGCGTTGCAGCGCGGTCTTTTGACGGCAGAAGGTCGTCTGACCGACGCCGGGCAGCGCCTGGTTCACGCCGGCGCCACCTCGGAGCCTCGCGCGCCGGAGATACCCACGGCGGAGCTTCCGTACTATCCTCAGGCGCTGAGGGCTTCACGGTGACATCTAGCGTTCGCCATCCTTCGGGATGGTCGGGTGGCGGCAGCGATGCCGTCACTGAGGCTTCTGGGTTCCAGGGGCCATGGGTAGAGCTGCCGAACGCAGGTTCAGGCCATGCACGCTTGTCCCCCTTGCGGGGGCCGCAACGCTACGGCTTGCTCAAGCGCGCACGGCCCGCACCAGGCGGTGATCAAAGGTAGATGAAGCATCCGTGGAGCCCTCAACACTTCGCCGCGGGCGCCCGCGCTGCGAACCGGCCACAGGCGGTCATCGACGCGGCAGCCGCGGCGGCGATCAAGATCAAGGACCGGGATTCCGACCTTCCCGTTATCCTGACGCTTGGACACCTCAGCCATCTGGCGGGTGTACCGCACGCAAAGACGCTGGCCTTGGCCACGCGCCGGACGGACTCGCCCGCCTATCGTGTGTTCCAACTGAAGAAGCGGCCTTTCGGGCGGGCCAGCGGCCGCGCTTTCAGGACCATCTGCGTTCCTGAACCGGACCTGATGCGCCTTCAGCGTTGGATCAACCAAAACATCCTGGCTACACGGCGGGCGGCGCCCCATCCGGCGAGCTTCGCCTATTATGCCGACCGCGGCGTGCTCGCGGCCGCCGCGCGCCATGCCGCCTGCACCTGGTTGGTTAAGCTCGACGTCCAAGACTTCTTTGACAGTATCAACGAGCGCCGTGTCTATAAGGTTTTCCGAAACTTCGGCTACGGCGCCCTGCTGTCGTTCCAACTGGCACGACTCTGCACTCATGTTTTGCCCTATCAGCAGGGCCGCTCCGATGGGGACTACAGTCTTACGGACTATCTCCGCGGCGAAGGGCGTCTGCCGCAAGGGGCCCCCACCAGTCCCGCGCTCGCCAATCTCGCCGTCAGGACCCTGGATATCCGGCTGACGCATTTGGCCAACCTGACCGGCTGGACCTACACACGGTACGCGGACGATCTGGCGTTTTCGTTGAAGCGGAAGGCTACCCGAAAGGAGGCCAGGGCCCTGGTCGCGAAGATCAAGTCCGAACTGCGGGCTGACGGGCTAAAAGCTAACGCGGCAAAAACTGTGATCGCGCCGCCCGGCGCACGGCGTTTGGTGCTCGGACTGCAGGTCGATGGTCCGAGCCCCCGCCTTTCGCGCGACTTTAAGACCAACCTGGACACCCACCTGCGCGCCCTGACGTCGCCGCACATCGGGGTGGAGCGTCACCGTGCGGCCCGGAAGTTTGCCTCAACCATTGGCATGCGCCGTCACATCGCGGGTTTGGTCGCGTACGCCCATTACGTCGAACCTGCTTATGCCCAGCGCTGCTATGGGCTCTTCAATGAAGTGGCCTGGCCTGAATAGGCTAGGCGCGGCGTGGGAAATCAAAGCGATGTCTCTTGCCGCCATGGGCCGCCCGGCGTCCATCGGTGATCAAACAATTCTCCCGTGAGCACCGCCCGCGCCGGCGGCATCATCAGCGCCGCTATCTGTCCCTGGATCTCGTCGAACGGCTTTGGCGCAAAGGCGATTTCGGTTCGCCGCAGAAAGGCGGTCCACTGGGCCTGCTTGGCTTGGGCGAAGTCCGGCGACAGGGCGATCGGCGGCTCGGACGGCGGCGGGGTCTGCCGACGAGCGAAGGTCGCTTCAATCGCCGCGGCGAGGATGGGACCTTTAAAGGCGAAGGTGTCGGCGATCGCCCAGATGTCGAAGAAGTCCTTCATTCGAGAGTTGGCCATGCCGAGCGCGGTCAGAGCCTGGAACTTCTCCGCTAGGACAGTCTCTGGCGGATAGGCTTTAAGGCGTGGCGCTGGCAGGTCGAGCAAGGAAGGGTAGTCGATTTCCTGCGCGGCCGGCGTAATGGCGTCGCCATAGCCGATGTCGATGTGGATCGGGAGCCGCGCATTATCCAGTTCGGCCTGAACATCCATCGTGATGCCGCTGTATTCGTCCTGGGCGCGCGCCGCGCTCGCTCTAAGCGTCTCGGGCTTGAAGATCACCCCATCCGGGCTGGGGACGGCAAGGACCTGCCGAAAGATTTCGACGACGCGGTCCGGCGCGTTGTCGCCAAAGCCGAGCAGATCGAGATCTCCGGTCGCCCTATAAGGTGTCGGAGCCCAGAGGCTGAACAGCATGGCCCCTTTGAGAACGAAGGCGTCCCGGAAAGGCGACTGGCTGAGCCGATACAGCAGGCGCTCGATGGCGTAGCGGGTCATGACAAGCTGGGCGTTTTCTCGCCGCTCTCGCGCCCGCTGGGTCAGTCGAGCGCGAACGGAGGCGGCGATGTTGACCGGAGACTTCGTCATGACAGCGCTTCCAGGTACGGCCGAATCACGGCCCGGACGCGATCAATTTCGGCATACCGCCACAGCTCGTCGATAAGGGGCCGCCGGGAGCTGGCGAGCAGATCCTTGAGCGCCTCCACGGCCACATCCGTCCCGATCTTGTTGCGATATTTGAAGCAGTCGACCACCGTTTTGGCCGGCGACGTGATCGCGACGGACACGCCGTCGATCAGATGAACCTCCTCACCGGCGTGAAGCGCCGCCGCGCTGGCGCGGACAACCTGGATTTGGACGGCCGGGTTGACCGGAGCCCAATCCTTCAGCCCCAGCAGCATCCAAACCGCGTGCGGCGTCTGGGTGGTCAGGTGATGAAACTGAAGTGCAGAGAGCAGGCCGATGACGCCCTTCGGTTGGATCCGGACCGCTTCGGCAAGACTGGACGCCGCGTGACTTGGCGCGTCGCTCAGTTTGTAGAGTCCGCGCCCAATCCGTTGAAGCACCCCTTGCTCGGTTAGCCGCTTGAGATAGATTCGGGGCACCTGGGCCTGATCGAAGTCGACCCCACGCGCGATCCCACGCAGGCGGGCGACCTCGATGGCGCGATCTCGATGTCCAGTTGGCTTCATGGGGGCGTTATAAATCCTAGAACCTTAAATAGAAAGTTCTAGGATTTAATACACCCAACCCCCGCGCCGGCCGGCGGCGAAGATTTCTTCTCGCCGGTTCGCGAACTTGCAAGGCCGCTGCCACCAGCTAGAGTTTCCCGAAACCGGGAGGCTTTCCATGTCCAAGTTCACGACTCTTATTGGCGTCATGACGCTCGTTCTGAGCGCCTCCGCGGCGCTGGCCGATCCCCACCTCGACGCGGGCGGCAAGTGCAAGGACGGGAACCGCTGGGTGAAGCAGGAGCTGTGCGTCAAGCACGAGCCGCCTCACTGCAAAAAGGGCAAGGCCTGCGGGAATAGTTGCATCCCGATGGACAAGGTCTGCCACAAGCCGGCCTAAGCCTTGCCGCGCACCCGTCGCCTGGTGTCCCTGATCTTCGTCGCTGCGGTCTGTTTCGCGGCCGGCGGCCTGATCTGGCATGCAACCCATTCCCGACCCCGACTCTCCACCTCGGCTCAGGCGATCGCCGAGGGAATTCGGCATTCCGGCGACCCAGACGATTGGCCATGAACCGCCCCGCGGGCGTTTCGTTGGGCCGTTCCCGACCTTGAGACCTCAGCCAAACGGCGCGCCGTCACCCGCCGGTCCACTCGCCCTGCCCGTCGTACACGGTGCACCTGGGCTGGCCAAAGGCGTTCCAAGCGAAATTCAGCATCGGGCGGACCAGTTTGGGGACGTAGACGTGCGGGCTATCGATGACGATCTCAGGAAGCGGCACAACGTCATCGACCAACGGCCGGGACGGGTAGAATCCTGAGCCAAATTCCGTTGGCAGAGTCATTCGAAGGCCCGCAGCATTGACGAACGACAGCATCGCATAGATCGGAAAGGCGAAGCCATAGTGATGCTGGAGCGCGAGATAGCTGCGCACCGCACCCACCACCATGTTGGCGAAGCCGATACTGGCGATATAGGGCGTGTCATCGACGACATGGGCGACATTGGTCCCCTCGTAGGCGCCCGATCGAAAGAGCTGGCCATAGCCGGTAGCCCCGCCTCCGCCATCGCCCGGTGAATTGCAAAGACCTAGAAGATTGGCCGATGCGTCCCGTCCCCGTCCTTCGAGCGGAAGGGGCATGTGGTGCCCGGTCGCCGACACGGCGACGATGTCGATCACCTCGCGGTTCACGAAGGCCGGCAGCGGCGCCATGTGCAGCACCGCGATCGGGCCGGCGGTCAGGGGGACCGGCGTTCGACCCGCCGAAAGCTGCAGCAGGCGCTCGCGCCGAAAAGCCTCGATCCGATCAACCCCGGTCTCGCGGAGGCTGAAGGCGGTGCGGAGATCGCCGACGTCCATGGGAACCGTGGACGATGACGTTCGAAGATAAAAATGATTGTTGGACGTTACCCGATGCGGACCGATCCAGCTCCGCGCCACCCGGATTATGAACACCCACAAACCTGGGTCGCATTCCACCGCGTGGATGTCGAGGCTCGGAATATGGGGGTCGAGCCAGTCGGTGAGCAGCTGTTGAAGTGTCCGCGTGTAGGTGTCGACGCCACCCCCGGGTTCGATGCCGACAATCGCCTTCGCTACGCCATCAGCCTCGCTGACGCCGATAATGAAGTCGCCGCCAGCGGTGTTGGCCAGCGCCGAGACGCCGGCGAGCACCTTCAGCGCGCCCTTGTCCTTGGGCGGCAGGCTCGCCTTCAGCTCCAGCGTCTTGCTCTCACGCGCGCGACCAACCAGGGCCTGGAGGTCATCGAGCCTGACGTCGGCGAGAGGTTTGGGAATCATGACGGCTCTGTTGGCGGGTGAGGTGTCCGCAATAGCGATACAAGCTGCGCCAATGCGCAACCTCTAGCTGAACGCGCGGTTAATCAGCAGAGCCATTCTGACACCCGCCTTCTCCAGCTGAACCGCCGCGTCCCGGCCCGCCTGTGCCTGGTACGCCGAGCTCAGCACCATAGCGCCGTGGTCCCAGCACTTCGGTCGCGACGGCAAGGCGTAGGCGTCCTTGGCCGCCAACTGAAACGACTCCATCGCCCAGGCCTTTGCATCACCCGCCGACCAGACGCGCGCCTGGGCCGGTGTGATCTGCGCCTCCAAGCTGATTGCGATGGCGTCAGCCGATCCGCCCAGCGCCTCGACAACCCCTGTGTCCCAATAGGCGTGCAGGTTGGTCTCGCGGCCATCCGGCGACGGATTGAGCCCGATGCAGTTGCCGCCTCGATCGTCGTGATCGGAGGCGTGCAACGGCTGGTGCAGATCGCCCACGAAATGCATCATGAACTTGAGCGCCAGAATCTTCTCTGCCTGTGGCGTACTCGGACTGGCCAGCTCCCGCTCGAACGCCTCGATCTTGTCGACCACGCAATCCTGCGCCGGCCCGGCGCTCGCCGCCTGGCCGGCCGCCAGGGCTGGAAAGCCAAAGCAGGCGGATTTCAGATCCGGATGGCCAATCTCGATGTCGACGAAATGCCAAGCGGCCGTCTCCCGATGGCCGTTCCGATACTTGTCCGCCCAGGTGGCGCGACTGGCGAAATCCGGCGCCGCCAGGCTGTCGGTGTCCGCCGCCAAGAGCGCGTCGACCTTGGCCTTCGCCGTCGGCGTCAGCCGGCTGTAGGCGATCTTGGCAATGACTTCGTGGCCCAGGTCACCCCAGGCCGCGGCCGGCTGAGCGACGGCGATCACGAGGACGGAGGTTGCGAGCGCGAGGACGGTTTTCATAGAGCAAAGCTGCCTGAAGATGCTGACAGTATCGTGGCGGCCAGCCGCCGGCTGTTGTACGCCGCCCACCCAAGCCCCTAGAGCGACGGGTCCGACGGCGGAGGCCGGTCCTGCAGAATCGATTTGTCAGGCTCTGCTTTGCGAAGGGACGGGTCGAACGGTCCGGACTGGGCAGTGGCGCGATCCCGGTCCAACCCGGGGCCGGCCCGAACGCTGAAGGTCGCGATCGGATTGAGGCCATCCCGCAGGCCGATGTTGCGAACCAGGTTGGCGAAGCTGTCGGTGACGATAGTGATCCCGCTCACCGCCCGCGAGACCTGCACATAGGCGCCGGCCAGGGTCGCGTTGCGGCTACTGAGAATGCCGATGGGATCCTCGGCCATGGTCAGCCCCTGGCTGCGATGGGTGGTCATGGCGTAGCCCGGACCGATGAACAGGAGCTGCTTGTCGTCCCCCGCCAGAGAAAGCGCTCGGCCGTCCGACAGGCGAAGCTCGATGCGGCCGTCGGACTCCCCGATCACCTTGAAGGCCTGTCCTGCCCTCACATCGATCTCCGGCGAGGTTTCGGTGCGCTCGAAGACATAGGTCGCGCCACTGTAGAGCTGGCCGCCCCGGTCCAGGTCGTAGGGGACGAACTTATCTTCGCCCCGCCGCCGCAGAGCGTTGAGGCCAATGGTAGCGAGCTGCCCGTCCTCCCGACGAACGGTCAGCAGATTGCCGGACCTCGACCGGTCTAAGCCGACGATCTGGGCATGTTCGCCCTTTCCAATGGCCGCCGCTTCAAGCCGGGAGTGGAACACCAGCACCTGGTCGAGCCGGTAGTTGGACGCCCGCCATCGTTCCGGACCGGTCAGGTGATGCTGTGTCAGGATATCGCGTTCCGACCCGATCTTGGCCACCTCACCCGCCTCTTCAAGATGCTGGAGGATGATGCCGTTGACGGCAGAGCGCTGCTCCTGGCTGACCGCGATGATCGGCCGATCGACACCCCGGTCGTGAGCCGAACGCCACTCCTCGAATGCGATGGCGGCGAGCCCCAACGCGCCCACGCCCTCCCCAGCCTCCACCACCCGGCCGCCAAGATCGCGCAGCCCCACACTGCGGCCCTGCGCAAGAGCCTCCACGGCCTCCCGAAGCTGCGGATCGCGCTGCCGACGGACGGTGTCCATGGTCGCATGGCCGATGGCCGTGTCCAAAAGCAGGGAAAAGGGCGCCCCGGCCGTGATCGCCGGCAACTGTCCGCGGTCACCGACCAGGGCGAGTTTGCGGATATCCAAGGCCTCGACGAGGTGGATGAGCTTCAGCTTGTCGGCATTGTCGACCATGGACGCCTCGTCGAGCACGATCACCTTGCCCTGCCAGGCTTCGAGCTGATCCGACGTCGCCGAGGCGCGGCCCTCGGCCAGTTCGGCGTTGGCGGCCAGGAAGTGCTGGACCGTCATCACCTCGAAGCCGGCCTTCTCGGCGAGCGACTCCTTGGCGCTGAGGGTCGGCGCCATTCCCACGATCGTCACGCCGATCTCTCGGGCCGCTTCGCCGACCACGGCGAACATTGTACTCTTGCCGGCGCCCGCCACGCCCTGGACCGCCACAAACCGGTCTGGCGACGAGAGGATCAGCGCCGCGGCGCGGACCTGATCCTCGCCGAGCCGAACGGACGCGTCCGGTCGCATCAGTCCCTGAACCGAGCGCTGCAGCCCAGCTTCGCGGCCATAGAGCGGCGTCGACCGGCCGACCCCCTGCCTGACCGCGCCGACGATCGCCGCTTCCGTCGCCAGCGCCCGTTCCGTGGTGACGCCCTCATGGAGGAAAAGATCGGCCGGCCGGAGCTCGCCGTCACCGAGCCGAAGCTCCCAGGCTCGTTCCAAGGCGCCGAACGAGACCTGCGCCGGCGCGGCCTTCATCGCCGTCCGGAGGAGATCGCCCCGGCTAAAGACGGCGCTCTTGGCTTCCGAGACCTGGACCGCCTCCGTCAGCACGGCTCGGGCCTCGACATCACCTCGCCGGCCTTCGAAGACCGCACCCAAGGGCTCGATCAACCCATGAACAGCGCCTCGAACCTGGCTGGCGAACTGGTCAAGCAAACGGACAACGCCGAGCCTGGTGCTCGTGACATCCCGTCCTGGGGACGCGTCGGATTTCGCGGCGGTCCAGTCGCGGGCGTCGAACCCATGGTAGGCGGCCTGCTCTTCCCAGACGCCCATCAGTTCGTGGGCTGGGGTCTCGATCTTTGAGGGCCGGTCTTTCAAGACCGCGATCTCGAACTGCGCTGGAGTCTGCGGCTTGAGCACGGCGGCGTTGGCCATGATCTGCGCATGCCGTTTGGAAAAGGCCTCCAGGACCGGCTGCGGGCAGTCGGCGATCTCGAACATCCCCTCTCGGCCATGGCTCCGACCATCGAGGTTCGCGGACCGGACATCGTAGCCCTGGCGCATCAGCGACCCCGCCAGTTCGCGCTGGTAGACCAGGCCGAGCATGACCTGGTTGGCGTAGATTTCCCGGTTGTTGAGCGCCCGCCACTCGCCCGCGTCCTGGTCGAACACAGCATTAGCGACGATGACGTGGGTATGGAGATTGGGATCACCCGCTCGGGAGGTCGCATGGGTGGTCTGGGCGTACAGCAGGTTCCCGGTGGCGACCCTTTCGATCCCACCCTGCCCGTCCCGCCGACGGGTCAGCGCGTAGTGGTCCTCGATGTAGGTCATGACCCGGCCGATCGCGGCCGCGTGGGCCTCCACCAGCCGTTCATTGCCTCCGACCAGGGCGGCGATGCTCACGCTTTTGGGGGCCGAGAAGGTCAGGTCGAGGCCTGGCCGATGTTCCGACCGGCTCGATGTCTGCCCGTCCCGTTCGGTCTCAGACCCATCGCGGGACCTGCGATCCTTCACCGAAAACGGCGGGCCGGCCGGATCGGGATTGCGACCGTCCATGACGGCCTGGAAGTCCTGCATCGTCGCTCGGCCGCCGAGGCCAAGACGCTCGGCGCCCCGACCGCCCCACGTCAGCGGCGTGGTCGCCTCACCTCCAAATCCACCAGGCGCACCCTCGGTCGAATCTGGCCCGCCTCTCCCGAAGTAGTAGTCGTCCTTGGCGTAGTAGCCGGCGCCGCCGGCCGCCACGGCGCGCACGCTCATCACGGCCCTAAGTCCGGCTAGGCGGCCGCCGCCCATCGGCGCGGCTCATTCTCCAATCTCCAGGTTTCGGTCGGGACCCGGCTCGTCCCGGGAAAGGTCGTCGAGGTCGTGATGATGGTGCCGATGACGCCCCGCCCCACCCGGCTCTAGAGGCGGCGAGCCGTCGGCCTGTGGCGCCGACAGGATGAAGGCCTCATCGAGAGACTCCTTCGGCTCAGCGTCCGCTTCGCCTGGCCCGAGGTTGGCGCCCAACAGGCCAGCCACCAGCAACTGCCCCGCCTGCCCCATCGCTTCGTGCTGATGCTGCTCGGCCCAATGGATATCGGCCGCGGTCGCCCTTTCGATGGCTCCGAGATCTTCAGTCGCCTCCCGCGCGGCCAGAACGTCCCCTTCACGCTGGATCACCGAGAGGCGGCTACGATCGGCGTCTGGATCGGATCGCAGAAGGGCCTGCCTGCGGGTCCATTCGTCATCGGCCTCTTCCTTGCGCCGGCGGGACCGGTGAGCTTCGAGCTCGCCGTCGAGGTCCTCGGGGCGCGCGGCCATGGCCTTGCCCGGTGCATGCGCCTCATCGCTGGCGGCGCCGGGGTCGTCAGTGTTCAGAGCCGGTTGCCGCTGTGACGAATCTTCGGGTTTGCCCACTCCGCCATCAGCGGGCGTCGGCCCACCGGGTTGGGCGCGCCGGGCGCCGGAAAAGAGGGAGGTAAAACCCTCGGCCTGAGTGGGGCCGCCAGACGCCGTCCGTGAGCGGGGGTCGACCGCCGGCGAGGCCCTCGGCGCCGGAGCCTCGCCATCGGCAGTCGCTCCTGAGGCGCCAGCTCGACCGGGGCCGACAGGGCCCCAGGTCGGACCGGACTGTGGCGTGGGTCCGCCCTGCGGCCGGCCACCCTTCAGGACCGCGCGGTTGAGATACTGGCGGACGGGATCGGCGTCGCTCGGCAAGAACCCTTCGGCGACGACCGGCCGATCGACATAGCGGAGCTTGATCTTTGCGATAGGGAAGGGATGGGTCGCGCGGGCATTGGCGACGCGGATCATCCCCTCAAGGGCGCTGAAGTTGTGCACGTCCTCCGCAAGGACGATCGGTTCCAGCTCCTCCTTCGGGATCAGGCCTACACCGTCGCGGATGCTGTTGGCGCCGTAGGAGGTGTTCTCGTCCACACGGCGCATCACCCGCCGTCCGAGTTGCTCCGACATAAGGTTCGCCGTCTCAAAATCGCCGGCGCGCAGGATCAGCTTGGTGAGGCAGTTGCCGATGATGGTCCGGGCCTTGTCGGGCCCGTAGAGGTCATGAAGCTGAGAGACCTGCTGAAAGCCCAACACCACGGCGCCGCCGTATTTGCGCAGGCGTTGCGGGCCATCGGCCAGGGCGTCCACCCGTCCGGCGGAGTGGAACTCATCGAGCAGGAACCAAGTCGTCTCGCGGCTGATCCCGTCCTGCCGGCTGAGCAGGGTGGAGATGGCCAACTCAGACCAGAACCCCAGCAGGGGCCGAAGTGCCTCCATGTGGCTCTCGGGCGCCGACAGAAAGAGGAACCCTCCCCTGCCCGCTTGCGCCGCGGGCTGGTTCACCCACTCTCGGATCGAGAAGCGGCGCCGGGCGCCGTGTAGATAGATCAGCGGCTCGACGCCCTCGGCGAGCACCGACAGCAGCGACGAGATGCGGGCGCCCTCAAGGCCGCCCAGGTGCATGGCCGCCGGCGTGCCCTTCAGCAGCGCCTTCAAATCCGCGATCGGCCCGAACAGAAAATCCAGCGCCTCGGTGAGTTCGACCTCACCCGTATGGCCAGGGCCGGCGGCGAGATTGGCGCGCCGCTGGCGCTCCATGAGCTGATAGCCGGTCCAGGAGAAGAGCGAGCGGGCGACGTTCACCCAATAGGGGTCGCCGGACTTGGGATCCTTGAAGATGGCGTGGCCGAGCTTGACCCAGTCGGGCGTATCGCGGGCGTCGAAGAAGGGCGACCAGGCCGGAGACCTGGCGTCAAACGGATTGAGAATGACGTCCCGATCCGGATCGTAGTGGTGGCGGATATAGTCGAGCTCGGGATCGAAGATGATCGCCCGCTGGCCCTTCGACCGGATCGAGTCGATCAACCCGTGAAAGGCTACCGACTTGCCGGATCCCGGCGCACCGACGATCAGGGTGTGCTCGTGCTCGGTCCCGTAGGGATAGGGCACCCCGCAAAGGGTCGGCGCCTGAAAGTCCGCAACACCCCCCCTCTTGGCCTCTGCTGCGTTGAACTCGCGGATCTGCGTCAGCAGCTGCGACAGCGGCAGGACGATCTGGCCCCGGATCTGGCGGGGCTTGATCTTCTCCTGGCCCGAAAACTGAAACCAAAGGTTCGCGCCGACCCCCAAGAGCAGCATCAGACAGGTCCAGAGGACCAGGGTGAAGGTCGCGGTCCGCCAGAAGATCTGGGCGTGCGGCGCGACCTCCGGATCGCTCGGGACATCGCGGACATTGTCCACGTGGGTCGATCCATCCGCCGACTTGATCGACAGCGACTGGGTGAGCGGCGGGCCGATGGCCGCCAGAACCTTGGCCTCGATCGACTCGATGCCCGCCAGCTGTTCGTCGGGAGAGAGGTGGTGAACAGCGACCCAGCCGATGACCAGGGTCAAAGGCGCGACGAGCAAAAGGAGCAGCTTGCCCAACACCTCGATGGTCATGTCGAAGGTGTGGCCGACGGTCTGGCCGCCGCGCAGCCAGGATTCAAATCCGCCGCGGTGTGGACGTGACATCGCAGTGTCCCGATTGGGGGACCGCCGCGGGAGGAAGAAGGAAGCGCGTTGAACCTAGCGCCAAGCCGGCCGGAGGTACACGCCTATCCGGCGCGATCGAGCAATCCGAAGGCGTTGAGCACCGAAGCGACCCGGGGATCGGCGCGGCCCAAATTGTCGGCCTGGTCGGGCGCCGGCGGCAGCTCGCCGAACAACCCGCGCGAGACCCCATCCACGGCCTCCAGGGCCGCGCTAAGCTGAGGATGGTCCGAGGCGACAACACCGAGCACCACGCGAGCCAAGGCCGCCGCGGTGAAGGCGTTGATGGCGGCCGAGCGAAGATAATAGCTGTCCGGATCAGCCAAGGTCGCGAGGATCAGCCGTTCCACCACGGCGGCCTGGGTCTGGCCAGATTGATCCGCAAGCCGCTCCAGCTGGGTCTTGGCTGGTTCCGAAATGCGGGCGACCAGGTTGGCATGGCGTTGAGGTGGCTTGGCCGGCGGCTTCAAGGCGCGATTCCTAGCTATCGGGTCGATAGCCAGCTACCCTTTTGATCCTCCTATGACAATCGAAATCCGGCAGCGCCAGCTATCGCCGCGATAGCTAATTTCACAAGCGATTTCCGCAATAAATAGAGCAGCTTACCAAGACCGCAGGTGTGCGTAACGTGTGATTGCTTGAAGAGACAATCCGGGCTGAGAATCCTGCCCCACACGATCTCGATAGGAGATCGATTTTTGCCATGAATATCAGGTGACTAAGGTGATCAGCGATTATCCGTCGCTTTAAAGTACGGTCGAACGGTCATCTCCCCCCAAACTCCATTGCGACAGAAGGGGTCCTCACAAGCGAACGCCGTCGCCTCCTCCAGCGACTTGGCCTCAACGACAATCATGCTCCCGATCGGCTTGGCGCCTTGCGCATCCAGAAGCGGGCCGGCCATCAGGATC
>Ga0302314_10011522_pt1 | contig 15417 bp, 15 predicted proteins | sample III_Palsa_N2_3_FD_200533 | JGI IMG/M metagenome (GOLD analysis project Ga0302314, IMG submission 200533) | Peat permafrost microbial communities from Stordalen Mire near Abisko, Sweden - III_Palsa_N2_3 | ecosystem: Environmental > Terrestrial > Soil > Palsa > Peat permafrost | place: Sweden...
GACGTGGTAATTTTCGGGGTCGATCCAGCGCGCGCCGGGAAGGCCGCCGCGCAAATTGGAAAGCGTCTGGCCGATCTCGGCCGGGATTTCCAGTCCAGTAAACAAACGCGGCATCGCAAGACTCCCGATGCTGGGGCGTGGTCCGAAAACCGTGGAAGCCGCTTTTCGGAAAGATCATGCCCTGAAACAAGTCCGGTAACGAATCACCGATGCTCATTTTTACCGTAGTTATGTGACTCTGCGAAGGATGCAGTGCAAAACGCGCGGGAAAACACCGGGTTAGGGTTATCGCTGCCCTTTTTTCAACTCCGTTGCCCAGGGATCGCACCCAGAAATGCCTCAACACTGGGCAAAATGTTTTTCACGATGACGTCAACCCCCTCCGCCGTTGGATGCATCCCATCCGCTTGATTGAGCTTGGCATCGGCCGCGACGCCGTCGAGGAAAAACGGATAGAGCGGCACGGCGAACGATTTCGCCAGATCCGGATAGATGGCGCTGAAGCGCGCCGAATAATCGCTGCCGTAGTTCGGCGGCGCAACCATCCCGCACAACAGAACGGCAATCTTGCGCGCCTTCAGCCGAGCAAGAATGTCCGACAGCGCCGAATAAGTCAGCTTGGGATCGATGCCCCGCAAGGCATCGTTGGCACCGAGCTCGAGGATGACGGCCTGGGTGCCCTCCGGCACCGACCAATCGAGCCGGTCGCGGCCCCCCGAGCTGGTGTCGCCGGATACTCCAGCGTTGGTCATATCGACCTCTATCCCCTTGGCCTTCAAGGCTTTTTGCAAGCGTTCCGGGAACGCGGCGGAGGCCGACAGGCCAAGGCCGGCGCTGAGCGAATCGCCCAGCACGACCACCTTGATCGGGCTGGTTCCACCCGGTGCCGGGGCTTGCGCAGAGGCGGTTTGCGCCGTCATCAAAGCGACCATCAACACGAGTATGTGCACGAACATCCGCGTCCCACCCTCGACCGCAGCGGTGGAAGTGCCATATGACCGAACCATGGATAGTCTCATCGAACCCTCGTCATTGGCCGGCCTCGAGCCGGACACCATCGCCATCTCGAACGTCAATCTCTCGCTCGGTACCGGCGCGGCCCGCGTTCATATCCTGAAAGATATCAGCCTGAATGTGGCATCGGGTGAAGCGATCGGCCTGATCGGGCCGTCAGGTTCGGGGAAATCCACGCTTCTGATGGTGATGGCGGGGCTGGAGCGCCCCGACAGCGGAGAGGTGGTGGTCAATGGCACTCCTTTCAATGACCTCGACGAGGACGCGCTGGCCCGCTTTCGCGGTCGTCAGGTCGGCATCGTGTTCCAGTCGTTCCATCTGATCCCGACCATGACCGCGCTGGAAAATGTCGCGGTGCCGCTGGAGCTCGCCGGCAATCCCGATGCGGCGGCACGCGCGGCGCAGGAACTTGCTTCCGTCGGTCTCGGCGACCGTCTGCATCACTATCCCACACAATTGTCCGGCGGCGAGCAGCAGCGCGTTGCGCTGGCCCGCGCGTTGGCGCCGGACCCCGCTATCCTGGTGGCGGACGAGCCGACCGGCAACCTCGATGAGGCCACCGGCAAGCAGATCGTCGATCTGTTGTTCACCAAGCATGCCGAGCGCGGCATGACCCTGGTGCTGGTGACCCACGACACCTCGCTGGCGCACCGCTGCGATCGTGTGGTGCGGCTGCGCTCGGGCCGCATCGACAGCCAGACTGCGGATCGCAAAGCCGCTTCATGAGCATCGCTTCCGAACCCGCCCAAGAGCCGGTCAATGGCGGCCGTGGACCTTCGCTTGCGCTGCGCTATGCGTTGCGCGAATTGCGCGGCGGCCTGCGCGGCTTTTACGTTTTCATCGCCTGCATCGCGCTCGGCGTGATGGCGATTGCCGGCGTCGGTTCGGTCGCCGCCAGCCTCGGCGAGGGCTTGGCGCGCGAGGGCCGCACTTTGCTTGGCGGCGACGTGGCGTTCTCGCTGATCCAGCGCGAAGCCAAGCCGGATGAAATCGCCTTCCTGCGGTCGCGCGGTAAATTGTCGGTGGCGGCGATGTTGCGGGTGATGGCGCGCGCCGGCGACGGCCAGCTCGCATTGGTCGAGCTCAAGGCGGTGGACGACACGTACCCGATGCTGGGTGCACTCACGCTCGAACCGAACCTGCCGATGGCCGATCTTCTGGCCGAGCGCGACGGCGCGTTCGGCGCGGCGGTCGACCAGACTTTGCTGGCGCGGCTTGGCCTGAAGGTCGGCGACCGCGTCAGCATCGGCAGTGCGACCTTTCAAATGCGCAGCATCGTCAATGCCGAGCCGGACAAGCTTGCCGGCGGGCTGGGCTTCGGTCCGCGCTTCCTGGTCAGCGAAACAGCCTTGCGCGCGACCGGGCTGTTGCAGCCCGGCAGCCTGGTGCGCTGGATCTACCGGGTAAAGCTACCCGACAACGCCGCCGATGATGCCGCGGCGACCGCCCTGATCGACAGCGTACGCGCCGCATTGCCGCAGGCCGGCTGGGAAATCCGCTCCCGCAGCAACGCCTCACCGCAGCTCGAGCGCACCATCAGCCGCTTTACGCAATTTCTCACTCTGGTCGGGCTCGCCGCTTTATTGGTCGGCGGCGTCGGCGTCGCCAACGCGGTCAAAAGCCATATCGATCGCCGCCGCGACGTCATCGCCGCCTTCAAGGCGCTGGGCGCCACCGGCCGCGACGTGTTCGCGATTTACCTTACGCAAGTGACCGTGCTCGCCGCGATCGGCTCCCTGATCGGCCTCGTCGCTGGAGCGGCGCTGCCTTTCATCATCGTCGGCGCATTCGGCAAGCTGTTGCCGCTGCCGGTGGTGCCGGCGTTGCATCCGGATGAACTTTTGCTGTCCTTCATCTATGGCCTGCTCACCGCGCTCGCCTTCGGATTATGGCCGCTCGGCCGGGTCCACGACGTGCCGGTGGCGGCATTGTTTCGCGACATTGCCACCAGCGAGGGACGCCGCCCGCGCTGGCGCTATCTCGCGCTGATGGCGGTGGTGATTGCGCTGCTGATCGCGGTGGCGGTCGGGCTCGCCTACGACAAGCGGGTCGCAGCGGTATTCGTGGCGTCCTCGATCGTCGTGTTCGCGGTGCTGCGCGGCGTCGCCGCCGCTCTGATGGCGCTGGCGCGACGTTTGCCCAGGACCGGTACCACCATGCTGCGGCTGGCGATCGCCAATATCTATCGGCCCGGCGCGTTGACACCGTCGGTGGTGTTGTCGCTGGGGCTGGGACTAACCGTGCTGGTCACCATCACACAGATCGACGGAAACCTGCGGCGGCAATTCCTGGCGGCGCTGCCGGACCGCGCACCATCCTTTTACTTTATCGACATTCCGACCAACGATGCTGAGCGCTTCGGCGCCTTCCTCAAACAGACCGCGCCGGAATCGAATGTCGAGGACGTGCCGATGCTGCGCGGGCGCATCGTCGCCGCCCGCGGCGTCGAGGCCGAAGACCTGAAACCCTCCGCCGATTCCGAATGGGTGCTGCAAAGCGACCGCGGCCTGACCTATACCGGCGAAATCCCGCGGGGCTCGAAAGTGGTCGAGGGCCAATGGTGGGGCGCGAACTATGACGGCCCGCCGCTGGTTTCGATCGAGAAGAAGATCGCCGACGGGCTCAAGCTCAAGGTGGGCGATCCCATCGTGGTCAACGTGCTTGGCCGCGACATCACAGCAACAATTGGAAACATGCGCTCCGTGGACTGGCAGAGCCTCGGCATCAATTTCGTGCTGGTGTTCTCGCCCAACGCCTTCAAGGGCGCGCCGCATACCCATATCGCGACGCTGACCGAGGCCCATCCGAACCCGTCGGACGACGCCCGGATCATCAAATCGGTGGCTGACGCATTTCCGACGGTGACCAGCGTGCGGGTTCGCGAGGCGCTGGAGACCATCGGCGCGGTCGTGACCAATCTGGCGCTGGCGATCCGCGGCGCCAGCGCGGTCACCTTGATCTCCGCCATCCTGGTGCTGGGCGGCGCGCTCGCCGCCGGCCATCGGCATCGGGTTTATGACGCCGTGATTCTCAAGACCCTCGGCGCTACCCGCGCGCGGCTGCTTGGCGCCTATGCGCTGGAATATCTGATGATCGGTTTTGCCACCGCCATCTTCGGCGTGATCGCGGGCTCGATTGCGGCCTGGCTGATCGTGACCCGGCTGATGACGCTGAGTTTCATTTGGCAGGCCGGCAGCGCCGCGGGCGTGGTCGTGGCCGCCTTGATCGTCACGGTGGGGCTGGGGCTTGCCGGCACCCTGCTCGCCCTTAACCAGAAGCCAGCCGCGGTACTGCGGAATTTATGACAAATTGAAGCAGACCGCCGCTGGAGCGGCGCTTGCCGGGTTGTTGCGAGCTTATTGCGAGGCTGGCGCGCGCTGTGCCCGGTAGCGCACGCGTGGAGCGACATTCAGCCGCGCGTGGAAGGTTGCGGCGAATGTGCTAGTTTCCCACATACCAGCTTGGGTCAGAGCCCGGTTTGATGACAAAAAAGTAATGTCTGCAAAACCGGGTATCTGGGATAGATTTCTAGCCGACGCCGCAAACCCCTTGCGCTCCGCCGGACAACCAACGGGAATTCGACCATGTCGGACCTAAATCATGCTTCTCCCTTCGGCCGAGCCGCCGGGCGCGCTGACGCAGCGACCGTCGATGCCGGTCTGCGCGCCTACATGCTGCGCATCTACAACTACATGAGCATTGGCCTCGCCATTACCGGCCTCGCCGCGCTCGGCGTCTATATGGCTGCTGTGACGACCGACCCGGCCGGCGCTGCCGCCAAGATCGGCAACGCGTTCCTGACGCCGTTCGGTTACGCGATGTTCGTGAGCCCCCTGAAGTGGCTGTTCATGCTGGCGCCGCTGGCCATGGTGTTCGTGATCTCGGCCGGCCTCAACCGGCTGCGGCCCGCGACCGCCCAGATGCTGTTCTGGGTGTTCTCGGCACTGATGGGCATTTCGCTGTCGTCGATCTTCCTGGTGTATACGCACACCTCGATCGTGCGGGTGTTCTTCATCACCGCAGCCTCGTTCGGCGCGCTTAGCCTGTTCGGCTATACCACCAAGCGCGACATGACCGGCATGGGCTCGTTCCTGATCATGGGCCTGTTCGGCATCATCATCGCGAGCGTGGTCAACATCTTCGTCGCGAGCTCCATGCTGCAATTCGTGGTGTCGGTGGTCGGCGTGCTGGTGTTCGCGGGCCTCACCGCCTGGGATACCCAGCGGCTGAAGAACGACTACATCTACGGCTATGCCTCGCAGGGCGGTGATGTGGCGGAACGGGCGGCGATTTCGGGTGCGCTGTCGCTCTACTTGAACTTCATCAACCTGTTCACGCTGCTGCTGCAGCTGCTCGGTCAGCGCGACTGATCGCTCCGCCTCTCCGCGGAATAATCCAAGCCCCGGCCTTGCAGCCGGGGCTTTTCTTTTGCCCAAAGCGAAAATACTCTGCCGCCATGTCCACGCCCGAAATCAGGCCCGCGACCGAGGCCGACCTGCCATTCGTTACCGAAATCTACGAACACGCGGTCCGCTACGGCACCGCGACGTTCGAATTGATTCCGCCCGACCTCGCCGAGATGACGCGCCGCTTCAAGGCGCTGATGGATGGCGGCTTTCCCTATCTGGTCGCAACCCTCGACGGCCGCGCGATCGGATATGCTTATGCCGGGCCCTACCGGCCGCGGCCGGCCTATCGCTTCACGGTGGAAAATTCGGTCTATCTGGAGCCGGCGATCCACCGGCGCGGGATCGGCCTGCAATTGCTGCAACGCTTGATCGCCGAATGCGAACCGCGCGGCTATCGACAGATGATCGCGGTGATCGGCGATTCCGCCAACGCCGGATCGATCGGCGTGCACACCAAATGCGGATTCCAGATGATCGGAACCCATCCCAATGTCGGCTTGAAGTTCGGCCGCTGGCTCGACACCGTGATGATGCAGCTCGCGCTCGGCGACGGCGGCAAGACCGTGCCGGCGGACAATGTGAAAAGCTGATTGAGGTAATTTTCTGCCGGCATTCCGAGGCTGCCCGAACCCCGCGACGGAGCTTATGGATTCTTTGATGTGCAATGGCGCATCAAAGCCGGCGCCTGACGGCGCATCCCGGAAATGACGGGCGCGCCCTACACCACCGCCAGCTTGCGGTCGATCACCAGCAGCACGCGGTCGAGCTCATGGCCGCGGCGCAGGATCAGCCCGGTCGCCGAGATCACGCTGTACATGCCCTGCTTGCGCGCCAGCCGCGGATCCTTTTCGATGCGGTAGATCGGGACTTCGGAAGCGCGGCGAAACACCGAGAACACCGCGCGCTCCCTAAGAAAATCGATGGCGTAGTCTCGCCATTCGCCGTCGGCGACCATACGGCCATACAGGTTCAAGATGCGATTGAGTTCGAGACGGTTGAACGTCACCCGGCTTGGCAACGCCCCCGCAGCGGTATGGCGCGCCGCCGCGCGGTTCTCGCTTGGATCGGCATCCTCCGACATCGAGCTCATGCTACATCTCCCTGTCATCTCAACGACATGATTGCGCCGACTGCCCGCCGCTGCAAGAGGCCCGTGTCAGCGGAAGCGAGATTCGGGGCGCGGCCGATGGTCCGCGGGCGGTGGGGCCCGCCGGAAATATGCCGTCACGGGATCGTTAGCGGAATCATAATACCGCCCCACTTCCGCCCAGCGCCCGCCGTGCTGGATTGCGAGAAGTTGGTCCTGCGTTGACCCGGTCCTTTCGGCGCCGGATTCCTCAGCCCCCAGCCCCCCGGGGTCGTCAGGATCGGGTCTGTTCGCAGGAGATAGTTTATCCCCATACTGGGCCAACGAAAGTTGGTCCTTTTTCTTTTTGGGGGTGTGGACATTGTTTGTTGAATACCCGCGCACGTCGCCTCAGCGACGATATGTGTCATCCTGGGCTGCGACAAAATGCGCGCCCCGGTGCGCCCCGCGCGAGTTCAACCGGGACGATTGGCGAACCTTCCACGGAGCTGCTTGTACAAGGGCAAGACATAGCCTTCGGTGAGCGGTGCAATCGGAAAATCACGCGGAGCGTCGGTTTCGATCCAGACCGCCTCCTCGATCTCAGCCGCCGGCTGCACCGCTTGATCGCATTCGACCATGAACAGCGCCGCGTCGATCGTGACGCCGGCTTCATTGGCGGCCGGAGCCGAAAACTGCCCGAGCGGCATCAGTGATTGAATGTTGACCGAAATTCCGAGCTCTTCTTGCAGCTCCCGCACCAGCGCGCCCTGAGCCGTTTCACCGCAATCGATCTTGCCACCCGGCTGCATGAACGTCGTCGTGTGGCGCTTCCTGACCAGAAGCGTGCGTCCGTCCGCGCGGACAAGCATGGCGGCAGCGATCCTCAGCACCGGCGGATCGATTTCTGGCGTCGACATCAAAATTCTCAAACCAGGGGAGCAGCTGGCGCTGAAACTATCACGCCGTAGCTGATTCGAAAGCTTGGCTGATTCGAAAGGCGGAATGGCTGCGCAACGCCGGCCGGCGGCCGACCTGTTAAACCACCGCGCCGCGGCGCCAGACCAGTTCGGATAAATTCAGTGCAGCAGCGTGTAGGCGGCACCTAACATCGCGCCAGGCTTGTCACGACTGCCGTCCTGAACATACACCGCCGCCGCATCGACACCCTCACGGGAGATATTTTCCAGCGGCACGGTCCAGCTGCCGGGACTGCCGTTCCAGTCACCCACCTTGAGCACGTTGCGCACCACATTGTGGTAGGTGATTTCGCGGCCGCGATTTTCGCCGCGCCCGATCGAGATCGGCACCTCTTTTGAGACCGAGCAGATCCACACTTCGCCGTGCATCGCGGCAGGACCATTGTGGGAAGCCGCGACCGAAACGTTGATTTGCTTGCCGGTCACCGTCATCGACACCGGCACCGACATCACCGCGTTGTCCTTGTCGGTTTGTCCGATGGCGCCTTCGATGCCGGCGCGGTCGCTTCCGACAACATGAACCGATCCATTGACGACGGCTTGCGGCGTGTAGACGTCGCGATCTCCGCGCATATGCGAATAGGCTTTCTGGCGCGCGCTGAAACGCGCATCGGCCAGCGTATCTTTCCAGCCGAGATAATCCCAGTAGTCGATCGGCATGCTCAAGGCGATGATCGACGGATCCTTGGCGAGCTCACCCATCAGCTTGTCGGCGGGCGGGCACGACGAGCAGCCTTGTGACGTAAACAACTCTACCACGGCCCGCGGATCGGCATGGGCGGGACGAATGATTGCAACGATCGCGACGATGCCGAGCGCACCTGACCATCGCGAAATACAATTATTGCTGACTGTCGTTATCATGCTGGAAACCGGGAACATCCACGCCGTCATCGCTACTGAGATCCTCGTTACGGAGGCCGTCGTTACTAAAGTCGTCCTAAACGCGTTTACCTTGCGGCAGCCGATCCGCCCTGTCGCCTTACGGCACTTGATCGTATCGGCCTGCCCAACGCAGGGAGGCGGCCCTTTCATAGGCCGCCTCCCCGTCACTCGCTACTCACTTCGCAGTGAGGCCTCGGTCACGATTTGCGTTACGCCGCCAGTTTGCGCAGCACATACTGCAGAATCCCGCCGTTTCGATAATATTCAAGTTCGTCGAGCGTATCGATGCGGCATAGCAGCGATATGCGCTGCAGCGCGCCGTTACCGGACACGATCTCCGCGGTGAGCTTCTGGCGCGGCTTCAGGTCACCCTGCAATCCCCGTATTGTTACGGTCTCGTCGCCCTTCAGCCCGATCGACGACCATGAAGCGCCGTCCTCGAAGGTCAGCGGCAGCACGCCCATGCCAACGAGATTGGAGCGATGGATACGCTCGAAGCTTTGGCAGATCACGGCGCGGACGCCGAGCAGCCGCGTGCCCTTTGCCGCCCAGTCGCGCGACGAGCCATTGCCGTATTCGGCGCCGGCGAAAACCACCAGCGGCACGCTTTCCTGCTGGTACTTCATCGCCGCATCGTAGATCGGCATCTGTTCGCCGTCGGGCCAGTGCTTGGTCAGGCCGCCTTCGGGAATATTGCCGTCGGCGCCCTTCAGCATGAAGTTCTTGATGCGGATGTTGGCGAAGGTGCCGCGCATCATGATTTCGTGGTTGCCGCGCCGCGTGCCGTATTGGTTGAAATCGGCCGGACGCACCTGATGCTCCGACAGATATTTTCCGGCGGGCGAGGTCAGCTTGATGGAACCGGCCGGCGAGATGTGGTCGGTGGTGATCTTGTCGCCGAACATCGCGAGGATCCGCGCATCGACGACGTCGGCGATCGGCTCCGGCTCCATCTTCATGCCTTCGAAGTAGGGCGGGTTCTGCACATAGGTCGAGCTCATGTTCCAGCGATAGGTTTCGCTCTCGACGGTCTTGATCTTGCGCCAGTTGGTGTCGCCCTTGAACACGTCGCCGTAACGCTTCTTGAAGATCGTGGCGGTCACGAATTTTTTCATCACCGCGTTGATCTCTTTGGTCGTCGGCCAGATGTCCTTCAGATACACCGGCTTGCCGTCCTTGCCTTCGCCGATCGGTTCGACCGCGAGATCCTTGGTCACCGTTCCCGCCAGCGCATAGGCCACCACCAGCGGCGGCGATGCCAGATAGTTGGCCTGCACGTCCGGGCTGACGCGGCCCTCGAAGTTGCGGTTACCCGACAGCACGGCCGCGCCAACGATGCCGTTGTCGTTGATCGATTTGGAAATATCCTCCTGCAGCGGACCCGAATTGCCGATGCAGGTGGTGCAGCCGAAGCCGATCAGATTGAAGCCGACCTTGTCGAGCTCAAGCTGCAGTCCGGAATTGGTGAGATATTCCGCGACCACCTGGCTGCCCGGCGCCAGCGATGTCTTGACCCAGGGCTTTGCCTTGAGGCCCTTGGCGGCGGCGTTGCGCGCCAACAGACCCGCACCGATCAGCACGCTCGGATTGGACGTGTTGGTGCAGGAAGTGATCGCCGCGATCACCACGTCGCCATGGCCGAGATCGAAATTGTGGTTCGCGACCGGGAAGCGCTTGGCGGCTTCGCCGGGCTTCTTGTATTCGCCCGCAAGCGCGGTGGAGAATCCTTCCGCGACCAACGGCAGCGCCACGCGGCCCTCGGGACGCTTGGGACCGGCCATCGACGGCACCACGGCGGCGAGATCCAGCGTCAGCGTTTCCGTGAACACCGGATCGGGCGACTTGGCGGTGCGGAACAGGCCTTGGGCCTTGGCGTAGGCGGTGACCAGCGCGACGCGGTCGGCCTTGCGGCCCGAGGTCTTGAGGTAATCGATGGTGGCGGCATCGACCGGGAAGAAGCCGCAGGTCGCGCCATATTCCGGCGCCATGTTGCCGATGGTCGCCTTGTCCGCCACCGAGAGATAATCGAGACCGGGGCCGAAGAATTCGACGAACTTTCCGACCACGCCCTGCTTGCGCAGCATCTGGGTCACCGTGAGCACCAGATCGGTCGCGGTGACGCCTTCCTTCATCTGGCCCTTGAGCTTGAAGCCGACCACTTCCGGCAGCAGCATCGACAGCGGCTGGCCGAGCATGGCGGCTTCCGCCTCGATGCCGCCGACGCCCCAGCCGAGCACGGCAAGACCGTTGACCATCGTGGTGTGCGAATCGGTACCGACCAGCGAATCCGGATAGGCGACTTCGAAGGTGCCGGTCTTCTTACCGACCGTCATCTTCTCCTTCTTCGTCCATACCGTCTGCGCAAGGTATTCCAGATTGACCTGATGGCAGATGCCGGTGCCGGGCGGCACCACCGAGAAATTCGAAAACGCGCTCTGGCCCCATTTCAGGAACTCGTAGCGTTCCTGGTTCTGCTTGTATTCTTCGACGACATTCTTGCCGAACGCCTTGTTGTCGCCGAAGAAGTTCACGATCACCGAGTGGTCGATCACGAGATCGACCGGCACCAGCGGATTGATCTTCTCGGCATCGCCGCCGAGCGCCTGCATCGCATTGCGCATCGCCGCGAGATCGACCACCGCCGGCACGCCGGTGAAATCCTGCATCAGCACGCGCGCGGGACGGAACGCCACTTCATGCTCGAGCTTGCGCTTCTTCAGCCATTTCGAGACCGCGACGATGTCCTCTTTCTTGACGGTGCGGCCGTCTTCATTGCGCAGCAGGTTTTCCAGCAGCACCTTCATGGAATAGGGAAGTTTGGAAATTCCCTTCAGACCATTCTTCTCGGCGGCGGGCAGGCTGTAATAGACGTAGGTCTTGCCACCAACCTTGAGGGTCTTCTGGCATTTGAAGCTGTCGAGCGAGGTCATGTGAGGCAATCCCAATTTATCGTTGTACCCGGCAAGGGTATCTTGGTACCGTTGAAGCTGGGCCTGATAGCTTGCAGCGCTGGATCGTGTGCTGCATCAAGTTCCGGCTTATAGAATCTTTTAGAAGCTTTCCAGTGGGGCCGCCACATCGACAAGCGTGCCGCGGCACTGCACGACCGAAAAATTTGTCTGCGGTACCCACAGGATTCCAGAGGGCTGTGAAAGGTCAAAATGCGGCTCTCGGGACGCGGTGTCAGATGTGTGCGAGGCGGCCGGGAGGTGCTCTCGGGGCTCGATTTTGAGGTCTGCTCGGGCGAGGCACTGGCGGTCACCGGCCCCAACGGATCAGGCAAAACCTCGCTCTTGCGGATCATTGCCGGCCTGCTCGCGCTGGCTGGCGGATCGATCGATCTCGAGAGCGGCGAGCACGAGCTGACGCTAGCCGAACAGGTCCATTATCTCGGCCACCGCGACGCCATGAAGCCCGCTTTGAGCGTGCTGGAGAACCTGTCGTTCTGGCGGAACTTCCTCGGCGGCGACGCCTCCGACCCCGAAGCGAGCTTGAACCAAGTGGGGCTCGGCCATGCCGCGCAGCTGCCGGCGGCGTATTTGTCGGCCGGGCAACGACGGCGGCTCTCGATCGCCCGGCTGCTCGCCATACGGCGGCCGATCTGGCTCTTGGACGAGCCAACCTCGGCGCTCGATGCCGCCGGACAGAGCCTGTTTGCAAACCTGACCCGCGATCACCTCGCGCGCGGCGGGCTGGTGCTCGCCGCGACCCATGCGCCATTGGGGGTCGAAGCGCGAGAGTTGAAGATTGGCAGGGAGTCATGACCGCCCTCGCCGCACTGGTTCGACGGGACATCCGGATCGCGCTGCGGGTCGGTGGCGGGGCGCTGATCGGCGTGCTGTTTTTCCTGATCGTGGTGGTGCTGATGCCGTTCGCGATCGGACCCGATCTGGCGCTGCTGGCCCGATTGGGCCCCGCGATCCTCTGGCTCGGCGCGCTGCTCGCAAGCCTGCTGACGCTCGACCGGCTGTTCATGGCCGACCACGAGGACGGCTCGCTCGACCTGATCGTGATGAGCCGGACGCCGCTGGAATTGACCTGTGCGGCGAAAGCGCTGGCGCATTGGCTCGCCGCCGGCCTGCCGCTGATCATCGCGACCCCCGTGCTGGGACTGTTGTTGAATCTCGATGCCAGCTCGACATTGGCCGTTGCGCTGACATTGCTGGTCGGCACGCCGGCGTTGACCTTCACCGGAATGATCGGCGCCGCGCTCGCCGTGACCCTGCATCGCGGCGGCTTGTTGCTGGCGGTGCTGGTGCTGCCGCTGTCGATCCCGGTGCTGATTTTCGGCGTCGCCGCGTCGGAGGCCGCGATTTCAGGACCGCTGTCGTTCGGAACGCCGTTTTCGATCCTGTGCGCGCTGTCGCTGGTCAGTTTCGTGATCGGGCCTTTTGCCGCAGCCGCAAGCCTGCGACAGGGCCTTGATTGATCTGGAGGCGATCGATCAAGGAATTGCGATCCATCCCCGATTGCCTGTAACGGCCGTGACGACTATCAGGATGTCCATGAGCTTGATCGACCTCGCCAACCCCACCAGGTTCCTGTCGCTGACCGCGCGCGTGTTGCCGTGGCTAGCGGGTGCGACCGCGATCCTGCTTGTGATCGGCCTCTATGAATCGGCCATGGCACCGGACGACTACCAGCAGGGCGCCACCGTGAAGATCATGTTCGTTCACGTGCCCAATGCGTGGCTGTCGATGTTCGTCTGGGGTGTGATGAGTATCGCAGCGCTGGGCACGCTCGTGTGGCGGCACCCGCTGGCGGATGTCGCCGCCAAGGCCGCCGCCCCGATTGGCGCAGCCTTCACATTTCTCGCGCTGGTGACGGGCTCGCTGTGGGGCCGGCCGATGTGGGGCACCTATTGGGAATGGGATGCGCGCCTCACGTCGGTGCTGATCCTGTTTCTGATGTATCTCGGCTTGATGGCGCTGTGGCGCGCGGTGGAAGATCCCACGCGGGCGGCGCGCGCCGCCGCGATCCTCACGCTGGTGGGCGCGATCAACCTGCCGATTATCAAATTCTCGGTGGACTGGTGGAACACGCTGCATCAACCGGCATCGGTGTTCCGGATGGGCGGCCCGACGCTCGACCGCGCCTTCTTGATTCCATTGCTGGTGATGGCGGTGGCGTTTTCACTGTTGTTCGTCACGCTGCATCTGGCGGCAATGCGCAACGAGATCCTGCGCCGCCGGGTTCGCAGCTTGCAGATGATGCAAGCCAGCCAGCAGCCGGCCTGAGCCGATGTCGCTTGGTCCCTATGCGTCCTTTATCGTGACATCCTATGGACTGGTCGCGGTCGTGGTGCTGTTGCTGATTGTCTGGATCGCGATCGACTTTCGCCGGCAGAAGCAGCGCCTGCGCGAGCTCGAGGAAAGCGGCGTTATCAGGCGCTCCGGCCGCGCCGCAGCGGACATAAGATGAGCAATCCCACAGCATCCGATGCACCCTCGCCCCGCCGGCCCTTGCTGCTGGCATTGCCCCTGCTCGGCTTTATCGCGCTGGCCGCGCTGTTCTGGTTTGGCTTGCGCTATGGCGATCCGTCGAAAATCCCCTCCGCCTTGATCGGCCACGCCGCGCCGCAAACCACGCTGCCGGCGCTGGATGGCCTCCTCAACAACGGCGCACAGGTGCCCGGGCTCGATCCTGCGATGTTCAAGGGCAAGGTCAGCGTCGTCAATGTCTGGGCTTCCTGGTGCGTGCCGTGCCACGACGAGGCGCCATTGTTGACCCAGCTCGGCCAGGACAAGCGGCTGCAACTGGTCGGTATCAACTACAAGGACGCATCCGACAACGCCCGGCGCTTTCTCGGGCGCTACGGCAATCCGTTCGGCATTGTCGGCGTCGATGGCAACGGCCGCGCGGCGATCGAATGGGGCGTCTACGGCGTGCCGGAAACGTTCATCGTGGGACGCGCGGGCACCATCGTCTACAAGCTGGTCGGCCCGGTGACACCGGAGAATTTCGACACCGTCCTCAAGGCCGAAATCGAGAAAGCGCTGAAGGCCGGCTCCTAACCCCCCCGCAGATCCCCCGCGTCCGCCTCGCTCGTCTCCAGCGACACCGGCTCGAGGTGATAGCGTTTGGTCAGCGGCATCTGGGCGATAGCGAAGATCATGACCAGCGGCGTCACGCCGAACACCTTGAAGTTCACCCAGAAATCGGTGGTCTGGGTGCGCCAGACGATTTCGTTCAGGATCGCCAGCGCGAAGAAGAACAAGGCCCAGCGCAAGGTCAGGATGCGCCAGCCCTGCGGCGTGAGATTGAACATCTGGTCGAACATGATCGCGATAAAGGATCGGCCGAACAGCAATCCGCCCCCAAGCACCGCGGCGAACAGGCCGTAGATGATGGTCGGCTTGACCTTGATGAAGGTTTCATCATGCAGAACCAGCGTCAGCGTGCCGAACACGATGACGATAATGCCCGTGACGATCGCCATGATGGGGACGTGCTTGGTCACCACGTAGGATGCGATCATCGCCGCCACGATCGCCACCATGAACGCGCCGGTCGCCACGAATAGATGGTACTTTGCATTGGCGACAAAGAAAACCAGCAGCGGCCCGAGTTCGGTCGCAAGCTTGAACAGTGGATGCGGTTGGGCCTTGTCCATCGTAAGTCCTTCGAATTCCCTGCCGCCATCCTTCGAGATGGCGCTTGGCGCCTCCTCAGGATGAGGACATGCCATTTGGTTTCTGCCCCCATCCCGAGAAGCGCGCGGGTTATGCGCACCTCGAAGGACGGAGACTATTCAATCCCTGCGATCGCCTGCGCGAAATCCTTTGCCGTGAACGGCGCGAGATCGTCGATGCCCTCGCCGACACCGATGAAGTGCACCGGCAGTTTGAATTTCTCCGCCAGCGCCACCAGAATGCCGCCGCGCGCGGTGCCGTCGAGCTTCGTCATCACGAGACCGGTGACGCCAGCGGTGCGATGAAAGGCCTCGACCTGCGACAGCGCATTTTGTCCTACGGTGGCGTCGAGCACCAAAAGCACGGCGTGCGGCGCCGAGGCGTCGACCTTTCGAATGACGCGAACGACCTTTTCGAGTTCGTTCATCAGT
>Ga0302314_10011523_pt1 | contig 15417 bp, 12 predicted proteins | sample III_Palsa_N2_3_FD_200533 | JGI IMG/M metagenome (GOLD analysis project Ga0302314, IMG submission 200533) | Peat permafrost microbial communities from Stordalen Mire near Abisko, Sweden - III_Palsa_N2_3 | ecosystem: Environmental > Terrestrial > Soil > Palsa > Peat permafrost | place: Sweden...
GGGCTCCCGGTTCTCGGTGCGCACCTCGGCCTTGATGTCGTCGACGATGCCGAGCAGCCAGCGTCCGCGCTCCAACAGCACCTTGCCAGATTCGGTGACCGCCACGCCGCGTGCGGTGCGCGTCAGCAGCGCACCGCCGAGCTCATATTCGAGCTCCTTGATGTGACGGCTGAGCGCCGACTGGGCGACGTTCAGCGCACTTGCCGCAGCACCGAAGCCGCCGGACTCGGCCACCCCGATGAAATAGCGAAGCTGACGCAGGTCCATCGGCATCTCCATCTCGGAATGAGATGGGAAGCATATCAAACATATTCTTGTGAGATGTCAAAAAGAGCGCACTCTGCCGCCCAATTAAAATCAAACAGGGAAGGAAACGCCCATGGGTACCTCCGCCGAGATGCCGCGCCGCACATCGATCGTGATCGTTGGCGGCGGGCCGGTTGGGCTCGCGATGGGGCTGTTGCTCGATCGCTTCGGCATCGACGCCATCATTGTCGAGAAGAGCCCGACCACGACGGATCATCCGAAATCGCGCGGCTGCTGGGTCCGCACCATGGAAATCTTCCGCCAATGGGGCATCGAGCAGGTGATCCGTGACCGCGGCTTGCAGGATTCCTCCGACATGTTCGTGCAGGTCGAGAACATTGCCGGCCGGGAGATCAGCCGCTCGCGTCCCGAGCCCAATCTCGGTCAGACGCCAGCCTGGAAATCCCTGGTCGCGCAGGATGCGGTCGAGGAGGAGATTTACAAGATCATCGCGCATTCCAACCTCGTGCAGGTACATTTCTCGACCGAATTCATAGGCTTCGAGGAGGTCGAGGACGGCGTCGTCTGTGAGGTACGCTCGGTGGAAACCGGCCGCAGCGAGTTTTGGCACGCCAAATATCTGCTCGCCTGCGACGGCGCCGGCAGCCAGACCAGGCGCCGCGCCGGCATCGACATGGTGGGACCGTCGACGCTCGCGGTGATGCTCAACGAATATTGGCGCGGCGATCTCTCGCGCTTTCCGATCACGCGCGAAGCCGCCGGCTATCAAGTCTATTGCGACAAGCCGGGCATGCCGCGGCGCTCCACCATCCTCAATACCAACGGTCGCGACCGCTGGCTCTCGGTGATGCAGATCGGCGAGGAAAAGGACGAACGGCCGCACCCGTGGACGGATGCGGAGAAGATCGACATCATACGTACCTTCGTCGGCGTGCCCGACCTCGAAGTGACCCTGCTCAACAGCTCGATCTGGCGCATGAGCAAGCAGGTCGCCGCGCAGTTCCGCAAGGGCCGGGTATTCGTGATCGGCGATGCTGCACATCGCTTTCCGCCGACCGGCGGTTTTGGACTGAATTCCGGCGTGCAGGACGCGCACAACCTCGCCTGGAAGCTAGCTTATGTGCTGCGCGGGTTCGCCTCGGAGAAACTGCTCGACAGCTATGACGTTGAGCGTCGCCCGGTCGCGCAATCCAATGCTGATTTCAGCTACGGCAACCTGATCCGTTTCCGCCGCATCGATGACGCGGTGCGGTCGGGCAATGAGGATCGCATTCGCTTCTGGGTCAACGACCTCGACAATCATCTGCACTCCATCGGCCAGGCGCTCGGCTTCTCCTATGAGGAAGGCGCGGTTATCCCCGATGGCACGCCGCGGGGCGGCCATCTGACGCGCACCTATTTTCCCTCCGATCGTCCGGGCGGACGCTTCCCGCATCTGTGGCTCGACATGGCGCGCAAGCACTCCACGCTTGACTGGTTCGACAAGGAGTTCACCGTCGTCACCGGTCCGCAGGGCGGCGAATGGCTGGAAGCCGGCCGTGACGTTTCCGGCAGGCTTGGAATTCCGCTCAACCTGCGGCAACTGCCCAACGCGCATCAATCCGACGGCATCCAGATGGGCCTTCGCGGCGCGGTGCTGGTCCGGCCCGACGGTCATGTCGCCTGGCGCATGCCCTATATCCCGCAGGATCCCGCCCGCGAGCTCGCCGGCGCGCTGCAGACCGTGTTGCAATGACCATGGAGACGATCGAAGCCAACGGCATCTCGATCAGCTTCAAGCGCAGCGGCAAGGGACCGCCGCTGCTCCTGTTGCACGGCGCGGAAGCCGACCATTCCATGTTCGACGCGTTCGGTGCAGCGCTCGCGCCGCACTTCACCGTGATCGCCTGCGACCAGCGCGATTCCGGCGGCACGCGCAATCCGCCCGCGGCCTATGGCCTGGGTGAGCTCGCTGACGATGCCGCAGCGCTGATCGCAGCACTCGGCTTTGCCCGCGCCCATCTGTTCGGCACTTCATTCGGCGGCGCGATCGCGCAAGTGGCGGCCGTCCGTCACCCCGCGCGCATCGATCGTCTGATTCTCGCATCGACCTTCCGCGTCGGCGTTTCCGTGGCTTCGATCAATCCGGAAGGCTTTCCGAAATTCGCCGAGCTGCGCGCCGGTCTGCCGGAGAGTTTGCCGGCATTCGCCGAATATTTCTTCACGCCAAGCTATATCGCAGCCCATCCGGAAGCGCTTTCCATCTTCACCCACAACAAGCGCGATGCCGGGCAAAGGGCGCGCCGGGGCGCGGTGCTGGCGAAGCCGATCGAGATTTCGCTCGGCGCGATCAAGGCAGCCACGCTGGTGCTGGCGGGAAGCGATGACCGCCTGATTCCGCCAGCGCACACGCTGTCGCTGGCGGACGAGATTCCGGGGGCTGACACCGCGGTGATTGCCGGCGTCGGACATGTCGGCACGATTCAAGACCCGGCCGCGGTGGCGGCCGAAGTGACGGCCTTTCTGCAAAGCGAAAACTAGAAAACGAAAACATCTCGTGGAGGAGAACGACCATGGCGGATTTGGCGGAGGATCTCGTCACTGCCTATGACGGTGCGCGGCTCGATGCCCGCTACTGGATCAGCATCGCGCTCGGCATCTCTACCAGCGTCTTCGACTATTTCGACTATTACGTCGTCGGCTTCCTGGTCGCGGTGCTGGCGCCGCAATGGCAGCTGACCTTCGGGCAGACCTCGCTGATCCTGTTGAGCGCCGGCGTCGGCGCGATCCTGGGATCGCTGGCGTGGGGTGCGCTCGCCGACCGCTTCGGGCGCAAGGCGCTGTTGGTCGCGGGGGTCACGTTGTGCGCGCTGAGCGCCGGCTCCGTCTCACTGATTCCCGACGGCAGTTGGGTCCTCTTCGCGACGTTGCGCTTCTTCGTCGGCTTCGGCGTCGGCGCCGCCGCTTCCGTCGCCGTGCCCTTGATCGTCGAATATACGCCGACGCGTCACCGCACCCTCGTTACCAGCGCCACCGTTATCCCGGTGTCGCTGGGTATTCTCGCCGCGTCGTTGTCGACTGCGACGCTGCTGCACCAGATCGGCTGGCGCGGTCTGGCTGCGCTCGGCTTCCTGCCGCTTCTGCCTGCGCTGCTGATCGCGCTGATCATGCCGGAATCCGTGCGCTGGCTGGTCTCGCGCGGCCGCGATGCAGAGGCGCGGCGCATCGTTGCGCGGGCGTTGCGGGTCGCGCCGGATACGTTGCCGCCGCCACCGCCGGTCGCGGCTCTCGCAAAACCGCAACGCGCCGGATTTGGCGAGCTGTTGCAGGAGCCGCGGCGGGTTTGGCTGACGGTGATCGTCTGGTTCGGCGCCAGCACCGCGAATTACGGCGTGTTCCTGTGGGGCCCGACCATCGTTGCGCTCCTGATGGGCGTCTCGCCGGTCGAGGTCGCGCATCTCTTCGTGATCATCGCCCTCACCGGCATGATCGGGCGCGCCATCTTCGCGGTCATGTCGCCGCGGATCGGGCGGCGGCGCTGCGGCGAGATCATGGGCTACGGCATCGCGCTGTCGCTGGGGGCGGCCGGCCTGTTCTTCGACAGGACGCTGTTCGGATATCCCGCCTTTGTGGTGCTTTTGGTTCCAGCGGCGTTGTTCTTCGACGGCGGCTTTTCCAACATCGCGCCTTACTCGGCCGAGCTCTTTCCGGTTCGCCTGAGCGCGCGGGGCGTGGGGCTCGCGCAGGCCGCCAACGGCGTCGGCAAGATCGCGGGTCCATTATGCCTCGCGCTGATCGCCGGCACCTCGAACCTGATCACGCCCAAGGCCACCATCGACGCGGTGACGCCGGCCTTCCTGTTCCTGGCCGCCTGCGGGCTCGCGATCGGGCTCGCCTTCACGCTGCTCGGCGTCGAAACCCACGGCCGGCCGCTTGCGCTGGAGGCCGCTGGGCACGGAACATCGTCGCAATCCGCTGACGCGGCGGCAACCGTTACCGTCGGGCTCGGCCGCAAGAGCGAGGCCGTTGCAGTACATCCGACGGCGTCTTAGGCTTCACCCCAAGCGCCGTCACAACAAACAAGGAAACGCATCATGCAGGACAGCGTCCAGACCAGAGCGGCCTCCCGCGCCATTCCCTTCGATACCGACAAGCTTGACCGGCTGATGGAGGAGGCCGGGCTCGACGTGCTGCTCGTCACCTCCAAGCACAATGTGCAGTACATGCTCGACGTCGAGCGGGCGATCTTCTTCGACTACATGGATGCGCTCGGCGTCAGCCGCTATCTGCCGGTCGTGGTCTATGCCAAGGGCGCGCCCGACAAAGCCGGCTATGTCGGCCACCGGCTGGAGACGCATCAGCGCGAGGTGGTGCGACCCTGGGTGCCGGAGCTTCAGACCTCCGGCCATGGCAGCGTGGACGCGATCACGACGGCCGCGCAAATGATCCGCGCCAGTGGCGTGCCCGCAAAACGCATCGGCGTCGAAACCGCCTTCTTGCCGATGGATGCGGGCAAGGCGTTGCAGGACGCTTTTCCTAACAGCGAGATCAAGGATGCGCTGTTCGCGCTGGAGCGGCTGCGCGCGGTGAAGACGCCGGCCGAGCTCGCCAAGCTGCGCAAGGCCTCCGATCTCGTGACCGAAGCCATGCTGGATGTGATCGCTCACCACGGTCCCGGCACCACCAAGCGCCAGCTGTTCGAAGCGCTGCGGATCGCGGAGGTGAAGCGCGGCTTGACCTTCGAATATTGTCTGCTTGCGTCAGGCCGCAGCCACAACCGCGCGCCGTCGGAGCAGCGTTGGGAGAAGGGCGACGTGCTGTCTCTCGATTCCGGCGGCAATTATCAGGGCTATATCGGCGACCTCGCCCGCATGGCCGTGCTGGGCGAGCCGGATTCCGAATTGAAGGACCTGCTGGCCGAGATCGAAGCCGTGCAGCGCGCGGCTTTCGCCGTGATCAAGCCCGGCGCGATCGGGGGCGATATTTATGTTGCGGCCGAACGAGCGCTGAAAGAGACCAGCCAACACGACAACACCGAATTCCTTGCCCATGGTATGGGCCTCGTCAGCCACGAGGCGCCGCGGCTGACGGCGTCCGGCCCCGTGCGTTATGACGCGACCGATGCCGACCGCCCGCTCGAGCCCGGCATGGTTGTGTCAGTCGAGACCACCATGAAGCATCCCAAGCGCGGCTTCATCAAACTCGAGGATACCATTGCGGTGACCGCGGCCGGTCACGAAATTTTCGGCGAAGGCGGCCGCGGCTGGAATCTCGGCGGAACTGCGGTAAGTTAGCGCCGGCTGTTTTGGCAATCGGCTACGGTCGCACGGGTGTTGATCTCCCGCAGCGGGGACGGGGTATGGCGACACCCAGGCCGGGAAACGTTGGCAGTCCGCGATCGACCAGCGTGTTGCAGAATCCGTCCAGCAGCGCGACGCCGTCATCGCGTGCGGTCTCTTGCTCGGCGATCCATTGGTTGATGCGCCGGACGTCCGTCACCTGCGGATGATTAGTCATGGGCGCTTATCCGCTGCTATTTGGCGGCCTTGAGGGTTTTTGCCGGCTTGGTCGGGATCAGCTGCGCCCACTCCTTGTCCGCCCTTGGGCCATTGCCGTCGCCCGTCGAGTTTCCCGATGTTCCCCAGGTTTTGCCCGTCGGGTGATTCGGCTGTCCAGCCTCATCATCAAAAATATTTTCATTCCCATCCGACCCAAATCATCTGCCTATTCCCCGCCGTCTCGTCCCGGAAGAGGGGCGTATCGCGATCGTCACGAACGCGGGATGGGATGCGGTGGACGCGAAGGCGCGCGACAGACGAGCGGCGCTGATGCGGACGGTGAAGTCGTGTGGTCCTGACGCCCCGACGCTGGCGTCAAGTTCGCGAGAAGCAAGCTTCTTGCGGGCGACGGTGACAACAAAGCCCGGTCACCGGGGAGAGCACGAAGGAACCCGTTAAAACCATTGCGCAGGGAAGGCCGGGTGTTCCGGTGGACCTGTGGTGACTACCTCGTGTGCTTTCTACCCTTTGCGCACGAGGCTGCGGGTGCATTGGGCACCCGGCTTTCCCTGCGCCCTTCTTACCTCGGGCGAATATTAGCAAACAGCTCGGGCGCATCGCGCCGCGAGATCGCGGACGCACACTCAGCCGTCATCGCCCGCGAAAGCGGGCGACCCAGTATTCCAGAGCGTCGGTGATGGAAACGGGAAGCGGCGGCGTACTGCAAGCCATCATAGAATTCCGCCCATTGTTTATTGTGCAGATATTTTATATGCAGCGCTTGAGTAATAGCCTACGCAACCATCCGACATTGTGCTTTCTTCACCGCGCCTTGGATGCAAGCGCTCTCACTCTCAGTCCCGATTGCCCATCATGACCCTGTCCACTGTCACGGCCTCCCACATCCGCATCGCGCTGCTGCGGCGCGATGAAATCGCTTTGCTCGATGTCCGGCATGAGGCGGTCTTTGCCACCGGCCATCCGCTGTTCGCCGCCAACATGGCCGCCGATCGGATCGCGCTCGAAGCCGAGACGCGGCTGCCACGCAAGAACGTGCAGATCGTTGTGTATGACGACGGCGAAGGCCTCGCCGCGGTGGCTATCGATCGCCTGCGGGCGCTGGGCTACACCGACGTTCGCCAGCTCGACGGCGGGCTCGGAGCCTGGCAGGCCGCGGGCCATGAACTGTTTCAGGACGTGAATTCCTACGCCAAGGCCTTTGGCGAACTGGTCGAACAGCGCCGCCACACGCCGTCGCTCTCCGCGGATGAAGTCTCCGCGCTGATCGCGGGCCATGCCAATATCAGGATTCTCGATGTCCGGCGGTTCGACGAATACGCCACCATGAACATTCCGGGTTCGATCAGCGTGCCTGGCGCCGAACTGGTGCTGCGCGCCGGCCGCGCCGCACCCGATCCCGACACCACTATCATCGTCAATTGCGCCGGCCGCACCCGGTCGATCATCGGGGCCCAGTCGCTGATCAATGCCGGCGTCACCAACAAGGTGCGGGCGCTGCGCAATGGGACGATCGGCTGGACCTTGGCGAAACAGAATCTCGAGCATGGCGCCGACAGGCGCGGCGAGATCGGCGCCTTCGAGGGCGCCGATGCCAATGCGCGCGACGTCGCCTATCGCGCCGGGGTCCGGCGTCTCACCAAGGCAGAGATGGCGGCGCTGCAGGTGCAGACCCACCGCACGCTCTATCGCTTCGACGTTCGCGCGGCGGAAGAATATGCCGCCGGTCATATCCCGGGCTTTCGTCATTATCCCGGCGGGCAACTGGTGCAGGAGATCGACATGGCAGCACCGGTGCGCGGAGCGCGCATCATACTGACGGATGACAGGAGCGTCCGCGCCGACATGACGGCGTCGTGGCTGGCGCAAATGGGATGGGAGGTCTACGTGCTCGACGGCGGTTACGATGGCGCGCTGGAAGCGACGCCGCCGCTGGTGTGGCCGAAGCCCGATCCGTCGCAGCGTTACCGGCGTCCCTACGAAGGCACCGATATCGATACCGGCGCGATGCAGGCCTATCTCGACTGGGAATATGGCCTCGTCGAACAACTCCGGCGCGACGCCACCCATGGATTTTTCGTGATTTGAGGCCGCCGCGCACGGCACGCGCGGGCAACAGCCATTACGATCCCTGTCAAGGGCGCGCGGTCAGTCGAGCGGCTCGACCTTGACGATGGACGCGCCGTCGTTGCTGCCGACCCAGAAAGTGACCGGCGTGGTCGAGTTGTCGACGAAAACCCGGCGGATGTTGGTCGGGCGGGGCAACAGATAATCGACCATTTCCCCGGTCCTGGTGTTCAGCCGCGTCACCTGGTCGGTCACCATCGATCCGGTCCAGGCGTTGTCGTTCTTGTCCAGTACGGCGTCATAGGGTGCCGACCAGCGCGTATTGAGTTTCCATTCCTTGAAGGTGCTGGTTTTGGTGTCGAACATCCCGATCCGGTCGCCACGATATTCGCCGAACCAGAGCCGATCCTGCGCATCCATATTGCCGCGCCGGGGCGCGGACTTCGGTGTCGGCGTCTGGAACAGCGAGATTTCACCGGTCCTGGCATCGATGCGGCCGATCTGTCCCTGACGGAAATCGGTAAAATAGGCATTATTTTTGGAGTCCGGAATGACGTCGTAGATATTATGCGACTCACCCTTGGGCGCGCCCTTGAACGGTTCCCACGTCTCGATCTTGCCGGTGGCGATGTCGAGGCGGTGCACGCCGGCGAAGCCGTTGTTCTGGGTCCAGAGCTTGCCGTCGACGTCCGAGTGCTGCGGGCTCACCATGTTGATCTGCGCGGCCGCGATGTTCTGTTCGGCCGGCAGCGTCCAGAACTGGAATTTCTCGGTTTTCGGATCGAACTTGACGATCGTCGCCTGGTACATGTTGCCGAGCCACAGATTGCCGGCACTGTCGGCGCGCAAACCGAGGCTGCCGGTCGGAGAGTCCTGGCGGTGCATGGGGTAGGGGAATTCGGTGACCTTGCCGGTTTTGGGATCGAGCCTGCCGAGATTTTGCTCGCCGAAGCTGGAGAACCATACGTTGCCGTCCTTGCCCATCATCGCATCATGCGGCGCGATTTCCTCGCGCGGCAGATCGTATTCCGTATAGATCACCTGGGTCGCCCGCCCCTTCGGCCGAGCAAATGTCTGCAGCGGATAATTCCATTTCTCCGTAGTGCTGAGATTGATCGTGCTCAGATACTGCGCCACGGAGCGATAAATCTCGATACGGTCCTCGCCCTGCTCTTCCATCAGGCGTTCGGCCGGGCGCAATTGCGGATGGATCGGCAGGCTTTGCTGCACATAGCCCTGCATGCGCGGCAGGATCTGGGTGAGGAAGCCGTCGGTGTCATATTTCGAGCGCATGATGCGTTCGACACGGTGGCAGCCGACACAGTTGAGCAACTGACCCTTCTGTTGATCGGTGCCGGGAATGCTTGCCAGCCATTCGCCGTTCGACAATTGCGCGGCGAGATCGCTCGTCTTGCCGAGCTTGAGGTCCTGGGTGGCGGTTTTCTGGTCCGGGACTTCGATCGCCTGCGGCTGGTCGAGCTGATAGCCGATCGCGCGCACCGCCAGATTATATTTTCCGGGCGCGAGCCGGTTCGCCGGAAAGCTGAAGCGCCCATCGGCGCCGGTGACGACGGTGACCGTGATGTTCGAGCCGGCTTTGGTGGCGCTGACCAGCACGCCTTCCATCGCCGCTTCCCCGGCCGAACTCACGGTGCCGGTGAGCGCCGGAGCGGGCGCTTGCGCCGATGCGCCCCCCGAAAGCGCCATGGTGAAGGCCACGCTGGCGGCAGCGAGCAGTGGATGACGCATGGTCTTCTCCCGGCATTATTTTTTTGTTGGAGCAAGCATAGGCCCGGCGGCCCGCGCGCGGCAAGTCAAACAAATACCAACGGCGTAGATTGACCGGTCAACGCCGGGCAATTATCCGTGAAGCAAGTCGAGGGGTGACCGCATGAAAATTCCCGCACTGCCGTTTACGGTGACCGATTGGGCGGCCATTGCGCCCACCATTCACCCCGGCGAGACCGGGCAGGCGATCTGGCGCACGTTCAATATCGGCGATCTCAGGGTGCGGCATGTCGAATATTCGGCCGGCTACCTCGCGGACCATTGGTGCGATCACGGCCACGTCCTCTATGTGCTGGAGGGCGAACTCGATACCGAATTGCGCGACGGCCGTATGTTCAAGCTCAAGCCTGGCATGAGCTATCAGGTCTCCGACCACGGCGACGCGGCGCATCGCTCGTCGACCGCGGTTGGCGCCAAGCTTTTTATTGTCGACTAGAGCCAGCGGCTATTGTCGTTTGAGCATGATCTTTTCGGAAAACCGGCTTCCACTTTTCCGGATCATGCTCTAATGCGCGCCGGCGCCGCCGCTTGCCTTCACCCGGCGCGTCAGCGCAACGGCCAGGGCTGCGAGCACCAGCACCACGCCGAGCACGGCAAAGGTGTCGCTGAAGCCCATTACCAGCGCCTGATGCTTCACGGCGTTGCCGAGCGCGATGATGGCTTGTTGATGGGCTTCCGTCGGATCGGTGACGCCGTGTGCCGTGAAGTAATCGGTCATCTGCGCGATCCGGTTGCGCACTTCCTCGCGGCCGGGCGTGACCGACTGGCCGATGATGTTGGAATGGAATTGTTCGCGCTTGGTGATGACGGTGGCGAGCACGGCGGTGCCGATCGCGCCGCCGAGGTTGCGGAACATGTTGCTGATGCCCGAGGCGGCCGCGGCATCCTGCGGCGCGATGTCACCGGTGGTCACCGAGGTCAGCGGCGTCAGCACCATGGCCTGTCCGATGGCGCGGACGATGTTCGGAATCCAGAGCTGGTCGCCGGCATAATCCGGCGACATCGCCGTGTTCATGAAGCAGCTATAGGCAAAGATCGCCAGCCCCGTGAAGGCGATGTAGCGGGTATCGATGCGCTGCATCAGCTTTGGGACCAGCGGAATCAGGATGAGCTGCGGCAATCCGGTCCATGCCAGCACGCCGCCGATCTGCTCGGCATTGTAGCCCTGCGCCTGGCCGAGATAAGCGGGCAGGATGTAGACCGATCCGAACAGTGCGAAACCCAGCATCGTCATCGCGATGGTGCCGAAGCCGAAATTGCGTCCCTTCAACAGCCGCAACCGGATCAGCGGCTTTTCGGTGGTGAGCTCGATCCAGATGAACAGCGACAGACTGACCAGTGCGACGCCGGCCAGGCGCAGGATGAAGGGCGAGGAGAACCAGTCGTCCTTGTTGCCTTCCTCGAGCACGGTCTGCAGCGCCGACAATCCGATCGCCATGGTCGCGATGCCGGCCCAATCGCCTTCCCGGAGCAGCTTGAGCTGCATCGGCTGCCGCGGCAGCGTGAAATACAGCGCGCTGACCATCGCGATGGTGGGAATCACGTTGACGAAGAAGATGGTGCGCCAGCCGTAATTCTCAGTGAGATAGCCGCCGATGGTCGGGCCGATCGCCGGCGCAAAGGTCACCGACAACGCGAAGATCGCAAGCCCGATTGGTTGTTGCGGCTTCGGCAGCTTGGTCAGCACCAGCGTGAACGCCATCGGGATCAGCACGCCGCCGGCGAAACCCTGCAGGCCGCGCATCGCGATCATCGATGGCAGGTCGTGCGTGAACGCGCAGGCGACCGAGAACACCGCGAACAACGCGGCGCTCGCCAGCATGTAGCGGCGAAACGAGAAGACGCGGCTGAGATAGTCGGTCAGCGGGATCACCACGATCTCGCCGATCAGATAGGAAGTCGAAATCCAGGAGCCATTGTCGACACCGGTGCCGATACCGCCCTCGATGTTGAGCAACGAGGCGTTGGTGATCTGGATGTTCAGGATCGCCATGAACGAACCGATCATGGCCGCCAGCACGGCGATCCAGACCGTGGCGCTGGCGCGATTGGGATCGATCGCCTCAGATTTGGCTGGCGAGGTCGGAAGCGCTGCGATCGAGGCTGACGGGGTGCGACTGGACATGGCACGATCCATTGACAGATGTGTTGGCGGAAACCGTATTCGAAATTTTGGATGCGCCGGTGGCCTGATGGGTCGGCACGGGCGTGCGCGTTTCGATGGTCGGGATCACCGACATGCCCGGACGCAGCGCAATCAGCGAGTGGCCGTCATCGTCGAGTGCGATCTTGACCGGGATGCGCTGCACCACCTTGGTGAAGTTGCCGGTGGCGTTGTCCGGCGGCAGCAACGCGAATTCTTGGCCGCTGGCGGGTGCGAGGCTGTCGACATGGCCGTGCACGAGTTGACCCGGGAACATGTCGACGGCGATCTCGACGGCCTGGCCTTCATGCACGTTGGTGAGCTGGGTTTCCTTGTAATTTGCGATCACGTAAGCGCCGCGCGCCGGCACCACCGACATCAATTGCGTGCCGGCCTGCACGAACTGGCCGGGGCGCAGCGTGCGGTTGCCGACCACGCCGTCGATCGGCGCGATGATATCGGTGTAGCTGAGATTGAGTTCGGCCTGGGCTTGCAAGGCATCGGCACGCGCCAGCGATGCATTGGCCTGCACGATCTCGGCCTTGAGCAGGTCGACCTGCTTTGTAGCCGAGGTGAGGTTGGCGGTGTCGCGCGCACGGGTGGCCTCTGCGCTCGCGATCTTCGATTGCGACAGTTGCGCGTTCTGCACGCTGCCGTAGCCCGAGCTCGCCAGAGTCGCATAGCGCTTGTTGTCCTGCGCGGCGAAAGTGACATTGGCGTCGTCGACGTCGATGGTGGCCTTGGCGGCGTTGATCACTGCCTGCTGCACCTCAAGCTGCGCCTGCTTGCTGCTGATCGCGGCCTTGGCCGCCGCGACATCGGCCTTGGCCTGATCGAGCGCGACCTTGTAATCGCGGTCGTCGATCCGGGCCACGGTTTGCCCGGCCCTGACCCGCTGATTGTCGCCGACCAGCACCTGATGCAAATAGCCGGAAACCTTGGGGGCGACCGTGGTGTTGTCAGCCTTTACATAGGCGTCGTCGGTCGACACCTGATACTGGCCGACGGTCCAGTAATCCCAACCATACCAAGCGCCACCAAGCAGCGCGGCCAGCGCCGCCCCGGCCAGCAAGAGCTTGCGAAGATTGAGCTTTTTTTCCGGAGCCGGAGCGGCAATCTTGCCCGGCAGAAGGTCCCCGACCGCGGCGCCGGCTGGAACCGGGCGCTCGATCTCAAAGGTGGTGGAATGCTGGGTCATCGGGGTTTGCTCCTGTCCGTCCTTGGGAAGCCAATTAGGAAACTTGATATTTTCCAAAATAGACCCCATACTGGGACTGTCAATGGAATGACAGGCATCATCTAAAAGCATGGCTGAGAGCGACACCCGGGATCAGAACAGGGATCAGGCGCAAGAGCACGCCCAGGACCGGCGCTGCCGGGGCCGGCCGCAGCTGCGCCCCGACGGCGAGACGCGCCAGATCATCTACGAGGCCGCGCGGCATGAATTCGCCGATCACGGCTATGCCGCGACGAGCATGGAGACGGTGGCGCGCCGCGCCGGCGTTTCGACCAAGACGCTGTATCGCCTGGTCCCCAACAAGGCGACGTTGTTCGAGGGCATGGTCTCGGACCGTCTCGATCGCTTCTTGTCAGACTTCCATCTGCATGCCGCCGATCAGGTCGACATCGGCGAAGCGCTATATGCCGCACTGATGGCCTGCGCGGATCTGACGCTCGATGAGGAAGTGGTCGGGCTCCAGCGCATGATCCTGCAGGAGACCGGAAAGTTCTCCGAGCTCGCCGGCACGTTCTACAAAAACGGCATCCAGCGAACCGCGGCCGCCTTGGCCGACTGGCTTCGCGCGCAGCAGAAACGCGGGCTGATCGTGCTCGACGATGCCGATGAGGCCGCTGGCATCCTGATCGGCATGCTGACGTCCGCACCGCAACGCGCCGCGATCTTCGGCGGCGTTCCGATGCCGTCGCGCCCGCAGATCGAGGCGCGGGTTCGTACCTGCGTCAAGCTGTTCCTCAGGGGCTGTCAGCCGGCGTAGACCGGACGCACATCGCCAGTTCACGCCGATGACCTTGGATCGTCGGCACGAACTGGATGCTTCATCGCAGCCCTGCCGCCGCCGCCAGGCGTCCGCTCTTGACGGCTATCTGGCGCTTATAAGAACTTCTCCGGACTCACATCGATTTCCTACACCGCAATCTGCATTTTTAGCCCCGGCCGTCCTGGATCGTCGAAGACGGATGGAGGTTGAATATGCGTCGCAAGATAGAGCTGCAAAATCCGGCACACATGCCGGTCCGGACCATGCGCGGTGCGGTGGAAGGCCTGCTGATGTTTCTCTGGGGCGGATCGTCAAAGCAGTATTTCCCCGAAGCGCATTACATGCGCGGCCGTGGACCGAAATGGCGGGAGAAGCATGGCGGGCTGCAGGAAGACTCCAGCCTGGTAAAGATACTCAACTCGACCAACGAGAAGTGGAGTGCCTGAGCGAAAGACGCACGCGAATGGCCCGCTTGCTCGGAGCAAATCGTGACGGTCCAGCATTTTGTAAGAAAATAAATTATTAAAATCAATAAGATAAATATTTTCGTATACAAAATACAAAAAATTATTGCTGCTCCGTTGCAAATGCACCAGACTTGGTGCTGCCGGCAATTGGAGAGAGCCATGAGCGATTCCGTCTCAGCCATCGCAGCGACAGACGCAGCCAAGCCGACGGGCGTGCGTTGGAAGATTTTTCTTCTGATGCTGTTCCTGATTTCAATCAACTATATCGATCGCGCGTCGCTATCTGTCGCGATGCCGTTGATCTCCAAGGAGTTCGATGTCGATCCCGCGCTGCAGGGTTTGATTCTCAGCTCGTTCTTCTGGACCTACGCCTTGATGCAGGTTCCCGGCGGCATGCTGGCCGATCGCTTCAAGCCGCGGATCGTGATCGCGTCTGCGACGATTTTCTGGGGCGCCTTCCAGGCCATCGCGGCGGTGGCCACGAGCTGGCCCATGCTGCTGCTGACGCGGCTTGGATTGGGGGCGTCGGAAGCGCCGATCTATCCCGCCGGCGGCAAGCTCAACGCGATCTGGATGACGCAGACCGAACGCGGTCGCGGTGCGACGTTGCTCGACGGCGGTGCGCCGCTCGGCGCCGCGCTGGGATCGATCGTGATTGCCTGGCTGATCGCGGCCTTTAATTCCTGGCGCATGGCCTTCCTCATCGCCGGTGCCGGCACCATGCTGTGCGGCCTGCTGGCCTGGTACTACATCCGCAACTCCCCGCGAGCGCATCCGTCGGTCAACGAAGCCGAGGCGCGCTACATCGAACAGGCGCATGCGCTGGAAGACGCAGGTACGCCGGCGTCGCAAGGTGGAAGCTGGATGGCCTATTTCCGATATCGTTCGGTCTGGTGCATGTGCCTGGGATGGATGTTCTTCAACACCACCTTTTATGGCCTGCTGACATGGATGCCGACCTATCTGTACAAGGTGCACAATTTCGACATCAAGACGCTCGGCGGTGCTTCCTTCATCATCTTCTTCTCAGGTTTCGTCGGCGAACTGGTCGGCGGCTGGCTCGGCGACTACTGGCGCAGTCATGGTGGCGGACCCAATCTCGTGTTCCGGACCTTGTTCGGCATTGCCGCCATCATGGCGACGGTGTCGATCTTCTCGGTGGCCTATGTGACCGACCCCGTCGCGGTCGTGGT
>Ga0302314_10011524_pt1 | contig 15416 bp, 17 predicted proteins | sample III_Palsa_N2_3_FD_200533 | JGI IMG/M metagenome (GOLD analysis project Ga0302314, IMG submission 200533) | Peat permafrost microbial communities from Stordalen Mire near Abisko, Sweden - III_Palsa_N2_3 | ecosystem: Environmental > Terrestrial > Soil > Palsa > Peat permafrost | place: Sweden...
GCGGCCAGGGCCTGAACCTGGGCATCGGCGACGCCGTCAATCTGGGCTGGAAGCTCGCCGCCACCGTGCGGGGCTGGGCGCCCGAGGGCCTGCTCGACAGCTACACCGGCGAACGGCACCCGATCGGCGCCTGGGTACTCGACTGGACGCGCGCGCAGGTGGCCGTGATGCGCGGCGACGCCAACAGCCGTGCCCTGCGGGCCGTGGTCACCGACTTCCTCGACACCCGCGACGGGGCGACCTACTACGTCACCCGGATCTCCGGGCTGTGGCAGCGCTACGACCTCGGCAACGGCCATCCGCTCGTCGGCACGACGATGCCCGACCTCCGGCTGGACAACGGCACCCGGCTCGCCGACCACGCCCGCACGGGCCGGGCCCTGCTCGTCGATCTCGCCGGGGACGACCAACTGGCGGCCCTGGCCAAGCCGTACGCCGGGCGCCTGGAGCTGGTCCGGGGTACGGCGGACGGCGCCGGGGTCAGCGGCCTGATGGTGCGCCCCGACGGCTTCGTGGCGTGGGCCTCGGCCGACGGTGCCGGCGACCCGGCCGGCCTGGAAGCCGCCCTGACCCGTTGGCTGGGGGACGCCACCGGTCGCTTCAACTGACGGTGTCGGACTCCGCACGCCGACGGTCCTCCGGCAGCAGCCGCGCTGCCGGGGAACCGTCGTCTGATGTGACGTCATAGGTGCTGCGAAACAGCCGGATTACCGCCTCAGCAGGTGAGGTTGCCGCCCGGGGAGACACCGAGGATCGAGGCGAAGGACTCGTAGTCGTTGACGCGGTCCTGCATCTCGGCCGTGTTGCCGCCGTTGCACTCAACGCTGCCGTTGATGGCATTGATGGTCTGGCCGAAACCGGCGCCGTTGACCATCGCGTTGTGTGCGGTCATGGATCCGGGACCGGTCTGGGTGTTCCAGTACCACAGCGCGGTCTCCCAGGAGATGGACGCATTGGTCTGGACGAGACTGGGGTTGTCGAGCAGGTCGACGCCGAGCGCGTTGCCGGCTGCCTCGTAGTTGAAGTTCCAGCTGATCTGGAGCGGGCCGCGCCCGTAGTAGGCGTAGGTACCGGCAGGGCAGCCGTACGACTCACTCGCGCAGTAGTCTCCCGACTGGTCGATCTCGGTGACATAGACCAGCCCGCCGGTCTCATGGTCCACGTTGGCCAGGAAAGCGGCCGCCTCCTGTGCCTGCACGGTGGCGCTGCCGGTGGTGGCGAAGCCCGGGTAGGAGCTGAGCGCGGCCACCAGCCCGCTGTAGGTGTAGAAGGAGTTCCGGTTCGGGAACATCTGGTCGAACTGCGCCTCGCTGACGACGAATCCGCCGGAGCCGCCGGAACCACCCGAGCCGCCGCCGGACCCGGTGCAGGTGTAGGGGGACCAGTACCAGGTGCTGATCGTCGGGTCATAGCCGGGGTTGGCGTTGGTGGCGATGTAGTACTGGCCGTTGGCCGGGTACTCGACGATCGCACCGACGGCGTAGTACTGGCCAGCCACCCACGTCGGGTAACTGGTGCAACTGCTGCTGCCGCCACCGGAACCGGTGCAGGTGTAGGGGGACCAGTACCAGGTGCTGATCGTCGGGTCGTAACCCGGGTTGGCGTTGGTGGCGATGTAGTACTGGCCATTGGCCGGGTACTCGACGATCGCACCGACGGCGTAGGACTGCCCCGCCACCCACGTCGGGTAACTGCCGCAACTGGCCGCTGCGGAGGTGACCGCGGCCTTGGCCGGCGGCGTCGGGAGGGCGAGCGTGGTCAGGCCGATCAGGCCGATCAGCAGGGCCAGCAGTACCAGCGGTCGGGCGCGCCCCGCCGCATGCGCATGGGTCATGTGCCACTCCAGTGTGGGGGTGAGTGGTGCCGCTCATCCAGGCATGGCATGAGCGGTGGATGACTGCACGCAACCGGATTGGTCCAGACCAGTCAAGGGGAGGCGCCGGGAAGCCGACGATCTGCACGACTTGATGACGAAAAACCGCCAGAACATCCACATCCGCGCGCAGGCCCGTGCCGACGCGAGAGCATGCCGATGGTCCCGGCGTTCGGACAGGCAGGATTCTCCATGCGAATCAGAGCGGCACGCGGTGAAGAGGCGGCGATTCTGAGCGAACTCGCGCTCCGGTCGAAGGCCCACTGGGGCTACGACGAGACCTTCATGGGGAAGTGCCGGGAGGAGCTGACCCTGCGGGCCGCCGAGGTCGAGGCCCGACGGACCGTGGTGGCGGAGCGAGAGGGCCGCATCATCGGCTTCGTCACGCTTCAAGGGGAGCCGCCGGTGGGCGAGTTGGGCATGCTGTTCGTGGATCCGCCCGCCATCGGGCAGGGTGTCGGCCGTCTCCTGTTCGAGCATGTACTGGCCGCCGCCCGGGGTCTGGGTTTCGTGCGCCTGACACTTGACGCCGACCCCCACGCCGAGGCGTTCTACCTCGCGATGGGGGCAACTCGCGTCGGCACCGTTCCTTCCGGGTCCATCGCCGGACGGGAACTGCCGGTGATGGTCATCGGGCTCCAGGGCTCGTAGCGCGGTCCCCCTTCGGCAATGGCATTGGTGCGGGGGTCTGAGTGAAGGCAGCGGCGGCGCGATCAGGGTCGTGCGCGTCCACACCGGCCTTCCAGCGGTCGAGAACGTCACGCAGGGCCGCCTCGTTCGTGCCTGTGACGGCGGTGTTCATGCTGATCTCCTTCGGTTGCATGGCTCATGGGAGGTTCACGGTGTGCGGCGGGCTACCGAACCCGGCCGCGCAGCAGACCGGCGGCCACGGCCGCCAGTGCCACGACTGCGGCTCCGGCGAAGAGCGCCTGGTGGTAGCCGGACTGCAGCAAGGGCGTGACGACCAGCGGTCCGGCGATCTGTCCGGCGCTGCAGCCGGCAGTCAGCACCGCGACCGCGCGTGGGGTGCCGATCCGCGCGCCGATCGTCAGTGCGAGGGTGGCGATGCCGAGGAAGGCGCCCCCGAAGAGCGCCGCGGATGCAAGGGCCGCGCCGACGCCCCCGACGAGTGCCGGCAGAGCGATACCGACAGCCTGAGCCGCCAGCGCCGCGGCGAGCAGCGAGGGCCGGGACCAGCGGCGTGAGAGCCCTGCCCACAGCGCCGCGGAGGGCACTGCGGCGAGGCCGGCCAGGATCCAGGCGCTGGTGCCGACCCGGTCCGGGGCGCTCTGGTCGATCGCCACCACCAGGAATGTCCCGGCGATGATGTAGCCGACACCTTCCAGCGAGTACGAGACCAGCAGCGCGGCGAAGCCGTGCCGCCGCGCCGCACCGGCCATCGGCGGGCCCGACGGCGAGGACGCCCGCCGGTCCGCGGCCCGGCCGACGGCGGTCGGCAGTCGCCAGGCCGGGATGGTCAGCACCAGGCTGAGCCCGGCGACGATGTACCAGGCCCGCTGCCACGTGTCGGTGCCGCGCAGCGCCGGCACCACCGCGCCCGAGAGGGCGATGCCCGCGCCGACGCCGCCGAAGCCCCAGCCGGTGAGCTGGTCCCCGTGCTTGCGCAGCGCCGTGATCAGCGTGCCGGCCGCGATGACGAACACCAGCGCGCCCTCCTTCGCGAACGCACCGGCAAGACCACCTCGGCCCTGCGCGGCAGGTGAGGCGGCACGCCGGTTACCGGTTGGTCGCTGACGAGGCGTCGGCCGGTCTCGGCACGGGTGCGGCCGGGCGATGGCGCGCACCCCGCTGCTCAGCTGCGGCGATGACTCCACGTGACCGACCGGGGCGCTTGTGGCGAGCCTCCGGGGACCTTTTGCGGCCATCCTGTGAAGCTCCCGCACATGTGATTGATTGTCATGAGCGCGCCAATCTAGCGTCGCCGGTGGCTGCTCGGAGCGAGGGGCCCGTCGGCCGACCCGCCGCCGGTCTCCGCGAGCCGCCCGGCCTCAGGACACACCACGTCCACGGCCGACCTGACCCCCACACGGCACAGGAGTACAGCTCTTGCACACCTCTACCAGATCCGCTCTCCGCCGCACCGTCCTGGCCCTCACCGCCGCGGCCGGGCTCACTGTCTCCGGCCTCGGTGCCGCCGCCTCCGCCCAGGCGGCGCAGTCGCCCACCGCGCACCACCGGCTGACCTTCACCCGCGACTGCGCCCGGCCCGCCAAGGCCGGATACATGGCCTGCGACGCGCTTCGGGTCACCGGCGGCACCGTCAACGCCAAGGCCCACGGCATCGTGTCCCCACACGCGACCGCCGACGCCTCGGTCTCGGGCTACGGCCCCGCCGACATCCAGAGCGCCTACAACCTCGCCTCGGCCGCCGCCGCCAACGGATCCGGCGAGACCGTGGCACTCGTCGACGCCCAGGACGACCCCAACGCCGAATCCGACCTCGCCACCTACCGCAGCGAGTTCGGGCTGCCCGCCTGCACCAGCGCCAACGGCTGCTTCTCCAAGGTGGACGAGAACGGCGGCACCAACTACCCCTCGCCGGACTCGGGCTGGGCCGGTGAGATCTCGCTCGACCTGGACATGGTCAGCGCCACCTGCCCGAACTGCCACATCCTGCTGGTCGAGGCCGGCTCGGCCAGCATGGACGACCTGGGCACGGCGGTGAACACCGCGGTGTCGCTGGGCGCGGACTTCGTGTCCAACAGCTACGGCGGCTCGGAGTCCTCGACCGACACCAGCTACGACAGCCAGTACTTCGACCACCCGGGCGTCGCCATCACGGCTTCGGCCGGTGACGGCGGCTACGGCGTGGAGTACCCCGCCGCCTCGCCCTATGTCACCGCCGTCGGCGGCACCTCACTGTCCACCGCCTCCAACGCGCGCGGCTGGACCGAGAGTGTCTGGTCCACCAGCAGCTCCGAGGGCACCGGCTCGGGCTGCTCCGCCTATGAGCCCAAGCCGAGCTGGCAGACGGACAGCGGCTGCTCCGGCCGCACCGTGGCCGACGTGTCCGCCGTCGCCGACCCGGCCACCGGTGTCGCCGTCTACGACACCTACGGCGCCTCGGGCTGGCAGGTCTACGGCGGGACGAGCGCCGCGTCGCCGATCATCGCCGGCGTCTACGCGCTGGCCGGGGCTCCCGGCGCGAACACCACCCCGGCCTCGGACCTGTACGCGGACCCGTCCGGGCTGTACGACGTGACCAGCGGCTCCAACGGCAGCTGCAGCCCGGCCTACCTCTGCACCGCCGGGACCGGCTACGACGGGCCGACGGGCCTGGGTACGCCTGACGGCACCGCGGCCTTCACCGGCTGACAGGCTCCACCCGGGAACGGCACCGGGCGGACCGCGGAGCGCTCCCGGGCCTCCGCGGTCCGCCTCCGCGGTCCGCCTCAGTGGCTCAACCACCGTTCCTGCCCACCGCCCTCGACGGCCACCCCACCCACCGAGCCCCCACCCGAACCCCGTTTCCCGGTCGCGGAGTTGGGGCGCCCTCCCTAGCATTGACGGTTATGCCTCTTCTCTATCCTCCGACAAGCCCCTACGACAACGGGTTCCTCGACACCGGAGACGGCAACCGCGTCTACTACGAACAGCTCGGCAATCCCGACGGCAAGCCGGCCCTGTACGTCCACGGCGGCCCGGGGGCGGGCTCCCCGCAGCGGCCGACCCGGGCCTGGGACCCGGAGCGCTACCGCCTCATCCGCTTCGACCAGCGCAACTGCGGTCGCAGCACGCCGCACGCCAGCGACCCGGCGGCGGACATGAGCCTGAACACCACGCAGCACCTGATCGACGACATGGAACGGCTGCGCGAACACCTCGGCATCGACAAGTGGCTGCTCGACGGCGCCTCCTGGGGCTCGACCCTGATCCTGGCCTATGCGCAGCAGCACCCCGACCGGGTCAGCGAGATCATCATCCAGGCGGTGACGATGACCCGCCGCTCGGAGGTCGACTGGCTCTACCGGGGCGCCGGGCTGTTCCGGCCCGAGGCGTGGGACCGGTTCCGCAACGTCGTCCCCGAGGACGAGCGGGACGGCGACCTGCTCGCGGCCTACGCGCGGCTGATGGAGAACCCCGACCGGGCGGTCCGGGAGCGGGCCGCCGCCGCCTGGCTCGCCTGGGAGGACGCGGTCATCACGGACGAACCCAACGGCCTGCCCGGCATGTACAGCGACCGAGAGCTCGACTCGCAGATCGCGTTCGTCCGGATCTGCGCCCACTTCTTCGGCAACGGTGCCTGGCTGGAGGAGGACCAACTGCTGCGCAACGCCCACAAGCTCGCCGGGATCCCGGGCGTGCTGGTGCACGGCCGACACGACATGGGCAGCCCCGTCCAGACGGCATGGGAGCTGTCGAAGGTGTGGCCGGACGCGCGGCTGCACATCTTCGAGGACTCCGGGCACATCGGGAGCGAGGCGATGAGGGAGGTCTCCCTGGCAGCCATCGAGGAGTTCAAGACCAGGTGACTGCCCCCGCCGGGCGTCGGCGGTCAACTCCGGCTGCCGCCCCGGCGGGTAGCCTCGGGACACGCCGAACCGGGGAGGACCCATGGCCGAGCACATCATCGTACTGACGACGACCGACACGGCAGAAGGCGCCAGCACGCTGGCCCGGGCCGCCGTCGAGGCCCGGGCCGCCGCCTGCGCCCAGATCGACGGCCCGATCCGCTCCACCTACTGGTGGGACGGTGCGGTCCAGGAGGAGCAGGAGTGGCGCGTCAGCTACAAGCTCCCCGCCGCGAAGTACGCCGAGCTCGAAGCCCTCATCAAGCGCGTCCACAGCTACGAGACCCCGGAGATCATCTCCACCGACATCCCGCACGGCAGCGCCGAGTACCTGACCTGGCTCACCACCGAAACCACCCCCCGCTGACCGGCCCGGGAGCCGAGCCCGCCGCCCGGAATCGCCCGGTTTGCCGCACGGACATGTGACCCATAAGCAGACTAACTTCACTCTGGGGATGACAGATTGATAACGCCCTCACTAGTCTCTGCTTTCGAACCTCTGTCCTGACTGACGCTCGACCGGGCGAAGCGGGGGTTCCCACCCTGCTCCACGCGCCGCATTTGGGGATGCATCGCAAGGATCCTGGTGGTCGCAGGAAGGGAAACAGCCTCTGTGGCCTCGCACCGTCGTCCCAAACAGGCCAGTCGTGCGCGTACTTCGGTCTACACCATGGCTGCCGCGGCGACCGTTGTCGTGATCTCCGCGCAGAGCGGCGCCCAGGCCGCGCCCAAGCTGACCCTGAGCCAGGCCAAGGCAGAGCTGGCCGCCGACCGGCAGGCCGCGGACGCGTCGGCCAACCAGTACGACACCGCCCAGGGCAACGAGCAGGCGCTGCAGCAGAAGGTCAACTTCCTCCAGGAGGAGGTGGCCCGGCAGCAGGCGGTGATCAACCAGGAGCAGGCCCAGCTCGGCGCGGTGGCGGCGGCGCAGTACCGGACCGGTTCGATCGACTCGACGGTCGAACTGATGCTGTCGAAGGACCCCACCGACTTCCTGAATGAGGCCTCCACGCAGGGCCAGCTGGACGCGACCCAGCAGGCGGCGCTGAGCGACCTCCAGAGTCAGCAGGCCGTCATGGCCCGGGAGAAGGCCGAGGCCACGGCCGAACTGGCCCAGCAGCAGGCGCTGCTGCAGAGCATGCAGAAGACGAAGGCCGACGGTCTGGCGAAGATCAAGGCCGCCCAGTCGCTGGTGGCATCGCTGACTCCGGCCCAGCAGAAGCAGGTGAACGACGGCGGCGGCTTCGGCGGCACCGGCACCACCGGTACCGCCGGCGGCTGCGGCAACAACTGCGGCGGAGACCTGGGCTACGACGGCTCGCTGGACAAGAGCAAGATCGACCTGAGCGGCATCTCCCCGCAGGCGGCGACTGCCATGCAGGCGGCCATGAGTGTCATGGGCGACTTCTACCACTTCTCCAGCGCGGGTCCGACCGAATTCGACTGCTCGGGCCTGGTGATGTGGGCCTACGCCCACGCCCAGATCGCCCTGCCGCACTCGGCGGCCGCGGATGCCTCCGAGGGCACCGCCGTCTCCAGCCTCGCGGACGCCAAGGTCGGCGACATCATCGTGCTCGACGGCTACAACCACGTCGGCCTCTACGCGGGCAACGGCATGCTGCTGAACGCGCCGGCGACCGGCTGGGTGGTCGAACTCATGCCGCTGAGCGACTTCGGCCCCATCGACGCCATCCGCCGCATGTGACCCCCTGACCCGACACCGCCCGGGCCTGCATGGCCGCCCTGCTGCTGAAGGCCTCGGGGGAGTCCGGTTGGACAGCATCACGAAGAACCGGCAGTCGATCCCCGCGCTGCGGGCGATGGTCGCGCGCGCCTACGGCGACGACCGGGTCCCCGACGGCGAGTCATGGGTGCGCGAGCTGGGGCACGGGTGGTTCAACGTCGCCTACCGCATCCGGCTGCGCGACGGACGGGACGTCGTGCTCAAGATCGCGCCGCCGGCCGACGTGGAGGTGATGAGCTTCGAGCGCGGAGCGATGGCCAACGAGTTGACCGCCATCGCGCTCATTCGCGAGCACACGAGCGTGCCGGTGCCGCCGGTGGACTTCGCCGACCGGACCCGGCAGCTGTGCGACGCCGACTACTTCTTCATGCCGTACATCGACGCCGACAACCTCGGGATCATCAAGGAGAACCTGGCGGCCCCGGAACTCGCGGCGTACCACGAGGCGCTCGGGGCGGCCAACCGCGAGCTCAACTCGATCCGCGGCAAGGCGTTCGGGCCGCTGGCCGGTCCCGGGGAGGCGAGCTGGCGCACGGCGTTCACCGGCATCGTCGAGAGCGTGCTGCGGGACGGCGAACGGCGCTCGGTCGAACTCGGCCGTGGCTACGACGAGGTCCGCACCCTGCTCGTCGAGCACGCCGAGTGCCTGGACGAGGTGGTCGAACCACGGCTGGTCGCGTGGGACCTGTATGACGACAACGTCATGGTCAGGAACGGATCGATCGTCGCGATCATCGACCATGAACGCGCCTTCTACGGTGACCCCCTGATGGAGGGCTGCCTCAACGCCCTCGTCCTGCCCGCCGTGTTCGGCGACCCGACCGCGTTCCTGCGCGGCTACCGCCGCGAGCCGCTGACCGGGACCGAGCTGACCAGACGACGCCTGTACACCCTGCATCTGATGCTGGTCCTGGTGATCAAAACCGCCTACCGCGAGTACCCCGACACCCGCCGGTACGACTGGGCCCGCAGGCAACTCACCGAGATCATGGCCCTGTTCGGCCGCCGCCAGGCGGTCGAACCACCATCGCGGACCTGACGGCCCCAAGTGCGGCTAGCCCCGGCGCATCTGATGCAGGAGCAGCAGCGCCGCAACGGCGTTGGCGGACCGCACCTCGCCCTTCGCCACCAGTTCGGGCACGCGCGCGAGCGGCATCCACTCACGCCTTTCCGACTCGAAGTCGTCCTGCGGATGCCCCACGTACTCCGCCGACTGCGCCCAGTACACGTGGTGCTGTGCGTCCGTCAGGCCATTGGAGGGCTCGACCGTCAACAGGTGCTGGAGCGGTCCGGGACGCCACCCGGTCTCCTCCAGCATCTCCCGCGCCGCCGCCTCCTGCACCGACTCCCCCGCCTCCACCACCCCGGCCGCCAGCTCCCAGCCCCAGGTGTCGGTGATGAACCGGTGCCGCCACAACAACAGCGCCTCGTCGCGCTCGTTGACGACCGTGGCAAGCGCGACCGGCCGCAGCCGCATCACGTAGTGGTCGAGGTGGCGCCCATCGGGCAGCTCGACATCAGCAAGGTTGATCCGCAGCCACGGGTTCGAGTACACCTCATGCTCACCATGGTTCCTCCACACCGACACTGCCGCGCCCCGCTCTGCCGTCCGCCACTGCCTGGCGCGACGCTATCGCAAACCGGCATCACCACCGGAGACGATCGGGGTGTGGTCGACATCCCGCAGCACGAGCCGATACACCGTCATGTCGGCTCCCAGCACCCGGTATAGATGCCATCCGAGCCTGTCACACTTGCATACCGGCCGGTACCAGCCGGAAGCGATGGTGGCCATGGGGATTCAGGGGTGTCATTTGAGTGAGTGGACCGTATTCGGCAAGCGCACGATCTACACCAGCCCCTGGGTCGAGCTCGACCTGGTTGACGTCCAGCCGCCCGGCCGCCCTCGCTACGAGCATCATCTCGTCAGATTCGCGCCCGTCGCCGCGACTGTGCTGCTGGACAGTGATGCCCAGGTTCTGCTGATGTGGCGTCACCGCTTCGCCACCGACACCTGGAACTGGGAGATCCCTTCGGGAATCGTCGAGCCCGGCGAGCAACTGCCCGATGCGGCAGCACGCGAGACGCTGGAGGAGACCGGATACCGCGTCGACCCGCGACGCCTCGTCCGCCTCGCCTACAACCAGCCGATCGGCGGCATGTCCAACGCCGAGCACCACGTGTTCCTCGCCCGCGACGCGGTCCGGGTCGCCGAGCCGGTGGACACTCACGAGGCCGACCGAATCGAGTGGATCCCCCTCGACCGCGTGCAGTCGATGATCGACCAACGACTCATCGTCGCCGGGGTCGCCGTCACCGGGCTGCTCCAAGTCCTCGCCCGCCGCCACGCCTACTGACCGGTGGCCGCCACCATCTCCCGCAGGTTCCGCACGGCAGACAGCTCTGATCCACGCGCAGGAATGGCAGCGATGAGCTCTCGGGCTCGGCTCTTGAGGATCCCCGTCATATGGTCAGCCGGGACCCGCTCGATGATCTGCTCGACGGCCTGGCAGGCAGTGCCGATCTCCCCGACGCGCAGCAGGCACGTCGCCTGATCGAGTGCGATCAGCGCCCGATCAAGGTGCTCGCCGGGACGGTACAGGTTCCACGCCGCTTCCAACGCCGACGCCGGGCGGGGGCGCACTCCGGCCACAGCAGGCGACGGCGTCTGGTGCGGCTGTGGTGGCGAGACCAGCGACTGGCGGGTGGTCGGCCAGGGGCCCGGGGCTCGGCGGCCCGGCTGAAATGTGGTTGCGGGGGTTGGCCGGGTGGGCGATGGTCTCGGCATGCAGATGCACAGCGGCCAGTTGGACGTGGCGCTCGGAACGGTGCGGGCACTGGTGGACGAGCAGTTTCCCGAGTGGCGGGGACTGGCCGTGCGGGGTGTGGCTTCGCAGGGGACGGTCAATGCCATCTTCCGCATCGGCGACCGGCTGACCGCCCGGTTCCCGCTGGAGCCCCAGGATGCCGGAGCGGCGCGGGCGCAACTGGAGGCCGAGGCGGAGGCGGCCGGTGAGCTGGCGGGTGCGACCAGCTTCCGTACGCCGGAGCCGGTCGCGATCGGCGAGCCGGGCATGGGCTATCCGCTTCCGTGGGCTGTGCAGACCTGGCTGCCCGGTGCCGTCGCCACCGACGAGGACCCGGGGGAATCAGCCGCCTTCGCCCGTGACCTGGCCAGGTTCATCGGTGAGGTGCGGGCGATCGACCCGCGCGGCCGGACCTACCACGGCAGGGGTCGCGGCGGCGGTCTGCGACCGCACGACGCGTGGATGGCGACCTGCTTCGAGCACAGCGAGCAGCTGCTGGACGTTCCCCGGCTGCGCCGGATGTGGGCGGCCATGCGCGTCCTGCCGGACAGCGCGGCGCCGAACACGATGACCCACGGCGATCTGATCCCCGGCAATGTGCTGGTGTCCGGCGGGAGCCTGACCGGGGTGCTGGACGTCGGCGGCCTGGGGCCGACCGACTCCGCCCTGGATCTGGTGAGCGGCTGGCACCTGCTGGAGGCCGGGCCCCGGCAACTGCTCCGCGAGGAACTGGGCTGTGACGACCTCGAATGGGAACGCGGCCGGGCCTGGGCCTTCCAGCAGTCGATGGGGCTGGTCTGGTACTACCGCGAGAGCAACCCGGTGATGAGCGGGATCGGCCGGCGCACGCTGGAGCGCCTGGTGGCGGCCGACCCGGCCGACTGATCCGGCCCGCGGGTCCGGCCCGCCGATCCGACCCCCTGGTCCGGCCGCACATGTCCTGCTGTTGTTCTCCTATGAGATGCCCGGGTATCGGCCATGCCTGCCCTGCATGATGGTACTGACGTCCAGTCAGACCGGAGGGCACCCGGATGAACGAGCACAGCAGTCCCGTCGACAACGCCTGGGAACACGTCAGGCGATTACCGCAGCCACGCCTGCGCGGGATCGTCCACGACTACCAGGGCTTCCGGTACGCCCTGGCCAGGCCACGACTGCGGCGGGAGCTGCCGCACGACGCGGTCACCCTCTTCTTCGCGCTCTGCGAGCCGATCGAGCTGCTCATCGAGGGCCAGCGGCCCGGCACCGGGCTGCTGCGCTCCTCGCTGGTGGCCGGGCTGCAGACCGAGGCGCAGCTGGGCGGCCACCAGGGCGCGATGCACGGCATGGAGGTCACGCTCACCCCCTGGGGCGCCTTCACGCTGCTGGGCCTGGACATGTCCGGGCTGGCCCGGACCCATGCGACCCTGGCTGATCTGCCCGGTCCCGACTGGGGCCGGCTCACCGACAGCCTGAGCGAGATACCTGGCTGGCCGGCCCGGTTCGACCTGCTCGACCGGTTCCTGCTGCGCCGTCTGGACCGTGGCCCGGCCTGGGATCCGAGGGCGGTCCTGGCCTGGGAGGCGATGGTCGCCTCCGGCGGCACCATCGGCATCCCCGGACTGGCCGAGGAAACCGGGTGGCGCCCACGGCAGATGGTCGCGGTCTTCCGCGACCAGCTGGGGCTGACCCCGAAGGCGGCCGCCCGGGTGGTGCGGCTGCAGCGGGTGATGCGCGAACTGCTGGACGGGACGCCGCAGGCGCGCGCGGCGGTGCTGTGCGGCTTCTACGACCAGCCGCACCTGGCGCTGGAGTTCCGCCGGATGGTCGGCTGCACGCCTGCGGAGTTCGTCGCGCTGCGCAGCGCCGGCGCCGCCGTCCCGGCCCTGGACCGGCGGCACGGCCAGGTCACCAGCCTGCTGGTGACCGCTCTGGACGGCGCTCCGGAGGACGCGGGGACCGCCCTGGTTACCTGACTGCGCAGCGTCATTTTTTCCAATACCCGCCGGGCAGCCCGGTGCGAACGTGGTCCCGTTCGTCGACGACCATCCGTCGGACGAGGGAACAAGGGAGTCACATATGCGCACCATGCACTGGGGACGGCTGGCGGCCGTTGCCGCGACCGGCGTTGTCGCGCTCGCCACCGGGCTCGGGACCGGCGGCGGCGCCCAGGCGGCGACGCCGACCGGGCACTCCGTCGCCCGCCCGGCCTCCGTCGACAGCCTCGGCTGCCCCTCCGGGGATGCCTGCTTCTGGGTGAACGACGACTACCAGGGCACCATGGGCCACGTCGCCGGGAACAACCCGAACTTCATGAACCTGAGCAACAGCAGCGGGTGCACGGCGTACCCCGGCACCTGGAACGACTGCATCAGCTCGCTCGACAACAACGGGACCGAGTGCGTCGTCTACTTCTGGACGGACGCCAACTACAAGGGCAGCTACCACAGCGTGGCGTTGGGGGACAAGATCTGGGACTTCGGGGCGGTCTACAACGACCCGTCGTTCAACGACAGCATCAGCTCCAACCACTGGTGCAACCCGACGTCATGAAGCGTCTCGCCGCAGGAGTGCTCGGCGGGGTACTCCTGGCGGGCGGTGCGGCCGGCTGCGCGAGTGCGCGGCCGGCCGCACCGGCGCCCGCCGCCGCAGCGGCCCGCACACCGTCCCCTTCGCCCTCCGGCCCGGCGTCCGAAGCCCCGGCCACCGGTACGGCCACCGCGCCGTCCGCGGCCGTGGTCGACCTGGCCACCCTCTCCGGTGGCTGGCCCCGGGCGCAGAGCCTGCTGCTGACGGCCACCGACCGGCTGGACACCCAGTGCCTGCGCGCGGCCGGGTTCCCCGTCCCGGAGCTGCCCCCGGAGCAGTTGTCGGCACCCGAGGACACGGCCGCCACCATCGACCTGCCCGGCCGGCAGCGCTACGGCTACGGCATCGCCACCCCCTATCCGCAGTCCCCGCCGCCGGCCGCGCAGACCTATGCCCAGGCGCTGTCCGGGAGCCGCGCGACGGCCTTCGCCGCCGCCCAGTTCGGCGCCGGGCGGCCGGAGACCACGGTCGGCCTGCTCGGCGCGGCGACGGTGTCGGTGCCGACGCAGGGCTGCGTCGCCCGCAGCCGCTCCCGACTGGCCGGCAGCGTCACCGCGTGGGCCCGGCTGTACTACATCCCGCAGCAGGTGGAGACCGCGCTGGACGGGCAGGCCCGGACGGATCCGCGCTACCTGGCCGCGCAGTCCGCCTGGAGCCGCTGCATGGCGGCCCGGGGCCGGTCCTACCCCGGCCCGGACGCGGCGGTGCAGGCGCTCACCGCGCGGTACAAGGCCGGTGGCGGCACGGCGGCCTTCCGGCGGGAGGAGGTCGCGGTCGCGGTCGCCGACGGGCAGTGCGCCGCCTCGGTACGGCTGCCGCAGACCCGGCTGGCCGTGGACCGGGCGCTCGTCCCCCGGCTGCCGTCGGCCGAACTCGCGGTGCTGGCCTCGCTCGCCGCCGATCAGGCCGGAGCGGTTGCCCGGGCCACGCAACTGAATCCACTTTGATTTGGCATCCTGGAGGGAGAACACCAGGGAAGCCATACCGCAAGCACACCCTTTGGAGTACTGCTCACCATGACGAACACAAGCACCGCCCGCCCCGCCGACGCCTCCGGCGTCTTCCGTATCGGCGGTGACCTGCCCGTCAACCGGCTCGGGTACGGCGCCATGCAGCTGACCGGTGCGGGCGTCTGGGGCGACCCCAAGGACCCCGAGGAGGCGGTCAAGGTCCTTCGCCGGGCCGTCGAACTGGGTATCAATTTCATCGACACGGCCGACTCCTACGGGCCCTTCGTCAGCGAAGAGCTGATCCGCAAAGCGCTGCGTCCGTACACGGATGACCTGGTCATCGCCACCAAGGGCGGCCTCAGCCGCTCCGGCCCGGGCGACTGGCGTCCGCTGGGGCGTCCGGAGTACCTGCGCCAGCAGACCGAGCTGAGTCTGCGCCACCTCGGGGTCGAGCGGATCGACCTGTACCAGCTGCACCGGATCGACCCGCAGGTGCCGCTGGCCGACCAGCTCGGCGAGCTGGTCCTGCTCCAGAACGAGGGCAAGATCCGCCACATCGGCCTGTCCGAGGTCTCGGTCGAGGAGATCGAGGAGGCCCGGGGGATCGCCGAGATCGTCTCGGTGCAGAACCTCTACAACCTGGCCAACCGGGCGTCCGAGGCGGTGCTGGAGTACGCGGAGCGCGAGAACATCGCGTTCATCCCCTGGTTCCCGATGGCCACCGGTGAGCTCGCCCGGCCCGGTGGGCCGCTGGACGGCATCGCCAAGGAGCACGGAGCCGGCCCGTCCCAGCTGGCCCTGGCGTGGCTGCTGCGCCGCTCGCCGGTGGTCCTCCCGATCCCGGGCACCTCCAGCGTGGCCCACGTGGAGGAGAACACCGGGGCGGCGCTGCTGACGCTCAGCGACGCCGAGTTCGAGGCCCTCAGCCAGGCCGTCTGACCG
>Ga0302314_10011525_pt1 | contig 15416 bp, 11 predicted proteins | sample III_Palsa_N2_3_FD_200533 | JGI IMG/M metagenome (GOLD analysis project Ga0302314, IMG submission 200533) | Peat permafrost microbial communities from Stordalen Mire near Abisko, Sweden - III_Palsa_N2_3 | ecosystem: Environmental > Terrestrial > Soil > Palsa > Peat permafrost | place: Sweden...
GGCCGCGGCCTCGACGACGTTCTCGGTGCCGTGGATGTTGGTGCGCAGGCTCTCCAGGGTGCGGTCGCGGATGACGAACGCGCCGACCGCGGCAGCCAGGTGATAGACCTGCTGGCATCCCGCGGTGAGCTCGCTGACCAGGCCCTGGTCCAGGATGGAGCCCTGCACCAGGCGGAACTCCGGGTGGTCGGCGACCGCGCGCAGGTTGCTCAGCCGCCCGGTGCTCAGGTCGTCAAGCCCGGTCACCTGGTGCCCGCCGGTCAGCAGGTCCTCGATAAGGTGCGACCCGATGAACCCGGCGGCGCCGGTCACGAAAACCTTCATCACTTGTCCCTGGCTGACTCTGGGGCCGGGCTGGCCGGCACGTTCCCTGGCACCGGCCTGGCCGGTGCCCCGTTGGCTTTCTGGGTTACCGGCTCCGCGCCGGTCGGGGCCCCGGGCTGCCTCCTGCGACGTGCTGCGCGGCGGAGGGTGCGCCAGGTGCGCCGGGCGGCGAGCCGGTCGTAAAGATCGTCGATGCGATTGGTGACGGCCTGGATGCCGTATGCCTTCTCGACGGCGGGCTCGGGTACCCGGTCCCGCTGCCCGGCGCGCACCTCGGCGGCCATGGCCTCGCGAAGCCCGGCGGCCGTGGCGGGAACCTGCCGGGCCCGGGCCACGTCGAGGCCCTCCAGCGCCGGGCAGGTGGTGTAAAGGACCGGAGCCCCGTTGCCGAGCGCCTCAAGCACGGAAAGGCCGAACGTCTCCTGCCGCGAGGAAGCCACGAACAGGTCCATCGCCGACAGCATGGCGGCGACGTCGTGCCGTTCCCCGGCGAAGACCACCTTGCCGGTCACCCCGCACTTGGCGGCCGTCTGGTCGAGGTGGGCCTGCTCATCGCCCTTGCCGACGATCAGCAGCTTCGTGCTGTCATCCAGCAGCGGGGCGACTGCCTCGATCACCATGTCGAACTGCTTGTTGGGGTCGAGCCGGCCAAGCACGCCGATGACGTAGTCGCCCTGGCCGATCCCGAACTCGTCCCGGACCTTGGCCCGGGCGGCTGGGTCGAAGACGACCCGGCCAAGGTCGACCCCGTTGGGGATGACGGTGATCCGCGCCGGGCGGACGCCCCAGGCCACCATCCGGTCCCTGACCGTGTCCGACACCGCGATCGTCACGTCGGAGAACCGCTCGGTGGCCAGGTACAGCGCCCGTACACCGGGCGTCATCTTCCGCCGCTCCAGGTGCGTCTCGCCGATCGAGTGCTCGGTGCTCAGCACCACCGGGGTACCCGCCAGCCACGCCGCCGGGCGACCGTAGACCTGCGAGCGGTACAGGTGGGTGTGCACCACGTCGTACCCGCCGCTGCGGATCATCCGGTACAGCGCCAGCAGGGCCGGCAGCTGCGTATTCCGGGTCATGCCCAGATCACGCACCTGGCTCCCGTCGCTGCGGATCATCTCCGCGACGGGGCCGGGGTTGTACAGCGTCACGACGTCGCACTCGTGCCTGGTGTGCTGAAGAAACGACTTCAGCTGCATCTCGGCACCGCCGACGCCCAGGCCCGTGATTATGTGCAGTACTTTCACAGTCAACCCTTCCTGACACCCGAGACGGCGAGCTGCCCGATTCTGGGAGGAGTCGGAGTTGACCGCATCTCACGCACTGTAAATTGGCTTATACGGGGATAAATCATATTCACTTCGGCACCGACGCTTTCCCCTTTCGCCGGAACTCGGCGACCGTGGTCAGCGTCCTGGCGAGGATCACCAGGTCGAGCCAGAGCGACCAGTTGTCGATGTAGAAGTTGTCGAACCTGACCCGCTCGTGGATCGAGGTGTCGCCGTGCAGCCCGTGCACCTGAGCAAGCCCGGTAAGCCCGGCGCGCATCCGGTGCCGGTCGTCGTACCTGGGGATCTCGCGGGCGAACTGGTCAGCGAAGTAGGGCCGCTCCGGCCGGGGCCCTACCAGGGACATGTCCCCGCGCAGCACGTTGACCAGCTGCGGCAGCTCGTCCAGGTGCGTCCTGCGCAGCCAGTTGCCCAGCGGGGTGAGCTGCCGCGTCGGCACCACCCAGCAGGTGTCGGCGTCGGGATGCGAGCCCATGGTGCGCAGCTTGACGATCTCGGCAAGCCTGCCTGAGCCGACGACTCGCACCTGACGGAAGAGCACTGAATGGCGCCGCCGCAACTTGATCACGAGCGCTAGCACGCCCAGCAGGGGGCTGACAAGGACGAGCAGAACCGCGGCCGCGGCCACGTCGAAAGCTCTCTTCAGGAACATGCCCGCGGCCCGGCCGCGCCGCAGCGGGACCAGCGGGACGCCCAGGATCTCGTCGAGGCAGGCCCCCGGCACCGCGGTGGCCAGCCCGCCCAGCCGCGGCACCACCCAGATGTCGGCGCGCAGTCCGCTGCGGTCGCGCAGGACGCAGGCGAGCTCCTCGTCGGAGTCATCGGGGAAGCACACGATGACGCGGCGGACGCCGAGGCCGGACGCCACCTTGGCCAGGTCCGCCGGAGCGCCGAGAACCGGCAGCCCTGGCTGGCCGGCCAGCGGCGCGGAGTCGAGGAATCCGCACGGCCGCAGGCCCAGCTCGGGATGCCCGGCCAGCAGGCCGAGGATCTGCTCGCCGACCGGCCCGGCGCCGACAAGCAGCACGGGCTCGGTCAGGTGACCGCGGCGGCGCGCGGCGCGCAGCGCCGCCGCGGCGGCCAGCCGGAAGGCAAGCACCAGCCCGGCGGACCACAGCACCAGGCGCAGCGCGGTCGCTGCGGTCGTCACCGGAAGCAGCACAAGTACCGGTGCGGTGACGGCAGCCAGCACCCGGCCCACCTGGTCAGACGCCCGCTGGCAGATGCGCAGCCGCTGCAGCCCGCTGATCGACAGGGCAAGCAACGCCGTGACAAAGTAGGCGACCGCAGGCCAGCCCGGCCAGCCGGCCGTCACGCTGGCTGCTGCCAGGGCCGCAGCGAGCGCCGCGGCGTCGGCGACAGGCAGCACCGCAGCAAGCGGAACCCGGCTCCGGGAGACGCCGACGGCTCCGGGCACGCCGACGGCTCCGGGCACGCCGACGGCTGAGCCGGCCCGGCTGCGCCGGCCGGCCGCCGAGACGGACCGCAGGGAAAACACTGCCGCTGGTTTCACCGGCCTGCCGTCCGGGCAGGCCGGCTCGCCGGCTGACCGTGCCTGCCGGCCGGCTTCGGGGCCGGGCTCCTGGTCATGACGGGCGGACCTCCGGCTAGACGACGACGCGATGCTGGGCGCCGGCGAACTGGTAGGTGGCATCGAGCACCCGCGGGCTGTCCTGCACCCACGAGTAGTCCACGCCCGGGTGCAGGGTGTGCACGATCACCAGGTCCCAGCCGGACGATGCAGGTGCGGTCTCGCCCTGCAGCTGGGTTCCGTCCGGCCGCCTGATGCTGGGAATGAGCGGGTCGTAGTAGGCCACCTCGGCACCCTCCGCCTGCAGGTGGTCGATGAGCGGCAGGGCTGACGACTCGCGCAGATCCTGCACGCCCGCCTTGTAGCTGACGCCGACCACGAGCACCCGGGCGCCTGGCAGGCCCCGGCCGCCGGCCGCCAGCACCTCGCTGGCACGCTCGGCCACCCTGTGCGGGCGCAGCCGGATCGAGGTCATCGCCTGCTCGATGAGCGGAGACTTGAGTCCCTGCCTGCCAAGCTGCCACAGCAGGTAATGCGGGTCGCACGGGATGCAATGACCACCCACGCCGGGGCCGGGCAAGGCACCAAGGAACCCGTACGGCTTCGTTCCCGCTGCCAGCGTCACCTCAACCGGGTCCAGGCCGAGCGCACCGCACGCGTCAGCGAACTCATTGGCCAGGGCCAGCGACACCGCGCGGAAGATGTTCTCGTACAGCTTCGTGGCCTCGGCCGCTTCCGGCGAGCTCACCAGGTACACCTCGTCGGCCAGCTGGCCGATGACGGCAGCCGCTCGCAAGCTGCACTCGGGGGTGATCCCGCCCACCACCCTGGGCGTGTCCCGCTGGACATGATCCGGATTGCCTGGATCGATCCGCTCCGGGCTGAACGCGACGAACACGTCGGTGCCCACCACCAGACCCCTCCGCTCCAGCGGCTCGGCCAGCAGCTCGCGGGTAGTTCCCGCGTACGATGTCGACGTCAAGATCAGCGTCTGTCCCGGCCGGGCGTGCGCGGCCACGCTCGCGCACGCCCCGCGCAGCGCATCCAGGTCCGGGGCGTAGTCGCTGTCCACGGGGGTCGGCACGCAGATGATGACCGCGTCTGCCTTCGCGACCGCGGCCGGATCGCTCGTCAGCTCGAGCGAGCCGTCGCTCAGCGCGGCGTCCAGCCGGATGCGGTCAGGCTCGCCCAGATCGGCCTCCCCCGCCACGATCTCCCGCAGCCGCTCCTGGTTCACGTCGATCCCGATGATCCGCTCGCACCGCCCCTGCAGGGCAGCCGCGGTCGGCAGGCCCACGTACCCCAGCCCGACGATCCCGGCCGACCAGGTGACCGCGGCGTTGCCGTCCTCGTGCCCGGCGGCCGACGGTGCTCCCGGCTCAGTTCCCGGCATCTCGAAGAGCACCAGCCTGCTTTCCAGCTGGTGCTCCCTGCCATTGACCGCAAGCGACAACGTGGGCTTACTCACGCTCATTGCGCTCTTTCCTCTCGATCCACGTCCTCATGCACGTCTCCCTCGGAGGGCTATGTAGCTTCTGTACAGGCGCCGTTTGGCTGCCATCCGGGAGGCGCCGTCCTGCTGCCCGATGTAGATCCGGGGCAGCGCCATCAGCCCGACGTCGGCTATTGGCGCCTCCACCGCGCATGCGTAGTCGTAGCCCGCGTCGCGGACCGCGCTCCGGGCTGCGGCGTCCATGGAGCCGCACGGATAGCAGAACCCGCGGACCTCGGCGCCCACCAGCGCGGCGAGGTCCGTCCGGCTCCCGCCGACCTCGGCGGCGAGCTGCTCGGCGCTCGCGCCGGCCAGCCGTATGTGCGTGGCACTGTGCGAGCCGATCTCGATGCCGGCGGCGGCAAGCTTGCCGACCTCGTCGGCGGACATCAGCGGCCAGGACGGCCCCTCGTCCCAGTCGTTGGTACCGCCGATCCGGCCGGAGATGATGTAGGCCGTCGCCCCGAAGCCCCGGCGCTGCAGCTCAGGCAGCGCCGCCTCGAGTACGTTGACGTACCCGTCGTCGAAGGTGATGCCCACCAGGCCGCCCTGCCGGCCATCCCGCATCGCATCCACGAGCGCGGCGACTCCCACTCCGCGCAGCCCGCGCCGCTCGAGCCACGCCATCTGCTCGGCGAAGCGGCGCGGCGTCACGCACAGCTTGTTCGGATCCTCGCTGACCTCAGCCACGCCGTGATACATCAAGATCATCGGCAGCTGGCGCAGCTTCAGCAGGCCGGAGTCGGCGCGCGCCGCGGCGGAGCTGCTGCCGCCGACGAGGTGACGTTGCCGACTGGCCGGGTCCCGGTGCCGGGCGGACTCCGGCTCTGTCATCGGCCTGTCCCCACGGCCACCCCCGGCCGACGGCCAGCCGAACCTGAAAGCTGTGACGCCACCGTGCGTGCCGCATGGTCCGAGCCGTAGACGAAGCGCATGACCGGGCCGAAGGTAGCGGCCACCACCGGCCCGATGAAGTAAAGCCCGGGAACGGACGACTGGTACCGCCCGTCCACGACAGGCGCATCAGCCACGGTGCGCAGGCCCGGCCGCAGCTGGTCACTGAGGAACGCCAGGCGGCGCAGGTCGGGCCGGTACCCGGTAGCCGCGATCACGTGATCGGCCGACAGCTCCCGGCTGGTCTCGCCGGGCCCTTGAAGCTCCAGCTTCACACCATCGCCGTCGGCGCTCGCCCGCCGCACCGAGTAGCCGAGCAGCAGCGGGAACTGGCCTTCGTTCACCCGGCTAGGCAGCCAGGACGCGCCGGCCGGTCCGAGTGCTGTCCTGGAACGGTAGATCCGGGTGCCCTCCGGCAGGTGCCGGAACAGGCCCGGATGGACCGAGTAGAACCAGGTGCTCCAGCCGGATCCGAGGCCCGCCTCGGGCTCACGCAGCCGCTGGAGCAGCGGGCGGTCTGGCGGCAGCGGCTGCCCGTTCCATACCAGCTTCCGCGTCCTGGCCACGAGCTGGACGTGCGCACCGCTCTCGTGCAGCAGCGCGGCGGATTCCAGCGCCGACTGGCCGGCGCCGAGCACGACGACGTTCTTGCCGCGGAAGATGCCAGGCTCCCTCAGTGCCGAACTGTGCGTGCAGACGGCCGCCGGCAGCTCCGCCAGATGAGCGGGCACGTTCGCGAAATGCTCGACACCGGTGGCGATGACGACCTTGCTTGCCTGCGCCCGGCTCCCGTCGGCCAGGCCGATCTCGTAGTGGCCATCCTTCGGGACCACCTCAGTTACCAGGGTCTCCGCTAGGCCGGGAACGAGTTCACGCCGGAACCACTGGCCGTACTCGATGAAGGTGTCCAGCGGGACCGGCAGGCCGTAGCTTGCATAGGGGCGGCCGGTCGCGGCGCAGAACGCCTCGAGCGTGTGCTGCCCGTCCGGGCTCGACAGGTTCGACGCGAAGCCCTGTGACTTCAGGTACATTCCGCGCGGCATCGACTCCTGCCAGAGGCGCATCGGCACCCCGAACTGACGGAACCGGACATTGGCTGCGCTCAGGTGCGCGGCAAGCGAGAGCCCGTAGGGCCCGGCTCCCACGATGGCCACATCGACGGCGTCGCTCATACCTTCGTCTCCTCCTTTTGCGAACGCGGCGCCCCTGGCCGCGTGGTGTTTTCTTCCGCGATCGGCTGCGGGCTGGCCGCGCGCCGACTGGTTCGGCGGGCCGCGCGGCCCGCCGAGTACCGCGGTTCGGCGACCCTGCCCGAGCGCTCCCCCCCAGGCAGCGGCCGCGTCGCCAGCCGCCAGCCCATGCGGACGCACATCAGCCCGAACGGCCGCAAGTCGTCGCGCGCGAACCAGGCGGTCTCGTCGACCGTGCGCAGGGAACTCAGCCAGGACCGCAGGCCGAGTTCGCCGCTTCGCCAGTAACCCAGCGCGCCGAGCGGGTCGTAGTTCTCCACCAGGAAGCCGCGCCCGCTCAGCTGCTCTGCGTCGGGAATGACGCCACCGGTCAGGTCGAGGTACTGGGCGATGGCGACATCGACGCCCGCCGTGTCCCGGAACAGCCTGAACTGGGCACCAAGCCGCGGATTGAAGTCCAGCAGCTTGTACTGCCCGTCCCTGGCGTCCCAGCGGATGTCAAGGTCGAGGATCCCGCTGTACGACAGGCGCGCGAGCAGCCCGGTGACCTCGTCGCGCAGGCGGGGGTTCGGCGTGGATCGACCGAGGCTGGTCAGCCCGGCGTGGGCCGGATAGGACCGTTCCTTGACCCCCGTGAACGCCGGCCTGCAGCTGGCGCTGGCGTCACAGTAGCCGTGCACGAACCAGTCGTGGCCGCGTCCGCCGGGAATGAACTCCTGCAGCATCAGCCCCGTGCCGGCCTGGTCGCAGGCGCGCTGGATAGCGGCAAGCTCCTCGTCGTCAGCCACGATCGAGGTGCTGCGAATTTTCCCGCTGCCATGCTGCCACGGGGTGGTGAGCTTGGCGATCAGCGGGAAGCCGGTTCCGGCGGCGAATTCGCGAGCCGCGTCGAGCGAGGCCGGAACGGTGGCTTGCGGGCAGGGTATGCCCAGCTGAACGCAGAGCTGGTAGAGCGAGTACTTGCCCGCGAGCTGCCGCGGCAGCTCGCTCGGCGGCTTCGGGAAAAGAAACCACTGCCGCAGGTCGTCGCCGTGCTCGGCGAGGAAGATCGCCCCGGCGTCGTCGGTCGGTATCAGCACGGCCCGCTGGCCGATTCGCTCGGCCAGTCTGGTCAGGCCGGCCCGCACCCGGTCCACGTCATCCGGGCTGGGCTGCCAGAAAAAGCGGCCGTGCAGGTAGCGCGAGCTGGCGACCGGTGCCCACGGCCCCTCGTGCACGCCGTAGACGGGCACGCCGATGCGCCCAAGGCTGCGGATGACCCCGAGCCCGCCGTGGTGCATGACGTTCGGATCGAACTTCAGCACTACCGCTGGCGTGCTCGCGTCGATGCTCGACAGGGCGCCACTCATCGGCGTACCAGTCGTGCGGCTTCGTATTCAGGCACTGCTTCCCCTTGGCGGTGTTGCGGGCATCAAGCCAATCGCGGCACGCGAGACGAGACTCTGCCAGCTGTCGCACCGAGGAACATCCGTCATCAGGGTGAGGAAACCTACCCACAGGGGCCGAGCACCGGCTCCGCGTGCCTGGCTACCCCGCGCGAACCTCGCCGCGCGGCCGACCGTGGCCGCGTGCCGGCCTGCCTGGCCAGGACGTCGACAAGGACGCAGCCGCTACGCGCGGCCTGCGTCGAGGCCGGTGGCCAGGGGCGCCGGCCTTACTCCACCGTCACCGACTTGGCCAGGTTACGGGGCTGGTCCACGTCGTGTCCCTTGGCAGCGGCGAGCTCGCAGGCGAACACCTGCAGCGGCACGGTGGCCACCAGCGGCTGCATCAGCGTCGGCACGGCCGGCAGCTCGATCAGGGTGTCGGCATAGGGCCGCACCACGTCGTCACCCTCCGCGGCGATGACGATGGTGCGGGCGCCGCGGGCCCTGATCTCCTGGATGTTCGACACGATCTTGTCGTGCAGGACCGAGCGCCCGTCCGATGACGGGACTATCACGACGACCGGCAGTCCCTCCTCGATCAGCGCGATCGGCCCGTGCTTGAGCTCGCCGGCCGCGAATCCCTCCGCATGCATGTAGGCGAGCTCCTTGAGCTTCAGCGCGCCCTCCAGGGCGACGGGGTACCCGACATGGCGGCCGAGGAAGAGCACGCAGCGCTCGCCGGCCAGCTCGCGGGCGACCGCCCGCACCGGTTCCATCGCGTCAAGGACCGCGTCCACCGCGGCCGGCATCTGCTGCAGCTGATCCATCACGGCACCGACCTCGTCGCCGAACATGGTGCCGCGCAACTGCGCCAGGTAGAGCGCCACCAGGTAGCAGGCAACCAGCTGGGTCAGAAAGGCCTTCGTGGACGCGACGGCAATCTCCGGGCCGGCCCGGGTGTAGACGACCGCGTCGCTCTCCCGCGGGATGGACGAGCTGTTCACGTTGCAGATCGCGACGACGCGGGAGCGCTGCTCGCGGGCATGCCTGACGGCCATCAGCGTGTCCATCGTCTCGCCGGACTGGGAAATCGCGATGACCAGCGTGGACCGGGTGAGGATCGGGTCGCGGTAGCGGAACTCGCTGGCCAGCTCCACCTCGCAGGGAATCTTGCTCCAGTGCTCGATGGCGTACTTCGCGATCATCCCGGCGTGATAAGCGGTCCCGCAAGCCACGATGATGATCTTGTCGACGTCCCGGAGCTCGTCGTCGGACAGGCGCATCTCGTCGAGGCTCAGCCGGCCGTCCCCGTCGAGCCGGCCGAGCAAGGCGTCGGCGATCGCGTGCGGCTGCTCGGCGATCTCCTTGAGCATGAAGTACTCGAAGCCGGCCTTCTCCGCTGCCGAGAGGTCCCAGTCCACGTGGAAGTCGGTCACCTCGGCGGGCTCGCCGTCGAACCCGGTCACCGTGACACGGTCGGCGCGTATCTCCGCGACCTGGTCCTGGCCGAGTTCCACCGCCTCCCTCGTATAGGCGATGAACGCCGCGACGTCACTGGCGAGGAAGTTCTCGCCGTCGCCCCGGCCGACGACGAGCGGGGAGTTCCGCCGCGCGCCGACGACCGCGCCAGGGTCGCGCACGTCCACCGCGACAAGCGTGAACGCGCCCCGCAGCCGCTGGCAGACCAGGCGCATCGCGGCAGCTAGCGAGCCCGGCGGCGGCGCTCCGGTGCCCGGCACGTCGGCGATAGCCGCCATCTGCTCCTCGATCAGGTGCGCGACCAGCTCGGTGTCGGTATCCGAGGTCAGCACGTGGCCCTGGCCCTCGACCTCGGTGCGCAGGGCGGCGAAGTTCTCGATGATGCCGTTGTGCACCACGGCCAGATGGCCACCGCAATCGACGTGCGGGTGCGCGTTCCTGTCGGTGGGCGGCCCGTGCGTGGCCCACCGGGTATGGCCGACGCCAACCGTTCCGGCCAGCGGGGGGCGGTCGGCGAGAGCGGCCCTCAGGATGCCGAGCTTGCCCGCCCGCTTGGCCAAGGTGAGTTTCCCGTCCGCGATGACAGCGACGCCCGCGGAGTCGTAGCCGCGGTACTCCAGCCGGCCGAGGCCTTCGAGGACGACGTCCAGTGCCCGCCGACGGCCTGCGTACCCCACGATTCCGCACATGACCGCTAGGTTAATGCCTGATTGCCGTCACCCATTCGGGCACGGGCTTTCAGGCGAGCTCGCGGACCGCATCGGCGAGCCGCTCGGCCACCCGCTGCGCTTGGCCGGCATCCAGCGCCTCGACCATGACGCGCACCGCATGCTCGGTCCCGCTCGGCCGGACCAGCACCCGCCCTGTCGTGCCCAGCTCCGCTTCCGCGGCGGTCACGGCGGCGCTGAGCTCGGCGGAAGCGGCGGCCAGGGACTTGTCCACCCCCGGCACGTTGATGAGAACCTGCGGGTACCTGGTCATCATCCCGGCGAGCGCGCACAGCGGCTGACCGCGGCGGGCCATGATGGACAGCAGCTGCAAGCCGGTCAGCAGGCCGTCGCCCGTGGTCGCGTGGTCGAGCAGGATCACGTGGCCGGACTGCTCCCCGCCTAGCACGAACTTTCCCTCGCGCATTGCCTCTAGGACGTACCTGTCCCCGACGGGGGTCTCGACCACGTCGATGCCTGCCGCGCGCATCGCCTTACGGAACCCGAGATTGGCCATCACCGTGGTCACCACGGTGTCTCCCGCCAACTGCCCGGCGTCCCGCAGCTCCAGGGCAAGCACGGCCAGGATCTGATCACCGTCGACGAGCTGGCCGGCCGCGTCGATCGCGAGGCACCGGTCCGCATCGCCATCATGCGCTATGCCGGCATCGGCCCGGTGCTCGGTCACGGCCGCCCTCAGCAGGTCGAGCGAGGTCGAGCCGCAGCCTTCGTTGATGTTCAGCCCATCTGGCTCAGCGCCGATCGCGATCACGTCTGCGCCCGCGCGGCGAAGCAGCCGGGGCGCCAGCTCGGATGCGGCTCCGTGCGCGCAATCCACCACCACCCGCAGCCCGGCAAGCGGCAGTCCGTCGCCGGAGGCCGAGCGCGGCAGCGTCGAGAGCAGATGCGCCAGGTAACGCTCCACCTCGCCAGCGGCGTCCCGCACCCGACCAAACCCGCCATCCGGCAATCGCGACTCGCGCGCCGGGCCGTCCCCGGCGCGGCCAGCGACCGCGCCGCCGAGCTCGAGCTCGATCTCGTCCTCGACGGCGTCCGGCAGCTTCAGCCCGCCGAGCGCGAACAACTTGATCCCGTTGTCCGGCGCGGGGTTGTGGCTGGCGGACAGCATCACGCCAAGCTCGGCGCCGAGGTCGGCGGTCAGGTAGGCCACCGCCGGGGTCGGCACCACGCCGAGCCTCACTACGTCCACGCCAGAGCTGGCCAGGCCCGCCACGACCGCGGCCTCAAGGAACTCGCCGGACGCCCTGGGATCCCGGCCGACCACCGCGATCGGTCGCCGGCCGGCCGAGCGCGCCCCGCTGAACGCACCCATGCTGTCCAGGACCGCCGCCGCAGCGGCGGCGAGGTCCATGGCGAGGCGAGCGGTGAGATCACGGCCAGCGATGCCGCGAACACCGTCGGTACCAAACAGCCGGCCCACGGGCGCGCCCCCTGGTCCTTCCGGTGTTGTAACGCTGACCCAGCGCCAGCGCCTCGACTGCTGACCCAGTGTCAGCGCTTGGAATACTGCGGCGCCTTGCGCGCCTTCTTCAAGCCGTACTTCTTGCGCTCCTTGACCCTGGCGTCCCTGGTCAGGAAGCCTGCCCGCTTAAGGCTCGGGCGGCTGTCCGGATCGACGAGAATCAGCGCCCGCGCGATCCCCAGCCGCAGCGCACCCGCCTGCCCGGTGACGCCGCCGCCGGTGATGCGGGCCACCACGTCAAACTGGTCTTCCGCGCCCAGCGTCACGAACGGCTCGTGAATGAGCTGCTGATGAAGCTTGTTCGGGAAGTACTCATCCAGCGGCCGGTCGTTGACCCGCCACTTCCCGGTCCCGGGAAGTATGCGAACCCGCGCGATGGCCTCCTTGCGGCGGCCGGTGCCCAGCGCATTGCCGGTCACCACCGGCTTGCGTGCTGCGGGCCGCGCTGGGCCGCCCGACGTCGCGTCACCGGTCTCGGTGGTGTACTCCGATACGTGCTCCCCGGCGGTCTGGCTGGGTGCCGCATCGGCGCCCGCCGCGGGTGCCCGGGCGTCAGTGGACTCGGCCACAGTGTCTTCCTCGCGCTTCCTCGTTGGCTCTCGTTATTGCGCCGCGGCGCGGCTGGTGCCGGCCTGTTGCGCGATCTGCGTGATCTCGAACGGAACGGGCTGCTGGGCCTTGTGCGGATGGTCGGGACCCGCGTAGACCTTGAGCTTGCGCAGCATCTGCCTGCCCAGCGTGTTCTTCGGGAGCATGCCCTTGACCGCCTTCTCCACCGCCCGCTCCGGGTGCTTGGCAAGCAGGTCGCCATAGGCAACGGAACGCAGCCCGCCCGGGTAACCGGAGTGCCGGTACGCGAGCTTGTCTTTCAGCTTGTTGCCGGACAGCGCGATCTTCTCCGCGTTGACGATGATCACGAAATCGCCGGTATCCACGTGCGGCGCGAAAATCGGCTTGTGCTTGCCGCGCAGCAGGATGGCCGCCTGGCTGGCTAGCCGGCCGAGGACAACCTCATTGGCGTCGATGACATGCCATTGACGCTGGATATCGCCAGCCTTCGGGCTGAATGTGCGCACAGTCATAAGCCTTCGCGTGTGAGTCCGGAGATCCTTGGCCCTCGTCCGGGCAATCCTCCGGCCGGGGGAATCCGCAGCACCAGCCTCCGCTCAGCTGCCCGCAAGCGGGCAACGCAGGCATGCCGATGCACATGGACGCGTGAGCAGGATACCGGCCGTAGCCGACGGCGGTCAAAGCGAGCCCGAACGGGCATCCTCCGCTACTGTCCGGCACTTGCCAGTCTAGCGCTCCGGCGGCTGCCCCTGCGTCACGGCGGAGGCGCCGGCACCAAAGATCACGCCGGCCAGCCGGCGCGGTAGAGGCGCGGTAGATAAGTCGCCGGCCGCGCAGGCAAAGCGGCCGGCCGCGGGTAAAGCGGCCGGCCGCGGGTAAAGCGGCCGGCCGCGGGTAAAACGGCCGGCCGCGGGTAAAACGGTCGACCACGCTGCCTCGCGCCCATAGGGCGATACGCTCGCCGCATGCACTACCCGGGTGATGTGGACGCCAGTCCGGCGCCTGGCGGCCAGGAGCGCCCTCCGGGCCGTCCTGGGCTGCCCTGGCAGCAGCTAGGAGATGGCGATCAGCCTGCTGAAACCCCGAATACAGAAGAGCCGTATGCCGGACGCGGCTACGCCCGCCGCGGGAATCCCGACGGCCAGGTCACCGGCGGCGAGTACGGCGACGGGTACGGCTATGCCGGCAGCAGGTACGGGGACGCACAGGGGCAGGACGCCGGGTCGGCCCACGGCGCTGCGGCAGCCCGCACCGTGTACGGAGCGGCGGGCGGCACAGCGGGCAAGGGCCCGGTCCGGGGCTTTCCTCCGGCACCCGGCCAGTCAGCTCCGGTCTACCCGCCAGGTCAGTTCTCCGCATGGAACCAGGCGTCCGGCAGGATCCCGGAGGGCCGTTCCGACGGCGGCACCGGAAAGGACGCCTGGCCGGCCGCCGCGTCGGCCGAGCATGGATTCGCCAAGCCCGACTACTCGGTCCTTGCCGTCTCCGATCCGGCCGCCGATGCCACCGCGACCCAGACCTGGGCGATCATCGATGACCGCACGGCAGGCGGCTGGCAAGACCTGAACACCGGCTGGCAGGACCTGAATACCGGGGACAACGAGCCGCAGGGCGGGGCCGTGCATCATCCGGCCAGCCGACCCGCCCCCGTTCACCCGGCCCACCAGCCTGCCGCGGCAGCGCACGACGCCACCGCGGCACCGCCGCCCGTCGCCGATGGGGCCAGCGCACGCGACAGTTCGGGCTCGGTACGCACGAACGATGCCGGTTCGCTCGACCACCGGCGGCCTTCGCAACTGCGGGCCGCCAGCCAGGCAGGTGACCTGCCCAGACGGGCCGCTCGCGGATCATCGCGGGGCAGGAGGGGGCGCAAGCCCGCGCGTGCGAAGCGGAGCCGCGTCCTGCTCGCTGTCGGCCTTGCCGTGATCGTCGTGGCGGGATCCGGGACGTATCTGTACCTGACCCGCGGCCAGCAACGGCCTGACGCGGCCGCGACAGCACCGAGAACGACGACGGCGCCAACGAAGCAGCCATCGCCCGCTCCCACTGGCCGCTGGGGCCATATCCAGACACGGCTCACTGACCCACAGCCATTGACCCTCGCCGAACTCTTCCCTGCCAGGTTTACCAGTACCGGATCCGCCTACGCCAGGACTGCTGCCCACGCGGGAAAGCATTGCTCATCCGCGGTACTCGGCAGCCAGCTTCAGTCAGCCGTCGCCGCCGCAGGCTGCAGCCAGATCATGCGGGCAAGTTATCTATCCGGGAACAGCAAGCTGATGGGCACGATCGGCGTCCTGAACCTGAAGACAGCCCGCGCGGCGAGCCGGGCAGGGAGGGTGGCGGGACCATCGGAGTTCATCGCGCAACTACGCGGCGCGAAAGGGCCTACCCGCAACCTCACCAAAGGGACCGGCATCGAGGAAGCCGAGGTCAAGGGCCACTACCTAATTCTGATCTGGGCAGAGTTTGCAAACCTTCATGCGCCGAAGGGGGCGGCAGAGAAGAAGGAACTTGTGCAGTTCTGCACGCGCCTGCTGGCGAATACGGCGAATGTGAGCCTGAGTCACCGGCTGGTCACTGGTAGCCCCTAGCTGCCCCTCCCGGGGCCACCTTGGTACGACTGCCATAGCGACCGCCTGAGCCGCCGGCTGGAGCGCGCCGACCATCGCCGGCCCGGCCCGGCTCGAAACGGCCCGGCTCGAAACGGCCCGGCTCGAAACGGCCCGGCTCGAAAACGGCCTGGCTCAACCCGGCCTGGCTCAAACCCGGTCGACCCAATCCGACCGTGCCGGAGCGCCGCCCTGCATGGCGGAAGCGGGCGGAGCCGACGGGGCGGAGCCGACGGGGCGGAGCCGACGGGGCGCGCCTTGCCGGACCAGAAGCCGCTGCTGGCAGCCATGTCACGGGTCATCTGGGCATCCTCCGGCGTCTCGCGTGCCGCGACACTTCCTTGATCATTGAGGGGTTGCCCCGCGTGCGGGGGCCAGTGGGTCAAGGCAGGAGTGGCCGGGAGAGCCGCCAGGGAAGGGCCGTTTAGGTGGGGTAGGTGTCGGGGGTGGTGGTGAAGGTGCGTCCGCTGGGCGTGACCCA
>Ga0302314_10011527_pt1 | contig 15415 bp, 14 predicted proteins | sample III_Palsa_N2_3_FD_200533 | JGI IMG/M metagenome (GOLD analysis project Ga0302314, IMG submission 200533) | Peat permafrost microbial communities from Stordalen Mire near Abisko, Sweden - III_Palsa_N2_3 | ecosystem: Environmental > Terrestrial > Soil > Palsa > Peat permafrost | place: Sweden...
ACTGGCGAGCCGACCCGGATCGGTCCGGTCGTGCTCGGCGCAGACGGCGACGTCGACGGCATTATCCGCATCACTCGCGAGCGTCAGGTCGTCGAGATGATCGGGCACGAGACCTTCAAGCACGCGGTCACGCGGCTCTCGCAAGCGACCAAGCAGGCCGTTGAGGCATCCGGACTTACATACGACGACATAGATCTATTCGTCTACCACCAGGCCAACGGGCGGATCCTGAGTGCGCTCGCAGAGCGCATCGGACTGCCGATTGACCGTGTGGTCGACTGTATTGGCGAACTTGGAAATACCTCCGCGGCGACGCTGCCGCTCGCGCTTGACCACAGCGTTCGCGCTCGTCGTCTGCGCCAGGGTGATCGCGTACTGCTGGCCGCCTTCGGCGCCGGCTTCGCGTGGGGGGCGACCGTAGTGGAATGGGGCGTACCAGCATGAGTGCAGTTCTTCCCAGTGGTGAGCAGGAAACCCTGGCACCGCTTGAGCGCCTAGAGGCGCTCTGTGATCCGGGCACGCTCGACGTGATCCGCAGTGAGGTCATGTCGGGCCAGATGGGCGACAAGGCACGCGCCGGTGACGGTGTCATCGGTGGCGCCGGCCTGGTGGAGGGCCGTCCGGTCTTCTGTTACGCCCAGGACGCCGGCTACGTCGGCGGCTCGCTCGGCCTGGCCCACGCCGACACGATCGTGCGGGTACTTGAGCTCGCTGATCGCGCCCGCGCTCCCGTCGTCGGCTTCGTCGGCTCCGGCGGTGCCCGTATGCAGGAGGGCGTCAACGCGCTCGGCGGCTATGCACGCATCTTCCGTCGCACGGTCGGACTCTCCGGCCTGGTCCCACAGATCTCGATCATCAGCGGCCTCTCGGCCGGCGGTGGCGCCTACTCTCCGGCACTCACGGACTGGATCGTGATGACTGAGGGAGCGAGCATGTTCCTGACCGGCCCCAGCGTCGTCAAAGAGGCGCTCGGCGAGGACGTAACCGCTGAGCAGCTCGGTGGTTACAAGGTTCACGAGAAGAACGGCGTCGCCCACTTCTCCTCACGCAGCGACCGCGATGCGGCCCTCCTGGCGCGGGATCTGCTCGGATATCTGCCGAGCCACCGCGACCTGCCGGCACCGGTTCTGCCTACGCAGGCTCCTGGCGCTGAGAACCCGGCCGCCCACGTGCCTGCCGACCCGCGCAAGGTCTATGACGTGCGCAGCGTGATCTCGGGGCTGGCCGACGGCGGCGAGCTATTGGAAGTTGCGCCCGGTTGGGCGCGCAATCTGGTGACCGCGTTCGTACGGATCGATGGCCGGACGGTCGGGGTAATCGCCAACCAGCCGCGCTACTTGGGCGGCGTGTTGGACGCGGCCAGCTCCGAGAAGGGCGCTCGCTTCGTTCACCAGTGCGACAACTTCCGCATCCCGATGCTGGTGCTGGTCGATACGCCCGGATTCATGCCCGGCTCCAAGCAGGAGTCCGAAGGAGTCATCCGGCACGGCGCGACCCTCGTGCATGCATTCGCGAAGGCGACGGTGCCGCGCATCACGGTGATTCTTCGCAAGGCTTTCGGAGGGGCGTTCATCACGATGAACTCCAAGGACCTCGGTGCTGATTACGTGTTCGCTTGGCCGCAGGCTGAGATCGGCGTGATGGGCGCGAAGCCTGCGGTCGGGATCATCCATCGCCGCGAACTGGCCGCCTCCGACGATCCCGACGTGACCCGTCAGGAACTCGCCGCGCTCTACTCCCAGAACCACCTGCGCCCGACCGTGGCTGCCGCGCACGGCGCGATCGACGAGCTGATCGAGCCGCGCCAGACACGCTCCCGCGTCGCCTGGGCGCTGCGCACCATGGAGCGGGCCGCATGAACGACTCCGGTCGCGTACTCCTCACCGGCGCGACCGGTTTCGTTGGGATGGAAGTGCTCGCTCGGTATCTCGAGCGCAGCGAGCGTGAGCTCACCTGCCTGGTACGTGCCGGCTCCGAAGCCGGAGCGCGTGAACGTGTCGACGGTGTGCTGCGCGAACTCTTCGGCCGTGGCGCCGGCCGCTACGCGAGCCGCGTTCAGGCTGTCGCCGGTGAGCTTTCGGCGCCGGGCCTCGGACTTTCAGCGGCCCGCCGCAGCGAGCTGGCAAAGCAGGTCAGCACGATCGTGCACAGCGCCGCCTCGGTCTCGTTCGCGATGCCGCTTGACGAGGCGCGCGGTACCAACGTCGAGGGCACGCGCCGGATGCTCGAGTTCGCCAACGATGCCATGCAGAACGGCGGCCTTGACCGCTACGCGCAGGTCTCCACCGCCTATGTCGCTGGTACCCACGCCGGGCGCTTCGCCGAGGCTGACCTGGAGGTCGGCCAGTCCTTCCGCAACTTCTACGAGCAGTCCAAGTTCGAAGCCGAGCAGCTGGTCCGCTCACAGGGCCAGGGCCTGCCCTGGATGATCCTGCGCCCGAGCATCGTCGTGGGCGACCGCACCTGCGGCTGGACCTCGGCTTTCAACGTGCTCTACTGGCCGCTTCGTGCCTTCTCCGCCGGCGTCTTCAAGACCGTCCCGGACACGCCTGACTCACCGCTTGACGTGGTTTCGGTTGATTACGTCGCCGATGCAATCCACGAACTCTGCGAAGGCCCGGCCGCCGCCGGCCAGACCTTCCACCTGACCGCCGGACTCGACGCTTCGACGATGGGTGAGATCGCCGCGGCCGCGAGCCGTTACTTCCGTCGTCCGCTGCCGAAGGTTGTCTCACCGGCTGAGTTCGCGCAGGGCGACAGTGGCATGTCGGCAGCAGCGCTCGAGTCGAGCCGCGTCTACTTCCCGTACTTCTCGATCAACACCGTCTTCGACAACGCGATCACGCGGGCACGGCTGATGCCCGCCGGCATCCAGGCCTCGCCGCTCAGCGATTACCTGCCGCGCCTGCTGGACTTCGCCACGCGCAGCCGCTGGGGCAAGCGTCCGATCGGCCGCTTCGAGGCCTTCGCTCAGTAGCTTCGCGGCGGCCCGCTCGTTGGGCCGGGCTACCGCATGCAGCAGAATTGACGTGTGATGTCGGCACAGAACCCTGAACTGATCGACACCACCACCAGCGCCGTTCCCGTTGACGCGCTGGAGTTGTTCGCGGAAGTGCTCTCGCAGTCCGAGCAGGACCGGCCTTCCGGTGACGGCTTCTACGACCGCCTTTGCGAGGCGGTCTGCCGGCTCGCGCGGCTGCGACGCGCCGCCATCTTCCGCTATGACCCCGAGAGCCGTCAGGTGCGCGCCGCCGGCGCGCACGGCGTCGACCTGAAAGGCTTCGAGGGCGTACGCGTTTCACTTGATATCGCCCCGATCGCGGCCCGCGCGATGAAACTCGACGAGGTGATAGAGGTGGCCGGCGACATCCGCGATCAGCTGCCGCCCGAGGCCGCCTCACTGGTCAGTGAGCCGATGCGGATCGTCTGCGCACCGATGTACGCCGCTGGTCGCGGTGTCGGCGTGATCCTCGGTGAGCGCAGCCTCAATGAGCCGCCGCTCGACGCCTCCGAGCGCCACCTGCTCTGGACCCTCGGCAAGGCCGCGGCGCTGGCTTCGGTGGCCCGTACCGTCGCTACGCAGGCAGAGACCTCGCGCCAGTTGCGCCAGCGAATCGATCTCGCCCGCGAGGTCCATGAAGGCGTGATCCAACGGCTATTCGGCGTGTCGATGGTGCTCGACGGCGAGGGCGACCTGCCGGCAGAGGTGCGCGCACGCTGCGCGAGCGAGACCCAGAAGGCGCTGACGGAGCTGCGCGAGGCGATGCAACGCCCGCTGAGCCGTGCGCCGCGCGGGACCCGCGCGACCTTCACCGAGGAACTGCGCCACTGGGCCGACCGCAGCCCGCAACTGCAGTTCGACATTGACGGGGTCGGCCTCGTGCCGGCGTCGCTCGAGCCGCTCGCACAGAGCGTGCTGGGGGAGGCGCTTCGCAACGTCACCAAGCACTCAAGCGCCACCACGGTCGCGATCAGCACCCAGGTCCACGACGACGCCTTCGTCCTGGACGTGGTCAACGACGGGGTCAAGGACGCGACCCGCCGCCACCCCGGCATGGGTCTGCGACTGGCCGCGTTTGAGGCGCTGCAGGAGGGCGGCATCGTCGAGTTCGGCTCGCGCGACGCAGGAACCTGGCAGGTAAAGCTGGTGGTGCCATATGAGCACAGCTGACGCGACCACACGCAGTCCCGAACGCCTGCGCGTACTGGTCGTAGACGACCACGCCGTGGTCCACTGGGGCTTCCGGCTGATGCTGACCCAGCAGTCTTGGGTCGAGCGCTGCCTGACCGCGTCAAACGGCGACGAGGCGATTGAACTCGCCAACCGCTACCGCCCACACGTGGCCGTGGTCGACCTCTTCATCGGCGAGGAGTCGGGCGCCCAGGTCTGCGAACGCCTGCGCGCGACCGACCCGAACGTGCGGGTGCTGCTCTGTTCAGGCGCCGGCGAGATCTCGGCCAGCGCCGCGCGGGCCGCCGGCGCCTCCGGCTTCGCCTACAAGGACTGGCCGGCCTCGAAGATCGCGGGGGCCGTGCGCCACGTGGGGCTCGGCGGCAGCGTCTTCGAGCGTCAGGACCGGGCCGGCGTGCTGGGGCTTTCAGAGCGTGAGCGCGAGGTCCTCGGCCTGATGTCGGCCGGCTCGACCAACCCGGAGATCGCCGCTGCGCTGCACCTCAGCCCGCACACGATCAAGGAGCACACCAGCGCGCTCTACCGCAAGCTTGAGGTCCGCAATCGGACCGAGGCGGTGCAGAAAGCGCAACGCCTCGGCCTATTGGCCTAGTGCATCAGGTGGTGGAAGCTGCGGACGTCGGTGACGTCGACCTGGCGGGGGAAGATCTGCTCCATCAGGAAGCTGTGGACTTCAGGATCGCGGTCGGCGCAGGCATCCTCGAGCACGATCACGCGGTAGTCCTTGTCGTGGGCGTCCCGCACCGTTGAGAGCACCACGCCGCTGCTGCTGATGCCGGCCAGGACCAGCGTGTCGATGCCGCGAGCCTGGAGTTGCTCGTGCAGGTCGGTGGTGCCGAACGGACCGACGCGCTTCTTGATCACGACGATGTCGCCCTCTTCCGGAGCGATCTCAGTCGGGATCTGGGTGTTGAAGTTATCCACGCCGAGGGTGTCGCCGTAGGCCTTGACGCGTTTCGCCATGTGGCTGGTCTCGGGGACTCCGTCCCAGTCACCATCCTCGAAGGCGACGCGCACGTAGGCGATCGTGCCGCCGTGGTCGCGCACCATCGGGATCAGGTTGCGGGCGATCGCGAGCAGTTCGTCGCCGTTGGGCACCATGTTGATCGTGGAGTTCTGGTAGTCCATCACCAGCAGTGCGGTGGTCTCGGGGTTCACGGGGTCGAGTGACTCGTCGGTCATGGGGTCCTTTCGGGGTTCATCGGGCAGCGCCTCAGGAGCGCAGATAGGACGCGAGCGCCGCAGTCAGAGAGAGCACGATTGACATGCTCAAGGCAACGACCAGTCCCGTGTGAAAAGGTGCTGAGATCAGGTGCGGGAAGTAGCTGCGGCTGGTGAGCTCGTTGCGTGCCGCGGCCGGCAGCGAGTCGAGCGCGTGGTACTCGCTCAGCAGGTGTTTTAGCGGGTTGACCCCGAGCACAGCGGCGAACAGCGAGGAGACCGGCGGCAGCCCCGCGAGCTTGTGCGCAAGCGGGTGGGCGACGCCGGCGCTGGCGAGGCCGCGATAGAGGGTCGTGCGCAGGCTGCTCGCGACGCCGGCGATCAGCAGCGTGAACACGACCGCGATCGAGATCGCGGTGCCGCTGTTGAGGAAGGTCGAGCGCGTGCCCGAAGCGACGCCGCGCTGGGCGGCCGGGACGCTGCCCATGATCGAAGAGGAATTAGGTGAGGTGAACATCCCCGTTGCGATCCCGCTGAGCAACAGCATCGCGGCGAACGCCGGGTAGGAGAAGTCGACCGGCAGCAGCATCAGGCCAAGGAAGCTGAGCGAGATGATCAGCGCGCCGGCCGTGGCGATACCGCGCGAGCCGACGCGGTCAGAGAGCGTGCCTGAGACTGGACCGGCGATCAGGAAACCGAAGGTCAGCGGCAGCATGTAGAGCCCGGCGTAGAGCGGCGTGCGGGAGAAGCTGTAGCCGTGCAGCGGCAGCCAGATGCCCTGCAGCCACATCACGAGCATGAACTGCAGGCCGCCACGCGCGACCGCTGAGCAGAAGCCGGCGATGTTTCCCGCCGTGAAGGCGCGGATCCGGAAGAGGTCGAGCTCGATCATCGGCGCTTGCGTGCGCTGCTCGATCATCACGAACGCCAGCAGCAGCGCGATACCACCCAGCAGGCCACTGAGCACCCACGGGTCGCTCCAGCCCATCGTGTGACCGCCGTGCGGCTGGATGCCGTAGGTGGTGGCGATCAGGATCGCGCTGAGGCCGACCGCGAAGGTGATGTTGCCCCACCAGTCGATCTTGCTGGCGTGACGCTCACCGGTCTCACGCAGCTTCCAGTAGGCCCACACGGTTCCGTAGATCCCGACCGGGACGTTGACCCAGAAGATCAGCCGCCAGTTGACGGCGGCCAGCAGCCCGCCGGCGGCGAGGCCGATGAACATGCCGGCGATACCGGCGACCTGGTTGCTGCCGAGCGCGAAGCCGCGCTGGTCGGAGGGAAACGCGTCGGTCAGGATCGCGGCCGAGTTGGCCATCAGGATCGAGCCGCCGAAGGCCTGGGGGATGCGCCAGAGGATCAGCCAGAGGGCGCCGTCGGAACCTCGGAACGGGTCGATCGACAGGACGATCGAAGCGATCGTGAAGATCGTGAAGCCCGCGTTGTAGATGCGGACGCGGCCGAAGATGTCGCCCATGCGCCCGACCGTCACGACCAGCACCGACTGCACCAGCCGGTAGCCCATGATCATCCAGAGCAGGTACCCGATGTTGCTGGGGGCGAGCGGGTCAAGCCCGATTCCGGTGAAGATCGCCGGCATCGCGATCAGCACTATCGAGCCGTCGAGCTGGGCCATGAACACCGCGGCGGTCGTATTCGCGAGTGCGATCCACTTGTAGTTCTCGCCGACCGGCTGGTTGGCGCGGGCTCTGACGGCGGTGTTGCTCGCCATCAAGCGACCTGGCCGAGGCGTTCCAGCAGCGGCGCCGCGGCCAGCAGTTGCTCGAGTTCCTCGGGGGTGAAGTGTGCCGTCAGCGCGTCCGCGAGCAGCGCCGTGCGGGCCGCGCGCTTGGCGACCATCGCGGCGCGACCGGCGTCGGTCACGGCGAGCATCACGCGGCGTCCGTCCGAAGGGTCGCTGGTGCGTGAGATCAGGCCGCGGGACTCGAGCGCGGCGAGCGTTGCGCCCATCGACTGTGGGCTGATCTGTTCGAGCTTCGCCAGCGCCGCTGCGGTCGTGGGGCTGTTGCGCTCGATCTTGGAGAGCGCCGAGCGCTCCGGCAGCGTCAGCTCACCGTCCTCGAGCGGTTGGCGTAGTCGCCGGAAGAGCAGGCTGACACTGTCGGCGAGGGCACCCGCGACCGCCTCGGGATTTGGTGGCGTCTGCGTGGGCGTCGGCGAAGCGATAGCCATCAGCATAGACTTATAAGTCTGAGCTTACAAGTTTGCCTGTGGATTCGGATTCGTCCTCCGAAAACTTCTACATATAGAAGTCCAGGTCTGTTGAATGGGATCTGTCGCGCCTCGCATCACACACGGGCGAGCGATTAGAGTCCGCCCGCATGCCAGATCGCGCCGCACTCATCACCGGGGCCTCACGTGGGATCGGCTTCGCAATAGCCGAAGCGCTCGGCGCTGACGGCTACAAGCTGACGCTCACCGCTCGCAAGCCGGCCACGCTTGAAGAGGCCGCCGCTGAGCTCTCCGGGAAGGGCTATGAGGTCCAGCAGCTCGCCGCCAACCTCAACGACGAGGACGGCATCAAAGCCGTGGTCGACGCACATCGCGAGGCATACGGCCGGCTCGACGTGCTGGTCAACAACGGCGGCGTTGGGATCGGGGCCGCCGCCGATGAGCACCAGACCAAGTACATAGACATGCAGCTCGACGTGAACGTGCGGGCGATGATCCTGCTCTACCGCGAGACGCTCGACATGCTGAAGGCCGCCGGGGCCGAGCACGGCTCCGCGCAGGTCGTCAACCTCGCCTCGATCGCCGGCAAGAACCCGCAGCCGTGGCTCTCGGTCTACTCGGCCACCAAGGCCGCAGTGGTCGCGTACACGGTCGCGATGAACAAGGAGCTCAACGGCGAGGGCATCAAATCAGTCGCGCTCTGCCCGGGCTTCGTAGACACAGACATGACGGAGTTCGCCAAGGGCTCGGTCGCGCCCGAGGAGATGATCCAGCCGCAGGACCTCGCCAACGCGGTCCGCTTCGTGCTCGGCCTATCCAAGGCCGTCGTGATCCCCGAGATCATCTTCCAACGTCCCGGCGAGACGCTCTAGCCTTTATACGAGCGATGGCGCTCACCGACAAGACCCCAGTCTCACTCGAGCAGTGGCGCGAGGCTTACGGCCTCACCGCGGAGCGCGACACCTCGTTCACAACGCTCTCCGGCGAGCAGATCTGCCCGCTCTACACCCAGGACGACGTGACCAGCGATGTCGATGGGGATATTGGCCTGCCGGGCCAATATCCGTTCACGCGCGGCGTCTACCCGTCGATGTACCGCGGGCGCCTGTGGACCATGCGCCAGTTCGCCGGCTTCGGCACCGCGCAGGAGACCAACGCCCGCTTCCACTACCTGCTGGAGCACGGGCAGACCGGCCTTTCAACCGCCTTCGACATGCCGTCGCTGATGGGCCATGACTCGGACCACGCGCTGTCACTCGGTGAGGTCGGGCGTGAGGGCGTCGCCGTGGACACGGTCGAGGACATGCAGCGCCTGTTCGATGGGATCCCACTGGACAAGGTCACCGTCTCGATGACGATCAACGGCCCCGCAGCGATCATGCTCGCGTTCTACGTGGTCGCGGCGGAGCGCCAGGGCGTCACGCCAGATCATCTCGGCGGCACGATCCAGACCGACATCCTCAAGGAGTACATCGCCCAGAAGGAGTGGTGCTTCCCGGTCGACCCGGCGATGCGCCTGGTCACCGACATGGTCGAGTGGTGCGCGCACAACATGCCGCGCTGGCACCCGATCTCGATCTCCGGCTACCACATCCGCGAGGCCGGTTCGACCGCTGCCCAGGAGCTCGCTTTCACGCTGAAGGACGGCCTCACCTACGTCGAGCACGCGATCGCCCGAGGGCTTGACGTCGATGACTTCGCGCCGCGGCTCTCGTTCTTCTTCAACGCCCAGATCGACTTCTTCGAGGAGATCGCCAAGTACCGGGCGGCTCGCCGGATCTGGGCGCGCGAGATGCGCGAGACCTTCGGGGCCAAGAAGCCGGAGTCTTGGCGGATGCGCTTCCACACGCAGACTGCGGGTGTCTCGCTGACCGCGCAGCAGCCCTTGAACAACATCGTGCGCACCGCGATCGAGGCGCTGGCCGGGGTGCTTGGCGGCACCCAGTCGCTGCACACCAACTCCTACGACGAGGCGCTGGCGCTGCCGACCGAGGAGGCCGTACGAATCGCGCTGCGCACCCAGCAGATCATCGCCTACGAGACCGGCGTCACCAACACGATCGATCCGCTCGGCGGCGCCTACTTCGTGGAGGCCTTCACCGACCGGCTCGAGCACCACTGCTACGAGTACTTCCGCAAGATCGACGAGCTCGGCGGCATGGTTGACGCGGTCAAACGCGGCTTCCCGCAGCGTGAGATCGCCGACGCCGCCTTCGACCTGCAGCGCGAGATCGACGAGGGGCGGCGCGTGGTGGTCGGCGTCAACGCCTTTACGGAGGGCGACGAAGGGGCCACCGAGATCCTGCGCATCGATCAGGCGCTCGAACAGCAGCAGGTCGATCAGGTCAAGGCCTTCAAGGCGGCCCGCGACATGGCTCAGGTCGATGGGGCGCTGCTAGCGATCCGCGAAGCCGCGGCCCAGGAGATCAACCTGATGCCGCTGCTTATCGACGCCGCCCGGATCGGCGTCTCCGAGGGTGAGATCGTTGAGTCGCTCCAGCAGGTCTGGGGCGACTACCGCGAACTACCGGTTTTCTAAGGCTGCGGCGACTGATCCAGCGCCACCAGAAGCTTTCGGGATCACCATGAAGACACTCGCGGGGATCGCGGCCATCAGCAGGAACGCGACCAGCGGGTGGTGCAGGACCGCCTGAACCAGCAGCGCCAGTACGATGCCGCCGGCGTTGCCCGAGAGCCAGATCAGCGCGGTCGCGCTGGTGCCTGCCGCGCCGGCCAGCCGCTCCGCGACCTCAAGCAGCACCGGTAGGCAGGCCAGCAGCAGGAAGCCGCTGATGCATGCCGCCACCGAGATCGCCGGAACCCATTTCCAGAGCGCGAACAGCACGCAGGCGGCGCAGGTGGCGCCGGCAGCCGTCCGGTAGAAGAGATGATCAGCATGGCGGCGGGTGACGAGCGGCGGCAGCACCGCCGACCCGACGACGCCGGCGAGCACGGTCACAACCAGGATCCAGCCGGCGGTTGAGGCATGGATGTGAGCCGGCTTCAGCAGCGCCTGGAACCAGGTGGTGAAGGCGACAAAGAAGCCGAAACCGATGAACGCCACGCCAGCCAGCCGCCGGATGTAGCGGTCCTGCCAGACCGTGCGGATGCCATGCACTCCGGTGACGTCGCCGCTGACTCGCGGATGCTTGCCGATCGCGAGAACCAGCAGCAGCGCCGCGGCCGAAACCACGCCGTAGACGGCGTTGATCACCAGCAGTGCGTGGATATGGTCACCGCCAAGCGCCGATCCAAGCGACAGCGAGCAGAGCATGCCCAGGAAGATCCCGGCCGAGCCAACTGCGATGCCGACCGGCCTTGACGCCGGGCCCAGGTAGGCGCTGGCGAGCCCGGTGACGGCGTTCAGCACGAGTGGCTGAGCGATCGCGACCAGCAGCTGCCCGGCGAGGTCCCAGCCGAAGCTGGGGCCGCCGAGGCGCAGCAGGCCGCCGGCCGCGGTCAAGATCGCCCCGACAGCCAGCGAGGGCCGGAACCAGCGGTCGAGCAGCGACGCCGCCGGCACCGCCAGCAGCACGTAAAGCAGCGGGAAGATCTCTGAGAGCCAGCCGATGTCGTTCTCACTGACGCCGAAGTGCCGGGCGGCGGGTGTGGTGATCGGGGTGAACGTCAGCCACAGCATCTGGTTGGCGGAACCGAGGAACGCGTAGGCGCCGATCACCGTCCAGCGGTTGCGGGTGGTTGTGGCGCTGCTCATCGAACTACCCCGCCGACTACAGGAAGCACTGGCCCTCGCCGCGATAGGTGGGGACCTCATCCACGATGCGGTAGCCCGAAACCAGGTAGAGGCGGTCGAAGCGTTCGCAGAGCTCGCCCGCCTTCGCGTGGCGCATCCAGACGCGGTCACCGATCTGGAGCGTGTCGGCCGCGGCTCCGCGCAGCGGCGTCTGGGTCTCGCCAGCCCCCTCCTGGGGATCTAGGCTGAGGCCGGCCGGCCACCAGGGGCGTGGCAGGCGGTCACGACCTGCGGGTCCGGAGGCGACGTAGCCGCCGCCAAGCGCGGTGACAACATGGCGGCCGGGGCGCCGCACGACCGGCAGAACAAAGAACGCCGCCGGCTTGGGGCGAAAGCGCGTGTAGTCGTCGAACAGGGCCGGTCCAAAGAGGCCGGAGCCAGCGGTGACCTCGGTGACCCAGGGCTCGGCCACCGACGACTCGATGCTGCCGGTCCCGCCGGCGTTGACAAAGAACGGCGCGCCGCCCGCGGGCTTCGCGGCCGCGACCAGTTTCTGCCGGCGTTCGCGCAGCTCGCGACGGGAGAGGGCCTGCATGCCTTTGATCGCCAGGGCCCGCAGCGGCTGGCCAGGCGGACTGTCGCCGACGCCGGCGATCTGACCCTCATAGGCCATCATCCCGGCGAGCCGCAGACCGGGCCGCCCCCAGATCTCCTGGGCGAGCAGCGTCAGTTGCTCCGGCGCGTGCAGCGGCGAGCGCTTGGGGCCGACGCGTACGCGTCCGTCAAACAGCCAGAGTCCGGCGTCGGCGTCGATGCAGACGCCGACTTCGCTGCCGGCGGTGGCGCCCGCCGCTTCCAGTGCATCAAGGTGTTCAATCGCGTCGACCATCACCGTGACACGGTGCTCAGGCGCGTAGCTCTGCGAGCGTCGCACGAGCTCCGCCAGCGCCGTCCGGTTGACGCTCGGATAACCGACTACGACGTCGCGGATGCCGCGATCGGTCAGCCACAGCGCTTCGGGCAGCGTCAGCGCGAGCACCCCCCGAACGCCGGCACTTTCGTCACCCAAGACCCGTTCCAGTAAGGCCCGGCAGCGGATCGATTTGCTGGCGATGCGGATGCTGGTGCTCCCGGCTCGCCGCGACAGTGCCTCGCGGTTCGCGTCGAACGCGTCTAGGTCCACACAGGCGAACGGAGCGTCGAGCCCGGCGCACGCGCGCTCGAGGCGATCATGGTCTGATAGTTGAACGGTCGCGTCGGGCACGCCCGAGGGGACAATCGGCATCGCCATGCATTAGAACATGCGGACCGTGTTTACGTCGTCCAGCAATGACTCGTCGCTGACCAGAGCGTCGTCTGCAACTCAAGCGAGCTGGAGTAACTGGGACGGACGCCAGCGCTTCAGGCCGGCCGCGTTCGAGCGTCCGCGCAACCACGCCGAGCTGCGGGCCGCTTTGGAGCGTGCCGCCCATGCGGGGCGGCACGTACGCGTGGCTGGGGCCGGTCACTCATTCACGGCGCTGGTGCCGACCGACGGCACGCTGATCTCGCTGGAGCGGATGAACCAGGTGCTGGCGGTGGATTTCGCGACCGGGCTCGTGCGCGTGCAGGCGGGAATCACGATCCATGACCTCAACGCGGCGCTCGACGCCAACGGGCTCGCGATGGAGAACCTGGGGGATATCGACAAGCAGTCGATCGCCGGCGCCGCGGCCACCGGCACGCACGGCACTGGCGAGAAGCTGCGCAACCTCTCCTCGCAGCTGCAGGCGGTCGAGCTGATGCTCGCCGACGGCAGCGTGATCACCGTCGATGCTGACAACGACCCCGACGCCTGGCGCGCGGCGCGGGTTAGCCTCGGGGCGCTGGGCGTGGTCACCGCCGTGACGATCCAGACGGTGCCCGCCTTCCGGCTCTACGGCGAGGATGGGCCGATGCCGCTCGACCAGGCGCTCGATCAGTTGGACGAGTTGGTCGCTGCCAATGACCACTTCGAGATGTACTGGTTCCCCTACGCGCAGAATGCCTTGTTGCGGCGTAACCGGCGGACCGGGGAGGCGCCCACTGCTCGAGGCGCGGTGAGTTCGTATTTCGAGGACATCGTCTTGGTCAACTACGGGCTCGGGGCGTTCTCACGGCTTGGGCGCCGGTTCCCGGCGTTGATCCCGCGGCTCAACCGCACCGTCACGCGTGTTGCCGGCTCGAGCCGGCGCATCGACGTCTCGCATCGGATCTTCGTCTCGCCGCGGCTGGTGCGGTTCACGGAGATGGAGTACGCGATCCCCAGAAGGCACGCGACCTCCGCGATTCGGGCGATCCGCGAGGCCGTGCATGCGCGCAAGCTGCCGGTCTCGTTCCCAATCGAGGTTCGCTTCGTCGCTGGCGATGACGCGTTCCTCTCGCCAGCCGGCGGTCGCGAGACCTGTTACATCGCGGTCCACATGTTTGACCGCATGGACTACGAGCCGTATTTTCGCGTGGTCGAGGAGATCATGAACGGCTTCGAAGGCCGGCCCCACTGGGGAAAACGCCACTTCCAGACCGCGGAGACGCTGAAGCCCCGCTATCCGGGCTGGGAGAGGTTCCAGGCCGTACGCGCACGCCTTGACCCCGAGGGTCGCTTCACGAACGCCGAACTCGACCGGGTCCTCGGACCAGTCGCGAGCTAGACGCGTCTCGGCGATGGCGCATCCCGAACCCGAGCGGCACCTGCTGCGCGCCCGCGACCTGGCCGATACCCGTTACGCCGATCGGGTAGACGTGGCCGCGATGGCCGCATCCGCGGGCCTCTCCAGAGCGCACTTCACCCGGGCCTTTGCGGACGCCTTCGGCGAATCGCCTGGCGTCTACCTGCTGACCCGGCGACTTGAACGGGCTGCGGCGCTGTTGCGTAACACCGACCACAGCGTCGCCGAGGTCTGTTTCGAGGTCGGACTCGCGAGTGTCGGTTCGTTTACGACGTCGTTCAAGCGTGTCTATTGCCAGACCCCAACTGAGTACCGGGCGTCACATCCAGCAGCGGCCACCTGGGCGATGGTCCCGAGTTGCCTGATTCAGGAGTACGCGCGGCGCGGAAACCGCACAATTCGAGAAGACAGCGCCGGCGCTACGCAATAGCTTGCACAGCATGATCTCACTAGCGATGACCCAGGTCTGGGTCCACGACCAAGACGTAGCCAAGGACTTCTACACCAACAAGCTGGGCTGGGAGGTGCGTCAGGACGCGGTGATCGAGGAGCTCGGTGGCTTCCGCTTCCTCACCGTCGGCCCGCCTGCGCAGCCCGACATAGCCGTCGCGCTGCTGCTGGTGCCACCGGCACCAATCTTCGACGAGGAGACGGCGGCTGCGCTGAAGACGCTCGTTGCCAAGGGCAAGGCCGGTGGCCTGTTCCTGTACACAGACGACATCCAGGCTGACTACGAGGTATTGAAGGCCCGCGGCATCCAGTTCTACGAGGAGCCCACCGAGTACCCGTACGGGAGCGACTCGGGCTTTCACGATCCCTCGGGTAACACGATCCGTATGGCCCAGGTCAAGCCGGGATTCAGCTCTGCAAGCGAACCCGGGCGCGCCTGAGCCGTCGAGACGCGCGGGGGGCCAGTCTCTGAGCTGGCCTCCCGCGTCCGGCGGCTAATGCTGGGCGGCTCTGATCATTGAGCGGGTCTTGGTATCCGTCGCGTCTGGGGCGATAATGCCGACATGAGCGCGATCGCCGAGTTTCGACCGCGAGCAGCCGGTGGCTGGCGCCGCCCATCGTTCGGGGGACTTTTGTTATCGGTGTTCGCCGGCGAGGTTCAGGCTGCGTTGGCGTTGTGGGTCATCTCGATTCCCGTCGCCGCCTTGGGATTCGCGCCGGTCGGTGGCGGGCAGCAATGGATGTGGCTGCCGTGGCGGATCGATGGAGTCTGGGCGCTGCTGGGCGCCGCCGGCTGGGCCTATCTGATCTGCGCCCTTGTGGCTTGGTTTGTTGCCGGGTCGCTGCAGCGGTCTGGCGTTGATCTGCCCGAGACCGGTTGGCTGCGTGTCGCGATCGCGATCTCTGGCTATGGCGGGATGGCGCTCGGGACGAGCCTAAGGGCCCGTGTGGTCTGCGCCGTCTTCCTGGGTGTGATTTTGATCCGCGTGCTGGTCCTGCAAGGAAACGGGGCAGCGCGGCGGTGGCCCTTGCAGCTGG
>Ga0302314_10011528_pt1 | contig 15415 bp, 10 predicted proteins | sample III_Palsa_N2_3_FD_200533 | JGI IMG/M metagenome (GOLD analysis project Ga0302314, IMG submission 200533) | Peat permafrost microbial communities from Stordalen Mire near Abisko, Sweden - III_Palsa_N2_3 | ecosystem: Environmental > Terrestrial > Soil > Palsa > Peat permafrost | place: Sweden...
CTGCGTGGCCGTCATGTGTAGGTCCCCGAGTATCGTCGGGCTAAGAATCGCCAGCACGCTGCGGTCCGCATAGCTCAGCAGCGACAGCAGCAGCATTCCTACGCACGGTGCCCACCTGTGCAGCACCGAATCACGCTGCGCCATCGTTGCTCTCTTTGATCTCACAATCTAGCCATTGTGACAGCATCTGGCAGCCGCCTCCAACCGGCGCGTGCATTCCCACCCCTCATCGGCGACAATATCTCTATGGAGCTTCTCGTCTATTCCGCCAACTGGTGCCGCGACTGCCGCGAGGCCAAGCGCTTCCTCGCCCAGCACTCGATCCCCTACACCGAGATCAACATCGAAACCACCCCCGGCGCCGCCGACGCCGTCATCGCCCACACCGGCAAGCGCGCCATCCCGCAGTTCGTCCTCGACGGCAAGTGGATCCAGCCCTACAAACCCCACCAAGGCTTCCTCCACGACGAGATGGCCGAACTCTTCGGCGTCACCCAGCCCTGAGGCTACTGCAAGATCCGGCAGCCTGAGCACCGCAAACGGCCCGGCTCTGCCAGTAATGGATAATAAACCAGGAGTTAATGCGGAACTGTCGAACTACCCACACACGAGGATTCAAGGGAAGCGTTCGCCGTGCCGTCGCCGTCTACTGTTTTTCGGGGAGAATTTCAATAGCATTCACGACTGGATAATTCACCACGGGCATGAAGTAAAGTTCAATTCTGCCGCCTGCACTCGCCTGCACATTCTCGAACGTCTTCTCTATGGGCTTTGAACCCCCTTCTGCGAGGATGTCGAAGTTCTTCATCAGCAGGACTCCGTTGCAGGCCACGTCGAAGATTCGGCTTCCAGGGCCACCATTTCCCCCGTTTTCCTTTCCAAACCACGGTTCACGGAAGTAGAGTTTTACCCGATATCGGGCATACGGAACGGCCGGAATGTTGTATCGGAATCGTCCGATGCGATCGGATTGATAGATTCCGAGTTCGCCGATCTTCGCTACCTTTGGCGGAAGGCCGCGACGTCCGCCACTGAAGTAACGGTCCGAGTCCCATACTTGCTTCGTGTCATCAATGAAGGAGCTAGAGCTCGACACGATCCGTATGGGGAGTTGACGGGCTGAGGGCGCGGGCAGAATCTCCACCGCATTGAGCAAGGAAACGTCGCTGGTGAAGTCCAGATGGATGGAGCCGTCATTCAGCGGCGTCACCCCCGTAACAATGGTGGAGGTTGCGGTGTTGTGCCCACCAGCATCATCAACTACATCCACGTTGAAAGGCGTCGCCGCGTTGATGGAAAGCGAAGTAAGTCGCGTCGCTATGGGCAGATCGGACGTCTCGGCAAAATGGAACAGCAGTTCATATTGACCCTCGGTCACGGGAAAGACACAGTGGGCGATGCCGCGGACGCCGCCGAGATAGAGGGGAGCATCCTCGGTACCTTCGATGGGTTGGGGCGGTAGGTTGATATTGGTTCCTCCCTGGCAGTAGTTCGCCACGGACCATGTATTGCCCGAACGGTCCACGTAGGGCCCGCGGTCGCTGCCCATGAGGGCACGGATGGTGGCCTGCGGTGCAGGTAACGGCAGACTGGCCAAAACAGTCGAGCGCGCCACGCGTTCTTTCTTCCATTCTCGTACCCCGAACCATGCGGACAGCGATACCGTTGCGAGCAACAAGCCGGCAATGTACCAGGCTCGGGAAGGCCAGACGCGCGACCCGCCTGGGTCCTCTGTCGTTGTAGTCACGTCGGATACCGTGTCAGCGTGGCTCCCATTTGAAGGGGGAAGCGTTTGGTGCTTTATACCAATTGCCTGGATCCGATCTACAGGATTCCGATCTGCCAGATATTGATGAACAAAGGATGGCGCATAATGACCCGGGGGGATCACCAGCCGGACAGCATGATTGGCTCCCTCGGTCTGATAAATCTCCATTAGCCGCTTGCGCAGGGCGTGGACCGTTACCCGGACGATGGTATCGGTCTGCGAGTCGAATTCCGTCCGGCGGCCAAGCGCTTCTACCGCGATCGTATATTCCTTGATGGCATCGGCCCGGCCTTCGAAGTGCTCTTCACAGACGTACTTGAGCACCCGGGCGAAATTACCCGACCGTCCGAGGACGCCGGAGGTCAGCAGCCACTCATACTCCTGCTTCTCAGCCTCAACCCGCATGGTTTCGGGCTCGACGAACTCGGTTGTACCCATTGCTGCCACGATGGGCAATTCTACGCTTAGCGAGATTGGCCATCAATAAGCTTTCCACAGCTCAGTCCGGAAGGTGTTTTTTCTACTGGCCCTTTGAGGCGGGGAGGTGCCCGTCCCCGCCTCCGGAACGCACTATTTCGGCCTAACCATCTGAAATAAAGCCCGTTACCAAATCGCTAACAATCGCTAACAATCGCTAACATGGCTTCGCTGGCGTACCTTGGAGCCGCTGTATTTACAGCATTCCTGCGTTGCCAGACGATGGCGTGGCACCCCGTCCCCGACACTAACCTGAATTCACAAGACAGTCTTGCCCGGAGTTGATAGTGTGGCCGTCGCAATCGCAACTACCGAATGGCTCGAGGTCGCCGCTGGAGTCCAGCGTCCGGGCGGGTAGGCGATGCAGAGGAAGCGTCACACTGGAGGCAATATGAAGATGCGTTTTGAACGGAACCTAGTCGCCCAACTCACGACACGCTCAGCAAGTCGGGCCGGCGGGGCAGTCGCCATCCTGCAAGCTAGCTTGTTGGCCATCGTGTTCCTGCTAGTTGGCGCCGCGCATGCGCAGGAGACTACTGGAACCATCGTCGGCACGGTCAAGGATCAGACTGGTGCGGTCGTCAACACGGCCACCGTCAAGGCAACGAACCTGGATACCGGATTCTCCCGGTCGGCGCAGACAAACAGTTATGGGGAGTACCGCATCGATTACCTGCCCGTGGGCAACTACACCGTCGCGGTGGAGGCCGCCACCTTTAAACACTTCTTGCAAGAGAATCTCACCCTCGACGTGGACCAGATGCTGACGGTGGATATTCCACTGTCGGTGGGCGCGGCGACGGAGACCGTGACGGTGGAGACTGCACCGCCGGATGTGAATACGTCGAACGCGATGTTGGGCCGGACCGTGGAGCCGGAGGAGATCATCGGGCTGCCCCTGGTCAACCGCAATATCTATACCGAGGTCTCACTCACGCCCGGAGTGATGGCCAATAACAACAGTCCCTCTGCGAACCCCACCGGCTCCCCCACTACCGCGACTGGACTGTACATCGAGGATATTCAGATCAACGGCTCGATCGACGGCGGCAGCGCCGAGGTGGCTTTCTACCTCGATGGCGGCAACAACATCACCGGTATGCGCAACTACGGCAACCCCTCGCCGAACCCTGATGCCGTGGAGGAGTTTCGCGTGGAGACCAGCGCCTTTGGGGCACAATACGGCCAATTCTCCGCCGCTGTCGTCTCGGTCATCACCAAGTCCGGAACCAACAAGCTTCATGGCGGGGTGTTCGAATTCAACCGCAATACCGACTTCAACGCCAACACCTGGGCTCCTGCCGTAAACGCCGCGAAGCAGATCATTGTTTCGCCCTACCACCGCAATCAGTTTGGCGGGTACGTGGGCGGACCTATCAAGAAGGACAAGGCGTTCTTCTTCTTCAGCTATGGAGGATTGCGCCAGGTAACGTCAACCGTGTTTACGGGTGCCCTTACGCCCACGGCCGCCGAGCGCCTGGGTGACTTTACCGGAGACAGCTTCACGATCTACAACCCGGGCACGGCCCATACCGCCGCGAATCTCGCGTCCGGAGTAAATGCTGGACCCGGTTGCAACACCATTGCTCTCGCGACTGCGGTCCCGGGACATTGCATAGCCACCGCCCTGCTGGACACGACCATCTCCAACCTCGACAACGTGAGCAATACCATCGGCTCGTCCATCCCTCTGCCCAATGGCGCTCTTAGTCCGACGAAGGGAGGCGGGGCCTACTCCGGTATATTCTCCGTCCCGGTTACGGAAAACGAATACCTGGGCAAGTATGACCAGGTATTCGGGAAAGACCATGTGGCAGCCACCTACTTCTTTTCAAGGAACGTGATCGGCGCCTCCCCGGGCGGCAACATCCCCTGGACGATCAATCAGGTCGCCACCAACGGGACCAACGTGAACCTGAGCGACGTTCATACCTTCAGCCCAAACCTAGCCAACCAGACATGGCTCACGTTCACGCGTGCCATTGGCGGACGCGTCAACCTGCCGGTGACTGGCCCCGCGTCGCAGACGCTCGCATCCTACGGCTCCAACTTTGTCATCCAGGGCCCACCCGCACTGCCCAGCATCTCAGAAACCAACTTCTCCGCGACCACGACCAATGCGGGGCCGGTCACAGGCTCTGACAACTATGAATTGCGCGACATGGTCACCTGGAACAAGGGCAGGCACACGCTCTATCTTGGCGGTGAGTTCGCTCTCGACAAGACCATGTTCTTTGCCGACCTGTTGAACTTTGCCAGCATCAGCTTTGCCACCTCCGCGCCTACCTCCACCGGCAATGTGACTTCGGATTGGGTTACCGGGCAGGCTTCCTCGGTTGAGCAGGACTCGCCCTACGTAACGCACCTCAGCACCTGGCACACGGCGGCATTTGTGCAGGACGACTTCCGCATCACGCCGCGGCTTACAGTCAACCTCGGAATCCGGTGGGACATCGATACGCCTCCTGTCGATACGAAGAACAGGACGGAATCCTTCATTCCAGGCCAGCAGTCTACCGTGGCTCCACTGGCGCCCAAGGGATTGTTGTTCCCGGGTGATGCTGGCATCGGCCGCGGCATCATCTCCACGAAGTACAGCCACGTTTCGCCCCGCGTGGGCCTAGCGTGGGACCCGTTTGGGGACGGCAAGACCTCAGTCCGCGGGGCCCTCGGCATCTTTTACGGTACGGCCGCCGGCAATGAGTGGAACCAGCCCGGCAACGCCATTCCATTCGCGCTGCGGCCACAAACCGGCGAGGGTCCTCTCAACTCCATCACCAATTTCTATTCTTATCCGGGAGACTTCCCCTCGACGGCGCCTGGCGGCGGCCTGTTTCCCTATACCTATACACCCAGTAAGCCCGTATTCATCTCCGGGCCCGGCGGCGCCACCGAAACCATCTCCCCGAAGGTCAAGTATCCCTACGTCTACCAGATCAACTTCTCCGTGCAGCGGCAGTTACCCGGCCGCATCACTCTGACGACAGCGTATGTCGGCGCCCTTTCGCACCAACTGCCCAACTTTATTGACGCCAACTACGCGCCGTATTCCACCGCCTTCGGCGCGCCCAGCACCTCTGCAACCAGCGTCGCCGACCGGCGTCAGTTCGATCCCTGCGTGGCAGCTTGCCCCACTGGCGCAGCCGCTATCAACAATGGCACCGGCGTCCTGGGAGCCTCGATCACTCAGCTCTTATCGAACCTGACAGCCAATTATCACTCGCTGCAGGTTTCGGCATCCAAGCGACTCTCCCACAGCTTCAGCATCAGCGGCTTTTACGTCTGGAGCCGTGCGATGGATAGCTTCGAGCCGGATGTGGATGGACTCTCGGCCCCGCAGGATTCCGGCTACTTTGGCACACCCTTCACCTCGACCAATAACTCTCTCGGCGCACTCGGCGGCGGGCTCCAGGAGGAGTACGGCCCGATGAATGCCGACATTCGCAGCAACGCAGCATTCTCCGGCATGTGGAATATCGACTACTTCCACGGAAGCAACCGGTTCATCAAGGAAGGGGCCAACGGCTGGCAGATTTCGCCGATTGTCTATCTGCATAGCGGCGGGCCGTTCACGGTGACCACCGGCTCCAACAAGAGCTTTGACAGCACCAACGCTCAACGCCCGGACGCGGTTCCGGGCATCAGCCCCAACGTCGCTCACGGCTGCCGTGTCTGCACCATCGGCAGTGAGTTGAATGAGTGGTTCAACCAGGCGGCGTTCACGCCCAATGGGCCCGGTGTCCTGGGAGGCATCGGCCCCGGCGGCGCGGACGGCAACGTAGGCCGCAACACCCTGTATGGGCCAGGGTTCAGAGATATCGACCTGGGTCTCTTTCACACCACGAAGTTCGAGCATGGAGTGGAATTCCAACTCCGCGGCGAGGTCACCAATGTCTTCAATATGGTGAGTCTCTCGAACCCCACTGGCAGCTACGCCTCGGCCAACTTTGGCAAGATCACCTCGGCCGCGGGCACCCAGCGCGTCATTCAGATAGGGGGCCGGCTGAACTTCTAGGTCGAACAGGCGCAACGTTTGACGGATAGGATGCGAACCGTCCCATCCCGGGCCTCGGCTTTGACAAAGTGACCGATACGAATCGGCACAGAACTCACCTAATAGAATGTCTCCTCGGGCGGTGGATGTACCCATCCACCGCCTCCTTTTTCCTTGATCAAGGAGTTCTTGTGGACCGACGCATCGTAGCTGGCACGCTCGCGCTACTGGTGGTGTGTGGAAGGCTCGGACAGGCGCAGTCGAGCACGACTGTTCTTGTTGATGCCGATCGTCGCACCGCGCAAAGCCTCAACGGAGACTGGCACTATATCGTCGACCCATACGACGGTGGCCTGTATAACTTCCACCGTGAGATACGAAAAGATGGCTTTTTCCTCGACGGCGCTCCGGAGACTGGCAGCGACGGTCTGATTGAGTACGACTTCAATAAATCGCCAACCATCGTGGTTCCCGGCGACTGGAACACACAGCATGACTCGCTCTTTTACTACGAAGGACTGCTTTGGTATCAGCGGGACTTCACCTATCGGCCGGTCGCTGGGCACAAGACCTTTCTTCATATTGGAGCGGCGAATTACAAGTCGATCGCCTGGGTTAATGGGAAAGAGGCATGCACTCACGAAGGCGGTTTCACAGCTTTTGACTGCGACGTGTCTACCAGCATCCATCAAGGCAAGAACTTCATTGTGATCGCCGTAGACAATACACGTCTCGCCAATGGCGTACCCACCCTCAATACGGATTGGTGGAACTATGGCGGTCTCACCCGCGATGTCTCCTTGATCGACGTTCCGGCAAAGTACATCGATGATTTCGACCTGCACTTGAATCCCAGCCGCACGGCCATCGAGGGCATTGTTCATGTCGAAGGCGCAGAGACAGGCGAGGAAGTCACTGTCTCCCTTCCCGAGTTGGGCCGCAGCGTTTCGGCTCGGCTCGGTCCCGATCACCGAGCCACCGTCTCCCTGTCTGCTACGGGGGTTGCATTGTGGACGCCGGAACAGCCCACGCTTTACAAGGTGCGCCTGCAGGCAGGGGAAGACAACCTGGATGACATGATGGGGTTTCGCACCATTGAAGTACGCGGAACGGACATCCTTCTCAACGGCAAGCCCGTATTTCTTCGTGGCATCTCCATTCATGGAGAAGCTCCCATTCGCGGGGGCCGCGCCAACAATGACCACGATGCTGACACATTACTGGGATGGGCCAGGGAACTGGGCTGCAATTACGTACGGCTTGCGCACTACCCTCACGATCAGCGTATGACTCGTGCCGCAGACCGGCTGGGGCTGATGGTGTGGTCGGAAATACCCGTCTACTGGGCTGAGAACTTCGGCGACCCCACTGTGCTTGCCGAGGCCCAACAGCAGCTTGGGGAGGAGATTCGCCGCGATCGAGACAAGGCGTCGATCGTGCTGTGGTCCATAGCGAACGAGACACCACTCACTCAAGAGCGGACAGCTTTCCTCAAGACGCTCGCTGCGGACGTTCGCGCTCTTGACTCCACCAGGCTCGTCACAGCCGCACTCCTGGTCCGTTCCGAAGGCCACGATAAGTATGTTGACGATCCTTTAGGCGAGGCCCTCGATGTGATCGGCATGAACGAATACATTGGGTGGTACGAACAGGCTCCTCAGGACGCTGATTCAACCCGCTGGCACGTTGGTTATCAGAAGCCCCTCATTGTCAGTGAGTTCGGCGGCGACGCCAAGGCGGGCCTGCACGGTGCAGCCACCCAACGATGGACGGAGGAGTATCAAGCCAGTATCTTCCAGCATCAACTACCGATGCTGGCGAACATTCCTCAGTTTCGGGGATTGAGCCCTTGGATTCTCATGGATTTCAGGTCACCGATGCGACAACTGCCGGGAATTCAGGATGGCTTCAACAGAAAAGGCCTGATCTCGAATAAGGGGGAGAAGAAGGAAGCGTTCTTCGTCCTGCAGAAAACTTATAGAGACTGGGCTGTTCATAGCACGGCCTCCGCCGTCGCCGGACAGTCCGCCCTGGGATTGCATGACGGTTCACTTTCTCCTGCCCTGCCGCCGGAAAAGGGTGCCACTCCGGATAAGTAACGTGAAACGCACTTGTGATCCTTCGACAGGGAACGGCTTAGACTGATTTTTCGTGACGTTGCTCCGCTTGCTTATGCCGCAGTCAGTCGCATCGATGAGGCGCCCCTCACTCAGCCTCAGGCTCATCCACCGCTGCCGCCTTGCCCCCAAACGGCCAGCGCAGCCGCAGTACGCGCTCCCGTCTGCTCTCCCGGTGCTCCTGTTCGCTCCGTCCCTTCAGCAGATCGTTGATCGTCAGCACGCCCACCAGCTTGCCTTCGCCGTCCACCACCGGGAACGACGTCAGCTTGCTCTCGGCCATCAACACCGCACTCGCCCGCAGCGTCGTCCCCGGCGCTACGGTCTTCGGAGTCATAGCCCCATCCATCAACAGCGGTTGCGACAAGTCCTCCTGCTTCGCCGCTGCCATCATCTGCGACCGCGTCAGAACGCCACGCAACCGCCCCTCCCCATCCACCAGCGGAAAGATCCGTTGCCAGTGCGACCACGCCTCCGCACCTCTTTCCTCCATCTTGCGGAACCAATCCGCTGCGTCTTGACGCGTAGCGTTATCGCTTAGCGCGAACACACTCGTATGCATCGCCTGGTTCACCAGCATGGTCTCCAGTGGGTCGACGCCGAACTCACGGCTCAGATGTAACCCCCTCCGGCTCAACCCCTCCGTCAGCATGGACCGCGGCATCACCAGCACGCTCACCGCATAGGCCGCAATGCAGCTCAGCAGAACCGGCAGCATCAACCCGCCATTATGCGTCAACTCCAGAGCCAGCATCGCCGAGGTCAGCGGGGCCCCAATCGCCGCCGACAGCACACTCGTCATCCCCACCAGCACCCACGCCCCCGTCGACATCACCGGCATCAAATGCCCCAGCGCCGCACCCAGCGCCCCGCCGATCATCAGCAGCGGCGCCAAAATACCGCCCGCCGTATTCGACCCCAGCGAAAACACCCACATGAAGCTCTTCACTATCAAAATTCCAGCCAGCAGCCTCCAGGTGTTATCGCCCGAGATCATCTGCTGAATCACGCTGTACCCCACACCCAGCCCGCGCGGAAACACCAGTCCACCCAGCCCCACACCCACCCCGCCAATCGCCGGCCACCACATCCAATGAATTGGAAGCTTCTCAAACATGCGCTCCCAAAAATGCACCGCCTTGCTCAGCCCGGCAGCCACAAACGCCGCAATCACCCCCAGCACCAACGCTCCCAGCATCGCCGAGTGATACACCGGGGCCCCCGTCGGCGTCATCTCCAGCAGGCTCTGCGGCCCCAGCAAAAGCCGCCGCACCGCGCCTGCCGTCACGCATGCAATCGCCACCGGCACCAGCGACCGCGGCCGCCACTCAAACAGCAAAATCTCCACCGCCAGCAGCGTCGCGCTCATCGGGCAGTTGAACGTCGCCGCCATCCCCGCCACCGCGCCCGACACCATCAGCACCGTCCGCTCCGAGTCGGTCATCGGCAACAACTGCCCCAACACCGACCCAATCGCCCCGCCCGTGATGATCACCGGCCCCTCAGCCCCAAACGGCCCACCTGAGCCAATCGAAATCGCCGTCGCAATCGGCTTCAACACCGCAACCCGCGGCTGCACCCTGCCCCCGCCGAACACAATCGTCTCCACCGCCTCCGGCATCCCATGCCCACGCACCTTCGGCGACAGATACCGCGCAATCAGCCCCACAATCAGCCCACCCAGCACCGGCATCAACGCCGACCACCAATGCACCCCGCTCTGCCACGGGTCAACTGTCTTCAAGCTCAACCGGTGGAAGTAAAACGCGTTCGTACACAACGCGATCATCTCCAGCAGAGCCCACGCCGCCACGGCACTCGCACCACCCAACCCCGCGGCCAGCGCACTCGTATACAAGATCCGGCTGTCCGCTGAATAATCTCGCAACTTGCCGGCCAGTGGTTGCGTCATCGCTCTTCGTCGACTCCCACCGAACCAGCCTGCATCTTGCGCAGCGCCCGAATCATCGCCTCGCTGTGCCGTTGCAACTCCTCCAGATGCAGTGCCACCAGCTTTCGCAATATCGTCCAGCCCAGCGGCGTCAAATACACCAGCGACCGCCGCAGGTCCTGCTCATCGTTCCTGCGCTCCACCAACCCCGCGCGCTCAGCCCGGTCCACCAGCTCCACCGTGCTGTTATGGCGCAAAATCATACGCTCCGCCAGGTAGCTGATCGACACCTGCCGGTCCCCACGCGCTGCCCCGATCACCTGCATCAACTGATACTGCTGCGCCGCAATCCCGCACGCCTCCGACGCGCTCTCGCTGAAGCTCAAAAACGTCCGCAACTGGTAGCGGAACTCTGCCAGCTCGGCCAGCCGTGGAATCGACTCTGCGTATATATTCTCGTCGTTCATTGGAGTATCTCGTTCAATTCTATCGTGCTGCGACACTGCACGCTAGGCAAGCTCTCATTCTGCCTCCGCTCAGCGCCACCTGACAACTCGACAACCTCACAAATTGCCTCCATCACTCGGTACACTAACCTTGTACCGATTGAATGCAGGAGCTCCCGTTGATCGCTCGCTACACCCGTCCGCAGATGGCCGTCATCTGGTCTGAAGACAGCAAATACCGCAACTGGCTGCGCGTCGAACTCGCCGCCACCGATGCCCTCGCCAAAGCCGGCATCGTCCCCGCCGCAGCAGCCGCCGAACTCCGCGCCCACGCCGGCTTCACCGTCGCGCGCATCCACGAGATCGAACTCGACACCCGTCACGACGTTCTAGCCTTCACCACAGCTGTCGCCGAAACCGTCGCCCTCGCCGGCAGCGATTCAGCCCGCTGGCTGCACTACGGCCTCACCTCCACCGACGTCGTCGACACCGCCCAGGCCCTCGCTCTCACCCAGGCCTCCGCCCTCATCCGCGCCGGCATCGTGCGTCTTAGAGACGTTCTCCGCACCCGCGCCATCGAGTTCCAGCACACCCCCACCATCGGCCGCACCCACGGTGTCCACGCCGAACCCACCACCTTCGGCATGAAGCTCCTGCTCTGGTACTCCGAGATGGGCCGCAACCTCCGCCGCTTCGATGCCGCCGCCGAAGACCTCCGCGTCGGCAAGATCTCCGGCGCGGTCGGCGCCTTCGGCAAGCTCAAGCCCGAACACGAAGAGGCCATCCTCGCCGAACTCGGCCTCACCCCCGCCGCCATCTCCACGCAAGTCCTCCAACGCGACCGCCACGCCGCCTACATCACCACCCTTGCTGTCCTCTGCTCCACGCTCGACAAGATCGCCACCGAGATCCGCCACCTCCAGCGCACCGAGGTCCGCGAAGCCGAAGAGTTCTTCTCCGCCAAACAAAAGGGCTCCAGCTCCATGCCCCACAAACGCAACCCCATCACCTGCGAAAACATCAGCGGTCTCGCCCGCGTCGTTCGCGGCAACGCCCAGGTAGCGCTGGAAAACGTAGCCCTCTGGCACGAGCGCGACATCTCCCACTCCTCCGCCGAGCGCGTCATCCTACCCGACACCACCATCCTCGCCGACTACATGCTCGACAAAACGGCCACGCTCATCGAAAAACTCCTCGTCTACCCCGCCCGCATGTTGAAGAACCTCGAACTCACCGGCGGCCTCATCTACAGCGGCCAACTCCTGCTCGACCTCGCCGAAGCCGGCATCTCCCGCGAAGACGCCTACCGCCTCGTCCAGTCCCACGCCATGAACGCCTGGCAGAACGATCTCAACTACCGCACTCTCATCGAGTCCGACCCCGAGATCGCCGCACTGCTCTCGCCCGCTAAAATCGCCGCCGCCTTCGACGTCAACCGCCAGCTCACCAACATCGATCAAGTCTTCGCCCGCGTCCTCGCAGAGGGCTAAGGAATCACATACACAGACACCGTTAGCCCCCCACGCAGCAGCACCATATAGTTGCGGTCGTGGCTTCGCAGCAGTGCCGCTGAAACATCTTCGTTTTTCTTTAGCGGAACAGTCAGCAGTTGCTCTCCATCTTCAACGCGCGTCACATCTTTCTCCCGTTCAAACACCTGAAAGTACTTCTCCAGCATTTGACCCCGCTTGCATTCAGATAGCTGAATCTTTTCGTCTGCGCTGTACGCCTCAAGCAAACAGCTGGAGTTTTCCGTCCCCGGAAACTTGCGTCCGGCATCATAAGGCGCCAGAAGCTCACCGCCATTTTTGATTCCCGCTACAGCTAGAAAATCCCCACAGTCCGGTGAGAGCGCCGTCACGGTCACATTCAGAGGATGCTCCGGCGGGCTCTGCGCTGAATAGCGGCAACGTTGCTGCATCTCAAGCCCTGGAAACGAAAGCACTGCTCCTTCGTGTACGCCAAACGAAACCGGATTCATCGACAGGACATCCGGCGGTATGTACTTCTCATCCTTGTAGCGCAAGGTCGGGGAAGGCCCTTCAACAGCAATCAGAAGGCCTTCCCGCGTAAACCGCCAGCGACTGTTCGCGACAAACGGATCGTTTGTCACAGTCCTCGTCACCACTTGAAACGTCTTCAGATCAATCAAAACAACCACGGCACTCCGCACATACTTACCAAGGTCGTAAATCATCACGCGTACCACCAGAAGCTTTCCATCCGGCGATGGCGTAAGCAGTCCCGTGATGAAGTCCTGGCGATCGTCACGATCATCTCCTGCTAATTCGAGTGATTTCACCTGAGGCGTCGCAGTATCCCAATCTCGAACCTCCTGTAGTTGCCACTTCTGTTTCTCCTGCGGAATCAGCGCATACAAGACACGTTTATCGGCACTCGCCGCCACGGTAGGAACCGGAGGCGCGGCGGATAGCCGAAAAATAGAGTCGACATGCGCAAGTTTCCCCGCATGCAAGGCATACGTCACCACGGGCGTCTGCGCCCTGCAGATCGACTCAAACAAAATCAACCCAACAAAAACTCCAACCCGTGACCGCATGGCAGCATACTAGCGCAAACGTCGACTCACCCTAATCCGCGCACAGCCCAATCCCACTCTCCTCCTCACTCCCATAAAGCAGCACCGCCTCCCCCGCGACCTCGACATACAAACACTTCTCCCCCAGCACATTCGCCGTACGCCCCAAAAACTCCTTCAGCGCATCCAGCCCCTCCCCATGCGGTAGCGCCACGGTAAACTCGCGATGTTCCCCATACGAGTACCCACCGTTGTCCTCGCGCCAATATCCAAACACAGTCGCCGAAGTCGCCGTATACCCGCCAAACCTCTCCACCAGAAACGCATGGACCGACTGCTCCACGGTCTCGCCACTCGCACACGGCTCCTTCAGCTTCAGAGACGGAAGCAGAAACCGCACATTCTTCCCCAAAGCCTTCTCTAAATAATCCATGCGCCTCGTCTGAATCGAACTGCGGCAAAGTGGTTGCTGTAAGCCAATAGTAATACCCTGAATCTGTGCACTTCTAATCCCTAACCCCTAATCCCTTGCCTCTTCTCCAAATCATCGACGCCGCACTAGCCTCCACCACCGCCCGCTCCGGCGACTGGCTCGCCTGCAAGCCCGGCTGTCACCAATGCTGCGTCGGCGTCTTCCCCATCTCGCAGCTCGACGCCGAAACCCTTCGCACCGCCATCAATCAAGCCGACCCCACCACCGCAGCCCGCATCCGCACCCGCGCCGCAGCCTCGCGCGCCCGCCTCGCACGCGACTTCCCCGGCGACCCCGCCACCGGCCTCCTCTTCACCGAGCCCCACCACGAAGCCGCCTTCGACACCTTCGCCGACCACGAGCCCTGCCCCGTCCTCGACCCCATCACCGGCACCTGCGACCTCTACGCCGCCCGCCCTGTGCAGTGCCGCACCTTCGGCCCACCCGTACGCGACGAATCCGCAGCCCTCACCGTCTGCGAACTCTGTTTCATCGGCGCACCCGAGACCGAAGTCGCCCGCTGCGAGATGGACCAAACCTGGCGCCCGCTCGAAGACACCCTCATCGCCGCAGCCGAGCAGCGCACCGGCCTCCACGGCCCCACGCTGATAGCCTTCGCTCTCCAGCCCAGGTAAAGACGCCTAATACAGCTTCTCCGAAGCAACCACCATCGACGCCGTGCGCAACCCTGTCTGCGCTGCCGGGGCTACAGTCGCCGAGGTCTCCGCCGCCTTCGTTCCCGCCACCGCAGGCTTCTCGTCGGTAGCCATCTCCCGCAGGTCCAGCACCTTCGCATCCTTCGGCATCGAAAACCGTCCATGCCCCACATACGCGATGAACACCACCGCCGTCGCCTCCGGCGATAGCACCACCAGCGGCACGCTATAACGTTTCAAAACCCCTTCCGCAAAGTCCTCTGCCGGATGGCTCCGCGGCAGCGTCCCCTTCACCTGCGGAATCATAAACACCTGCATGCCCGCCTCCGGATGCTTGGCCCCATAGTGCCCCAGTCCACGCGCTACGGCCTTCGGCGACGTCATCCACAAGTCCGCAACAAAGTTCCGCCGCACCGCATGGGGATAAAATTTATTGATCGTCACCCGCGAAAAATCTGCACAGTTGTTGAACAGACCGTTATACCGCTCCACATTCTTGTGGTCGTTGAAGTCCGCAATCAGCTTGGCATCTTGTTCTGCCGTCGACTTCACGCTGAACCCATAGATCGCGCGGTCATACGCCGCACCCGCCAGCTCATACCAGTTCCCACCCGGCGCTGAGCCATCCGCCAGATCCGGCGCTACAGTCTCCAAATGCGCGCGCCGGTAAGTGTCACGCAGCAGCACCTCGCTCGGCTTGTCCATCGTCTCCGGAATCTCATCCGCCGAGTCCACCGCATACAGATACGCCATCAGCGGCATCGCCACCCAATCGTACGTACCGATCCCGTCATAGCGGCTGATCACCACACCCAACTCGCCTTCACGGCAAGGCCGCAGCTCAATCGGAGACGCCGCGCAAACATGGTCCAGATAGATCGCCGAATGCCCCGCCGGATCGAACTTCCCCAGCTTCCCATAAGGCTGCTCCAGCAGCACGGCCACCGACGCGTGCGCCGCGGCACACGCCACAGCAGCCATCACTCCCCCAGCTAGTGCTTTCCCCGGGGCGCCGAACCTTCGGTACCTTGCCTGAGCTCGCATTGCCGTCACCT
>Ga0302314_10011529_pt1 | contig 15415 bp, 14 predicted proteins | sample III_Palsa_N2_3_FD_200533 | JGI IMG/M metagenome (GOLD analysis project Ga0302314, IMG submission 200533) | Peat permafrost microbial communities from Stordalen Mire near Abisko, Sweden - III_Palsa_N2_3 | ecosystem: Environmental > Terrestrial > Soil > Palsa > Peat permafrost | place: Sweden...
CTCGCTGCACCCACTGTTCTGCACATCGTTATCAACGCTGAACTCGTAGTCTTCGCAGCCCGCGAACACGACACCACTCGGTGCTGTGACCTGCACGTAACCGGAGGAGTCGGGGACCGCCGACGTGGTCGTGAAGTTCACGGTGTAGTCCACAGACGTGGCGCCGGCGGACGTTGTGTTGGCTGCGGCAGACAGCCCGCTGACCGATGTCGCCGACGGCAGAGCCGGTGTCGGCCGGGCGATCGACAACGCCCGGGCAGGTGCGGGCAGCAGCGCCGAGGTGACCAGTATGGCCGCGACAGCCGCCAACAGGCCTGCCGCAAAGGCCAGGTTCCGCGATCCCCGTCTGCACACCGTCGCCACGACGCCGTGGAAGCTCAACTACCCACCACCCCCGGTTTGGGCATTCCGAGGCCGTAGCTTATAACACATGGCAGCAGGCCCGTCGACATTGCCGTGCTCGTCGACCTCTTTGACGACTGCGCCTGCGCGGCCTGGCTCGCTGCAGATGAAGGGGCCGGTTTGCTGGACATGCCCTCAAAGTCGTCCGCGGCGGATGATTCCTGACGGCGCGAACCAATGCCGGCCGAAGAGCGTGGCTCAGTTCAATATGAGGTCCAGAGGCGGGGCAATAACCTAGCTCCTTGCCCTGCACGCTGAACCATGTCAGATTTGTCGCCGTGCCTCCGACCACACCAGCAACTCTTAGAAGCCGTTGAGCTTCCGAGCACTCCCAGAACATGCGCTCGACCTCCTTGATGACGAGGCGCTCATCGCCTACATCCGCGCCGCCACCGAGGCAGGCGCCGAAGCCGACGCGCTCCGCGGCCTCGCCGTGCTCGTGTACGGCTACGCGCGCCAAGTTGAGCGCCGGATGGCGTTGCGCCTGCCCGCGCACGTCGTCGAGGATGTGGCCCATGAAGCGCTCGTACGCGCCGTCGGCTCAGCATTCCACGGTCGCTCGACGGGCGAATTCCGGAGCTGGCTGCACACGATCGCAGATCGTACGGTGGTCGACTGGTACCGCCGGCGCGAGCGAAGCCCAGCCCAGGTCGCGCTCGGCGAGGATGATTCGACCGGAATCGAAGCAGTGGACAGCGCGACGGGTCTCGTCGAGCTCCAGATGCTGATCGCCGACCTGATGCTCGAGCTGAACGACCGCCACCGTCAGGTCGTCGATCTCCACGTGTTCGGCGACCTGACGGCGCGGGAAGTGTGCGACCGGATCGATGGCGTCAGCCCGGATAACGTCGCGCAGATCGCCTCGCGCTTCAGGCACAACCTGCGTTCGCGACTCAACCCGGCGGTTGGAGAGGGGTCAACGTGAGCGTGAACGAGCGACTCCTCACCGAGTACATCGCCGAACACCGGTCCGGCGGCGATGCAGATCCGCGGCTCTACCTGAACCGCGTTCCTGATGCCGACAGGGTCGAGCTGGCGGCACTGATTGACGGGTACCTCGCGCGCGCCCCGCGAGCTGCATTCGACCCGAACGACTACAAGAGCTCGCCGGCGAGCACCACCGCGCAGGGACTCGAGCGCTCGTTCAGAGGCTCCAGCGGACTGTGGCCGGCGCTGCTACCCCGTCTCCGGGCGCAGGCCGGACTCGATCCATCACAGCTCGCCGGTCGTCTGGCCGCACAGCTCGGCGCAGCGCACAACGAGTCGAAGGTCGGCGCGTACTACGAGCAGATGGAGCGCGGCACGCTGCCACCAGCTGGTGTCTCCAGTCATGCGTTGGAGACGCTCGCCGCGATCGTCGACCGGAGCCCGGCCGCACTAGCTGAAGCGGGCATGATCGGATCGAGCATCCAGCCAGAGGTCGCTGCCGATGATGAATGGGACGAGACCGACGTCCTGTTCCGCGGCGGCTGACTGAGCTGGGCGCCGCTCACCGGTTGTCAGCAGTCGGGACCCGGCGGCGACTAATTGGCCGCTGTGAGCGACCCATCGCTGGGTTCCGGCGGGATGCGCGCCTCCCTCGCTGAGGCCATGGCGTCAACAGCACGAGTGGCGATCCGGTTGCCCGGCGGATCTTGCGCGAGGCGACTCCCGCGGTTAGAGTCGCGCCGCGAGTCCGCCAGCGGGACATGACAAGGAGCCAGGGGACCATTTTGAGCACCGACACGCCGGGTCAGCCGACCGACGTCTCACAGTCCTCGTCCTCCGATAGTGCGGCCGCAGGGCAACCACCTGCGCCGCCAACTCCGTCGGCGCCCGAGCAGCCGAACACGCAGCTGCTCGTCCTCAAGGACAAGGTGCAGCGTTATCTCACGGATCTGGTCTGCGCAGTCGAGATCACGGCCGACGGGCGTTTTACCTTCCACGACGGTTCGACGCAAGTGTCCGTCACCTGCTCGATGTGGGCGCAGGACAGGACGGTCGCGAGCATCATGGCTCCGATCTTGCTCGGGGTCCCCGCCACATCCGAGCTGTTCGAGTACATCGCGACTAACGCCAACCGCTACCTGTTCGGTCACCTCTCCGCCCTCCGCGACGATGACGGAACGGTCGGAGTCTTGCTCACGCACGAGCTGCTCGGCGATTTTCTAGACCCAGACGAACTGAAGATCGCGGTAGGCAGCGTGGCACTTACTGCAAACGACCTTGGCGACGAGATGAAGGCGCGGTTCGGCGGCAAGCGGTTCCACGACGAAGTCGCCTGAGATGTCGCTCAGCCCGGCGCTCGCAACGCTACTTGACGAAGCGCGCGCCGAAGCCAAGCGCACGGACCATCCGACCGCCACGCCGTTGCATCTGGCGGCGGCGCTTGCGCGCCGAGACCCGGAAGCGTTCGAGCACGTCTTCGGCGCTGGTTCGGCCGTCGCCGTGAGAAGCCAGCTCCAACAGGCGGTGCCGCCGGGAACCGAGACGGACACGGTTGCTGTGCTTCAAGCGGCCGGTTCGGGAGATCCCGAGGTAGTCCTCGCGACGCTCAAACAGCGGCTCGGCGCGATTGCGAGGACGACCAAGACCACAACTGCAGTTCCGATCGCCACACCGCGGCAGGACCCGTCTTCCGCTCCGCCCAACTCGCCAAGTCACGACAGCCGTCTGCTCGTGCCCGTGGAGCCGGGCCCGGACATGCTCGGACTGGATGTCCTGCTGGACGAGCTCGTCTCGCTGCTGTCGATGCGATCACCGGCAACCCCGCTTCTGCACGGTCTTACCGGCAGCGGTAAGTCGAGCGTCGCAGCCTTGCTGGCGGCGAGACTCGCGGATCCGGGGTACGCCGGTCCGTTCGCAGGATCTCATGTGATGCGCGTGGCGACGCGGGCCGTGCTGAGCGAGGATCCGGTAGGCGCCCTAGATCAGGCGCTCGACGCTCAGCAGGCTAGGGAACTGGTGGTCGTGGACGACCTCGAGTCGCTGCTCTCGCTTGGTTCATCAGCCACGGTCCTGCCGATGCTCGCGCGCCTGCGCGGGGCAGTCTCGGACCCGAGCCGCCCGCTGATCCTGATCATCGACGACGCCTACCTGAGTCGGCTGGAGGCCGTCGACGAGGAGCTCTGGGCATCGGTCACACCGGTCGCGATCCCGGAGCTGTCGGTCGAGGTCTTGTGGAAGATCGCACGCGAGCAAGGCGCTGCACTGGCGGGCCATCACGCCGTTGCGCTCGAAGATCCGCTCGTGCGCCTGGCAGCCTGCCCACCGGGTGGTCTTGAGCGGCGCGCGCATCCCGGCTTGCTCTGCGATCGCCTCGATCGCGCCTGCGCCCGCGCCGCGCTGCGCCCCGACAAGCAGGTGCAGGAGCGCGATCTGGGGCTTGCTCCACCGGACTCAGCGCCGATCGGCGCGGAAGCGCTCGCCAGCGCATTGCGCCAGCGCGTGCGCGGCCAGGACGGCGCGCTCACCGCGGTCGCGGCGCGCCTGGCGCTCACCCGGGCCCAGCTCGACTTACGGCCCGTGCGACCAGACGGTGTCTTCCTCTTCGTCGGGCCCACTGGGGTGGGCAAGACGGAGCTCGCGCGGGCCCTGTGCCAGTCGCTATTTGGCAGCGACGAGCGGCTTGTCCGGCTCGATATGAGCGAGTACGCCGAGCCATGGGCGCTCGCCCGGTTGATCGGGCCGCAGCCGGGCTACGTCGGGTTCACCGAGCCCGAGTCGTGGCTAACAACCAAGATCCGCGCGCAGCCGGAGTCGGTACTGCTGCTCGACGAGATCGAGAAGGCACATCCGGCAGTCTGGAACGCGTTCCTGCAGGTTTTCGACGCTGGGCGCCTTTCGGACTCGCGTGGCAACGTTGCCAACTTCGAGCACACAGTGATCGCGATGACCTCCAACCTCGGCGGCACCGCGTTCAGTTCCTCGCCAATCGGATTCTCTCCAGTGGAGGACGACCGTGAAATCCTCGCGCGTGACCAAAAGCGAGTCCTAGAGGCGGTTCAACAAACGATGCCGCCCGAGCTGATCAACCGGCTCGACGAGATCGTCGTGTTCGCGCCGCTCTCTCTCGAGGCGATCACGGAGATCGCACGCCTCGAGATTGAGCGAATGCGTGCGCGGCTCGCGCAGCGCGGATATGTGATCAAGATCGGAGATGACGCCGTAGAGCTGATCGCGACAACCGGATACGACCCGGCGTACGGCGCGCGGCATCTCCAACGCAACATTGAGCGCCTATTGCTCGAACCGCTGACGACCGAGACGGCCCGTGAGCTGGTCACTGAAGTGCTCAAGGGTCGCGTTGTGTGGCGCCGGCAGAAACCGGGGTAGAACGGTTGGCCGCTACCGCGGTGCGGTACCGCGGAGGTAGGAGATGATGTCGCGTGCCACGTTCCACACATCCGGTGAGCCGAGGCCGGTCGCCGGGTTCCAGCCGTGCGCAGCGTGGTAGTAGCGGTTCGTTCCGACTGTGATCACGTGAAATGGTTGATAGGGCTGCCTGCTCGCGGCGAGCGCGTACAGGAGCGGGTCGATGAACCCGAGGCGGCCGACGCCCTGCGCTTTGGCGTACTGAGCAACGAGCAGCATCGACGCCGCCCAGAACGGCGTCGCGGCGCTGGTGCCGCCGACCTCGATCGGCGCCCCGTTGACGTAGGTCGCCCAGCCGGTTGCCGGATCGGCGGCGGCGGAGACGTCGGGCAACTGGCGGTTGCCGTTGGAGTCTGGCTCGATCACGCCGGGGCCACGCTGCCAGCTCGGACGTGGCTCCGAGGCGCTGAAGCCGCCGCCGCCACCACTGTCGGAAAGCTGGTCGTTCCACGCGGTCTCCCGCAGGTAGCCGCCGTCCGGCGCCACGTACAGACGAGTGCCCCCGACCGCGACGGCATAAGCACTGGCGGCGGGCCAGTCGACGCTCAGCCGGTGGTCGGCGGGATCCTCGTCCTGGCAGTCGTATGCTCCAGCATCACCCGCCGCGACGAACATCGTGATGCCTGCCGAGACCGCGGAACGCAGCGCCTCCTCCTCGCTTAGCCGGTCGGCCAGTGCGGTGCCCGGCTCGCACTCACCCCAGCTCGAGGAGATGATCGTCGCCTGCCGGTCGGCGACGATCCGGTTGATCACGTCCGCGTATGCGCCCGGTCGATTTGGTGCCTCGTACACCAGGATCTGGGCGTCGGGTGCGATCGCGTGGATCACGTCGAGATCGAGATTGGTCTCGATCTCACCGCCCACGCTCGTATCGGTCGCTCCGCCGTCGACCGGGATCACCTTTGGCGCTGGCCCCGGGAGCCGGTACGACTTGGCAAACCCGGCTGGGTCGTCCGCGTCGAAGACCGAGAACGCGACCACGGCGATCTGCTCGCCTTGGCCATCGATCCCGGCTGCATGCAGGGCGGCTACGTCGTAGGCGGTGGCGGCGAGTGCCGGCGTCAGACCGCCCTCCGGCACGTCGCTTGGTGTGAGCATCGGTCGCGTGTCAAGCCCCGTCACGTCAGTAACGGACGGTAGTAGTGAAGCCGGCAGCGACGGCGAGGCGAGCGGAGCGTAATAGCGGTCGCCGGCCGCGTCCCGATAGCGCTCGAGCCTGACTCGGAACAGCCGCTCAACGGTGGCTGCGGTGCCGCTGACATCCAGCTCGGTCCGCTGTGGATAGACGCCGGTGACGTCCAGCCCGGCGGCGCGGAGACGACGCTCGAGCACGCGCATAGCCGGTACGGAGATCCCGAACTGCTGGCCGAACCGTGCCGGCGCGATGAATCTACGAAACGACCGCGACCGTGGATTCTCGATCGCGGCCAGCGCCGCATCGAGCGCGGCGCCATGCCGCAGCCGCAGTACCAGGTTGAAGTTGATGACCTGAGCGCGCGGAAGGGCACCAATTGGCTGCGGCTGGCCTCCCGTCGAACCTGACCGCGAGAGGCCGCTTGCCGTCAGCGCAACCATCGCTGTCAGCACCGCGGCCCAAGCAACCAAACGGCGCTGGAAGCGCGCCGAAGGCAGCCGCAGCCTCTGCTTCCCCGTCGGTCTACTGGCAGCCGCTGTCATCTAGCCGGAAAGTCGATCGCGTCGATGATGTCATCGGCCTGGTTGGCCAGCGGCGACTGTCCGCCGAGGCTGTCGGCGGTGATCAGCGTGACTGCGATCGAGATGCCACCCGCGGTCGCAGCGAGAACCACGACATTGACCGTCTCCTGCGGTCCTTGCGGCGTCGAGATCGTTCCTACGTAGACGACGCCCGGTCCCGGTACCAGCCCGACATCGGTGCCCAACAGCTGATCCGCGGCGTTCGTGTCCCGGGTGAAGCCCAGGAGCTGCCCTCTCAGCCTTGAGAGTTTCACTTTGATCAGCTCTGCCGGCGTTGACTTTGAAGACCGGAGCGCGTTGACCACCAGCACGCTTCCGTCGATGCTTTCGAGGGTCACATCGTCCGGGTCGGAATTCGCGACTTTCCAACCGGCGTTCGGATAGCGCAGCGAGTAGCCGAGGCCGGTGCTCGCCCAAACTGTGTCGCCCGGGAAGGCGAACGCTACCCGGGAGAAGACCGGCGGGTTGCCACAGAGTGAGCCGCTCGTGCAGCTTGCCTTCGGTTCCGAACCAGTGCCGAGCGTCCCCACCACGACGCCGATCGCGACGACCGTTGCTAGAGCGCAGACGGATTCAATCAGTCGCGTCCGTCCCGAACGTAGGGCTGCCTTCGACAGCGCCCGCAGCGACACCCCGCAGTCGCCGCAGAACGTGTGGGTCACGGTCATGGCACCGCAGTTGACGCACTCAGCCTCCGGGCCGAGCTCGCGCTCGTCCGCTTCCTGCATCAGCCCGACGTGCAGCGCGCGGCGCAGCACTACGAGCGCGATTAGATCGAGCGTCACCAACGAAGCTAGCCACGTCCCGGACGCCATGAACGTCTCGCCGACTGCCCCGGCGACGACCAGCAGCAGCGCAAGCGCAAGCGCAATGGCTGGCTCCCCGGCTGGCCCCAGCGCCCGACGGTCGACGGCGCGCCCGCGTGATCGCAGCCATACCGCTGCCTGTGCGGCACCGACAGCCGCCATCGCCAGCACCGGGTAGGCGAGTGACAGCCCCAGCAGGCGCTCGACCCAAGGCGCCGCGGCGCCGGGCGGGCGCAGCCCGCCGCCGAGCACATCGATCCCGACAACGATTGCCTCGGCGCCCGCCAACGCAGCCGCGCTGGCTGCGCCGAAGCACGCCCCATCAAGAACATCATCGAACTTGCGGTAGCGCAGCAGCACCAGCGGCCCGACCAGTGCCAACAGCACACCGAGCGCGGGCAATAACAACCCTCCGGTCACCACGTGAGCCGTGCTTCCGCGGTCGATCAGTGCCGACCCGGTCGGCGCGAGAACCTTCGCCAACAGACCGACCCCGATCCCGGCGAGCGCCCCCCAGCCAACCGTCCACCCAAGCGCCCACGCTGGCTCACCCTCGTATACGTCGATGTCACGGAAATACAAGATCGTCACGCACGGCATCACGCCCGCCGCAACGATCAACGCGACTGGGAACAATCGCAGCGCCGCCAACACGGCCACCCCCCCCGCCCCGCCCAGCAGCGCACCGTAGAAATGCCGCTCCGAGTGCCTCGGCAGGCGCGGGAACAAAGTCGAGACCAGCCACGGTGCGTACCGACGCTCGTCGGGTGCCGCCGCGAACTCACGACGGTGGCGAGCGTGCGTCAGCGCCTGCGCCCGGGCGAGCGGTGCGCCACAGCGAACACAGAAGTGACCGTCTGGTGTTTGCCCGAGGCAGGTTCGACACTGATGCATCTGCTAACGCCGGTCGACGACCGGCCTCCTCACGCGTCGCACTTGCTCGGCTCGCCTGAGCGGAACCCAACGTTGAACGCGCTCACGAGCTTGTCCGCGGGCGCTTTGTTGCCAGCGAGGAGCAGGTGCTTGATCTGCCGAATCATCCTGTTGGTGTCGCCGGACTGCAGCAGCGACCGCGTCTGGAGTGTGCGGGCATACAAGCCGCTGAGGCACAGGGTCTGCTCGAAGTAAGTGGCACCCGCGAGCTTCCCTTCGCCGTAGTCGCCGGTGAGACCGAGCTCGTCCTGAACCTTGAAGCTGAACAGCACCGAGGCGTCGATCGCGACCGCAGCAGCTCCGAGCGGCGCGAGGTTGCGCTGCGCCCACGGTACCCCCCACAGGATGGTGTCGTCGCACAGTCCAGGTCCAGACGTTGGCCGCTCAACCCGCACCCCTGTGCAACCGGTCTCCCGCGGCCTGTTGACGACGAGCCATTCGGTCATCGACGGCCAACTCAGTTTCGATCGTTCGAACAGGTTGCGCCAGAAGGCGTCGATATCAACGTCGAGCAGGTGAATCTGCTTCGCCATCGGCAACCCATCCACCCCAACGATCTCAGCGGTGTCTGTCACCAGGGGAACCTTCGGGAGTTCCGCCAGTGCCGCTCGGGTTGCGCTCTTCGCCCCGGCGCGCGGGCTTCCGGGGAGCACGACCGCCTGTGTACCGACGGCAGCGGGCGGCGACACGTGGCGCGCCGTCGTACCGGTTGCGGGCGTGCTTCCGCTGCCGCCACATCCGGCAATGCCGATGGCCAGCGCCGTCAAGCTGGCCGTCGCGCCAAACGTGCGCGCAAAGCGCCGAATCCGAGGACGGCTCAAGCCGGCCTTAGATGAACGACGAATCCCGGTCCTGGACATCCTGCCTGTCTCCTTTGCTGGGGCCAGCTCGCGACAAGCCTGCTGCGTGGCTTCGTCCACAAACAGAGCCGATTGCTCAAGACTTGCTCGCCTACCACGTCAGCGGGTCGGAGCCGTTTCAGACACGACCCAGTTTCCGGATCTTCCATAGCACCAAACTGCCCGCAAGTAGCCCGTGTCGCGCGCATGGTTCGTTATCGGTCCCAACCCTCGGGTACCGCTTCGAGATCACGCTTCTCCTGGGCGTCGGGCCGGATGACCGTCAACCGATACAGGTCGTGTACTCGATGAACGCTAGCGGCATGCTTCCGTAGTTGGTGGCGTCGGTCGCCCAGCTGTCCGGTGACTCCGACGAGAACGACTTTAGCTTCGAGCTGAACGGGCCCGACTCCCCAATCGCGAACCAGCCCGTGGTGCCCGCGGTGGCGACCGAGCCGCCGCTTACCGGCAGCGTGCCTGACGGGCACTTAATGTAGTAGCCGTACGTACTGTGCGCGTCGACGGTTCCGTCGGCATGCAAATACTGGATCTGCGGTCCGCTGTAACCGGCGACGTGCGGCATCAGCACCGTCTGGACCCCGGTCGCCTCAGCCATCCCGGCGTTGTGCAGCTTGGGCAGCGTCGTCGTGGTCGAGCTGCCGCATCCGGCGAGGCCGACGGCAGCGAGAACGAGCATGAGGCCGGCCAAGCGACCCGTGCGCGGCGTGTGCATGAACATCATCGAGTCCCCCTGTGGATCAATGGGTTGAGCAGTGTCAGCACTCTAGTCGGCCCCGCAGTCGCGTTCCTGACAATTTCCGGCTCAGAGACATCACACGATGGAGAGGCTGGCGACCTTGCGCACAGGCAGTAGCGCGCCCGGCGTGCACAATTAGCGATCGATCCCACGGCTTGACCCGGGAAATTCCGAAAGCACGAAACCCCCCTAGAGGCCCAGGCTTTTCGCAGTACCGCTACCGGGATTCGAACCCGGGTTACCGCCGTGAGAGGGCGGCGTCCTAGTCCCCTAGACGATAGCGGCAGGGATGGAGCGGACAAGGGTAGCGAACCCCCTGCGAACCGCCTCAACTCGCCGCTCTCCCAGGCCCCTCTCCGGCTTCGGAGTGCTACCGTCACTGACCCGCGCGGCTGTGGCGGAATTGGTAGACGCGCAGCGTTCAGGTCGCTGTGTTCTTAGGGACGTGGAGGTTCGAGTCCTCTCAGCCGCATGGTGTAAAGCCCCGCATCCGTCGCGGGGCTTTTCATTTCTGGAGTGCCGCAAAGCTCAGCTGGCCGAGACGTACTCGTTGAAGTTCGTCTTCGTGCCCTTCGCGTTCGTCACAGCGATGCTCAGCTTCGCGGTCACGTGCTTGCCCTTGGCCTTGCGGATCGCCTTGGCCTTGTTCTTGCTCAAAACGATCGTCCCGGTCGCCAGTTTCAGCACCGCCACAGTAGCCGGCGAACTGAGCTGAATCGTCAGCGACGAGCCCTTAAGGGAAGCCTTGAACTTGAGCTTTGCACCGTGTGCGCTCTTCACGCTAAGACCGCGCTTCAGCGCCTTCTTGCTGAACCCGAAGCCGCCCGGAAGCAGAATCTTGATCGTCTTCAGTGCCGGCTGCCCTTTGGCAGCAGTGGCCGTCAACGCCAAGGCCGCCGTGTGCTTGCCGGGAACACCCTTCAACGAGATCTTCGACAACGTCGGCAATGGTGGCGGTGGTGGTGGCGGTGGTGCTGTCCCGGCGTCGCTAACCGCGACGGACACCGGCGTCCCGCTACCGCCGTCGTCGGCCGCGGTGAAGCTGAATGAGTCGGTGCCGCTGTACCCGGGATCCGGCAGATAGGAGACCGTGCCCGTGTACGGATTGAACCCGGACAGCATCCCGTGCGCCGGCGGCGTGACGATCGTGTAGAACGGATTGATCCCGGTCGGCCCGGTGCACTTAAGCGTCACCGTGCTCGCCGTGATCGGATTGGCGTTCAGCGTCGGCACGGCACTACAGGTCGGTACCGCAACACTCGGCGCTGCGGGGCCGAACTGCTCAACCCGCTTGTTAGCGGAGTCGACAACGTAGAGATCACCGCTCGCCGGAGCAACCGCCGCCCCCAGCGGCGTTGTGAACTCCCCGTCACCAGCTCCCATCGCGCCGACTGACGAGATGAAGGTCCCGTCAGAGCTGAACAGGTCAACGTCATCGTTCGTCGAGTCGACCACGTAAATATCGCCGTTCGTCGGATCGATCGTGACCCCTTCAGGATCGGCGAGTGTCACGGTGGTGCCGGCCGGGGTCGCGAGTTGACCCGCGGTGGCGCCTTTCGGGTTGAACGTCAGAACCCTCGCATTTGATGGATCGCCGGCATAGACAAGGCCGTCGATCGGATTCACCGCCAGGCCGGTTGGACCGCCGCGACCAAACGCCTCGAACGCAACATCGGCCACGTAGATGCCGTTCCACGTGTACTCGACAACCTGCTGATTCCCGGTGTCGGCGACGTAGACGTCGGCGGTGGCGGGATTGATTGCGATCCCCTCTGGTCCAGCGCCCAGCAAGCCAGACGAGGTAGTCCCTGAGTTGCCGAACTGGCCGAGGTAGACCCCGGTCGAGGTGAAGAACTCGACCCGCGCGTCACCGGAGTCGACGACGTAGACCCAGCCGTTGAGCGGATCTACCGCGACTCCGGTCGGGTTAGTGAACTGACCGTCGCCGCTGCCGGCAGACCCAATCGTCGATTCGTAGGTCCCACTCGAGCTGAACGCCTGCACCGTGTCGTTGGTTGAGTCCGTGACATAGACAGTGCCGGTCACCGGATTGACCGCCGTCCAACTGGGATTGTTGAACTCGCCGCTACCGCTGCCACCGGACCCGAACGTGGAGACGTACGCGTTCGGCGCGGACGCAGTGGCGCTCGCTGCCGCGGGCCAGGCCAGCGCGCCGAGCAGCGCAATAGGAAGTAGCAGGCGAGCCACCTGCCCGCGTCCAAGAGTCATTCTCGGCACACAGCCCAATTTACACAGTAGTGACGGTCCACCCGCCGGCTCAGGTAGCTTCAAGCGGGCTGCCCAGCCGGAGCGTTCCAGATCTCGATCACGCGCGTGGCGTGTTCGTGCCCAAGCTTTGACACGGTCGCGGGGGCGAGCCACAACCGCTCCCCGCCGGTAACGGCGAACCCCGCCCACCGCGCTGCGATCGCGCGCAAGATGTGGCCGTGCGCAAACGCGATCACATCCCCTGCCGAGCCCGCGGCAAGCGCAACTACCCGGTCCGCCCGCGCCGATACCTCAGCCGGTGACTCACCTCCGGGGCAGCCGTCGCGCCAGAGGTCCCAGTCGGGACGCCGCTCGCGGATCTCGGCCGACGTCAGCCCCTCGTACTCGCCGTAGTCCCATTCGACAAGGTCCTCGCAAATCTCGATCCGGTCTTCGCCGAAGCCCGCCAGCAGGCAGGTCTCGCGCGCCCGGATCCGCGGACTGCAGAGCACCCGCGTCAGCGACAGCGGCGCCAGCATCGCGCCAAGCCGGCGCGCTGCGTCCTCGCCAACGCCCAACAGCGGCAGATCGGTCGTTGAGGTGTGCCGACCGTTCTGGCTCCACTCGGTGTCGCCGTGGCGAACGGCGTATAACGCCGGCTCGGTCGTATCAGCCATTGTCAGCGGCTGCGCCCTCGAGCTCGTGCACCGCGAGCAAACACGCTCCGATCACCCCAGCGCGGTTGCCGAAGCGGGCAAACCGGACCGAAGCGTGCCCGCGTAACCCGGTAATGATGTAGCCCTGCGCGAACTCGACGGCGGGACCGAGCAACAGGTCGCCGGCGGCGGCCGCGCCGCCACCGATCACGACCTCGTCAGGATCGAATGTGTTGACCGCGTTGGCGATTCCGATCCCAATCGCGTGGGCCCAGCGACGGATAGCGGCGCCCGCAGCAGCGTCGCCAGCCTGTGCGGCAGACACGAGATCGATTCCATGCGCGCCTTCGCCGAGCACCCGCACCGCAAGCCGGTCAAGCGCATGACCGGACGCCCAGTGCTCAAGTGAGCCAAGCTGCGGGAACGTCTCGAGCGCAACCGGCAGATCGGTCGCATCATCGAGCGGCATCCCAATCAGCGTGTGGCCAAACTCGGCGGCCCCGCCGGTCCCGCGGAAGATCCGTCCGTTCAGCACGATCCCGCCGCCGACGCCGGTGCCGATCGTCAGCATCACCAGGTTGTGCGCGGCTGGCAGCAGGGCCTCGTCGTGCGCCTCCGCCAGCGCGGCGACCGTCGCGTCGTTGTCGATGAACACCGGGACGCCGAGCCGTTCGCCCAAGACCGCTCGCAGCGGCACGTTCGCCAGCGGGATGTTGACCGATGAAACGACGCGCCCGGTGGCGAACTCGACCACCGACGGAACGCCGATCCCGACCGCATCGAGCGAACCACCAGAAGCTGCCTCAGCGACGATCGCAACCAACTGGTCAAGCAGTGCATCGGTCGAGGAGAGCACGGTCGGATGAACGACCGAGTCAGCGACGTTCGCGTCGCCGCCCTCCGCGCTCAGCAGCGCCGCGGCAACCTTCGTGCCGCCAAGATCGATTCCGACGACCGTGCTCACAGACGCACGGCTCCAGCGTCATCCGTCAACACAAGGATGTTGTCGCAGTACTCAGAGAGCAATGACGCGGGCACCTCGCGCGTCACTGGAGCGTCCTCGGCAAACGCGGCGGACAGCGCATCAGCCTTGGCCGCGCCTGCTGCCATCACAACGACCTTGCGCGCTAGCGCAATCGCCGGGAAGGTCAATGTGACCCGTGAAACGAATGGCTCAAGGCCCGCCTCGGGAACGCCGACGACCAAGCGCGAGCGCTCATCCAACGACGCCTGGCCGGGAAACATCGAACAGATATGGGCGTCAGGCCCGAGTCCGATCAGAAACAGCTCAAAGCCTGACTGGGCGCGGCTGCTCAGCGCTTCCTCGTAACGAGTCGCCGCCTGCTCCGGACCAAGCTCGCCGAAGATGCGCTCGCAATCGGCCTCGTCAAGACGCGAACCAAGTGCTGCCAGCACGGCGCCGTAGTTCGACCGTGCGTCGCTCGCCGGGACGCAGCGTTCATCCGAGAACCACAGCTGCTGACCGCTCCAATCGCTCACGCTTTGATAACTGGCCACGGTCGAGCCGCCGGTCAGGACGACCGGCCCGCCGGCCTGCAACGCGGTCGCAAGCTCAGCCGCACACGCGGCCATCGGATCGTCGACGATCCGAACCTCGACGCTCATGGCTCGTAGCTCCGCGCCGCGACCAACGACGGCAGGTACGTCGGATCGCGCAACAGCGCCTGCCTGACACCTTCTCCGAGAATCCCGCCTTCGCCGCGCGAGGCACCGAGAATCCGCCACTCCCGCAGACCTGTGGCCGGCGCCATCTGCCGGGCGACCATGCCGCCGCTGCCGCGGTCAAGCGACAGCGAGAAGCCTGACGAGGAGGCAACGGTTACACCTGCGATCCCGCGCACCGCCATGTTCACGGGGTCGAACCCTAGCTCGATCCGCCGCGCCGCAGAGTTGGCGGCGCCCCGCAGGCGCCCGCCCGGAGCGATCTCCAAAGGGTCGGGCGTCCAGTGCAAGCGCGAGGACAGCCAGCCGGTCAACAACACCGCCGAAACGATCGACTCCGGGTGGTGACGGACCGCGAACCCACGCAGCGCATCAAGCTCCGCACGGCGATCACGATCATCGAACGCCGCCGCCAGGCGCTCCCGCCATGGCGTGGTCCGCAGCCACGCCAGGTCGACCACGTACACGCTCTGGCACAACTCATGTGCCCGTCGTAACGCCGCCCAGGCGCCGTCGAAGAACGCCGGCTCATCGGAGTCGATCAGGATCACGTCGGTCATCGGCAGTAGCGCCTCCACCGCCTGATCCAGCGAGTGTGGCGACCACAGCACCGTCGGGATCTCAGTGATCACCAGCGGATCAATGATTGTGTCGAGGCGGGATAGGTGCGCGGTGTCGATGTCGAGCTCGATTCGCTCGGTCAGCACCCCGATCCCACCGGCGCTCTTGTCGCTGCTCATCACGACCCGGGCGTCGATCGAGCCGTGGCCCTCCTGGACGCCGCAGAGGATCGTGCGCGAGGCCTGGTAGCGGCCGATCCGCTCAAGCCGGTTGGCGATCTCCCCCTTCCAGTCCCGGTTGACGATCACCACCAGGTTCAGCACCCGCGCCGGCACCAGCGTGGCATCTTCCGCATGAAGCCTGTGCAGCGTCTCGCGTAGCTCGGTTGCTACCTCATCCGGGTTCGTGCCGCGCTCGTACCAGGTGACCTCACTCATGCCAATGACACTCCGAACTCAAAGCCGGCGCCAGCGACGGTCGTCATCGAGCAGCGCATCGGCT
>Ga0302314_10011530_pt1 | contig 15413 bp, 13 predicted proteins | sample III_Palsa_N2_3_FD_200533 | JGI IMG/M metagenome (GOLD analysis project Ga0302314, IMG submission 200533) | Peat permafrost microbial communities from Stordalen Mire near Abisko, Sweden - III_Palsa_N2_3 | ecosystem: Environmental > Terrestrial > Soil > Palsa > Peat permafrost | place: Sweden...
CCCAGGCGGCCTTCCTGTCCGAGCCGGGTCTCAGCAACGGCGTCACGACCGAACAGGTGGTCAGCGGATCGCTCACCGGCGACCTGGCCCCCTATGGCGTCAAGTCGCCGCTGGCCGACAACGGGGTCGGCGTCGCCATTGGCGCCGAGTACCGCCGCGAGACGCTCGTGGACACCTTCGATTCCGAGTTCCTGAGCGGAGATCTCGCCGGGCAGGGCGGCCCGAAGGTGGACGAGAACGGCGCCTACGCGGTCCGGGAAGTGTTCGGCGAGGCGCGTATTCCCCTCGTGGAAGGCGCGCCGTTCATCAAGAGCCTCAACGCCGAACTCGGCTACCGGTATTCCAACTACACCACGAGCGGAGGCACCAGCGCCTACAAGCTCTCCGGTGACTGGGCCATCAACGACAGCGTTCGAATCCGCGGCGGTTTCAACCGCACCGTGCGCGCGCCCAACATCCTGGAGTTGTTCGCGCCCCAGGCGATCGGCAATGACGGCACCGTCGATAATTGCGCGGGGTCAAAACCCGTTTTCACGCAAGCACAGTGCGCTAACACCGGCGTATCAGCAGCTCAATACGGGCACATAGCCAGCGACCCGGCCGGACAGTATTTTGGACTGACCGGCGGCAATCCAAGCCTGAAGCCGGAAACGGGAGATACGTACAGCTTGGGGATAGTCTTCACCCCCCGAACCCTTTTGCCCGGGTTCACCATGTCGGCCGACTACTTCAACACCAAGATCTCCAACGTCATCGAGGGCTACGGCGGCGACAACATCCTCAACTCGTGCGCCCTGACCGGCGAAGCGGCCTTCTGCAACCTGGTCCATCGCGCCGCCTCGACCGGATCGTTGTGGCTGGGTACGACAGTGATCGGCGCCCCGACGTCAGGGTACGTCATCGACATCACCCAGAACGCCGGTTTCATCAAGACATCGGGAGTCGATTTCGCCGCCGGCTACCGCTTCAAGTTCAGCGACTTCGGCGCCGGCGACTGGGGCGGGTTCGCAATCGATTTTCTTGGCACCTACACGCACGACTACCAAGTGTTCTCGGGCATTCCAGGCTCAGGGACCCTGAACTGCGTGGGTGACTATGGCGTCATCTGCCAGGGCACCTCGACACCTCAGAGCGGTCCGCTGCCGAACTTCAAGTCCAAGACGCGCTTCACCTGGACCATGCCGTGGACCGACCTGCTGGTGTCGGTCGCGTGGCGATACATCGGCCCGGTGAGTCTCGACACGCCGACCACCGACTGCGCCGTCTGCCGCATCCCGGCGTACAACTACTTCGACCTGGCGGCCGAATGGAAATTCAAGCACCGCTACACCTTCCGAATGGGCATCAACAACATCTTCGATCGTGACCCGCCCATTGTCGGCAGCGGCGATCCGTTGCCCCAGTGCCCCGGAATCGTGTGCTCCGGGAACACCTTCCCGCAGGTGTACGATCCGCTCGGGCGCTACCTGTTCGTGGGTCTGACCGCAGATTTCTGACGCGGGCCGCGCCGTCGATGACCGAGAGCCCCCTGCCCCACGTCCTCGCGCGAATGCAAACAGGCGTCATGCTGCTCGAAAGCGGGCGCCCGGTCCAGGCGATCGCCACCTTCCGGCGCGCTATCTCCGACCAGCCGGGGCTCTCGGATGGGCACCGGCTGCTGGGCATCGCGCTGCGCGTGGTGCGAGACGCCCCGGGGGCGGAGGACTCTCTGCGGGCAGCCCTGGCTCTCGATCCGACCTCGGGACCGGCCGCCTACGTGCTGGCCCAGCTTCTGCTCGAGGCGGGCCGCGCCGAAGAGGCGCTCGTCACGATCCTCCCCGTATCCACGACAGCGGCGGCGGACGTACACCTGCTCACCGCCAAGGGCGACGCCCTTAAGCGCCTGGGCCGCCTGGAGGAAGCCCGGTCGGCCTACGCCGGAGCGGCGACGGCGGCGCCGGAAAGCGCCGCGGCGGCGCACAACCTCGCCAGCATCGATGGAGATCTGGATGACCTCGAGGCCAGCGAGGCGGCCGCGCGGCGGGCGTTGGCCCTGGGCCTCGACGCGCCGGAGACATGGCTGGTTCTGGCGCGGGCCCTTGTCGGCCTGGGCCACGCTGTCGAAGCCGAGGCGGCGTATCGGGCGGCGATCGCGCGCCGATCGGACGATGTCGTGGCGCAGGCCGAGCTCGCTCAGCTCGTCTGGATGCGGACCGGCGACATCGGCGCTGCGGCGGCGGCCCTCGACCTGGCGATAGGCCTTCATCCGCGGCTTCAAGTCCTCGCGCTGAAGAAGGCCGAGCTTCTGCAGAGCGCCGGCGATACAAACGGGGCTCTGGCGGCGATCGCGGCCGCCGTCGCCGCCGACGAAGCCGAACCGATGACGCACGTCATGGCCGCGCGGCTCGTCATGGCCCGCGAGCCGGCTCGCGCACTGGGTCACGCGCGGGCGGCCGTGAGCCTGTCGCCGAACCATAGGTTGGCCCAGGGCGCTCTCTGCGAGGCCCATCTCGCCTCCGGCGATCCCGCCGCGGCCGCAACGATCGCCAGCCGGATGCGGGCGACCGCGCCCCTCGACCAGCACTTCATCGGGCTCCTTGCGACCGCCTGGCGCCTGCTCGGCGATCCGCGATATCGACGCCTCTATGACTACGAGGGCGTGGTTCAGGTCGCCATGATCGACGTCCCCAACGGTTGGCGGAGCCTGGACACCTTCCTGGCGGACGTGTCAGCGGACCTGGCGCGGCTCCACGCGTTTCGAACTCATCCCGTCGGCCAGTCCGTTCGCCACGGCAGCCAGACCACTCGAAGGCTCTCGCGCGTCGCGGACGCGTCGATCCAGGCCTTCTTCCAGGCCGCGGACGGCGCCATCCGCCGCCATATCGCCGCCCTTGGACCCGGCGACGATCCCGTCCGGGCGCGGGTCTGCAGCGACTACCGCTTCAATGGCGAATGGTCGGTTCGGTTGCCGCCGGGAGGCTACCATACCAGCCATCTTCATCCCCGCGGCTGGCTGTCGTCGGCCTGCTACATCTCACTTCCCCGTGCGGTGGCCGCCGGAGAGGGGGGGTGGCTGAAGTTCGGGGAACCCGGGGTGCCGACCGCGCCACAGCTGGCGCCGGAACATTTCGTGAAGCCGGAACCAGGCATGATCGTGCTCTTCCCGTCCTACATGTGGCACGGCACGACGGCCTTCTCGGGCGATGGGGCCCGTCTCACCGTCGCCTTCGACGTGGTCCCGTCCACGGAGGCGCTGAATTGAGTTCGCCCAGGCCGGAGCGCCGTTCTTCGCTGCAAGAGATCGAGGCGGTGGCCGGCCGCCCGGAGACTCGTGGCCGGGCCATCGACATGGCGATCGCGGCGTTGGGAGATGGCCGGGAGGATGCTCTGGTCCTGGCCCTCGTCGGTGAGGGCCTGGAGGCCGACGGCCACCTCGAGGACGCCGCCGCCCTAGCCCATCGCGCGACAGTCCTGCACCCGGACCACGCCGAGATCTGGACGCGGTTCAGCCGGTCGCTTGCCAAGCTCGGGCGCCGGACCGAGTCCGCCGAGGCGGCGGCCTCCGCCGTGCGGCTCGACGCCGCTTCCTACCCGGCGCGGATGGCTGCCGCGGAAGCGTTCCTGAACCTGAACGCCTTCGCCGTGGCCGCCGAACACGCGCAGGCGGCCGCCGCGCTTCGGCCCACGGCGGCCGAGCCGCCATCCACCCTGGCGATCATCCATGCCCGCTTGAGCCGGTACTCCGAGGCGCGCGCGTTCGCCGAGCGCGCGCTTCGCGTGGGCAGGACTATGCCGGGAGCCGAGATCGCCCTGGCGAGGGTCGAACTGGCGGAGGATCGCGTGGATCTCGCCATCGCGAGATTGCGCCGCATACTCGCTGCGGAGACGTTGCATCCAGGCCACCGGGCCGAAGCCCTGAGCCTCCTGGGTGACGCCCTGGACCTGTCGGGCGATGCGGCCAAGGCCTTCGCGACCTATGCCGCCAGCAACGCCTTGGTGGCGCGTCGGTCGAGCGCCGGGCGCCCGCAGGGAGCCCGGCGGGCCGTCGAGCACGCCGCCGCCCTGGAAGCCTACTTCCGGACGGCCGATCCGGCGCCGTGGCGACGCGCAGCCGGCGGGAACGGGGCCGCCGGGACAACCGCAGGCCACGCCTTCCTGATCGGCTTCCCGAGATCGGGAACTACCCTGCTGGAAAACGCCCTGGCGCTTCACCCCGGCGTGTCGGCGCTCGAGGAGACGGATGCCCTGGCGCTCTGCGCCGGCGACCTGCTGGCCGATGGCGCCAGTCTGGATCGCCTCGCGGGCCTGTCGGCGGAAGCGGCCGACGAGCATCGGGCGATCTACTGGCGCAGAGCGGGCGAGCTGTTGGGCCAACCCTTGGCCGGACGGTTCGTGTTGGACAAGCTTCCCATCGGTACGGTCGCCCTGCCGGTGATCGTCAAGCTGTTCCCGGCCGCCAAGCTGCTGTTCGCCCGGCGCGATCCCAGGGACGTCGTGTTGAGCTGCTTTCGGCGGTTGTTCGGCGACAACGAAGTCATGACGGAGTTCCTCAGCCTGGAATCCGCCGCGCGCTATTTCGACCAGGTCATGCGCCTCGCCCGACTCTATGAGGAGCGACTGCCACTCGCTCTGCATGTCGTGCGCCATGAGGATGTGATCGCCGACTTCGACGCTCGTCTGGCGGAAATCCTGGCGTTCCTCGGCCTCGACTGGGACCCGGCGGTTCGCGACTTCGCCACCCGGGCCGTCTACGCGAGGACGCCCAGCGCCACCCAGCTCGCGGCGGGCCTGAACGCCAAGGGTGTGGGAGCGTGGCGCCGCTACGAACGCGAGATGCGCCCAGTTGCGCCACTCCTCGAACCCTGGGCTGAACGTTTCGGTTACCGGGCTGCGGATCACCCTGTCTCCGCGCCCGCCGACGACCCTGGCGCGTCGGTTCGCGCCGACATCGCGCGGGCCCTCGCGGCCGGCGATTGGCGCACGGCCTTCGCCCGCGCCGACGAGGCGTTTGCCCGCGGCTCGCGGGATGAAATCTTGCACCGGCTGCGCGCCGTGCGTGCGCAGCGTGAGGCCCGCCTCCCGGACGCCATCGCCGACTTCCACGAGGCTCTGAAAGGATCGCCCGGCGATGTCAGCCTGCTCGCTGCACTTGGCCTATGCCTCGCGCGCCTGGGCCGCAGCGTCGAAGCGCTCGCTAGCCTCGACGAAGCCATCGCGCTTGGTCCAGACTACCCTCCGGCTCACTTCAGTCGTGGTTTCGCGCTGGAGGCCCTCGGAGATCCGGCCGCCGCCGCCGCGGCCTATGCTCGCGCAGCGCGTCTCGATCCAAACCACGCCGAGGCGCTTGGGGCGCTTGCCAACCTGGCGAGCCGGCGCGCCGACTGGACCGAGGCGCGGCAGTTCGCGGGCCGCGCCCTGGCCATCGCTCCCGCCTTGGCCTCCGCGTCGCTGGCTCTGGCCGCGGCGGAAGCCGCGCAGGGCGAGGGAGAGAAGGCGGAGGAGCGCCTGCTCAAACTGCTCGAAGCGGAGGCCGGGGCGCACGAAAGGGCGGTGGCCCAGGGCGCGCTCGGCGACGTTCTGCACATGCGGGACAGGCGCCACGAGGCCTTCAGGGCGTACGAGGCTTCCGCGGCGGCGCTGCGGGTGCTGCACGCGCCACGCTTTGCTGCGTCCGGCCTCGAGCCGGCCTCCCGGCGGACCGAGCGTCTCACCACCTGGTTCGACGCCGCCGACCCCGCGGCGTGGCGGCCCCCGATCGCTCCAGCCCGGGACACGCCGGCCTTTCTCCTCGGCTTTCCGCGTTCCGGGACGACGTTGCTCGGAAAGGCGCTGGGATTGCATCCCGCCCTGTTCACCCTCGACGAACGCGATACGTTCGGTGACAGCGTCGCCGCCTTCTACGGCGATCCCGCTGGCCTGCGGCGCCTGGAAATCCTCTCGGCCGGAGAGGCGATGGAGTTCCGGGACCGCTACCTCGCCCGCGCGCGCGCTTTTGGCTGGCCCGAGGATGACACCAGACTGATCGACAAGCTGCCGACCCACACATTGGCTCTGCCTATCATCGCCAAGGTGCTGCCGGGCGCCAAGATCGTCATGCTGCGCAGGGATCCCAGAGATGTCGTGCTCAGCTGCTTTCGCAGACGGTTCGTGATAAATTCGACGACGGTGGAGTTCCTCTCCCTCGAAGGCGCCGCCCGACTCTATGACGGCACGATGCGGTTGTTCGAGATGTTCCGCTCGCGCCTGTCTCTGGATATCAGGATTCAGGGCTACGAGCGGCTGGTCGCCGATTTCGAAGGGGAGATGAGCGCGATCCTGGCTTTCCTCGATCTGCAGTGGGAGCCGCGGGTCGCCGATTTCGCCGGCCGCGGCGCTCTCGGGGCGACGCCGAGTTCGGCGCAGCTCGCGCGCGGCCTGACCGACGAGGGGATCGGCGCGTGGCGCGCCTACGAATTCGCTTTGCAGCCGGTGCTCCCGATCCTTGCCCCATGGGTCGAACGCTTCGGCTACAGCCTCGACTGATCGGCCTGGCCGCGATGTTCCTCGAGATTCCCCAAATCGTGACCGCCGCCGAGCTCCAGCGCCTACGCCAGATCGCCGATTCCAGCCGTTTCACGGACGGTCGCATCACCAGCCCCAACTCGCCGGTCAAGAACAATCTCCAGATCGACCAGGCCGAACCCGGGTACCTCGAATCCTCGAAGCTGATGGCCGGCGCCCTGCAGCGCAGCGACGCTTTTAGGGCCTTCGCTTTCCCAAGGTCGATGGCCCCGCCGATGCTGGCCAAATACCTGCCCGGCATGAATTACGGCGCGCACGCCGACGCGGCCTTCATCCCCTTGGGCCCCCGCCCGCTGAGATCCGACCTTTCGTGCACGATTTTCCTGGCCGATCCCGCCAGCTATCAGGGCGGTGAACTGGTGGTGCACCTGGGCGCCGCGAGCGTCGCCTTCAAAGGCGAGGCGGGAGCGGCGATCATCTATCCCTCGCATTTCATGCATGAAGTCGCTCCAGTGACCGCCGGCGAGCGCCTGGTCGGCCTGACGTTCGTCGAGAGCGCCATTCCCGATGGCGCATGCCGGGAGCTCCTTTACCACTTGGACGAAGTCGGAGCCTTGGAAGGCTTCAATATGAGTCTGGAGAGTCGCACCCGCCTCCAGTACGTCAGAAACAACCTTCGCCGCATGTGGGGCGAAGCCGGTTAAGAGGGTCGTCGCTCCCGACGCGCAGAACCACCGCGCGCCCCGCGGTTCAGCGCGGGATGGACGTCCGCCCAATGGCCGCAGCCCGGCTCGCCCGAGCGATCGCCGGGTGAGCAGCGCCGGTGGCGTCCAGCCACGCCAGGCCGCGCTCGATCTCATCCCTGTAGACCCGCATCGCCCGGTCGATCATCGCCTGCCGCGCCTCGGCGTCGAAGGGGTGCTCGGGGGCCTTCGAATATTGTCCCAGTTCGGGACCATCGAGCATGAAGGCGACCGCATCCTCGCTTTCTCCAGGCCGCAGGCGCCGCATGATCCTCGACAGCCCGCCGCGCGGGTCGCTCAGGAGGCGATCGAAGTCGACCCACAGAACCCGGTCCGGCGAGGACAGGGCGACGCCTGCGAGGGCGGCCATCTCGCAGGCCCACCCGGCTGCCGCCATCTCGCCGATCGTGCTCGCCGGAGCGAGGCGCGCGCCGGCCAGCCGTTGCGCGAGGCGGGCGAGGCGCCAGGGCGTCACGTGCGCAAGCTCCGCGCGCGTGGCGTCCCCCGCCAGGATGGTGGCGATGAACACCTGTGGCGCGACGAATATCAGGATCGCCACGGCGGACGCGAAGAGCGCGAGGATGTCCGACCCGATGTCGGCCACGAAACTGGTGGCCTTAACAAGGCTTCTCTGGTCGGGCCGCCAGACGCGCGCGTACAGCCTCAGCATAACCGCGAGCCGTTCCGCGAACGCAGGATCGGCTTGCTCCGCCGTGAGAGTTCGCAGGATCGCCGGCTCCCGCAGCGCGAAAATCCCGGGATGACGTCCGAGAAGGCGCGAAAGGAGCGTCGATCCGACGTGGCCTATGTGAAAAATGAAGTCGCTCTCGCCGCGGATCCCCGCCGCAGCGGCTTCGAGCGACCGCCAATCCAGCCAGCCAGGCTTGTTCGTCGAGCTTGCGAGGCGTTCGTCGAGGAAGCTGGCGGCGGCGTAGTCGGCCTCCGAGAGGGCGAGCACGCCGATCGAACGGCGATCCGCCGCCAGTTGCAGCGGATAAGCCCACGGCGAAGCGCGTAGCCCCTGAACAGTCGTCAACGCGAGGCCTCGCTGGCCGTCCTGGCGGTCCGTCCGCGGGCCTGCTGGACCAGGACAGCGGATTCATTGAGCGGAGCGGGATCCAACCTCTCCCCCTGCACATACCCGCCCGAAGTTCGCGGGGCCTCGGCTCTCGCCTAGTCTACGATCCTATGTGCCCGGCGAGCACCCACCAAGCAAAACCCTAGGCCGAGCCCCGCCGCCCCTGCAGTCGAGCAACGCCGCTTTCTCGCGGTCAAACCGAAACGCGTCGCGCCAGGCGTCTGCACCGGCATGATCCGACGTCCCGGATACCGACCCGAGAGCAGGCCAATTGACGATGACGGGCCGGCGCCCTATGCGTCCGCCCTTCGCGCGCTCGGGCTAGCCCAGGCGAGCCCAGGTGGCGGAATTGGTAGACGCGCTGGCTTCAGGTGCCAGTGGCTTAACGGCCGTGAAGGTTCGAGTCCTTTCCTGGGCACCACGCCGCGAATGTGGGCGTGGTGTGGTCCTGGGCGCCACGCCGTGCACGGCGACTCGGGAGCGTGGTGTGGCTGCTCATCTGCATCAGGGCGATCTACCGGCCGGCCTGTTCGCCGGCGCCGCGTCGATCGCGGTGGATTCCGAGACCATGGGCCTTCGGTTGGGCCGCGACCCGCTGTGCGTGGTGCAGCTTCAGGCGCGTGACGGCGAGCCGCACGTGGTCCAACTGGCCCGCCCCGCCTACGACTGCCCGAACCTCAAGACGCTGCTGACCGACCCCGCGATCCTGAAGATCTTTCACTTCGGACGCTTCGACATCGCCATGTTCCTGCTTCACCTGGGGGTCATCACCGGACCGGTGTATTGTACGAAGATCGCCTCGAAGCTGGCTCGCACCTACACCGATCGCCATGGGCTGAAGGACGTCACCCGGGAGCTGCTCGGCCAGGAGATTTCCAAGACGCAACAGAGCTCGGACTGGGGGGCGCCGCAGCTGTCGGCCGAGCAACTGGCCTACGCGGCCACCGACGTGGTGAACCTTCACGCCCTCAAGGACAGATTGGACGCCATGCTGATCCGCGAGGGGCGGATGGGCCTCGCTCAGGCCTGTTTCGACTTCCTGCCGCACCGGGCGGCCCTCGACGTCGCTGGCTGGGACGAGATCGACATCTTTGACCATGGCTGACCTCGTGCGCACCCGCGGCATCGCCCCGCCGGCCGGCGCCCCGCCGCGTGGCAAGGCGCGCGCGCACAGCCGGCTGGTGCGCGTGCTGCGCTGGCTGCTGCCGATGATCATGATCGGCGTAATGGGCGCTCTGGTGGCGCTCGTGGCGGCGCACGCCATCCGCCGCCGCGACGCCGCTCACCGGGACGCCGCGACCCCCATAGAGATGGTCAATCCGCATTTCTTCGGGCGCGACAGCCAAGGCCGGGCCTACACCCTGGGCGCGCGCCAGGCCGCGCGCGACGAGCAGTCGTTCCAGCGCGTGTTGCTGAGCTATCCCTCCATCACCCAGGACACCGAGGGACCCCATCCCTCCACGCTCACCGCCGACACCGGCGTCTACCACGAGGACACCCGGGTCCTGTTCCTCAGGGGTCACGTCCGCGCCAACAATGCCCGCGAGTCGCGTTTCGCCACCGACGAGGCGATCGTCAACACACGGACGGGCATGGTCACCAGCCCCACCGCCCTGGCGGGCGAGACGCCGGTGGGGGACGTGCAGTCCCGCGCCTTCGACGTCTTCGACAAAGGCGGCCGGGTCGTATTCAAGGGCGGCGTTCACGCGCGGCTCAATCAGCATTAAGGAAGGACGGGCCCGCGCGGGGCCGGCCTCAAGGTTGATCGCATGACGCATTGGAAGGCCGACCCGGGGACTGCCGCGCCGGGGAGGCCCACTGAGGGGACGATCGGCCCGGTGAGGCCGGTGCGGGACCTTGCCTTTGCTCTGGCGGCGGCGCTCTGCGCCGCGGCGCCGTGCGCGGCGCAGGTAGACACCCACTCCAAGGCTCCGATCGACATCACCGCCGACCAGGCCGAGGTGATCAACGCCAAATGCGAGGCCATCTGGCACGGCTCAGCCGAAGCGGTGCAGGACAAATCCCGCCTGCGCGCCGACACCCTGACGGTCTACTCCCGTTCCAAAGGTCAGAGTTCGAACGGCCAGCCGTCCTGCGGGGGGGTCGACCGCATCGTGGCCGACGGCCACGTCTTCTACGTCACGCCCGATCAAAACGCGCGCGGCGACCACGCCGTCTATGCGCAGGACAGCAGCCAGATCGTCATCACCGGCGATGTCATCGTGGTGAAGGGCGAGGACGTGGCGCGGGGCGACAAGCTGGTCATCAACACCTCGACCAACGAGGCCCAGATGCAGTCCAACGTGACCGGGGCCGGCAAGCCCGGGCGGGTGCGGGCCGTTGTGTACCCGGACAAGGACAACACCTCCGCGCCCGAAAAGAACGCCGAAGGCGCGGGCGCCGCCAAGCCGTAAGGTCGGGAACATGAACATCGCCTTCGGACACCGCCCCACGGCCGCCGCCCCAGCGCCAGGCCCCGGCACCGGCCTCATCGTCGATCGGGTCGGCAAGTCGTTCCGCGGCCGGCAAGTGGTTAAGGGCGTCAGTCTTCACCTGAACCGCGGCGAGGTGGCGGGCCTGCTCGGACCCAACGGCGCCGGCAAGACGACATGCTTCTACATGATCACCGGCCTGATTGCGGCCGACTACGGGGCCATCTGGCTGGATGGTGACGACATCACCAACCAGCCGATGTACCAGAGGGCGCGGCAGGGCCTGGGCTATCTGCCTCAGGAAACCTCCATCTTCCGGGGAATGACCGTCGAGCAGAACATCATGGCGGTGGTGGAGATGCGCGAAGGTCGGCGCGAGCGGGTCAGGGCGATCACCAACCAGTTGCTCGAGGAACTCCACATCGACCACCTGCGGACCTCTCCGGCCCCAGCCCTCTCCGGCGGCGAGCGCCGGCGCGTCGAAATCGCCCGGGCGCTGGCCAGCGAACCGGCGTTCATGCTCCTGGACGAGCCGTTCGCGGGGATCGACCCGCTGGCGATCGCCGACATCCGCGAGGTTATCGGCTATCTGCGGGGCCGCGGCATCGGCATCCTGATCACGGACCACAACGTTCGCGAGACCCTGGACATCATCGATCGAGCCTCGATCATCCACGCGGGCGAGGTGCTGTTCGAGGGCACTCCGGACGAAATCCTGGCCGACCCCGAGGTCCGCCGGGTCTACCTGGGCGACCGATTCAGCTGAGCTTGACACCAAACCGTCGCGGGCGTGTTGATATGTCATGCGAGTTCAAGTTGCAGGTAAGCACGTGGCCGTCGGCGAGGCTTTGCGCGGCCGGATAGCCGATGATCTCGCCGGCGGCATCGGCAAATATTTCGGGCGCGGCGGCGACGCCGAGGTGGTGGTCAGCCGAGACGGTCACGGGTTCCGCGTCGATTGCACCGTGGTGTTGGCGACCGGCCAGCCCTTGCAGAGCCATGGCCTCGCGGGAGACGCCCACGCCGCCTTCAGCCAGGCCCTGTCGAAGATCGAGACCCGGATCCGACGCTACAAGCGCCGGCTGAAGAGCCACGCCCTCGCCGCCACCGCCAAGGCGGCCGAAACCGCGTCGCTCTACGTCCTGCGCGGCGACGATGCGGCTGACGAGGATTGGGACGAATCGGCGCCCCACCAGCCGCCCGCCGCCATGATCATCGCCGAGACCGAGGCTCCTCTAAAAACCATGACCGTTTCGATGGCGGTGATGGACCTCGACCTGACCGAATCTCAAGCAATCGTGTTCAGGAACGCCGCCCATGGCGGTCTGTCCGTGGTATATCGACGCGTCGATGGCAACATCGGCTGGGTTGATCCGCAACGGACCAAGCGCCAGGCCTGAGGGCCCTGGGCGGGGGACATGGAACCGGACGGCGTCGCCCCGCGTATCGATCCAGCCGTGACTGTTGCCGCTTCCGTCTCGAAACCTCTGGGGCTTCACCCACTTGAGTGACGACTACGCCGTCTCGATGATCGGGGACCTGTTGGGGAGCGGTGCGATTGCGCCGCGCCTCACCGCCACCACCAAGCGCCAGGTGATCTCGACCATTTCCGAGATCGCCGCCCGCACATTCCGTCTCAAGGCCGCTCGCGTATTCGAGGCCCTGATGGAACGCGAGGGGCTGGGGCCCACCGGCGTCGGCCACGGCGTGGCCATACCCCACGCGCGGGTGGACGGCCTGGACCGGATGCGGGGAATCTTCGTTCGGATCGTCCCGCCGATCGACTTCGGCGCGGTGGACGACAAACCGGTCGACCTGGTGTTCGCCCTGCTGTCGCCGCCCGCCAGCGGCTCTGAGCACCTGCGGGCCCTGGCCCGGGTCGCGCGCGCCCTGCGTTCAGCCGAGATCCGCGGCCAGCTGCGTCAGGCCCGCGGCGCAGACGCCATCAGAGCGGTGCTGGTGCGCGACGCCCGGCCGTCGGCCGCCTAAGCGAGCCGACCGCCTCCCTCTCGTTTGAGGATCGTTCCGATGCTTCGCCCTCCCCGGCGTTGCAGTGGAAGCTTGTCTCAGTGCACCGAGACCGGCGCCAACTCATGGGCGAGGGCGGCGGCGATCGCGGAAGCTCTGTCGCCGAGCACCGCCAGGCGCTCGCCGTCGGCCCGGTGGACCGCATACAGTGTCTGCTCCGGCTTGAGATCGAAGCCCTGAATAGTCTCGACGGGCGTGTCGGCCATGATCTCCGCCGCCTTGATCGGCCGGACGTAGACCAGACTGGGTGCGCCGAGCGCGGCGAAAGCTTCGAGGGACAGGGTCGGCATAGTCATTGTTCTACTCCTTGATAACAAACTCTTGAAACCGTCGCCGGTCACTGGGCCGTCCGGATAGGCACCGTCCTCACGGAGTGCGCCGGTGGGGGGCGGACCGCGTCGATGGTCAGCAGGCCATCCTCCAGCATCGCGCCGGTCACCTCGAGGCCGTCCGCCAGGACGAAGCCGCGGACGAACCCGCGGGCGGCGATGCCGCGGTGCAGGAAGGCCCGCTCGGGAGCGCCGGCCATCTCGGCCTCTTTGGTCCCGATGATGGTGAGCTGGCTGTCCTCGACGCTCACCGTCAGCTGGTCAGAGGTGAACCCGGCCACCGCCAGAATGATCCGGATGCGGCCATCGCCGTCAGCCTCGACGTTGTAGGGAGGATAGCCCTCGCCGCCGATCCTGGCGGCGCGCTCCATGAGAACTCGCGTGCGCTCGAAGCCAAGCAGCAGGGGATTGTCGAACGCAACCGTACGGTTCATGGCGAGCCCTTGAAAAAGCGACCCCGGGGGGACCGTCCCTTTCAGGCGGCGGACCACCCCGTGGATCTAAGGTGGCTATGCATGCCAATTGTTTCAAGCAGCAAGGTTGGGGCGGGCTGCGGCCGGCGCCAATGGAAAGGGCCGTCCGGCGCTACCGGACGGCCCTTGTTGGTGGAGCTAAGCGGAGTCGAACCGCTGACCTCTTGAATGCCATTCAAGCGCTCTACCAGCTGAGCTATAGCCCCGAAACCGGGTGTCGGCTTGGACCGTCGGAGGCGGTCTCGGCGCGAAGGCGCGGAAACTAGTGCGAGCGACCCTGCCGATCAAGGCCTCCGTCGCATTGATTTCCGGGCCCTAGTGGTCCTCCGGCCCGCCTTCGGGCCCCAAGCCGTCGATCTCATCGTCCGGGAAGTCGTCATCCTCGTCCTCGATGAACGGCACCTCGTCGTCGTCGGCCGCCTCGAGGTCGTCCTCCTCGGCGAAGTCGACGCCGATCTCATCCGCGGGCGAAGCAGGGGCGGCGTCGACATCCTCGACGTCCTCATCGGTCATCAGGGGCGGATCGTCGACCACGGCGTCGAGTTCGGGCGCCTCGTCGGGTTCAGCCTCAAATCCGTCCTCAGCGTCAGCGGTAACGACGGGCTTTTCTTCTTCCGCATCATCGTCTGGAACGATGGCGCGGGCGCGCACGCGCCGGTTGCGCAAGGCTTCTTCTGGATCAAACTCCGAGCCGCACTTTGGGCAGACGGCCGGCCGGCGGCCAAGATCGTAGAATTTCGACGAACAGGTTGGGCAAATCTGTTTGGCGCCCAGTTCAGGATTGGCCAATGCGGCGACCTCTGTTGGCTATCTGGCTTGAAGCGGCGGGTCCCTTGCCATGGCGGGGGGCCACTGTCAAAAGCAATCCCCTCCCTCGCAACCGAAGCGCGATCGCATGACCGAGACGGCCCTGGCGCCCCTTGGATTGACCGCCCGCCCAGGCGCGCCGCTGCGCGGAATCGTGGCCGCGCCGGGCGACAAATCGATCTCCCATCGCGCCCTCATTCTGGGCGCCTTGGCCGCCGGCGTCAGCGAAATCGAAGGCCTTCTGGAGGGAGACGACGTCCGGCGAACGGCGGCGGCGATGCGCGCGTTCGGCGCCGGCGTCGAGCGGCTCGGCGAAGGCCGCTGGCGGGTGGAGGGCAAAGGTGGCTTCGCCGAGCCCGCCGAGGTCGTCGACTGCGGCAACGCCGGCACCGGCGCGCGACTGATCATGGGGGCGACCGCCGGCTTTCCACTCACCGCGACCTTCACCGGCGACGCCTCGCTGCGCGGCCGACCCATGGCCCGGGTCCTGCGGCCGCTGGGGTTGATGGGCGTCGCCTGGCTCGGCCGCCAGGGCGATCGCCTGCCGCTCAGCCTGCGGGGCGGTGGACTTCGGGCGATCCGCTACCGCCTTCCGGAAGCCTCCGCACAGGTGAAGTCGGCCGTTCTGTTGGCTGGCCTCAACGCGGAGGGTGAAACGCAGGTCATCGAGCCGGTGCTTACGCGCGACCACACCGAGCGCATGCTGCGCGCCTTCGGGGCGGATGTGCGTGTGGAGGACGGCCCCGAAGGCCGGGCGATCTCGCTGCGCGGCGGCCAGTCCCTCGCCGGCGCTCCGGTGCGCGTGCCGGGAGACCCCTCGTCGGCCGCTTTCCCGATCGTGGCCGCGCTGATCACGCCGGGATCGATGGTGACGGTGACGAATGTCATGCTCAATCCGCTGCGCTTCGGCCTCTTCGAGACCCTGAGGGAGATGGGCGCGGATCTGACCATCGCCAACATACGGGAATCGGGCGGCGAGAGCGTCGCGGACATCACTGCGCGGCACTCGGCCCTGCGCGGCGTGGTCGTGCAGGAAGCCCGCG
>Ga0302314_10011532_pt1 | contig 15412 bp, 10 predicted proteins | sample III_Palsa_N2_3_FD_200533 | JGI IMG/M metagenome (GOLD analysis project Ga0302314, IMG submission 200533) | Peat permafrost microbial communities from Stordalen Mire near Abisko, Sweden - III_Palsa_N2_3 | ecosystem: Environmental > Terrestrial > Soil > Palsa > Peat permafrost | place: Sweden...
TCGCCACCCGCTACGATCGCAAGACTATCCACTTCATGGCTTCCCTCCATCTCGCCGCTTCCATCCTTTGGATGAGCTGAATGTAGATTGGCCCTAGGCAGCGAGCCCTTCGGCGGCCACGTTCCCGGTCAGCGGCTGGGAGTCAGCAGCGGAATCGGCGGCTCCGTCGAGCAGCGGGGAGGGGGCGGTCTTGCTTTCGAGGATGATGTCGAGGTCGCCGAAGCGCGAGCGGAGGATCGAGTCGGCCTTCTCCGCGCCGCCGCAAGTCGCCCGCACCAGCAATTGCGGACGGGAAGCCTGCGCCGATTGGCAGGGAGATCCCTGCGAGAGCGAGATCGCGTTCTTCAGCAGCCAATGTCCGATGTAGTCGAAATTCTGCCGGATCGTGCTCAAGGGAGGATCGCTATAGTGGCTCGCCTCGTTGTCGTTGAAGCCGATGATGGCGTAATCGTCCGGGGCGCTCATACCGATCTTGTGCATCGCGGTCATGAAACGGAGCGCGTATTCGTCGTCGTAGCTGATCACCGCCAGGTCGCCCCGGTGCGATTTCCAGCGCTCGACCAATTGATCCATCCCCGCCGCGCCCGGTTCGACCAGGCCGCAGAGGTTCGGCAGATTGTTGCGGGAGGTGAAGACCGCATAGCTGCTGAGCTTCCGCTGCAGGATCACGTCGTCGGCGGAATCGGGACCGATGAAGGCGATGTGGCCGCGCCCCAGCAGGCGGAAATAGCGGCAGAGCGCCTCGGTCGAGACCAGCATGTTGGAGCCGAAGACCTGTTCCTGCTCGAAGCAGTTCTTTTCCAGGCCCGGGATCAGCATGGCGATGCTGATGGGGATGGGGCAGCGCTGCACGAAAGAGCGGACCTCATCGGCCTTATCATGCGGAAACCAGGGCAGCACCAGCGCCACGCAGCCTTCCCGCTTGAGCTGAAAAGCCTGGTTCATGGCATCCTCGGCGAAATCCCGCACCCAGCCGGAACGGAGCTCCACCTTTTGGTCGAGGCCCGCATGGGCGATCGATTGCAGAACCCGGTAGGAATAAGGATTGCCCTGATGATAGAGGAGGATACCGATCTGGGCATTGCGGGCCGCCGAGGAGTGAAATTCAGAGGTGCGCCCCCGGACAAAGGTGCCGCTGCCGATCCGCCGCACCACCGTGCCATCGTCGACCAATTGCTTGAGCGCCTTGCGAACGGTCAGGAAATTGCAGTCGTAGGAAGTGGCCAAGTCCCTCTCCGAGGGCAGCTTGGCGCCGATCGGCAGCGTCTGGGCCAGTTGGCGAATTTCGATTTCGACCTGCTTGTATTTGAGCTGCGAAATTTTCATGCCGGCTTTCAAAGGAGGAGTCTATTCCACCAATCGACTTTTATAAAGCAAATTATATAGTAATTACACAGCTTAGAAATAAAAAGAAAATATTTTCTCGATTTGCATCTAAAACAGGAGACTTTGCCTCGATTTGCCTGTGAAGCGGCCTTTTCCGTCAAAAAGTCCGAAATTTGGACAAAGATAAACGTAGCAATTAGTTTATATAGCATTTGACCAATAACTTTGCTATAGCTATGCTACATCAAGTTCTCGGTATTTTGAGTGCTTTCACAACTAACCTGATTTAAGATGAAACAAATAAATTGGTCGGAAGTTCCTGAGCAGCGGAATTCGATGCCGGCCCTCCGGTTTTCTCCCTCCCGTCTTCGCCGCGCTTCCTCCCGCGCCGCCGCTCATAGGGGCTTCACGTTAGTCGAGCTTTTATGCGTCATCGCCGTCATGGGAATGCTGGTCCTTCTGGCAGTCCCCGCCTTGAACAGCCTCAAGGGGGCCGGTAACGTGACCAGCAGCGCCTACGAGATCGCCGCCGCGCTGCAGCGGGCCCGCACCTACGCGATGACTCACAACACCTATGTCTGGGTCGGCTTCTACGAGCAGGCGGCCGACGCCTCGACGGTGAGCGCCTCCTTGCCGCCCTACGAGGGCCATGGCCAAGTCGTCCTCGGCATAGTCGCTTCCCTTGACGGAACCCCCATCTACGATGACAGCGCCTCGCCGGCCGCCCTTCCCGCCTCGCGGATCGCCCCTATCGGCAAGATGGTCCAGCTGCAGAACGTCCACCTCGGTGATATTGGCACCCCCGCCGGAGGAAGCACCCCCCTCGATCAGCGGCCGGACGGCGCTTACGCCTATCAGCCCAGCGACCTCTATCGGATCAGCAGCGATACTTCGGACGCCACCCCGTATCCGATGGCGATCGGCGCGTACACTTTCTACAAGACCATCCGTTTCAGTCCGAACGGCGAGGCCACCATTAACGGCGTCTCCGATCTCCGGCCCATCGGCGAGATCGGCGTCCTGCCGACCCATGGCTCGATCGTCGAGGTCGATGCGCGCAATATGGCGGCGGTTCAATTCGCGGGAATCGGGGGAAACGTCCAGATCTATCGCAGATGAACAAAATCCCGGCGGCGCGTACCCCGGCGGCGTTTTCGCTGATCGAGGTGGTGCTGGCCTTGGGGTTGACGAGTTTCTGTCTCATCGCCCTGCTCGGCCTCTTGCCGGTGGGGCTGCACAGCAACCAGGATGCGATCCAGCAGGCCCAGGCCAGCGCCGTCCTCTCCGCCGCCATCTCCGATCTCTACGCCACTCCCTCGAGCCCCGGCCAATCGACCAATTCCGTCCAATTCCGGATCCCCATCCCCGCCAACCCGGTGACCGCCTCTTCGGTGATCTCGACCCTCTATTTCGTCGGCAACGGGCAATGGTCGACCTCCCTGCAAAACGGCTCCCTCTACCGGCTCACCATCACCGCCCTGACCAACGGAGGCAGCCTTCGCACCGCCACCTTCCTCGACCTCAAGGTGACCCGCCCGGCCTCGGTCGCCGTGAGCCAAGCGACGGAAACGCTGGAAACCTTCGTGGCGCTCAACCGGAACTAATTCCTTGAAGAGCCCGCGCCTTCCGATTCGCTCCGCCGGTTCGTTCACCATGGTCGAGATGCTGGTCTCGATGGCGGTCCTCTTCCTGCTGATCCTCCTCATCGCCGAGCTCTTCAGCAACACCACCCGGGTGATCACCGTCAGCACCGATCACCTGGCCGCCGACGATCAGGTCCGCCTCCTCTTCGAGCGGATGGCCACCGATTTCGGCCATCTGGTGAAGCGGCCCGATGTCGACTACTACCTCAAGGCTCCCGGCTATCTCGCAGTGACCAACCCCGTCTCCGCCAATCCCGAGTCGGGCAACGACCAGCTCGCCTTCTACAGCGAGGTCCCCGGCTACACCACGGCGACCAACGCCGTCACCTCCCTCTCTCTCGTCGCCTATCGGGTCAACACCTCCGGCACCGCCCCCTACATGGAACGGATGGGCAAGGCCTTGACCTGGAGCCCCGGCGGCTCCGATGGGATGCCCGTCGTCTTCGAGCCCCTCACGCTTTCCGAGACCTGGCCCGCCGCCACCAGCGGCACCCTGACCGATATCGACTACGAGCCGATCGCCCCGAACGTCTTCCGGTTCGAAACCTATTACCTCCTCACCAGCGGCGCCCTCAGCGCGACCCCCTGGGACACCGTGGCGGGCAGCACCAACCTCAACGCCTTCAAGGATGTCGTCGCGATCGGCGTCGTCGTCGCCGCCACCGATCCCAAGGCCGCCAAGCTCGCCTCCTCCTCGGCATTGACCACCCTGGCGGGACAGTTGCCCGACTTCATCACCGGCACGACCACCAACATGGGGCAGCTCGAGACCGAGTGGCAGACCGCGGTCTCCGCCAGCACGCTGGAGGCGGCGATCAAGAGTGGCATTCACATCTACGGCCGCCTATTCTACATCGGCGGGCCGAATCCCTGAGATGAAAAGGCTTCCCCATCGCGCGGTTGCCGGAGAGCGGAGCGTCGCCCTGTTGGTGACGCTGGCCTTCATCGCCCTCCTCTCGACCCTCATCCTCTTCTACTTCGCGCAGACCGCCAGCTACCATACCCTCTCCAACAGCGGCTTCAACGATTTCAAGTCCGGCACCCTCGGCCAGAGCGCCCTGCAGGTCGTGGTGGGCGATCTCCAGCAGGAGATTGCCAATGGCTCGACCAACGGCACCTACGGCACCAGCCCCAATCAGAGCACCCTCTACATCCCCACCAACAGCGCCTACATGCTCCCCCGACGGAGCGGCAACCCGGCGTTGACGAACGGCGTCGATCCGATCCCCAACCTGGTCCGGCGCAGCGTCCGCGCTGACCCCATCGCCTTCCCCGGAATCGCCAGCCGGGCCTCCGCCGTCAACTCCTCGACCGATGCCGCCCTCAACGGCCAGTACGTCAGCCTGGCCCGCTGGAACAAGCACTACCTGATCCCTCGCAATACCAGCGAATACGGCGTGAATTCCACCATCGTCGGGACCGATCCGGCCTCCACCTTCACCGCGCCCGACTGGGTCTTCCTCACTTCCTCGGGGCCCGCCGTCCTCGCCACGCCGAGCACCAACGTCATCGGCCGCTACGCCTACGCCATCTACAACGAGGGCGGCCTCCTCGACGTCAACGTCGCCGGATTCCCCTCCCAGACCGCCACCAATTCGCTCCATCCCGCCACGCCCAATCCCGACAACCTCCAGAACTGGGGCTACGCCAACAAGGGCTCGATCGCCTTCGCCAATCTCACCACCCTCGGCCTCACCCAGGCGCAGATCGACAAGATGATCGGCTGGCGGAACAACGCCTCCGCCCAGATCTCCGGCAGCTTCGACGGCGGCTACAGCCTCAGCCCCGCCTCGGCCCTCCTCTATCACGATTTCGTCGTCGCCAATACCAACGGCTTCCTCTCCACCAGCGGCCAGACCTGGGCCGGCGGAGGCCAGGCCGGCACCGATCAGGCCTTCACCAGCCGCCAATCGCTCATCGCCTTCGCCACCGCTGCCAGCTTCCCCCTCGATGCCCTCCAATACCTCGCCACCTTCACCCGGGACACCGAGCAACCCAGCTACATCCCCGCCGTCGGCCGCCCCCAGGTGCAGAACGCCACCAATAACAATACCACCAACAGCTTCTTCGGTACCGGCAACAACGCCTGGAGCTTCGACCGCACCGGCACCCCCTCCACCGATATCAACCCCCCGTTCCTCTCGGTCCGCGTCGCCACCCAATTCAACCGGCCGGACAGCACCATCGCCTACGTGGGGGATCCGCTGGTCAAGAAACGCTTCCCGCTCTCCCGCCTCTCCCTCGTCCTCTCTTCGGCCACGGCGACTCAGAGCCAAAGCGATCCCATCTACCGCAACTTTGGGCTCTACCGTGGTTCCGCCGGCAGCGCCTGGTCCTACAATCACGGCAACAGCTCGGAATCGATCTATCGGCTCGACCAGGTCAAGGGCCTGCAGCGTGAACCCGATTTCTTCGAGCTGCTGAAGGCGGCGATTAATGTCGGAAGCCTGGGCAAGGCCTCGTGCTACCAGATCGGCGCCGTCAATGATTGGACCACCGCCGGCACGCAGGGCAACCTGCAGCAGGCCCGGAATACCCTGACCGATCTGCAGATCCTCCAGATCGGCGCCAACATCATCGATCAGGCCAAGACCGATAACTTTCCCACCCGGATCCAATTCGCGGGCGACACCTCGACGGAAGTGCGCGGGATCGAGGATCTGCCCTATCTCTATCGATTCCGCAATTGGGTCACCCAATACAGCAGCTCTCAGGGAGCTTTCCTGATCCAGCCCGAGTTATGGAATCCGCATAGCACCAACAGTTCGACCTATCTGACTTCCAGCCAGACCCCATCAAACTTCCGGGTGCGGTTGACGCCGCAGGTCACCGGGACGGCGCCGATCTTGTTGCACATCCAATACCTAGCGACGGAAGCGTTGCCGGATACCGATCTTTCCACCAACGTCACCGTCAACGCCCCCAATTACAACGCCGCCACCCCGACCCCGGCGCCGGTGACCTTCAACGCGGGCGAGGCCAACGGCTACTGGGGATTTCGCGAGCCGACCCTCCTCTCGGTCTCCTCAGTTCCCTTGACCGCCCATGTGGCCAATACCGACACCGCCACTTTCACCGATGTTAACACCAAGTCCCATATGACCGGCATCCTCCTGGCCGAATTCCCCTGGCACTCCTCTCCCACCGATACCGAGGGGCCGAACAAGATGCATTATTGGCCCAACGGCAACGCCTGCCTCCATCTCTATCTCGAGTATCAGGATTCGGGCGGGAACTGGATCACCTACGAAGATGCGCCCTTCGAATATCAACCCTCGGCCCAAGGGGATCCTTTCCTCGATTTGCACACCGTCGCTTCCGCCTCCTTCAACACCTATGCGAAAGCCATTGTGAACATGGATTGGAGAGGCGGGGTGATGACCGATCCCCGGACCACCCGGCTGGGATTCGCCTTCTCGGAATGGCTCTACGCGCTTCCCATTATCGATCTCAACAATAGCGAGTTTTCCACTGAAAGACCCAATTGGGGGGTTTCCAATGGATCTCACTACGGCCTTCCTGTCGACGTCGGTTTCGTTAACGCCAATGACGCCAATTACTCGGTCACACCGCAAAATTACCGGGGTTTTCAGCATGGTTATTGGGCGGAGAACAGCGTGCGGCCGACCTATCAATCGACTTCGGACGGGGGAGGTGCCTTTCAAAACCTCCGTTACAACCACGATCCGGACGGCGTGGTCCGCCGCGTCATGGGGGGATATGCGACCGACACCGCCAATGGAGGAGTCGCCGCCGCCAACCAATCTCCCACCCCCGGCCTGCCCCTGGTCACCGGAACCACCGCGACCAGTCCCGTCACGCCCGCCTATGCCAGCCGCCCGACCATTTTGCATCGGCCCTTCCGCTCCGTCGCCGAGCTCGGTTACGTCTTCCGGGATACCCCCTGGGGAAACATCAACTTCTCCTTCCCCGAAAGCGGGGACGCGGCGCTGCTCGATGTCTTTTGCATCAACGAGAACTCGGATCCGAACGGCCTGGTGGCGGGACGGGTCGATCTGAACACCCGCCAAGCCCCGGTGCTCGAAGCGATCCTCTCCGGCTCGCTGCTCGATAAGGACGATGCCACCAACCCGATGCTGACCACCAACATGGCCGCCAGTCTGGCGACCCAGTTGGTCACCCGCACTTCCAGTACGAATGGCGTCGCGGGCTACGGTCCCCTTTCCAGCCGGGCCGACTTAGTCGGAACCTGGACCAATGGCATCACCACCCCGACAGCGGCGGCCAGCGCCCTCAAGACCACCGCCGATCCCAACCATTTTTACAGCGGTTTCTCGGCCGACATCGGCACCGTCACGAACGTATTCGGAACCACTGTCGCCCTGATTCCCCGGCAGCGGGAAGCGCCGATCCGGGCCTTGGCCGACATTGGCACCACCCGCACCTGGAATCTCCTGATCGACCTGATCGCCCAGAGCGGACGCTTTCCTGCCAACGCCAAGACTCTGGCCAGTTTCTCGGTCGAAGGGGAAAAGCACTACTGGCTTCACATCGCCATCGATCGCTTCACCGGCAAGGTGCTGGCCAGCCAATTGGAGGTCGTAAAGGAGTGAGAATGAAAATGAAAATACCGTGGTTCATCGTCTTGGGGGGAGGATTGCTCACGATCGGGATGATCCGCGCCGAGGAGCCCCCGGAGAAACCTTCCCTGCCGCCCGGGCCGCCCGTCGTCACCCAGATGCCCGATTTCGCGCAATGGAGCATCGATTATGTCTATGCGGATAGCCCGGACGGGGGCGTCCCTTCCGCCGCGCCGGGGTCCACCGTGGCCGCCGGCAGGGATGGCCTGCAGGAGGAGAACATCAAGGGGCTCTCCTTGGGGGCCAACATCAGTGGCATGCGGCCCCTTCATGTGGTGATCACCAAAACCGGCGATATCCGGCATGAGGAATGGTCGCTGGAGAAGAACGGCACGAAAGAAATCTGGGCGATGGGAGATGTCGTGGTGACCCGGAGTTCGATCATCCCGGGATTGATTCCGAGCAACATGGCCGGGATGGGCGGAGATACCTTTCCGGAATTGGCGTGGCTCTCCAAGGAGGATTTCGTGGGGTATGAAGACGAGGCCGGGAGGAAATGCCTGGCCTTCAAGAAAAACTGGTATTCCGACGAGCACGTCTTCCTCGGCACCAGCATCGCCCATATCGATCCGGACAGCCGTTATCCGGTTTCCTTTCAATTCGCCGATCAAACCCGCCATTACACCATTCAATCTCCGCCGAGCGATCCCTTGGTCGCGCCGCCGGAATTCGTGGCGGCGGGCCAGGCGATGACCGAGCAGTTGAATAACGAAACCCCCCATCTGGCCCACCCCTGAGGAGAGGCGCCGAACCCAAACGCCGTCCCGCCTCCGCCCGGCCCAAAGAGGCCGGGACGGAGGCGGGATAGGTGCAGGCATTCCAGAATCGGCTTCCGGAAAGCGGATCACATGTTGACGAACTGATCCTCTCTCTCCGTCTGGGCGAAGGCGCGCCGGGGAGGGAGACTCGCCAGGGGCACTGCGAGCCGCGTGGGGGCAGAGGCCCGGGCCTGGGGCTTGCAATTCCGGACGGCTCCAGACTTGGCGGGTAGGGGAATCGTGGGAGTCCGCTTTTCCTCCCGGGGCTCGCCGTTCACCAGCCGGGCGAGGATATCGACGGTCGCCTGCATCTCGTTCGACTGGGCGTTGAGCTCCTCCGCCGCGCTGGCCGATTCCTCGGCGGCGGCCGCGTTGCTCTGGGTGACCTGATCGATCTGGGTCATGGCGATGCCGATGTGGCTGAGGCCATCGCTCTGTTCCTGGGAGGCGGAGGCGATCGTCGCCACCAGCGAGTCGGCGTCGCGGGTCTTGACCACGATCTTCTCGAGGCTCTCCTGCACCGCCTGCGATTTCTTCGAGATCTCGGCGATCCGGCTCTCGACCTTGGCGCTGGCCTCGACTCCCTGGACGCTCTGGGCGACGGCGGCCTGGATCAGGCGCTCGGTCTCCTTGGCGGCCTCCGCGCTCCGCTGGGCGAGATTGCGGACCTCATTGGCGACCACCGCGAATCCCAATCCCGCCTCGCCGGCCCGGGCCGCCTCGACGGCGGCATTGAGCGCGAGGATATTGGTCTGGAAGGCGATGTTGTCGATCGTCTTGACGATCTTGGAGACCTCTTCGCTCGAGCTTTGGATCCCGGCGATCGTCGCGCTCATCTCGCTGCTCGCCTGCCGGATCGAGTCCATCGCCTGGGTCATTTCGCCGGTGCGGGAGGCTCCCTCCTCGGCGGCGGAACGGGCGTCGGCGGAGAGCGCGCGGGCCTCCTGGGCGCTCTGGGCGTTGCGCTTGGTCATGCTCCCGATCTCCTCGACCGAGGCGCTGGTCTCCTCCAGGGAGGCGGCCTGCTCGCTGGCCCCTTCGGCCAGGGATTGGCTGGCGCCGGAGACCTGGTTGGCGGCGGCGGAGACCTGGGAGGCCCCTTCGCTCAGACTGGAGGTGACCTCGGAGAGGACCCGGTTGATGCCCCGGATATTGGTGATCGAAAGCCCGATGCCGACTGCAACTGCGACCGCTCCCGTCGCGAGGATCGAATCGACCAGGATAAAGACCAGGCTCTTGAGCTCGACTCCCCGCCGGGCGGCCTGGTCGGTGTTGAACTTCAGAACCTTTTCGGCGGCCGCGTCATAGACGGCGCTGCTCGCGCCGAGCGGGCCATCCAGGATGGCCACGGCGGCATCGTGATTGGTGGCGACGGTATCGAGGAACTGCTGCTTGAAGACCAGGTAGTCGGCCCGGGCGTTTTTCACCGCATCGAAGTTGGCCCGGTCTTCGGGCTCGAAGATCGTCGCCTCATAGTCCTGCATCGCCTGGGTGACTTCCGAGCCCATATGCTTGTTTTGTTCCTGCAACGCCGCCAGCTCGTCCGGGGTCTTGGCCAGTGCCATTTTCTCGAGAAGGATTTGCGTCTTCGTCCGGCCGAGGCGGATGGTCTGGGCATCGATCATGCCGGGAATCGAATCGTCGGAGAGGCTGAGGCCGATCTTCTTGAGGCTCTCGATGCCCTCGACGGCGAAGCCGCTCAGCCCCGCGATCACGAGGCAGAGAATGGTGGAGTGGAGAACGATGCGCTTTTTGATGGTCCAGTTTTTCATGGGGATGGTTCGGTGGGTTGTGGGGTGTGTGGGTTAAGTGCGGTTGCAGGAAGGATCTGCCGGTTGTTCAATGGGAAGAGTGACGATGAAGCGGGTGCCGACGCCGAGGACGCTGCGGCATTCAATCCGGCCGCCGTGGCGCTCGACCAGGAGCTTCGAGCCGAAGAGGCCGAGGCCGTTGCCGGCGATGTGCCGATGCCGGGGTGAGCGGTAGAAGGAGTCGAAAACCTTAGCGAGCTCCTCGGACGACATGCCCGTGCCCTGGTCGGTCACCTCGAAGCGGGCCTCCTTCTCGCTGAGCGTCACCACCAGGGTGACCAGCCCGCCTTGGGGCGAGTATTTGAAGGCGTTCGAGAGGAGATTGCTCAGCACCTGCTCCCCGATCACCGGATCGATGTGGATCGTGGCCTCGGCGGGAATGCGGATGTCGAGGGCATGCTGGGGCGAGCGATGTTCCCGCACCAGCGTCGCCGCCCGGTCGCAGAGCGCCTCCAGGTTGACCATCTTTGGCTCGAAGGGGATTGAGTCCCCCTGGTAGCGGGCCATCACCATGAGCCGGTCGACCATCCCGTTCATGCTTTCGAAGGCATTCTCCATCGCCTCGAAAGGGATGGGGTTTACTTCGCGGCAGCCGGTCGCGACCATGTCGAGGCCGAGGCGGAAGACGCTGATGGGGGCGCGGAGATCGTGGGCGACCAGGGAGACGAACTCCTTCTGGCGGCGCAGCCGCGCCTGGCACTGGTCCCGATAATCCTGCGAGCGGCGCAGCCGGCTTTCGATCGCCTGGAGGAGCGCCTGCCGCTCCACCGGCTTGTTGAGGAAATCGTCGGCGCCCAGATTCATCGCCTCCCGCTGATGGCGGGCATCGGCCAGCGCGGTCAGGAAGATCACCGGCGTCGAGGCCATGAGAGGGTGCGAGCGGACGCGGTGGAGCAGGCCGAGGCCGTCGAGGCCGGGCATGTTGATGTCGGAAAGAATCAGGTCGGGCAGCAACTCGTCCATCGCCAGGAAGGCGGAGACTCCATTATTGGCGGCGGAGACCCGGTAACCGGCTTCGCGGAGAATCCGGGAAACCGAGTCCGAGAGATCGTCATCATCCTCGACGAGGAGGATGCGGGCATTCGCGGACCGGGAAGCGGCTTGGATGCGCCGCTGCGATCCTTCGCGGCAAAGTTGAGAATCATTCATGGTGAGCGGATACATCCATTTCTCGTGCCAAGTCGCCTTGGGTTGTCGTAAGTTATTTATCATTAACATTATTCAAAAATCACCTTCTCGATTTTGATTGCAAAAGCGAATCGAAATGCGATACCTTTTGAACCGCTTTCGATTCAAAAAGTATCGGGAGATCGCGCGGGGAGAGATCGCCAATGCCCGAAAACATCCTACTCATCGAGGACGAGATCGATTTCGCGGAGAGCATGATGCGGACGCTCCGCTCCGCCGGCTATGGGGTCGAGCTGGCCGAATCGGTCGCCGAGGCGACGAAACTGCTGAATGGGGTCAATGGCAGCCAGGTCGACATCATCCTGAGCGACATCCATCTGCCCGACGGCAACGGCCTCGAACTGCTCAAGGTCCTCCATCTCCGCGATCCCCTCCGCCCCATCGTCCTGATGACCGCCTCGGGCACCGCCGATCTCGCGGTCGAGGCGACCCTGCACGGAGCCTTCGACTACTTCCTCAAGCCGGTCGGGCGCGCCCAGCTGCTCGACGTCGTCGCCAAGGCCGTCGCCTGCCGAGCGATGTCGCGGCAGCTCGTCTCCCTGCCGACCCGCGCGCACAAGGAAGCCGACCAGCCGATCGTCGGCGGCAGCCCGACCATGGTCCGGCTCTTCAAGGACATCGGGCGGGTGGCGCGCCAGCCCGTCTCGATCCTGCTATTGGGCGAGACCGGTACCGGCAAGGAATTGATCGCCCGGGCGATCTACCGCTACAGCGGGCTGAAGGGGAAACCGTTCGTCCCCATCAACTGCGCCGCCATCCCCGAGACCCTCCTCGAAAGCGAGCTCTTCGGCCACGAGAAGGGGGCCTTCACCGGAGCCCAGACCCGGCGGATCGGCCGCTTCCAGCAGGCCGCCGGAGGGATGATCTTCCTCGACGAGATCGGCGAGATCCCCCTCTCGATGCAGGCGAAGCTCCTCCGCGTCCTCCAGGAAAAGGAAATCCAGCCGCTGGGCGGGAACACCACCGTGAAGATCGACGTCCGCATCGTCGCCGCCACCCATCGCAACCTCGAGCGGGAGATCGCCGCCGGCCGTTTTCGGGAAGACCTCTACTTCCGGCTCAACGTCGCCACCCTCTACCTCCCGCCCCTGCGGCAGCGCCGGGAGGACATCCCCGAGCTGGTCTACCATTTCCTCCGCAAGAGCGCCGAAGAGGCCGGCCCCGGCGGCCCGCCGCTCAAGATCACCAAGGAAGCCCTCCAATGGCTCTGGCAGCGCCCCTGGCCGGGGAACATCCGGGAGCTCGAAAACACTGTCAAACGGGCGGCGACCCTCGCGCAGGGCGGCGTCATCGGCATCGGGCAGGTCAACAACGCGATCGAGCGGGCGCCCCGCTTCGCGGAAGAAACCCCGCGCGAGATGGAGACTCTCGTCGACCGCCTGTTGGCCGGCGCCGAGAAAAAGCCGCCAAAGCCGCTCCTGGCCGCCGTCGAGAAAGAGGTGATTCTCGTGGTGATGCGCAAGGCGGAGCAGAACAAGACCCGCGCCGCCGAGCTCCTCGGCATCAACCGCAAGACCCTCCGCGAAAAACTGGCGCACTACGGAATCGAGAGTGATCTCGAAAAAGCCGCGGCCGCCGATCGTGACTAGCGCGACTAAGAGAGCCTCTCAGATCTCAAAGCGGACGATCGTGCCGCCCCGCTTCCCCTCGCCGAGGGCGATCGTGCCGCCATGGGCCTCGATCGCCGTCTTGCAGAAAGCCAGCCCCAGGCCGACCTGGGGAATATCGCGGCGCACCTGTCCCACCTCGAACTTCTCGAAGACCTTTTCCCGGAACTCCTCAGGGACCCCGCTCCCCTCGTCCTCCACCTCGACGCGGACGCCCTTTTCCCCGGAGCGGAGAATCGGCGCCGCGCGGACCTCGATCGTCCCCGCCGGAGGGGAGAACTTGATCGCATTGCCCAGGATATTGTCGAGCACCCGGAGGAGCAACGCCTGGTCGAAGACCGCCGGCAGTGAGGACGCCTCATAGATCACCCGCAGAGAGAGCTTGCGGCGCAGGGCGAGAGGCTCGACCCGGTGCACCGCCTCGTTGATCGCCGCCGCCATGTCATAGGGCCGGGCATCGAGATGGAGCTTGCCCTGGTCGATCTTCGCTAGGAGCAGCATGTCGTGGGTCATCTCCCGGAGGCGTCGGACATTTTTCTGGAGGACCTGGAGCGAGAGGAGCTGGTCGTCGCGCGGCTGATTGGCCAGGAGATCGTCGACCTCCATCGTCAGCGTCGCCAGGGGATTGCCGAGATCGTGGATCACGATGTGGGCGAAGTCCTCGCGCAGATTCATCGAGCGGCGGAGGAGATCGTAATGGGCGCGGATGCGGAGCATCGAGCGGATGCGGGCGCGCAGCTCGGGGGCCGAGACCCGTTTGTTGAGGAAATCATCGGCCCCCGCCTCCAGGCAGCGGGTCAGATATTCCTCGTCCTCCAGCGCCGTCAGCAGGATGACCGGAATGTCGCGGGTCTCGGCGGAGGCCTTGAGCGCCTGGCAGAGCTCGATTCCCGTCACCTTCGGCATCATCAGATCGCTCAGGACGATCTGCGGCTGCATCTGGAGAATGGTTTCGAAAGCCGTTGCGCTGTCGCGCACGTAATGGAGATCGTAACCCTCCCCATAGAGCAGCGCCTCGATGGAATGAAAGCAGGCCGGATCGTCGTCGACGATGATGAGAGGAGCTGGCATGGAAATCTCCAAAGGCGGTTGCGATCGGGGAACTTGCCCGCAGCATGCATGAAAGGGCTTCCTGAAGCAAAAGCTATCCCTTAGTGTCGTTCCGAGGTGTGATGCTCTCCCTTGGCCGCCATTACTTTCGGGTCCGTCTCATCGTCCTCTGCGTGGCCTGCGCCCTTCCTTCCGCGGGCCTCATCCTCTACGAGATCGACAGCAGCCTCAACCAATCGATCCGCACCGCCCATTTGGAAATGGCGGGCAACGCCTATCAGCGCCCCCTCGAGATCCTGCTCGAAAAAATCCCCCTCTACGGCTTGAGCGTTGCCACCGGAGACCCTGACGGAGACGTCGCCTCCGCCCTCCATGGAGAGATCGACGAAGCCTTCGTCCGGCTCCTGGCGGTCCAGGAGCGCCTGGGGGAGGACCTTCAGGTCACCGAGACAAAATCGGCCGCCCGCCCCCGTCCCTTTGCGGCCATCCCTTCCCGTCCCTTTCCCATGCCGGCGGTGATCGAGAGGAAATGGGAGGCATTGGCCGCCGAGGCGGGCCGGGTGCCCATCGGCCAATGGAACGCCGATGTCGATAGCCTGACAAGGGACGTTCGGGAACTGATCGCCCACATCGGAGACACCTCCAACCTGATCCTCGATCCCGACCTCGCCACCTATTACCTGATGGATATGACCCTCTCTCAAATGCCCCGGACCCAGGAGCGTCTCGCCGGTATCCTCCGGCTCGAGGGAGATATCGCGACCGGTCCCTCCTCCGCCTCGGAGGCGCGGCAGAAACTCGCCATCGAGGCCGCCATGCTGGGGGAAATCGATCTCTCCGCCATCCTGGGCGATGCCCAGACCTCTCTCGCCGCGAATTCGGGCAACGATCCCAGCCCCTCGCTGCAGAAAAACCTCCCTGCGGCGCTCGCTCCCTACCAGGCGGCCAACCAGGCATTGTTGCTCTCCCTCCGGCAGTTGGCCGCAGGAGCCTCCCTTCCTCCCGCCGGGTCCCTGCAGGAAGAGACCCAGCGCCTCCGCGCGCAAAGCTTTCAACTCTGGAACACCGCCGTCACGGAGCTCGATCTCCTCCTGCAACACCGCATCGATAGGTTCCTCGAACGGCGGATTTTCTACATCCTCCTCACCCTGGCGACCTTGGCGGCCGCCTTCTCCCTCGCCTGGCTGGGGCTCCGCGCCGAGAACCTGCGGGAGGCCAACGAGAAACTGGAGCAGAAAGTCGCCGAGCGGACCGGGGAATTGAAGGCCGCTTACCAGGAACTGGAGATGTTCAGCTACTCCGTCTCCCACGACCTGCGCAGCCCCCTGCGCGGCATCGACAGCCTCTGCTCCACCCTCGTCGCCAAGCACGGAGCGAAGCTCGAGCCGGAGGCCCGGGGCTACCTTCAGAAGATCGAGGCCGCCACCG
>Ga0302314_10011533_pt1 | contig 15412 bp, 14 predicted proteins | sample III_Palsa_N2_3_FD_200533 | JGI IMG/M metagenome (GOLD analysis project Ga0302314, IMG submission 200533) | Peat permafrost microbial communities from Stordalen Mire near Abisko, Sweden - III_Palsa_N2_3 | ecosystem: Environmental > Terrestrial > Soil > Palsa > Peat permafrost | place: Sweden...
TGGAGCGATCTCGACCTCGGCCGGCACTCACCTACAAATCGCGATCGCAATCGTCGCGGCGCTGGCTGCCGCCGCCTGGCTGTGGACCGGGCAACTTCGTCTGATCGCGGACCGGCCGGCCCGGATCGGTGTCGCGCTGCTGACTGCGTTTGCCGCGTGGAGCGCATTCACCGTGCTGTGGAGTGCCACGCCCGACCAAACCTGGCTCGAGTTCAACCGCGTCGGCACCTACGTGCTCATCGTGCTGTTGGCGATCGCGTTTGGCGCCTCTTCACCTAAGGCACTTGCATTTGCCGCCCGCGGGATGCTGATCCTGGTCGGCCTGGTGATCGCCTACGCACTTGGCCAAAAGGTCCTGCCGGGAGTGAACCTCGGCGGCCTGATCGACCTGAACCAGACGGCTCGCTACGCCCGCCTGCAACAACCACTCGGCTACTGGAACGCGCTCGCTTTGCTGCTCGCTCTCGCCGCCCCGCCTGCGATCGCACTGGCGGCTCGCCGGCGGGCGGGCCAGCGGGCCCGCACCGCCGCCCTCGTGCTGCTCCAGCTGCTTGTCGTAACGATCGGATTCACCGAATCTCGCGGCGGCATCGTCGCGCTGATCGTTGCGATCGGTGTTGGTGTGTGGCTCAGCGGCCGCGCTCTGCAGCAACTCGCCTGGGCGGCTGTCGCAATCACGGCTGCCGTACCGCCGCTGGTTGTCGCCCTGTCCTCGCACGCGCTGACCACTGACGGGGTTGCCCTGGGCACGCGTGAACATGCGGGTCTGTTGCTGTTGGCGGCGCTGGCGGCGTCGGTCACCGTCCTTGTCCTCGCCGCCGGAAAGCTGTTCGAAGCGGAGCTGACGATCACGCTCAGCCCCGAACGCCAACGTCGCTTGTGGCGGCTGGTCGCAGGCGTCGTCGTCGGCGTAGTCGTGCTCGCGGTGCTACGCGAGATCGTCAGCCAAGGGGGCGTCGGTGCCGCGCTCAGCCACCTGAAGCAGAAGTTCGCCTCGCCGCAACAGGTCAGCGTCAGCAACCCGAACCGCCTGTTCTCAACCGACTCGGCCGACCGGCTCAGCTGGTGGCGCCAGGCGCTCGGTGCGTTCTGGCAGCGGCCGTTCGGCGGCTGGGGTGCCGGCTCGTTCCCGGTGATCAACCTGTTGTTCCGTCATGACCAGCTGACCGCCGCCAACGCCCACAGCGTGCCGCTGCAGTGGCTTGCGGAAACCGGGCTGATCGGCTTCGCGCTGGCGGTCAGCGGATGGTTGCTGTTGCTCAAGACGACGCTCACAGCTGTCCGCCATCACGTCGGCGAGCACCGCTGGGCCGCCGCCGCCCTGTTGGCCGGGCTGATCGCCTACTCGCTGCATTGCTTCTACGACTGGGACTGGGACATCCCCGGCGTCACGCTGCCGGTGCTGGTTGCGCTCGGGGTGCTGATCGGGGCGCTTGCTGCTCCCCCGCAGCAAGGCTTCCGCCCCCACGCGATCCTGACGCCCACGCGCAAACTCGTCGGCCTGACCGCAGTCGTCGCTGGGCTCTGCGTGCTCGCCACCTCGGCCCTGCTACCCAGCATCGCTGCCAGCAGAGCCTCGCAAGCGCTGCTTGCCGCTTCACATGGCACTCGCGCATCGTTGATCGCGGCGGCTCAGGATGCACGGGCCGCTGTTCGAATCGATCCGCTGTCGGACGCCGGCCTGAAGGCGAGCGCCTCGGTTGCTGAGCAACTCGACCAGCTCAAGATCGCGCGCGGGGACCTGCTTGAGGCGCTCAATCGCGAGCCCGACGACATCTCGGCGTGGACCAGCTTGGCCGGACTCGACGCCGCCTTCAGGGACTGGGCACCGACGGTAGGCGCGGCCCAGCGGCTACTTCAGCTCGATCCCGAGATGTCCGGCGCGCAGCGCGCGAACGTGCTCGATGCCGGCCGCATAGCAACGTTCGCCGAAGCACCGCCGCAAGACTCAGCTACCGCGCAGCCGTAGTCCGACGCGCGGCGTTGTCCTACTGCGCGGCGCGCAAACGCTCGATCTCGGCTGCTGCCGCGTTCAGCGCTCGCCGCAGGTCATCCGGATCAGTCGAGCCGCTCGGCTCGCCGTAGATCATCTGCAATGTCTCGAGCTCGAGACGCGTATCGACGAGCACCAACTCGAGGTCGGCCGCCGCGCGCTGGAACTGCGCGCTTTCTGTGCGCGCCATCTCGATCTCGCCGGTCAGCTCGGCAGTGATCTGCTCCCATTGAGCGTGTGCCGCATCACCTTCGACTGTGCGTTGCGAAAGCTCGGCGGTCCGTTCGGCGAGGGTTGCGCGTAACAGGTCGATCTCGGCGTCGCGGCGCGCCAGCGCGGTCTCGGCAGCCTCAAACTCCGCGCGTGCCTGGCTGGCTTGTGTATTCCCGAGCTCGATCGTCGCGCGGGCGGTGCGGATCTCGTCGCGCAGCTTCACAAGCTCGGCTTCGAGCATCTCGACCCGCTCGGCACTGGCAGAACGCGCGGCGGCCGATGCGGCAGCCGCCTTCTCCGCACTCAATCGCCGGCCCATTTCGATGTGCAGCCGGTCGCTGAGGTCGGCAAGTGCCTTGTCAGTCTCGGGTGCCGCCAGCTCGGCGACGGTTGGCGAGTGGGTCAGTGGTGACGTGATCCGCGCGGTCTGGCGCTTGATCGGCTTCGGCAGCTCAAACGGTTCACCGTCGCCGACCACAAGCGAGTAGCCGGTGGCGCCGTCGGCCACCGCAGCAGGGACGGTGAACCCGAGTCGCAAAACGCCGGTGGGGCTGGCCGGAGCCGGCAGCGGTGAGGCGCGGTGCTCGCCGCCCTCAAGCTGGACAACCAGCGCCAAAGTAGCCAGATCGATTGGGCTCTCCGGTCGGCCGACGATTCGCAGCAGCGCCTTACCCGGCACAGCCTCGACGTGCTCAAACTCCTGGAGGTCAATCAGACGCGTGCTCACGGCTCGCTCGATTCTATGTCTGGCTAACCTCGAGCGCTCTTTAGTCGCCGCAAATTAGCGGCGACGCACCCGATCACAATGAAACTCCTCGTCACCGGCGGCGCCGGATACATCGGCTCAATCGTCGCCAGGGTTCTGCTTGAGGCCGGCCACGAAGTGGTCGTCTTCGACAGCCTTGAGCGCGGCCACCGGGCAGCCGTCGCGCCTGAGACGAAGCTGGTCGTCGGCGATCTGCGTGATGCAGACGCGATTGCCGCGGCCACCAAGGACGGGTTCGACGGGGCCCTGCACTTCGCCGCCTACGCGCTCGTTGGCGAGTCGGTCATCCACCCAGGCCTCTACTACCGCAACAACGTTGGTGGCACCCAGAACCTGCTTGAGGCACTCGTCGCCAACGGAGTGCCTCGGCTCGTCTTCTCCTCTACCTGTGCGGTCTACGGCCAGCCCGACGTGGTGCCGATCGATGAACTCGCGCCGACCCGCCCGGCCAACGCCTACGGCGCCTCGAAGCTCGCTGCCGATCACCTGATCACCGACTTCTGCCGTGCCCATGGACTTGGTGCGGTCAGCTTGCGCTACTTCAACGTCGCGGGTGCTCACGGTGACGCCGGTGAGGCGCACCAGCCCGAGACCCACCTGATCCCCAACGTGCTGAACGTAGCCCTCGGTCACGCCGAGCATCTCGAGGTTTACGGCACCGATTACGCGACGCCCGACGGCACCGCGATCCGTGACTACATCCACATCGACGACCTCGCCGATGCGCATCTGCGCTCGCTTCAGGCCGTGCGGTCGGGCGAGCACCAGATCTTCAACCTCGGCACCGGCCATGGCTTCAGCGTGCGGGAAGTGATCGCCGCGGCCGAGCAGGTCGCCGGCACCACCATCAAAACGCTCGAGCGCGACCGCCGTCCCGGTGACCCGCCGATGCTCGTCGCCGCCGGCGCCAAGGTCCGCGCGGAGCTTGGCTGGCGACCGGCAAAGCCCGAGCTGGAGACGATGATCGCCGACGCACTCGCGTTCGCCAGGGCCCATCCGCACGGCTACAGCGATTAGCGCCGCCGGTGCTTCTTCGGCTTCGGCTTCGGCTTCGGCTTCGGCTTTGAGCCGGCGCCGGCGGGGATGTAGATCGGCTCCCCGGGTTCCCCGACATTGACCTCAAGCAGTGCCATGTCGGCGCTGTCCATCAGGATTGAGGACTGGTTGCCGACGAGGATGTTGTCGCCGTCGAATGTGACGTTGCCGGGCGCGTCGAACGGGATCGATTGCGTCTCGTTGACGAGCAGGTTTGCGGGGACACGATCAAGATCATGGCCTTTTGCCGAGAGTTCCTGGATCGCGTTCCCGGTTGGCCCGACAAGCGCGATGTAGATGTGGCCGGAGCGCGCGAGCGCGAGCCCATCGGGTGCCTCGGCCGGCGTGCTCTGCCAGATCTGGGTCAGCGTGCCCGGCTTCCCATTGGCCTTGATCGGGATCGTGTACAGCCGCCCGTCCGCCAGGGTCCCGCCGGCGTAGACGTCGCCGCCGACGTCGAACAGCAGCGTGTGGTGGTTGGGCATCAGCACCAGGCCTGCTGGCCCGACGATCAAGCCGAAGAGATTCTTGTTGGTAAACCACACTCGCGCGCGGCCGCCACCTGGCGGCACCCGCCAGATCACGGACTGGTTGTAATCGGTGACGTACAGCGAGCCGTCGGGACCCCAGGCCGAGAAGTCAGGCTCGGGGGCCTGGTAGCCGAGGCCGTCACTGCAGGCGCCGGCCGGCTGTCCCGAGGCGTTACATGGCGGCAGGTTGGGGAACGACGCGTAGACCTTCTCGGCGCCGGTCACCGGGTTCAGCGTCAGCACCTGTGCCGGTGACTGGTTCAGCAGGTACAGCAGGCCATGATGATCGGTGTTTGAAACCTGGACGCCGTCATCGTCGCCGCCAGGGGTCTCATCGCGGATCGTGTAGGTCCGCTCAAGCACGCCCGCCGGCGAGTACTTGAACACCTTCGATGGCCCGCTTGAGGAGAGCGCAAGGAGACTGTGGAAGGTGCCGGCGTAGACGGTTCCGTTCGAGGTCACCAGCGCGTCGGCGGGATAGCCGGGGGCGGAGATCTTCGCGAACACCCGGACCTGTCCGACGGTAGACGCGGCAGGGGCCGCGGCAGGGGCCGGCGCGTCAGCCGATGCGATTGCCGCACCGAGCGCCAGTGCCACGCACGGGCCGAGCAGGACCAGGAGCCGTCTCAAGCGTGCACTCCGGCGAGCGCAGTCGCGGCCGCGAACGCATCGGCATCAGCGAGGTCAAACGCGCCGTGGTCTGAGCCAAGCCCCTGCGCCACCAGTGCGGCGGCGGCACAGCCGAGCATCGCCGCATCCCGTCGGTTGCGCTCCAGTGACAGGCCGCGTAGGAAGCCGGCTGAAAAGGCATCACCACAGCCGGTGGTGTCGACTACCTCGATCGCAAATGCCGGTACCCACTCGGCGCCGTCGCCATCGACGATCACTGCGCCGTCGCCGCCGCAGGTTGCGACCACACAGCCGATCCCGCGTTCAAGCAACGCTTGGCAGCCGGCGACCAAATCGGTTGCGCCGCTGAGTCCGAGCACCTGGTCGTCGTTGGGCAGTAGATAGTCAAGGTGGGGGAAGGCCGGCGCGATCCATTCGAGGATCGCCGACGCCTGCTCGCCTGGCGCGAGCAGGTCGGCTGAGGTGACGACGCCGTGCTGCTTGGCGAACGCGAGGATCTTTGCGGCCTGCTCGCCGCCCATGAACTCGGGCGCGCCGAGATGCAGATGGGTGGCGGTCTTGATCGCCTCCCACGGAGCATCCTCGGAGGTGTAGGTGCCGTTGGCGCCGATTACGTGAAACGCCGGCCGCGAGCCGTCAGCGCGGATCGGCAGCACGCTCGCCGAGGTCTGAACCCCCTCGCGCCGGATCAGCAGCGAGGTGTCGATTCCGTCACGTGCGAGCAGGCCGAGCAGGACGTCACCAAGCGCGTCCGTGCCGATCGCGCCGGCGCTGAAAGTCTCCGCACCGAGCTTGGCGAGCGTGATCGCGGTGCCGCCGGCCGAGCCGGCGGCGGTGACCCGGATCTCCTCAACCAGTGCGCCGCCCTGGCCTTCGGGGATCGCCTCGATCGGACGCGCCAGCACGTCGACCACGTGTACGCCCAGCGCGATCACCTTCATTGCTCTGCCGCCTGCAGGGTGCCGTAGCTGCGTGTGACAGCCGCGTTGATCACGGCCATCCGCTCTTCCTCAGTGAGCGCGCGGGGTGTGCCGATCGAGGCGGCGCGCCAGTAGACGGTGGCGGCCCACTCGAGCAGCAGTGAGTTTGAGACCGCCTGCGCAAGGTCATTGCCAAGTGTCAGCGTGCCGTGGTTTGCCATCAGTACAGCCATATGGCCCTCAAGCGCGTCAAGCGTTGCCTCGGCCAGTTCCGGCGTGCCGAACGTGCGATAGGGGGCAACCGGGACGGCGCCGCCGAGCATCAGCATTTGGTAATGGACGCAGGGGAGCTCGTCCTCGAGGACGCAGGCGAGCGCCGTCGCGACGGGGGCGTGGGTGTGGACCACAGCGCCGGTGTCGTAGCGGCGGTAGGCGCCGAGATGCAGCTCGATCTCCGAGGTCGGCGCGAGGTCGCCCTCGACGACGTTGCCATCAAGGTCGACGATTGTCACCTCCTCGGCGGTCAGCTGCTCGAGCTCACCGCCGGTGGCGGTGACGGCGACGAACTCGCCGTGACGGGCGGAGACGTTGCCGCCTGAGCCAATCACGAGGCCGGCGGCCGCGAGCTTGCGCGACGCGGCGGCGACCTGTTCGCGGACTGCCGCGGACGAGGAAGAGGGAGCGTTCACGCGCCAACCATACCCCAAATCCTTCCCAACTTGAAACTGAATTCAACTTCAATTAGGATCGCTTGCCGATGGCGGCAACCGAGCTACCCGACGTTCCCGAACAGCTCCGGCGCGCCCCCAGCCGCGGCCGCGCTCGCGCCACGATCGACCGTCTGCTTGAGGCCGCCGACCAGATCCTCGCCGAGGAGGGCTGGCAATTCCTCGCGACCACCCGTGTTGCCGAGGTCGCCGAGGTCTCGGTCGGCACCGTCTATCACTGGTTCGGAGATAAGGAGTCGATCGTCGAGGCGCTCGCCCGTCAGTACTGGGCAGAGCTCGCCGCCGTCGTCGCTGAGGTCGCCGAGGGCTCGCAGTACGTTGATCCGGTCGGCGACGTGATCAACTCGCTGGCCGACGGCTTCCGTGATCGCCCCGGGTTCCTGGCGCTGTGGTTCAGCCGCCTACGCACGGAGCAGGTCCGCGACGCGACCAGGCCCAACCGACTGCTCGTCGGCGCGTCCGTCGTGCAGATGCTGACCCGCGCTTACCCCGACGCCGCGGCGGAGACACGCGTCACTGTCGCGCAGATGCTCGTGCTGCTCGGTGACGGCCTGCTGCGGGAGGCGTTTCGACTTGACCACGGCGGCGACAAGGCAGTGCTCAGCGAAGGGCAATTCGCGCTGAACGCGTACATCGTCGAGCGCCTCGGTACACGAACGACGTAAGGACTGACAGATGACCGACTCAAACCTGACCCGCCGGCGCTTTCTCGGCACCGGCGCCGCCACCGGCGCGGCCGCGCTGATCCCCGCATCGATCGCCGAGGCCGATACGCGCAAAACTGCCCACAAGACCAGCCGGCGCGCCACGGCCCGGAAGGTCGACGTGGTTGTCGTCGGCGCCGGGCTCGCCGGCCTGCAGGCGGCGCGGACACTGGTCGCGGCTGGCAAGTCCGTCGTCGTGCTCGAGGCGCGTGACCGGGTCGGTGGGCGGACCAAGAACCACGCGCTCGGCGACAACAAGGTCGTTGAGGTTGGTGGTGAGTTCGTCGGGCCGACCCAGGACTACACGCTCGGCTTTGCCAAGGAGCTTGGCGTCGGCACCTACAACGCCTACCTACCGCTGGACAGCGTCTACATCAACGCGTCAGGGCAGAAGTCCAACTACAGCGGTGATCTGCCTTCGGCCGGCGTGCTCGGCACGGTCGATCTGATCACGATCGTTGAGCAGCTTGACAACCTCGCGTCACAGATCCCGGTCGACAAGCCCTGGACCTGGGAAAAGGCAGCCGAATACGACTACGCGACGGCGGACGCGCTCGTCCGCCAGCTGTGCCCGGCCGATCCTCAGGGCGCGATCGATCTGGTCAACCTGTTCTTCGATTCCGCCTACGGTGGCATCGCCGCTGAGGTCTCGGCGCTGTACGTGATCGCTCAGGTCGCCGGGTTCGGCGACAAGCACAACGTCGGCACGATCGAGCGCGGAATCTCAAGCCAAGGCGGCGCGCAGAACAGCCGCTTCGTCGGCGGTAGCCAGCTGCTGTCGACCCGTGCCGCGGAGCAGCTCGGCAAGCGCGTCGTGCGCAACGCCCCGGTCCGCTCGATCGCGCAGTCCGGATCGACCGCGACCGTCACCTCCGACGCCGGCGTCTGGAAAGCCAAGCGGGTGATCGTCGCGGTGCCACCGGCGCTCGCCGCCGAGATCAACTACGCGCCGCTGATGCCGGCGATCCAGGACGCGATGCGCCGGCGGATGACCCTGGGCACGTTGATGAAGATCCATGCCGTCTACGAGACACCGTTCTGGCGTGAGGACCCCGGCGTGTGGATGGCGCTGAAAGTCAACGGCTGCGTGCCGGAGATGTTCGACAACACGCCGCCGGAGGGCACGCCCGGCATCCTGATGGGCTTCCACGGCGGCCACGCCTGGCGCCAGTACGCGAACGACCCGGCCGGCCGCAAGGCGGCGGCGCTCAGCGACTTCGCCGAGGCGTTTGGCGAGCGCTGCCTCAAGCCGATCGACTACTTCGAGCAGGATTGGACCTCGGAGGAGTGGTCACGCGGCTGCCCGGTGTCGGTCGTCGGGCCAGGTGTCGTCACCGAGTTCCTGCCGAACCTGATCGTCCCGTTCAAGCTCGTGCACTGGGCAGGCACCGAGACCGCGACTTACTGGAACGGCTACATGGATGGCGCGATCAGCTCCGGTGAGCGCGCCGCGGCCGAGGTCCTCGCCGAGCTGTGAGATGACGTTCGCTCGGCGGGCCGTCGTCCACGGCCTGGTCCTGGCCACAGGACTGCTTCCACTACTGCCGCTGCACGCGATCCGCGGCGCCGACCCACGAATTGCCGACTCGGCTGGGCGCCAGGTGCTGCTGCGCGGTGTCGACGTCGACGCTCTCGGGCACTACTACCAGCAGTACCCGAAGTACCCAGCGGTCCTGCCGCTCACGGCTAACGACTTCAAGGAAATGGCCGGGCTGGGCTTCAATGTCGTCAGGCTGATACTCAACTGGTCGGAGCTTGAACCAACGCCCGGTGCGTTCAACCTCAGCTACGTCGCGCGGATCCGCCGCGCGGTGCAGCAGGCCGGCGCCAACGGGATCTACGTCGTGCTCGACATGCACCAGGACGCATGGGGGATCGGCGTGATGGGCCACGCCGGCGAGGACTGCCCGCCGGAGAGTTCGCCACCGGTCGGCTATGACGGCGCGCCTGAGTGGGCGACCTTCACCGACGGGCTGCCGACCTGCGCGATCGCCGGCACGCGCGAGATCTCACTTGCTGACGAAGCCGCCTGGCAGAACTTCTATGACAACACCCACGGCATCGAGACCCAGCTCGCGCTCGCCTGGGGACGGTTGGCTGCACAGTTCGCGCGCGATCCCACGGTCGCCGGCTACGACCTGCTGAACGAGCCAAACCCAGGGCTGATCTTCGACGAAGCGACCGGAGGTCTCGGCAACTACTACTCCGAGGCGCTGGCCGCGATCCGCACCGGTGAGCGCAGCGTGAAGGGCGGCTTTTCGCACATCGCGTTCTTTGAGCCTGGGGTTGAGTGGTCGCTTTTGGGAACGACGGTTACGCCTCAGGGCGCCTTCACCCGGGACCCCAACATCGTCTTCGCGCCGCATCTCTACGGCGGCTCGTTGGCCGTCGCCTCGGTCGATCAGGGCGTTCACGAGGCGCAGGTGGCGGCGGCGCCTTACAAGACGACGGTTTGGAGTGGCGAGTACGGCTGGTATGGCGACCCGGCACAGAATGCGGCCGATGAGATAGAGCTCGCCCGCGAGCAGGATGCCCACCTATGGGGCGGCGCCTGGTGGCAGTGGAAGCAGGCGTGTGGCTCGCCGAGCTCGGTCGGCAACTTCGGCGGGGCGATTCCGACCGAGACGAACAGTCTGATTCGCTTCGGCTGCAAGACCCCGCTGCCGAGCGCAAAGCTGGCGCCCGCGAACAATCTCGCGATCCCTCAGGTCACCGAGCGGATCATCGCGCGGGCAACCGTCCATGCTGCCCCAGGCAAGATCGAGTCGCTGCGCTCAACCCCGGCGACCGGCGCATTCAGCCTCACCGGCAACACAACTACCCGCCCGGCAACGCGGCTCGCCTGCATGCTCGCGGTCTGGATCCCCGGCGCTCGCAAACCCCGCTTCGCCACCACAGGCATCACGAAACTCAAGGCCACGCGCGTCCGCGGCGGCTACGACGTCAGCGGCTGCGCCCGCGGCCACTACCAGCTACGTCTGCTCGACCCGGCCCCGCGTGTCCCCGGCTAACAATGCATCTCCGGTTCCGCATACGGAACTAGATCCGCAACGAAGCTGTCAGAGCAGGTCTGCAAGCGTGGCCAGCGCCGCCTCGAGCACCGCCTCAGGCGAACCACCCGCGTCGATCACCCTGATCCGCTCTGGCTCCGCCGCCGCCAACCCCAAGTACCCCTCTGCGATCGCGGCAAAGAATGAGTCGCCTTCACGCTCGAGCCGGTCAAGTTCCTCGCCGCGCGCCCCCGCCCGCTCGCGCGCCGACCGCTGCTCAAGCGTCAACAGCAGCGTCCGATCAGGCGTCAGCCCACCGGTGCCAAACAAATTCAAATCACGCACGGCCTCAACCCCCAACCCCCGCCCGATTCCTTGATAAGCCAGCGAGGAATCGACGAAGCGGTCAAGCACCAGCCAGCGCCCAGCGGCCAGTGCAGGCTCGATCGCCTGCTCAACAAGCTGCGCCCGCGCCGCCGCATATAGCAGCGCCTCGGCCCGATCGCCGACCGTCAACGTTGGATCCTTGACCAAAGCCCGCACCCGCTCAGACAGCTCGACGCCCCCCGGTTCACGGAGCAGCAGAGCATCGAACCCGCGGGAAGCCAGTGCCCCAGTCAGGGCACTGGCCAGAGTCGTCTTGCCTGTCCCGTCGACGCCCTCGATCGTGATCAGCCGGCCGCGTGCACCCATACCCGTCCGCACGGTAGACCAATAGGATCAGGGCGGATGCTGACCGAGCTCGACAGACACCCCCACGCGAAGGCGGTGCTCAGCGCGCACAACCCCTCGCACGCCTATTTGTTCTATGGCCCGGGCGGTTCGGGCAAGCGCGAGATCGCGCGCCAGCTCGCCGCCGACTGGCTGTCGGCCGGTGACGCGGGCGCTCGCGCGCGAGCGATGCACGGCTCGCATCCGGACATGACCTGGGTCTCGCCCAGCGGCGCTCACGAGATCCTCGTCAAGGACATCGACGGCCCGGTGATCGCGGCTGCGACCCGCACCCCGTTTGAGTCCGCGCGGCGCGTGTTTGTGATCGAGAGCGTCGATCAACTCGGCGATGAGGCTGCCAACAAGATGCTGAAGACGCTCGAGGAACCGGCTTCGTTCGTGCACATGATCCTGATCACCGATCGCCTTGGCGAGGTGATGCCGACGATCCGCTCGCGTTGTCAGCTGGTCCGCTTCGATGGCCTGGCCGACGACGAGCTGGCCGCTGAGCTGCGGGCCGAGGGAGTCCCCGCGGAGAGCGCCGACGCGCTCGCCCGGCTCGGGCTCGGTGACGCCGGCCGCGCCCGGGAGTTGGCCACCAGCGAGGGGACAGCGCTGCGTTCAGGTGCCGAGGTTTACGTCCGCGCGGTGATCGCCCGAGCCAGTGACACGGCGCCATGGCGGCCGCTGATGGCGGCGGTCCGCGGTCGCGGGGACCGGCTACGGGCAGAGCTTGAGGCGGCTCGTGACGCCGAGCTCGAACTGCTCCCGAAGAGGGAGCGCAAACGTGCTGAAACCGAGTGGGCTGAGCGGATCAAGCGCGGGCGGCGGCGCGTCGAGACCGAGGCGCTTGACCTGGCGCTGACGGTGATCGAGTCGTGGCTGCTTGACCTGGCGGCGCTCGCCTGGGGCTCGCGTGAGCTGATCCGCAACCTCGACCGAATGCACGAACTGCAGCAGGATCAGGTTTCGAGCACTGGCTTAGTGGCCAGTGCTCTGATCGATGCCGTTTCGCAGGTCGAGCAGACGCGCACCACGTTCCAACTCAACGTCACGGAGGAGCTCGCGCTTGAAGCGCTTGCGTACAGGCTCGAGCGTCGCCTCGCCCGCTGAGTCCGCCAGTCCCGCCGTCTACCTGCGGGCGCCGCGGCTGGCCGACGAGGAGGAGTTCACCTCGCTGATGCGGATCAGCCGGGCGTTTCACCGACCGTGGGCGAGCGCGCCGTCAGACCATGAGCGGTTCATCGGCTACCTGGGCGATCACAAACGCGACGACTTCGTCGCGTTCCTCGTCTGCCGGGCACAGGACGACGCGATCGTCGGTTTCTTTAACCTGTCGCAGATCGTTCACCGCTCATTTCAAAGCGCGTATCTGGGCTATGCCGCCGGGCGCCCGTACGCTGGTCAGGGTTATATGCGCGAGGGGATCCAACTGGTGCTCGGTGTTGCCTTTGGCGAGCTCGGGCTGCACCGTGTCGAGGCGAACATCCAGCCTGGCAACCTGCCGTCGATCAAGCTTGCGGAGGGCGCCGGATTCAAACGTGAGGGGTTCTCGCCGCGGTATCTGAAGATCGGTGGGCGCTGGCGTGATCACGAGCGCTACGCGATTCTCGCTGAGGACTGGCTGACGACGGTGGCGCGATGAGCCCGGTCGCTGACTACCCGTACACGCAGCCGATTCCGCTGCGATGGAAGGACAACGACGTCTATGGCCACGTCAACAACGTCGAGTACTACTCGTTCTTCGACACTGTGATCAACGAGTATCTGATCCGCGTCGGCGGGCTTGACATTCACACCGGCGCGGTGATCGGTCTCTGCGCCGAGTCGCACTGCACTTTTCTGGCCTCGGTGGCGTTTCCGGAGACTGTGATGGCCGGGTTGCGAGTCGGCAAGTTGGGGAACTCGAGTGTCCGTTACGAGATCGGCCTGTTTGCGGCTGAGGGCGACCGGCCGCTTGCTGAGGGCTGGTTCGTGCACGTGTTTGTCGACCGCGAGTCGCGGCGGCCGGTGCCGGTCAGCGGTGAGTTGCGTGCCGCCTTGGAGCGATTGACGTGAGCGTTCGCGGCGCCGTGCTGCGGGAGATGGGGTTGCCGGCGCCGTATGCCTCGTCGCGGCCTTTGGTGATTGAGGACGTTGAGCTGGCGGCACCGGGGCCGGGAGAGTTGCTGATCGGCGTGCGCGCCGCCGGGCTGTGTCACTCGGATCTGAGCGTTGTGAACGGCTCGCGCCCGCGGGTGATGCCGATGGTTTTGGGGCACGAAGCGGCTGGCGAGGTGCTCGCGGTTGGGCCTGGGGTGACCGAGTTTGTGGCGGGCGACCATGTTGTGCTGGCGTTCGTGCCTGGTTGCGGCGAGTGCGGCCCGTGCCTCGGTGGCCGCCCGGCGCTGTGTGAACCGGGCGCGGCGGCCAACGCCGTCGGCACGCTGCTCGGCGGCGAGCGGCGCTGGACGCTTGAGGGTGAGGAGGTGGTGCACCACCACCTCGGCGTGTCGGCGTTCGCCGAGCAGATCGTCGTGTCGGAGCGCTCGGCTGTGCGCGTCGATCCGTCGTTGCCGTTCGAGCTGGCGGCGTTGTTCGGCTGTGCGGTGCTGACCGGGGTCGGCGCGGCGCTGAACGCGGTTTCGATCGAGCCGGGGGATTCGGTTGCGGTTTTCGGTCTTGGTGGCGTTGGGTTGTCGGCGGTGCTTGGTGCGTTGTATGCGGGCGGCGAGGTTGTCGCGATCGACCGGGTGCCCGACAAGCTGGCGCTGGCGGTTGAGCTCGGCGCTGCGACGGTCGTTGCCGACGAGGGGACCGTTGATGCGGTGCGCTCGTTGACCGACGGTGGAGCCCTTCACGTGATTGAGACGGTCGGTAGCGCCTTTGTCTTGGGGCAGGCCTATGCCGCCACGCGGCGCGGTGGCACGACCGTCACCGTTGGCTTGCCAGACCCGTCGCAACAGCTGTCGATCCCGGCCGTGTCGCTGGTCGCCGAGGAGCGCATGCTGAAGGGGTCCTACCTTGGTTCCTCGATCCCGTCGCGGGATATACCGCGCTACATCGAGCTCTACCAGCAGGGGCTGCTGCCGGTTGACCGCTTGCTGACTCACCGGCTGACGCTGGATCAGCTGAACGAAGGCTTTGACCGGCTGGAAAGCGGCGACTGCATTCGCCAGGTCGTTATTCCCTAACCAGCCTTGACCGCCCGCGCCCAGAGGTCGTTGCGACCAAAGCGTCGGGTCAGACGGTGCGCGGCGAGTCGGTGATACGTCGTGTGTGCGCGCGGATCGGGGACATGGTCGACATAGACCATCTCGCCGTGGCGTACGTCGACCTGCGCCAGGCCGGCAGCAATCAGTCGTGCGCGCAGTGAACGCGCGGTCTGCTCGCCAACGTGCATCTGGCGTTCGTAGTCGTTGCGCGGGTCCCGCGGCCAGCGGCGCCGACGCCCCGGGTGCAGCCCGCGTTGAAGCCGGTAGGTGACGTCGTAGATCAGCCGGTTGGGCATCGTGTGGATCAGCAGCCGTCCGCCCGGGCGCAGAATCCGGTGCACTTCGTTGAGCGCTGCGGCCTGTTCGGTCTCGGTCAGGTGCTCGATCACATCCAGCATCGTCACCACATCGGCGCAGTTGTCCTCAAGTGGCAGTGCGCGGGCATCGGCCGCCAGCATCTGCACGCCGGCTGGGTTCCCGTGAGCCGCGAGGGTCCGCTGAGCCAGCTTTATCGCTGCCTCGGAATATTCAATCCCGATCGCGCTCGCTCCCAACTCGCCGGCACAGACGATCAACTCGCCGCGTCCGGCGCCGACGTCGACGAGCGTCTCACCCGCCTGTAGCCCCGTCAGTGCGAGCGTTCCCGCGTAGCGGCCGGATATCTGCTGGCCGTCGGACTCACGCCACTCTGAATAGCCGATGCAGGCGCTGAGGTAGTACGCCTCGTCGTAGGCGGTCTCAGAGACCTGAGGAGGAAGCAGGTTCACCGACTGGCAGGCTACCTGAGCAGGCAGCCTGCGCTTAGGAATCCTTCCCCGGGGGTGACCTCCGGGGTCAGTCGGTGAGGACTACCTCGACCGAGACCGGGTTGCTCTCAAGCGCGCGGAAGCCCGCAGCAACCAGCGTCTTGCCGACCGCGCCGGAGGCGAACGTCTGGATCCGCGCGCGGACGTCGTCGTCCGCTCGCAGCGTGGCTGTAGCGTTGTGCCAGTGGCGGC
>Ga0302314_10011534_pt1 | contig 15410 bp, 12 predicted proteins | sample III_Palsa_N2_3_FD_200533 | JGI IMG/M metagenome (GOLD analysis project Ga0302314, IMG submission 200533) | Peat permafrost microbial communities from Stordalen Mire near Abisko, Sweden - III_Palsa_N2_3 | ecosystem: Environmental > Terrestrial > Soil > Palsa > Peat permafrost | place: Sweden...
GCGGGCCGCTTGTCGGTCAAAGAGAATTCGGAGATGGATTTTGGGCTGCGCTAAACTGGGCATACTGCCGGAGGGAGTCCCTGATCGTTACCTGGTATTGCAAACGTGCGCGATGGCTGTTTCTGCTGATGCTCTTGCTGGCCGCGCCGCTGCTGCGGGCGCAGGGCGGCCCGCCGTTTCGCACCGACGATCCGGAGACTCCCGGCAACCGGCACTGGGAGATTAATTTTGGCTGGGACGGCGACCGCAATCCTGCCGGCGGCAACTACCAGGTCCCCGACTTCGACATCAACTACGGTCTCGGCGACCGCATACAGCTCAAGTACGAGCTGCCCATCGCGATTGAAGAGATCCGGCCGCAGCCTGCGACCTCTACCGATCCCGCGCAGGCGGGGCATGTCATCGGCGGCATCGGCGAGAGCCTGCTCGGCATCAAGTGGCGCTTCTACGAGCATCATCCGGATGACCCGTGGCTCAGCGGACGCTTCGGCACCGGACTGATGCGCGTCTTCGATCCGGATGATTTTACGGATGAGAAAGAGCAGCCCGGGCCTGCGGCTGAAGTGGAAGAGCCGCGAGTTGACCTGAGCGTATCCACCTATCCGCAGCTTTTTCTTGATAACCCGACGCGTGCTGTGCCTCGCGGACTGGTAGCGCCGGGCCCGAGTTTTCTTCTGCCGCTGGAGGTCAATGCGCGTGTTGGCCCCATCCGTCTCGACACGGAGATTGGTTACAACTTCGGCAATCATGCCGTGCCGCAGAGCTGGATACGCGGATTGCTGATCGGCCATGAATTCAGTGACAGCACCGAAGCGTACATCGAGATCTACGACCAGCAGGATGCGAACCGCATCCGCGCCGGACAGGGCATCGGTGCGTTTGCTACCGGCGTGCCCAAGCAGCGCGAGGCTACGCTTGGGCTCGGCGGGCGGCAGGCGCTGAACAAAGCGAAGACGCGAAATTTATTGCTGATGGTGGGCCGCAGCTTCCAGGCGGTCTCCGCGAACAACAGTCAGCCGAGCTGGATCGCGTATGTGGGCTTGCAGGTGCTGCTGGGGCCAAAGTAGCGCATAAAGGTGCAAACCGGGCGGGATTCGATAATCGAACGGAAAGTTGATAACCGCGCGGTGCTGTTTCTGGTGCATTTCGCATTCCGGGATGAAATGACAGAAATGGATGGTTGCGATTGGATAGAATTGTCCGGTTGGCCTAGATAGCCGACAACCTATCTGTAGAAGGGAAACACCCCGCATGACCCCCCCCAGCACTGGGAGCAGCGTAGCAACGCAAAGCAACAACGGCAGCGCAGACGCGCTCCGCACCGTCAACGACTTCAGCATCCAGATCGCGACCGTGAATGGATCCGGCTCGCAGTCGGCCAATAGCGTGCTGCTGAAGAGCGTCTTCCGCATGGGCATTCCCGTGAGCGGCAAGAACCTTTTTCCGTCGAACATCGCCGGCCTGCCCACCTGGTACACCATCCGCGCCAGTAAGGACGGATATCTCGCGCGCAAGAAGGAGATCGACATTCTCATCGCGATGAACGCGGAGACGTCGCGGGAGGATATTCTCTCGCTGCCCGCGGGCGCGATGGCGATCTACGAAGAGACGGCAGACCTGAAGCAGTTCCGCACCGATGTGGATTGCTATCCGGTGCCGTTCGACAAGATCACTGCCGCGGTTTGCCCGGAAGCCAAGCTGCGCAAGCTGGTGAAGAACATGATCTACGTCGGCGTGGTCGCGTACCTCATCGACATGGACATGGTGGCCGTGGAGGCTGCGCTGCGCCAGCAGTTTTCCAAGAAGGTGAAGGCTGCGGACCTGAACTGGTCCGCGGTGCAGGCGGGGTATGAGTACGCGCAGAGCACGCTGGTGAAGAAGTCCGGCTTCAAGCTGGAGACGCTGGACAAGACCAAGGGCAAGATCATCATCGATGGCAATGCGGCCGCTGCGCTGGGCTGCTTATTTGCCGGTTGCACGGTGGTGACGTGGTATCCGATCACGCCTTCATCCTCACTTGTAGAAAGCTTTATTGATTACGCGAAGAAGTACCGCATTGAGGCCGACGGCAAAGCGACGTTTGCGATCGTTCAGGCGGAGGATGAGTTGGCTGCCGTAGGCGCAGTGCTGGGTGCAGGCTGGGCCGGCGCGCGCGCGATGACGGCGACGGCGGGCCCTGGCATCTCGCTGATGGCGGAGTTCGCGGGCCTCGGCTACTATGCTGAGCTGCCGGGCGTGATTTTTGATGTCCAGCGCACGGGGCCTTCCACGGGCATGCCGACGCGCAACCAGCAGGGCGATCTGCTCTCGGTGGCGTTCCTCTCGCACGGCGACACCAAGCACCCGATGCTGATCCCGGGCAATGTGCAGGAGTGCTACGAGATGGCGCAGCAGGCGTTCGATCTGGCGGAGCGGCTGCAGACGCCTATCTTCGTGATGAGCGATCTCGATCTCGGCATGAACAACTGGATGAGCGATCCGTTCACGTATCCCGAGAAGCCGATCGATCGCGGCAAGGTGCTGAGCAAGGAAGACCTGGACAAGCTGGGCGGCTTTGCGCGCTACAAGGATGTGGATGGTGACGCCATCGGCTACCGGACATTGCCGGGCACGGACCATCCACTCGCGGCGTACTTCACGCGCGGCTCCGGCCATAACGAGAAGGCGCAGTACACGGAGCGTCCGGACGACTACATCAACAACATGGAGCGGCTGGCGAAGAAGTTTGAGACGGCACGTTCGCTGGTTCCGCGGCCTGAGGTGGTGCAGACGGGCCAGTGCAAGGTGGGCATCATCGCCTTCGGCACGTCGGACTTCGGCGTGCGCGAGAGCCGCGACCAGTTGAAGGCGGAGTACAAGCTGGATACGGATTACCTGCGGTTGCGGGCGTACCCGTTCTCGCGCGAGGTGCATGATTTTGTGGCGTCGCATGAGAAGGTCTACGTGGTGGAACAGAACCGCGATGCGCAGATGCTGAGCCTGCTGAAACTGGACCTGGATCCGAAGCAGATCGTAAAGCTGCAGAGTGTGCGGCACTTCAACGGACTGCCGCTTGATGCGCGCTCCGTCACCGACGAGATCGTCACGCAGGAGGGAATCTAATGGCAACCACGACAGCAGTACCTACACCTTCCGCACCTACACCGAAGACGAACCGGCTCGGCCTGCAAGTGCTGGACTACCGCGGCGGCAAGACGACGCTCTGCGCCGGCTGCGGGCATAACGCCATCTCCGAGCGCATCATCGACGCGTTCTACGAGATGGGCATCCAGCCGGAGCGCGTGATGAAGCTCTCGGGCATCGGCTGCTCGTCGAAGAGCCCGGCCTACTTCATGAGCCGCTCGCACAGCTTCAACAGCGTGCACGGGCGCATGCCTGCCGTGGCCACCGGCGCGTTGCTGGCGAACCACACCATGAAGGCGCTGGCAGTCTCCGGCGACGGCGATACGGCCAGCATCGGCATGGGGCAGTTCGTGCACCTGCTGCGCCGCAACCTGCCGCTGATCTACATCGTGGAAGACAACGGCGTGTATGGGCTGACCAAGGGCCAGTTCTCAGCGACGGCAGACATCGGGTCTAAACTCAAAACCGGCGTGGTGAACGATCTGCCGGCCATCGATCTCTGCTCGCTGGCGATCGAGATGGGCGCGACGTTCGTAGGCCGCTCGTTCTCCGGCGATAAGCGCCAGCTCTCGGCGATGCTGAAGGCGGCCATTGCGCACAACGGCACGGTACTGCTGGATGTGATCTCTCCGTGCGTGACCTTCAACGATCACGAGGGTTCGACGAAGAGCTACAAGTACATGCAGGAGCATGACGAGCCGATCACGGAAGTGGGTTTTGTGCCGCACTTCCAGGACATCGCCGTGGACTACGACCCGGGCACGACGTATGACGTCACGATGCACGACGGCAGCCAGCTGCACCTGAAGAAGCTCCGCGAGGACTACAACCCCACTGACCGCATCGGCGCCGTGAAGCAGCTGATGGAGTCGCATGCGAAGGGCGAGGTGCTCACCGGCGTCTTCTACATCAACACGGAGAAGCCGAGCTTTACGGAGATGCTGAACCTGGTGGATGAGCCGCTGGGCCAGCTGGCACAGGACCGCGTTCGACCGAAGAAAGAAGTGCTGGACGAGGTCATGCAGCGTCTCATGTAGTCCTGCGCTGACGGCGAATCGCTCGCTCTGCTCGCAAAAACAAAAAAGGCCCCGGATATCCGGGGCCTTTTTTGTTTTGTCTATGAGATTTGTGACGACCCTAGCTTGGTGAGATTCTTCCCCTTCGACTTCGCTCAGTGTCAGAATGACAATGGTTGGATGTAAGGGTAGAGAAGCAGATTCCTCCGCTGCGCTATGGAATGACAAAGAAAAACTATTTGTGCTGACCGGAGTGTTCGCCCGATGCGTCGGGCTCGGGGAAGTCGGTGTCTGCGCCTTGCAGCTCTTCGGGCTGGTTGCGGTGGCCGCCCTGGCCGCTCATGGAGGTGTTGGTCTCGGTCGCGCCGGCATCGCCTTCAAATGCGCCTTTATGGATGTCGCTATCGGGGTGGGTCGTCTTCGGTGCCTGCGCCATGGAGTTCTCCTTGGTTTGTAGGATGAGCGAAAGTGCGCACCCGTTGCCACGCCATCATCCTGTAACGGAGGAGATTACCACCAGCGGCATGCGTTTTGCACCTTCAGTACGTCAGGGTCGGGGTGGGGACTGTCCGATCCGCCGCGGTCCAGGTCGAACTCCTGCAGCAGCGTGGCACCGCCGGGAAGCGGATGGTCCGGTTCGGCCTTGTAGGCAGGATCGTCTTCCGCCTGGGCCAGCGGGATGAATTGATAGCCATCCTTCTTGAGCAGTTGCAGCAACTGCGGCAGCATCAGGCTTTCGATGCCGCCGATGTGCAGCAGCATGACCTGCGGAATCTGGCGGCCGAAGAAGGCCTGCGACTGCTTCTGGCTCCGGTCGATCGCGGCCTGCGCCTTGGCGAGGTAGGTGGAGTGCAGCATGGCCAGCGCGGTCTGGTTGTGCCTGTTGGTGCAGCGGGCGTAGGCGTTGTTCCAGCGCCAGTCGTCAAAATTAATGGTGACGTGCGCTTCGCGGTATCCGTTTGCGGCCAGGTACTGCTCGATGGCGTCGCGCTTGGCGGCGGTGTCGCCCTTGCAGAGATAGGGGTAGCGGAACCAGTGCCAGTCGGCGTCGGGCGAGAGCGAGTGCAGCACGGGCTCATCGCGCGCGATGTCGCGCTCGAAGGCGGCCACATCTTCTTTGTTGAGATCGGAGTGCAGGTAGGTGTGGTTGCCGAGCGGGAAGCCGGCCTCGCGCCACATCTTCAGGATGGCGAGGTCGGTGGTGCTGCCGTCCGCCTGCTGCGCGTTCACAAAGCCGTAGGGCGTGGGCACGTGCGCCTGCTGCAGCGCCTGGATGATGTTGCGCGCCACATCCGCGGGGGAGAGATTGCGCGGCAGGTTATCGGTTGAGGGCAGGTCGTCTATCGTGATGGCGATGGCGCGCGCCTGCTGCTGCGCTCTACAGGGAAGCGCGAAGAGCCATAGAAGGGCCGAAAGAAGAGCGTACAGCCGGAGATTCACGCAAAGCCTGCGAGAGACGGAAGAGTTGGCTGTAGCATACCGCGTTGCGCGGCAGCACGCCAATGCATGGGATGCAGAATGTCTAGTGGCCTCGGGCGGCCAGTGCGTTCAGCTTGGTGCGTGCGGCGAGCGCCTCGGGCGAGTTCGGGTAGCGCTGGATGAGCGAGTGCAGCTCGCGCGTGGCGGCGTCGGGCTGCTTCATGGCGATCAGCGCGTTGGCCTTGTGCAACTGCGCGGCGGGGATCTTGCTGTTGCCGGGGTACTGCTCCAGCACGGCGTCATACTGCTTGGCGGCGAGGCCGGGCTTGTTCTGCTTCATCAGGATCTCGCCCATGTAGAAGTGCGCGTTGCCGGAGAGATTGTTGTCCGGGTAGTACTTCACCACGTCGGCGAACTCTGAGGCCGCGAGCGCGTTCTTGGCGGCGTTGTAGTCGCCGTAGGCGGTCTGGTAGAGCTGCTCGACGGGCGGAGCATCGGCGGGCGTGGCAGCGGTCTTCTTGGCCTTCGTCTTCGCGGGCGGCGCAGACGGCAGAATGTCCGGGATGGGCGCGACCGGCGGGGGTGTAGTGTCCGTAGGCGTGGCTGTGGGAGCTGCGGCGGGCGCTGGTGCGCCGGGCTGGGGCATCGAGCTGACGCTGGCGTTGATGGACTGCTGCTGGCTCTGCACATCCTGCATCGCCTTGTTCAGCTTGGCCATCTCGGCTTTCAACTCGTCGAGCGAGTCATTGAGCGACTGGATCTGGCCGGAGACCTGGTCGATCTTGGCGTTCTGCGCGTCCTGCTGCGTTGCCATGGCCTTGGTGAGCGCGTCCACGCTGACGGACATTTTATTCACGTTGTCGGCGGTCTGCTGCACGAGGTCCTTGAGCACACCCATGCGCTCGTCGTTGGACTGCTGCATGCGGGCGACGGAGTCCTGCAGTGTCTGCACTTCTGTTTCAAGCTGCACCAGGTCCTTGTTGACGGCGAAGCTGGGCGTGGCTGCGGTGAAGAGCAGGGCGGCGGCGAGAGTGAGCGTGCGGCGTGTCGTCATAAGGGTCATATCTCAGATGCAAGTTTAGCTGATGCGCGTGTGAGCAAAACGTCAGGGGCCGCAGATGGGCCCCTGACGAGAGAGTAGAGCGGTAAGGCCTTAGCGGTCGAGCGAGAACTGCGCGCGCCGGTTCTGCTGCCAGCAGGCGTCGTCCTCGTCGGTGCAGAACTGCTTCTCTTTGCCGTAGCTGATGACGCGCAGGCGCGAGGCAGCCACGCCGGCGGTGACCAGCGCGTCCTTCGCCGCGTTGGCGCGGGTCTCGCCGAGCGCAAGGTTGTACTCGGCCGAGCCGCGATCATCGCAGTAGCCGCCGATGAGGACCTTCGCCGACGGGTGCGCGGTGAGGAACGCGGCGGCCTGGGTGATGGAGGTCGCGGCATCGGCGCGGATGTCGGCGCTGTCGTAGTCGAAGAAGACGTCCTGCACGTTCTGGTGGAAGAGCGCGTCGTCGGTCATATCAGTCGGGCCTGCTACAGGCGCAGTCGGCACTTCAGGAATGCGAACGGTCACGCGCACATTGGCTTCCGTCGATCCGCCGGGGCCGGTGGCCGTGAGATGGAAATTGGTGGAGGTGCTCGGCGAGGCGGTGCTGGTGCCGTTCACATTCACGCTGCCGATGCCGTCAATGGTGACGGCGGTCGCATTCTGCGTGCGCCAGTTCAGCACCACCGACTGGCCGAGGTCGATGGCGACCGGGTCAGCAGTGAGCGTGGCCGTGGGTGCAGTGGCGGGCGGCGGTGTGTATTGTGAGGTGTCCACCGGCGCGGCAGTCTTGTGATGGCAGCCGGCGAGCCCGGCGATGGTTGCAAGTGCTGCAATTTGGGTGAAGGTGCGGAAGGAACGCTGTGTAAGGTTCATGATGGTTCTCCTTTGCGATTCTGTCCTGCGAGCAACGCGAGCATCACGCGAAGCCTAATAAAAAAACGCGAAGCCCAATAAAACTACTTCCAACTCCAGTTCGGCATGGTGCTTGTGCCGCCTACGGTCAACTTGTGGCGTCCGGTGCCGTCAGCGAGCATGGTCCAGATGTCGGAGCTCTTGCCGGAGTCGCTCTCAAATACGATATGCCTGCCATCGGGCGACCAGCTAGGAAAATCGCAGCGGCCGCCGGTATCGTGCGTGAGCTGTATCCAGCGCTTGGTGGCGATCTCCATCACGTAGATGTCCTGGCCGCCGGGCGCGCCGGGGCCGTACTTGCGGTCCCACGCGAAGGCGAGGAACTGGCCGTTGGGCGACCACGAGGGCGAGGTAGCGTAGCCGCCGTCGGTCATGCGCTGCACGTTGGTTCCGTCGGAGTCCATGATGTAGAGCTGCGGCAGGCCGGTGCGGCCGCTGATCCACGCGATCTGCGAATTGGTGCGCGGGTTCCAGACCGGCGAGACGTCCGGCCCGCGGTAGGCGGTGACGCGGCGCAGGTTGTTGCCGGCTTCGTCGCCGATGTAGATCTCCGGATCGCCGGAGCGCGAGGAGGAGAAGGCGATCGATCGGCCGTCCGACGACCATGCGGGCGAGAGATTGGTGCCGCCGATGGCAGGGAAGCTGACCATGCGGCCCAGCAGCATCGAAAAGACGCGAATGTTCCAGCCATCGTGGCCGAGCGAGGCGAAGGCGAGCCGGTTGCCGTCGGGCGAGATGCGCGGCGAGAGCGTGATGGTGTCCAGGTGCGTGATCTGGTGCGCGGACTGGCCGTCGTAGTCCATCTCCCATATCTCTTTGTTGCCGCCGTGCGCGCTCACGTAGAAGATGTGGGTTTCGGCGATGCCGGGCAGGCCGCCGCCGAGGCGCAGAATGATCTCGTCGGCAAATTCATGCGCGATGTGGCGGGTGTCCTCGTCGGATGCGGGTTCGCTGTACTGCTGGCCGAGAACCTTGGGGTCGACGGTATTTTTGGTGTCGTAGAGCCAGCCGTTGACGACGACGTTGCCGCCGGTGACGTTGAGCGACCCGAAGGCGACCATGGCGGCGTTGGCCGGAGCGGCAGACCATTGCGCGACGACCATCTCGGCGGGCGTGCCGGGCGTGGCCATGGGCGCGAGGCTCTGCGAGACCAGGTCGAAGATGCCGGCGGAGTTCAGGTCGGAGTAGAGGGTGTTGTCAAAGAGATGCTTGTAGCCGGTTGTGGTGGCGTCGGTGGCTAGAGGCTTGAAGCCGGCGGCGGCGATGCGGATCCGGTCTACGCCGGTCGAGGTCGAGGTGAAGACATGGTCGTCATCCTGCGCGCGGGCGGTGCGGGGGAGTGCCGTGGCGAGAGCCAGCAAGGCCAGAGCGGCAAGAAGAGGCCATTGGCGGCGGGCAGGCGTATGCAGCGTCATCATCACTACTAATGGTAGACGCAAAGTACACCACTTTCGTTGTGAGGAATCTACTGTGGGCGGTGGTAATCAAACTGGTACTCCACCGTGATGCGGTCGCCGCGGTAGGTGTCGGGCAGGCCGCCGAAGCCGTCTACGCGCTGCAGGGCGTGTTTGGCGGAGGCATCCAGCGTCGGCGAGCCGCTGGACTTCTCGACGCGCACATTGGTGGGTGTGCCGTCGCGCAGAACGTCAAAGATGAGCGTGACGGAGCGGCCGTCGGAGGCGCGCGGGTCAGGCTCCTGCTGCCACCACTGGCCGGCGACGGTGTGGTTGATGCCGTTCACGTAGTACGCATAGCGCGCGCCGAAGTCGCCTGCGGGGACGGACATGCTGGACGTTCCGGTGGCAAGGCTCACCGTGGAGACGGCGATGCGCATCCCCGGCGCTTCGCCCGCCGGAATGCGGTTGGAGGGCGCGACCGTCTGCGGATGCAGGATGGACGGCGTGGTGTGCTCGGCGATCTTTGTGGGCGGCTTGGTCTTGGTGGGGATGAGGACCTCGTCCGGCTTGGGCGCGGTGGTGGCGGCGGGCGTGAGCGGCGCGGGGGTCTGGCTTGGGTTGTCGGTGGCGAGAACGTTGTCCGTGGGCGGCGCGGTGCTGGGCAGAGGGATCGCGTTCACCATGCTGGCCTGGATGGCGCCGATGTTCTGGTTATTGTCGCCCCAGGAGTGGCCGAAGAAGTGGTGCGTGTAGGCGAAGAGCGCGATGCCGCCGGCGAAGAGCACGTGCAGCACAAGCGAGCCGCCGACGTTCGCTCTGCCGGTGATGGGAGGTGCCGCGATATGGATGCGGGTGGCCATGGAGGGTGGATTATTTTTCGAGCGGCTGGGTGACGATGCTGATGTTGGTGATGCCCGCCTGCTTCACCGCATCCATCACGGTGGCGAAGTCGCCGAAGTTTACCTTTTGATCGGCGCGGAGATAGACGACCTTCTGCGACGGGTCGCCGCCGATGTTCTTCAGCCGCGCGGGAATCTCGTTGATATTGATCAGCGTGTCGCCGAGGTAGACCTGCGAGTCCTTGTTGATGGTGATCACGGTGCGCTGCTGCGTCAGCTCCGTCACGGTGCGCGTCTTGGGCACGGCGACGTCAATGCCGGACTGCAGCACCGGCGCGGTGAGCATGAAGATGAGCAGAAGCACCAGCACCACGTCCACCAGCGGCGTGATGTTGATCTCGGCGAGTGCGGTCTGTGTGCGTCCGTTATTTCCGGTGAAGGCCATATAAGTTCTCGCTTAGCGTAAACGTGGGTCAAGATCTGTGTCGTTGCGCAGGTCGCGGCGCAACGGCTGCGGAGACATCTCCGGCGGCACCGGCATGTTCGCGGCGTTCTCGATCGCGTTGAGCAGCTCGCGGGCGAAGTCGTCCATGCGCGCGGCAAACTCGCGCAGGCGGCCGGTGAAGAGGTTGTAGCCCACGTACGCCGGCACAGCGACGAGGATGCCGGCGGCGGTGGTGATCAGCGCTTCGGAGACGCCGGGAGCAACTGCGCGTAGGGTCGCCGCGCCGGATGCACCGAGGCCGTGGAAGGCGTCGATAATGCCCATGACGGTGCCGAAGAGTCCGAGGAAGGTGGAGGTCGACGCGATGGTGGAGAGCCACGTCATGTTCTTCTCCATCGACGTGAGCGCTTCGGAGGCGGCGGTCTGCGCGGCGCGTTCGAGGCCGAGCGGATTGCGCGGCAGGCCGCGGCCGCCGGACTGGCGCTGGTACTCGTCGTAGATCTCGGTGAAGACGTTGACCAGCGGCGAGGGGCGGAACTGGTCGGCGATGGAAGCGATCTCGCTCAGGCGGCCGGACTTGCGGAAGGCGCGCAGAAAGCGCGTGGACTGCGCCCGTGCGCGGCTGAAGCCGGACCACTTGGAGAGGATGATGCTCCACGAGTAGATGCTGGCGAGCAGAAGGATGATGAGGACGCAGAAGGCAATGGGGCCGGAGTTGCGCACCATCTCCAGAATGCCGCTGGCGGTGCCGCCGGTGACGGGCGCGGTGATGGGGCTATCGTCCTGAAGAAAGAGTGCGAGCAGAGCGGTCATGGGTTCAGTTCTCTCCAACGTTAGTGTAGCGGATACAGGGCATTCTCACGCGATTTTGCAGGGTTGCGGAAGTGATATCCTCGCGCTATCTGGAGTCGCTGAGGAATTAGATGCTGCTGGAACTGCGCGCGGAAAACTATGCGGTGATCGACCACGCGGTGGCGGGGTTTGGCCCGGGGTTGAACCTGCTCACGGGCGAGACCGGCGCGGGCAAGTCGATCCTGATCGATGCGCTGGCGCTGCTGCTGGGCGACAAGGGCTCGGCGGATGTAGTGCGGCATGGCGCGGAGAAGGCGGTGGTGAGCTGCGTCTTTGAGACGACGCCGGGCGCGGAGGCGGTGCTGGAAGCCAACGGAATTGATGTCGAGGGCGACGAGATCCTGCTGCGGCGGGAGATTGCTGTTACGGGCAAGGGCCGCGTCTTCGTCAATAATCAGCCGGCGACGGTGGGCGTTCTGCGGCAGCTTGCGCCGGAGCTGGCGCTGGTGCACTCGCAGTCGGAGACGCTGGGTTCGTTCGACCAGGCGCAGCAGCGCGGGTTGCTGGATCGGTTTGCGGGGCTGGCGGCGGGTGAGGGTGCGAGCGCGGCGGTGAGTGCTGCGTTCGCGGCGTGGCAGACGACGAAGAGCAGGCTGGAGGAGATGCAGTCGGCGGAGGCGGACCGGCTGCGCATGGCTGATCTTTGGATATTCCAGCGCAAGGAGATTACGCAGGCGGAGTTGGTTGCCGCGGATGAAGACGCACTACTCGAAACAGAGAAGCGCGTGCTGGCGAATGCCGAGAAGTTATATGCCGCCGCGATGAGTGCGCATGAGTTTTTGTACGAGGCGGAGAGCTCCGCGGAGAGCGCGATCACTTCTGCGTTGAAGCAGGTGGAAGAGCTTGCGAAGTATGACGGAAAATTCAAAGACGCGGTGCAGCAGCTCACCACGGCGCGAGCGGCGATCGAAGATGTGAATGCGACGGTGCGGGACTATGCCGAGGGCATCAACGCGTCGCCGGAGCGGCTGGGCGAGATCGAAGACCGGCTGGCGCTGCTGGATAAGCTGAAGCGGAAGTACGCGCAGAGTAGAGCTATCGCGTCGCTGGCTGAGGTGATTGCGTATGGCGAAGAGGTCGCGCAGAAGCTGAGCGAGATCGAGAATCGCGATGCGATCCTGACGGAGCTGCGTGCGCAGTTGAAGAAAGAAGAGACTGCATACAGCGCGGCTGCTGCGGAGTTGACCACCCAGCGCACGGCGGCGGCAAAGAAGCTGGAGAAGCTGGCCGAGGCGCAGATTAATGATCTGGCGATGAAGGCGCGGTTTGAAATAACTGTTTCGGCGCAGAAGGAAAGTAATTTCTGGACGGCGCACGGATGGGACAGCGTGGCCTGCCGCATCGCCACCAACGCCGGTGAGCCGATGAAGCCGTTGGACGAGATCGCATCCGGCGGTGAGATGAGCCGCGTGATGCTGGCGCTGAAGGTGAGCGTGGAAGAGGGTGCGACAGGGAAATCGAAGAAGAAGACCGCGCTGCCACGAACGCTGGTCTTCGACGAGATCGACATCGGCATCGGCGGGCGCGCGGCGGAGGCTGTCGGGCAGAAGCTGCGCGCGCTGGCGAAGGGGCAGCAGGTCATCTGCATCACCCACCTGCCGCAGATCGCTGCCTTCGCGGAGCAGCACTTTCTGATCGAAAAGACTGAAAAGGGTGGCCGCACACGCACCCAGGTCCGGCAGATGACCGAGGCCGAGCGCACGGAGGAGATCGCCCGCATGCTGAGCGGCGCGACCCTGACGGAGACGTCGCTGAAGCATGCGGAGCAGATGGTGAAGGCGGCAAAATAGCCTGAGGGTTGTCCCAGAGCCGTCTAGCCGTCAAAAAGCCGTCATTTTACCGTCCAGAAACCGTGATTTTTGACGGAATTGGTGCTTTGTAAGGGTTGCGTAATTGCACCATATTTGGGTCAAAATGGGTGGTCTATCCACCGGGTGCAGCGGTATACTGAGTATGTGAATACTACGACAATCGACCCCATTGCCTCCTCCTCTGCCGACACGGCCGCAAAGCGTGTCCTGCTCCTGAAGCCGCGCGGCTTTTGCGCCGGCGTCGTCCGTGCCGTAGACATCGTCAAGATCGCGCTGGAAACCTTCGGCGCGCCCATCTACGTGCGCAAGGAGATCGTCCATAACAGCTACGTGGTGAACGATCTGGCCGAAAAGGGCGCGATCTTCGTGAACGAGCTGGACGAGGTGCCGGAGGGCAAGCGGGTGATCTATTCTGCTCACGGCGTTTCGCCGGCGGTGCGGCAGCGCGCCAAGGAGCGCGGTCTGAAGGTGGTGGACGCGACCTGCCCGCTGGTGACCAAGGTGCATGTGGAGGCGATCAAGTTCGCCAAGCAGGGCTATTCGCTGGTGCTGGTCGGGCACCGCGACCATGAAGAGGTTGAGGGCACGCAGGGCGAGGCCCCGAATGTGACCCAGGTGGTTTCGACGATCGAAGAGGTTGAGGCGCTGGTGGTTCCGGACCCGAACATGGTGGCCTACCTGACGCAGACGACGCTCTCGCTGGATGAAGCCAAGTACATGATCGAGGCGCTGAAGAAGAAGTTCCCGAAGATCGTTGGGCCGCACGCGCAGGACATCTGCTACGCGACGGAGAACCGCCAGGTTGCGGTGAAGAACGTGGCGCACTCGGCCGATCTGCTGCTGGTGGTGGGTTCGCGCAACAGCTCGAACTCGAACCGCCTGGTGGAGGTTTCCGAGAACCTGAAGACCGAGGCCTACCTGATCGACAAGGCGCAGGACATCAAGCCGGAGTGGCTGGTGGGCAAGCAGACGGTGGCCGTAACGGCCGGCGCGTCGGCTCCTGAGGTGCTGGTGCAGGAGGTTGTGGCCTATTTGCAGGAGAAGGGCTACGGCGATGTGGATGAGGTTGAGGTGATGCCGGAGAATGTGCGCTTTGGGCTTCCGCCGGAGATCGTGCAGGCGATTGCCGCCGCGCCGCCGAGACAGACCGCGGCGGTCTAATTTTGCGCAGGCAAAACTGGCCTGCCGGTTCATCGTGTGAGCGACATTTGTTCGCCGAGAGAGTTTAAAAGTTCAGATGAGTACAACAGGAAGCAATCCAAATCCCGCAGGCACGGCAGCGCCGGCTCAGCCGCGCTTTGGGCGCATGGACATGGGCCTCGAGCAGGTGCGCGAGGGCATCGCCAAGGCGTCCGAGTGGCTGCTGGGGCAGCAGCACGCTGACGGCTACTGGTGCGGCGAGTTGGAAGCTGACGTGATGCTGGAGGCCGATTACATCTTCATGCATACGCTGCTGGGTACGGGCGATGCAGGCAAGATGGAGCGCGCGGTGAACGAGATCCTGCGCCACCAGAATGAAGATGGCGGCTGGAGCCTGTCGCCGGGCGCGACTTCGAACATCAACTACGGCGTGAAGAGTTACTTTGCGCTGAAGCTAATGGGCTGGTCGCCGGACCATGCGGTGATGGTGAAGGCGCGTGAGTGGATACTGGCGCATGGCGGCGTGACGGAGTGCAACACGTTCACCAAGATCTACCTATGCGCGCTGGGGCAGTATGACTATGATGCCGTGCCGGCGATCCCGCCGGAGATCGTGCTGGCGCCGAACTGGTTCTACTTCAACATCTACGAGATATCGTCGTGGTCGCGCGGGATACTGGTGCCGCTCTCGATCATCTACGCGAAGAAGCCGTACAAGAAGATCGCGCCGGAGCAGGGGATCGACGAGTTGTTCGTCGGTGGGCGTGAGAACGCCGACCTGCATCTGCGCTGGGACAGGAAGCGCCTGGTCAGCTGGCGGAACTTCTTCCTCTTCCTGGACCGCATGACGCACTGGTTTGAGCGGATCCATATCCGCCCGCTGCGTTCGCTGGCCATCAAGAAGGCTGAGAAGTGGATGCTGGAGCGCTTTGAGAAGTCGGACGGGCTGGGTGCTATCTATCCGGCGATGCTGAATGCCATTGTGGCGCTGCGTTGTCTGGGCTATTCGGCCGACGACCCGCAGTTCATCCGCGCGATGGATGAGTTTGAGAAGCTGGGCATCGACTGCCCGAACGGCGAGCCGACGTACCCGACGCCGACCTTCCGCATGCAGCCGTGCTTTCCGCCGGTGTGGGACACGGGGCAGGCGATCTACGCGCTGGCTGAGGCCGGCATCCCGGCGAACGACCCGCGGATGGTGAAGGCGGCGGACTGGATTTTAGCCAAGGAAGTGCGCACCAAGGGCGACTGGGCCGAGAAGGTCAAGAATGTGGAACCCGGTGGATGGTACTTCGAGTTTCACAATGAGTTCTACCCGGATATTGATGATACGGCACAGGTTCTGCTGGCATTGAAGGCTGTGGAAAACCCCCGCGAATCATACCAGCATGCAGCCTGCGAACGCGCCCTGAACTGG
>Ga0302314_10011536_pt1 | contig 15408 bp, 11 predicted proteins | sample III_Palsa_N2_3_FD_200533 | JGI IMG/M metagenome (GOLD analysis project Ga0302314, IMG submission 200533) | Peat permafrost microbial communities from Stordalen Mire near Abisko, Sweden - III_Palsa_N2_3 | ecosystem: Environmental > Terrestrial > Soil > Palsa > Peat permafrost | place: Sweden...
CTCTGACATACCAAATTCCTTACGCAATTTTGCCGATTTCCGGCAAATTCTTATCAGGACCCGGACAGAGCCTACGGTCGCACATCCCATCACGCTCGCCAGAACGCGCTTCCACAGCTGCCCCGAAAGCTTCTTTACGCAATCTTGATGCAATCCGGTAACCGTCGCAGCACTCGCAGGCCATACACGGTCAACCTTCGGTCAACGCACCGTTCACGAGTGCGTCGAATCGCTCGATGCCTTCGTCGAACTCCTCGTCGATGCCCCGCAGCGGCCCGCGGTCGGCGAGATAGCGCCGCGCGTGCAAGCGGGCCACCAGCGCCTTGCGATCCGTTCGCCCAGCGGCCTGTTCCCAGGCCGCCTGCTCGGTGAGCAGTGCGCCGGCGTAGACGTCACCCATGAACTGGGCCAGCGGGAACAGCCGGGCCTCGGCCACCTCGGCGGGCAGCTTCGTCCAGGCGGTGATCGCCGCCTCGAGATCCTGGATGCGGCGGCCGACCAGTCGGGTCGTTTCGTCGTCGTCGGACACCGACACCGCGTCGTGCAGCCGCTCCAGCAGCGGTTGGTGAGCCTGGATCCGCTCGATACCCCGCCGCACGTCGAGACAGAGGATGTTGTCGGCGCCCTCCCAGATGGTGTTGACCTGTGCGTCCCGCAAGAGTCGCGCCACCGGCCACGTCTCGATGTAGCCGTTGCCGCCGTGGATCTCGATCGCGTCGGACGCCATCGTGATGCCCAGCCGGCAGACCTTCAGCTTGGTGATCGGCACCGCGATCCGCTGCCGCACCCGCCTGGGCTGGCGGTGGTTGGCCACACCGACGCCGTCGAAAACCAGCGCCTGAGCGGCTTCGACGTCGACGATCATCTCGGCGAGCTTGCGGCGCATCAACGGCTTGTCGATTAGCCGGTCGCCGAACGCCCGGCGCTGCCGCGCGTAACAGAGCGATTCGACCAGCGCGCGGCGCGCGTTGCCGACGGCGAACAGGGCGATGCCGAGCCGCGCGGCGTTGGTCAGCTCCATCATCCGGCCGAGCCCCTTGCCGTCGGGCACCTGCGTTTGCGTGGTCTGGGCGCTGGGCTCGCCGGACAACAGGAACGCTTCGGCGTCGACGAGCTCGACCTCGCCGGAAGCCACCGAGCGGGTGCCGAGCTTGTCTTTGAGTCGCCGGATGCGAATTCCGTTGCGGGTGCCGTCGCGCCGCGTCCGCAACACCAGGAAGGTGGCGACGCCGCGGCTGGAGTCTTCGGCGCCCTCAGGCTTGGCCAGCACGACGAACACCTGGCCGTCGCAGTTGGAGGCGAACCATTTGATGCCGTTCAGCCGCCAGCTTCCGTTGTTTTCGCCGCCGTCGCGTCGAGCCGTCGTCTCCAGCATGCCGAGGTCGGAGCCGCCGGCCCGCTCGGTCAGCAGTTGCGCGGTCTCGCCCTCCCACTCACCGGTCGCGAACTTGTCCAGGACATGGTCGCGGACGTCGGCCGGGGCGTACGCCGCGACCAGCGACTTGACCATGCCGCCGCCAGTGCCCAGCGCGCAGCCCATGCCGATGTCAGCCTGGTCGAGCAGATAGTTGGCCGCGAACAGCGGCATCGATGACCTGAAGCCGGCCCGCCTGGCGTCGTCCTTGAGCGCTTTCTGCGCGTCCAGCACCGCCCGCTTGGACTCGATGAACGACGACGGCTGGATTACCTGGCTGACGTCGTGGCCCCAGCGGTCGTAGCGCTCGAGGCGCGCGGGTGCGCGGTCGGTCTGCTCGGCCCACCGGGCCACCGGGCCGCCCATCAGTTCACCGATGCTGTCCAGATGGGGCTCGACGAAGGCCAGCTCGTCGGGTTGCAAGTAGTAGGCCATCGCGGCCTGCAGGGTGGGGTCGGTGCGATACCAGTTCAGGCCTACGGCGCCCCGGTAGTGCTCGGTGCGGTATCGCTGCGCTTTCTCTTCGGTGCTGAACGGCAGCCGGTCCACGGCCTCGTCGCTGTAGTCGCTCATCAAGACACCCTTCGAGTGGGAAGTTATGGCACGCAGATCGCCATTTCGCGTGTCATAACCGGCCATTCGACACTAGCCAACGCGCCGCTCCTCCTCATCGCTTCGCTCTGCATCGTCGACGGCGCTAGCCAACGCCGAGCCGGTCGGCGGCGGCGGCGATCCGCTCGTCGGTGGCAGTCAACGCCACCCGGACATGCCGGGCACCGCGTGCGCCGTAGAACTCGCCGGGCGCCGCCAGGATCCCGCGGTGCGCGAGCCAGGTGACGGTGTCCCGGCACGGCTCGCCGCGGGTGACCCACAGGTAGAGCCCCGCCTCGGAGTGGTCGACGGTGAAGCCGGCCGCCTGGAACGCCGGCAGCAAGACATCCCGGCGGCGGCGGTAGCGCTCGCGCTGCTCGCGCTCGTGATCGTCGTCGTCCAGGGCCGCGACCATGGCCGCCTGCACCGGCCGGGGCACCATCATCCCGGCATGTTTACGCACCGCCAGCAGTTCGCCGACCACGGCGGCGTCCCCGGCGACGAAGCCGGCCCGGTAGCCGGCCAGCGATGAGCTCTTGGACAGCGAGTGCACCGCGAGCAGACCGGTGTGGTCGCCGTTGCAGACCGACGGATGCAGGACCGACACCGGCTCGGCATCCCAGTGCAGACCGAGATAGCACTCGTCGGAGGCCACCAGCGCGCCGCGGTCCCGGGCCCAGCCGACCAGCTTGCGCAGATGGTCGACGCCGAGCACCTGCCCGGTGGGGTTGCTCGGGGAGTTCACGAACACCAGCGCGGGTTTCTGCGGGCCGAGCTGGGTGAGCGAATCGGCGTAGAGCACCTGAGTTCCGGCCAGCCGCGCCCCGACGTCGTAGGTCGGATAGGCCAGCTCGGGGACGACCACCAGATCGCCGGCGTTCAGGCCCAGCAGCGTTGGCAGCCAGGCGATCAGCTCTTTGGTGCCGATCACCGGCAAGACGGCCGACTCGGTCAGCCCGGTGATGCCGTACCGGCGCTCGAGCGCCGCGACAGCCGACTCGCGAAGCTCCAGGGTGCCCGCGGTGGTGGGGTATCCGGGCGCCGCACTCGCCGAGGCGAGCGCGTCGCGGATCAGCGGGGCGACCGGGTCGACCGGCGTGCCGACGGACAGGTCGACGATGCCGCCTGGGCGAGACTTAGCCAGCGCGGTCGCATCGGCCAGGGTGTCCCAGGGGAACTCCGGCAGTGACGCCGACACAGGCAGGCGGGTGGGGCCCCCGCTTGCGGGGAGTGCCCCCAGCCGGCGGTCAGTCAGGCGGCTCAGTCGCCCTCACCCTGCGGCGGGAGGTCTTTCACGGCCTGCGGGTCGTTCTCAGTCAAGCCGACTTTCGCTGCGCCACCGGGCGATCCGAGCTCGACGAAGAAGTCCGCATTGATCTGGGTGTACTGACCCCACTGATCGGGGACGTCGTCCTCGTAGTAGATCGCCTCGACCGGGCAGACCGGTTCGCAGGCACCACAGTCGACGCATTCGTCGGGGTGGATGAACAACATCCGAGCACCCTCGTAGATGCAATCGACCGGGCACTCTTCGATACATGCCTTGTCTTTGAGATCGACGCAGGGTTCGGCGATCGTGTACGTCACAGACGTCTCCTCACGGTCTCCAGGTGGCTGTTTGGCTGAGCCGGTCGGTGCTGAGCCTAACGGCGAAGGCACTTCCCGGCGGCGCGATGTCTTGGTTACTGATACTAGACGTTGCATATACAAAGCAAGTACCTGGCCGCTATGCGCGTCCGTGCAGTGCAACTAGTTGCATAGCCAGGACGGGAGTTCTTATGCTGCGCCGGTGACACTCCCCCACGCGATCCTGGTGTCGCTGTGCGAGCAGTCCGGCTCGGGCTACGAGCTGACCCGCCGGTTCGATCGCTCGATCGGATATTTCTGGAGCGCCAGCCACCAGCAGATCTACCGGACGCTGCGGACCATGGAAGACGACGGCTGGCTGACGGCGAAGGTGGTCATTCAGCGCGGACGGCCGGACAAGAAGGTCTACACCGTCTCCGCGACCGGCCGGACCGAATTGGCCCGCTGGATCGCTGCGCCGCTCGGCGACGGCGGATCCGGCCGCGGCGGGGCGCTCAGCGACACCCGTACCCGGGAGATCGCCGTCAAGCTGCGCGGCGCCGTGTACGGCGACACCAGCGCGCTGCACACCCAGATATCCGCCCTGCGCGCCGAGCGAGCCCAATTGATGGACGCCTACCGGGGATTCGAGAAGACACAGTTCCCCGATCCGGCAGCGCTCGACGGCAGCGCGTTGCATCAATACCTGGTGTTGCGCGGCGGAATTCGCGCCGAGGAAGGCACGATCGACTGGCTCGACGAAGTGACTCACCGGCTGAACCCAGCCCCCACCCCGGCCCTCGACGAGAAGCCGAAGCAGGAGAACCGGTGAACTACCCAAACCTGTTGTCTCCGTTGGATCTCGGATTCACCACGCTGCGCAACCGGGTGGTCATGGGTTCGATGCACACCGGTCTGGAAGATCGCGCCCGCCATATCGACCGGCTCGCCGAATATTTCGCCGAGCGCGCGCACGGTGGCGTCGGCCTCATCATCACCGGCGGCTACGCGCCCAACCGCACCGGCTGGCTGCTGCCGTTCGCCTCGGACCTGACATCGTCTGCGCAGGCGCGCAGGCATCGCCGCGTCACCAGCGCGGTGCACGACGCGGGCGGCAAGATTCTGCTGCAGATCCTGCACGCCGGACGCTATGCCTACCATCCACTTTCGGTCAGCGCCTCGCCGATCAAGGCGCCGATCAACCCGTTTCGCCCGCGGCGGCTCTCGTCGAGCGGCGTGCGGAGCACCATCGACGACTTCGCCCGCTGCGCGCTGCTGGCCCGCGAAGCCGGCTACGACGGCGTCGAAATCATGGGCAGCGAAGGGTATTTGCTCAACCAGTTCCTGGCGCAGCGAACCAACAAGCGTAAAGACGACTGGGGCGGTACCGCGGAGAAGCGTCGCCGCTTCCCGGTTGAGATCGTGCGCCGAGTTCGCGCCGCGGTCGGCTCCGACTTCATCATCTGCTACCGGATGTCGATGGCCGACTACGTCGAGGGCGGCCAGAGCTGGGACGAAATCATTTCGCTGGCAACCGAAGTCGAAGCTGCGGGCGCGACGATGCTCAACTCCGGCTTCGGCTGGCACGAGGCGCGGGTGCCGACGATCGTCACCTCGGTACCGGGCAGTGCGTTCGTCGACATCAGCCACGCGGTCGCACGGCACGTCGACATCCCGGTGGTGGCGTCCAATCGGATCAACATGCCGCAGGCCGCCGAGCAGATCCTGGCCGACACCCACGTCCAACTGGTGTCGATGGCGCGGCCACTGCTGGCCGACCCCGAATGGGTGCTCAAGGCACAGGCCGACCGCGACGACGAGATCAACACCTGCATCGCGTGCAACCAGGCCTGCCTGGATCATGCGTTCGTGAAGAAAACGGTGTCGTGTCTGCTCAATCCACGGGCCGGCCACGAGACCGAGCTGGTGCTGTTACCGACCCGGCGCACCCGCTCGATCGCGGTCGTCGGTGCGGGTCCGGCCGGGCTGGCCACCGCGGTCAATGCTGCCCTGCGCGGCCACGAGGTAACACTGTTCGAGGCCAACGACGTCATCGGCGGCCAGTTCGACATGGCACGGCGGATACCGGGCAAAGAGGAATTCAACGAGACCATCCGCTATTTCACGACGATGCTGGCGACCAACGGTGTTGACGTACGGCTGGGCATCCGGGTGTCAGCAGCCGAGCTGGCCGGCTTCGACCATGTCGTGCTGGCCACCGGCGTCACACCACGCATGCCGGTGATTCCCGGGATCGATCATCCGATGGTTTTGACCTACGCCGAGGCGATCACCGGCGCCAAGCCGATCGGCAACAGCGTCGCCGTGATCGGGGCCGGCGGAATCGGTTTCGACGTCAGCGAATTCCTGGTCACCGACAACTCGCCAACGTATGAACCTCAAGGCCTAAAAGAGTGGAAGGCCGAGTGGGGTGCGGCCGATCCGTGGGATGCCCCAGGCGCGTTGACCACGCCGATCCCGGCGCCGCCGGCGCGCGAAGTCTATCTGCTGCAGCGCACCAACGGCGCACAGGGCCGCAAGCTCGGCAAGACCAGCGGTTGGGTGCACCGGGCGTCATTGAAAGCCAAAGGCGTTCAACAACTCTCCGGGGTGAACTACGAACGGATCGACGACGACGGGCTGCACATCAGCTTCGGCCCCAAGCGCGAGCGCCCGCAACTGCTCGCGGTCGACAACGTCGTGGTCTGCGCCGGTCAGGAGCCGGTGCGCGAGCTGGAAGAAGACCTGCGGCGCAACGGAATCGACCCGCATATCATCGGCGGCGCCGCGTTCGCCGCCGAACTCGACGCCAAGCGTGCCATCAAACAGGGCACCGAGTTGGCGGCCCGGCTGTGATTGCGCGCCGAACGTGAAAGTGCCATCACGCTGGGCGTCGAACGTGACACTGCTGTCACCGTCGACGCGGCCGCACGGCCCGGCTGTGAGCTAGGCGGCCAGCGGCGTGTAGTCGGTGGTGCGCTGACGGGCCGGGCGGCCGATACCCTCGGCGATCGCGGTCAACTCGGCGACGGTTTTCGCCGATCCGTATTCGGAGCCGGCCATCCGCGAGATGGTCTCCTCCATCAGCGTGCCACCCAAGTCGTTGGCGCCGCCGTTGAGCATCACCTGGCTGCGCTCGGTGCCGAGCTTGACCCAGCTGGTCTGGATCTGAGAGATGCGGCCGTGCAACATGATCCGCGCCAACGCGTGCACGGCACGGTTGTCACGGTGAGTCGGGCCCGGCCGCGCTGCGCCGGCGAGATACAGCGGCGAGTTCTGATGCACGAAGGGCAGCGGCACGAACTCGGTGAAACCACCGGTGCGGTCCTGGATGCCGCGCAACACGTTGAGGTGGCCGACCCAGTGTCGCGGGTCGTCGACGTGGCCGTACATCATCGTCGAGGACGACCGCAGGCCGACTTCGTGGGCCGTGGTCACGACCTCGATCCACATCGAGGTGGGCAGCTTGCCCTTGGTGAGCACCCAGCGGACTTCGTCGTCGAGGATTTCCGCGGCGGTGCCGGGAATGGTGTCCAGTCCCGCCTCCCGCAGACTGGTCAGCCATTCACGAACGCTCAGGCCGCTTCTGGTCACTCCGTTGGCGACCTCCATCGGCGAGAAGGCGTGCACGTGCATCGACGGCACCCGCGCCTTGACCGCACGCACCAGATCCGCGTAGCCGGTGACCGGCAACTCCGGATCGATGCCGCCCTGCATGCAGACCTCGGTCGCGCCGGCGACGTGTGCTTCCCAGGCCCGCTCGGCAACCTCGTCCGCCGACAGCGAGAACGCGTCGGCGTCGTCCTTGCGCTGCGCGAACGCGCAGAACCGGCAGCCCGTGTAGCAGATGTTGGTGAAGTTGATGTTGCGGTTCACCACGAACGTCACGTCGTCGCCGACCACGTCACGGCGCAGCGAATCGGCTAGTGCCGCAACAGCATCCATCGCCGGGCCGTCGGCGGTGGCCAGGGCCAGGTAGTCGGCGTCGGTGCAGCCGGCCGGGTCTCGTTCGGCCGACCGCAGCGCGGCGAGCACGTCGGTGTCGAGCCGTTCGGGTGCTCGGGCGGCCAGGTCGTGCACGTTGGCGCGGATCGAGTCCCAGTCGCCGAACGCGCTGTCCAGATCGCTGCGGGCCTCGGTGTTACGGCCCTCGGTGTCGATCGCCGCGTGCAGGTTCACCCGACCCGACGATACTGTGATGTCGTCAGGCTCTTGCCACGGCATGCCCACCGGGTTCACGTCGCGAGCCAGCCCGGTGGCCGGATCGGCCAGTGCAGTCACGTGTCCTTGCACCCGGGGGTCGATCCATGCCGCTCCGGCCTGCACGTACTTGGGCTGTGCGGTGAGCCGCTCCACCAGGTCGTAGCCCGCCTCGGCAGTGACGGCGGCCAGATCGTCGAGTGCGGGCCACGGCCGCTCGGGATTGACGTGGTCGGGGGTGAGCGGCGAGACGCCGCCCCAGTCGTCGACACCCGCGCCGATCAGCGCCAGGCACTCCTGCGCCGACACCAGGTTCGGCGGTGCCTGGATGCGCATGGCCGGGCCCAGGACCAGTCGCGCCACCGCGATCGTGGCCAGGAATTCGTTGATATCGGCGTCGGGCGTCGCGGCCATCGCGGTGTGTTGTTTGGCCCGGAAGTTCTGCACGATGACTTCCTGAACGTGACCGAACTCTTTGTGCGACTTGCGGATCGCGTGCATCGTCTCGGCCCGCTCGGTGAACGTCTCGCCGATGCCCACCAGTAGGCCGGTGGTGAACGGAATGGACAGCCGGCCGGCGTCGGTCAGCGTCCGCAGGCGGACGTCCGGATCCTTGTCGGGGCTGCCGTAGTGGGCCAGGCCCTTCGTCTCGAACAGCCGGCGCGACGTCGTCTCCAGCATCATGCCCATCGACGGCGCGACCGGCTTGAGCCGCGACAACTCCGACCAGCTCATCACGCCCGGGTTCAGATGCGGCAGCAGCCCGGTCTCCTCCAACACCCGGATCGCCATTGCACGCAGGTACGACAGTGTGGAGTCGTAGCCGCGCTCGTCCAGCCACTCGCGCGCCTCCGGCCACCGGTCTTCGGGGCGGTCACCGAGGGTGAACAGCGCTTCCTTGCAACCGAGTTCAGCGCCGCGGCGGGCGATGTCGAGGATCTCATCCGGTTCCAGGTACATCCCGGCCCCCTGAGCGCGCAACTTGCCCGGCACTGTGACGAATGTGCAGTAGCGGCAGTTGTCCCGGCACAGGTGCGTCACCGGGATGAATACCTTGCGCGAGTAGCTGACCGGCAGCCGACCGGTGGCGCCTCGACGTCCGGCCGATTCCAGACCGGCGTCACGCACCCGGGCGGCACTGCGACACAGATCGGCCAGGTCCTCGCCGCGCGCCGTCATCGCGACGGCTGCCTCGTCGACGTTCAGCAGCACCCCGTCGCGGGCGCGCCGCAGCACCCGCCGCATGGCGGATCCGCTGTTAGACCGCTCAGATCGCTGAGATCGACGCGGCACCGACGGGCTTGGGAGCAGGGTCGGTTCTTCGCCCGGAGTCAGTGGCACGTTGGTGTAACTTCCCGCCATCCAAATTTCATCCGCACGTCCTAACTATGTGGGACTCCGACACGTGCCATGAGCGACAACAGTAGCCTCCGGCGGCCTGATAGCGGCTCCCCGCCCTGATGGCAGGGAAGTCTTCGTCCGGTCGAATCGTCAGCTCGGGGTTCGCCGCCGCAGCAGCACCCAGAACGGCGGGCCGGCACCCACGACGAGCAGCAGCAACGGGCTGTAGCCCATCACGCCGCGCCCACCGAAAATCACATCGTGACCCGGACCGCCCAGGCACATCCCGGCGACGGTCAACAACCACGTCCACAGCGGCACCGCGGCCAGCCGTATTGAGGTGGTCCATCTCCCGGCCGCCCACACCAGGGCGACATTGAGCAGGCCGCTGATCAACGCACTGATGGGAAATGGGATCGCACCGATATAGGAGGGCAACAGCAGGGCACCGCCGATTGCGGACAAGATGCCGTCGACCGCGAGCAACGTCAGAACAATGAACCGCATTGCGGAGCCTGTCGCGCCGATCTGGCGTGCGTGCGGCGTGATCTCGGTCAGGTCGGAACGCTGTCCAACTGCCCTGCGATGGACATGATCACCCACTGGAAATTGTCGATTCGGTCCTGCCAGTGCTGCTGGTTCTGGTCCAAATCCGGATCCATCGGACTCCTTCCATGGCTGCCTGGTCGCCAGAAGCCTACCCCGCAACGGACTCGTGAAGGTGGAGTCCGGCAAGCAGATCGGTCTCCCAGCCGCGCTGGTCACGGTCTCCGGCGACGCCCGCGGTCAGAATGTAGTGCTCCTGCGCCACGACGGGCAGCGCCAGGTTGTTCGACAGCGCCAGCGCCCGCCCCGTCGGGCCGAGTGTCAACTGGGTGGCGTGCGCGCGCAGCGCGGCGACCTTGGCCGGTAGCGCGTTCTGGTCGTCGATGACGGCGTCGATCTTCTCGTCCGGAAAGCCTAATTCACCGAACTCACCATCGGGCGGCGGGACGATCCATTCCGGCCGTAGATCGTCGGGTTCGAGCGCCTCCCAGCCCGCGCCGAACGCGCTGCGGGCAATGACCGTCCAATAGAACTTCGGCACCTGCCACGGTTGACCGGAATAGTCGCCACCAGTGCCGGCCGCCGCCACCGCGGCAGTGGTGACGACGTGGGCCTGGATGTGGTCAGGGTGCCCGTATCCCCCATTGGGGTCGTAGGTCACCACGACGTGCGGGCGCAACGTGCGGATGATGTCGACCAGCGCGCCGACGGCCTCGCGTTGGTCGGCGTCGACGAACCGTTGCCTGTTGCGCGGTTCGGTCCCGACCATGCCCGAGTCACGCCAGCGGCCCGGGCCGCCGAGGTAACTCGGACCGTTGACGCCCAGCGCGTGCAGCGCGGCGGTCAATTCGCCGATCCGGTAGCCGCCGAGTTGGTCGGCGTGGTCGACGGCCAGTTGCGCCCACTGGTCGCCGATCACCTCGCCCTCCTCGCCGAGCGTGCAAGTGACGACCTGTACTTGCGCTCCGCGCGCGACATAGTGCGCGATGGTGACGCCGTTGGTGAGGGTCTCGTCGTCGGGATGGGCATGCACGAAGAGCAAACGGGGGGTTTCCTGCATGGGGGCACCATACCGCCGGGCTCTGCGGCAAAGGATTTTGCGACGTTAAACGACTGAGCCGCAGCGACAATCAACGATCTGGCAAAGCCTCGCACTGCCGATAGATACGCTGATGGCTACTATCAGCGGATGGCAGAGCAGACGGCATCGGTTCGCACCCGGCGGCGGGGCAAGGAACTCGAGGACGCTCTCTATGATGCGACGCTGGCCGAGCTGGCCGCAGTCGGGTACGGCGCGCTGACCATGGAGGGCATCGCCGCCCGCGCCCGCACCGGCAAAGCCGCCTTGTACCGCCGTTGGTCCAGCAAGCACGATCTGGTTCACGCGACGCTGCGATACGCCCTGCCACCGGCGCCCGAGCCGCGTCCGGACCGGTCGGCGCGGGACAATCTGCTGGCGATGCTCGTTGCGCACTGTGACGTCGTCGCCGGCAAAACCGCGTTCCCAGGCCTCGGGAGCATCAACCAACTGCTGCACGAGCCGGAGTTGCGTGCCATCTTCGCCGAGGCCGTGGTCGGACCGCGGCTGGCGATCATCGAATCGATCCTGCAGGCCGGTGCGGCCAACGGTGAGATCGACGCGACCACGCTGACGCCGTACACCGCTCGCGTCGGCACCGCGCTGATCAACCAGGCGGTCCTGCTGACCGGTGCGCCACCGAACAAGCGTCAGCTCGCACAGATCGTCGACACGGTGTTCGCCCACTCGACGTCCGACTGAGGTTATCTTCAAGCAGTGCAACGCTTTACGGCCGTGCATACGAAACAACCACTGATCCGAAAAAGCCAAAGGCGGGCCGCCCCCTGGTCGGTCCGCCTTTGGCGTACGGAAGGTCGAAGGCTCCATAGACAGGAGTTCTTCGACCAGAAGAAGGTGCGAGGATCCGCCCGCGTTTGCTCGCGAGGCCGATCTCGAATGTTGATAGTTGACACTCTGGCTCGTTGCTGAACCACTGAGCCGCACACTACCTGAGAACAACCTTAAGAATGCAAGTTCGCCGAACTTTGTTCGGCAAATGCCGAATCGTTGCGGACGGTTCTGACCGGCTTAGGCGCCGCTCTTCAACCACTGTCCGGCGTCACCAACGATGCCGACCGGCACTGCGCCGGACAGGCTGACATTCCGCACACTCGGGCCCGCGCCGACGATCGTGGTGTCCTGCAGGATCGGCAGCACCGTGGACATGTCCCACAGCCGCGGCTCCACCGCATTGACCACGTCATTGATGTCTCTGCTGCCGGTGAGTGCGGCATCGATGTCGGACTGAATGCTGTGATCGCAGATACCGGTCAGGTTCGACGGCGCCTGCACCAACGCACCGGGCTCCTGCGCGCGGGCGGCCGGCGTCGAGGTGGGCGTCACAGACGTAGGGGCCGGTGCCGGCTTGGCCGGCAGCGACGGATTCGGTGCCGGCGGCGACTTCACGGTGGGGGCCGCGGTGGACACCGCCGTCGCCTCCAGCGCCGGGCAGCTGTAGCGGGAGGCCAGCAACGTCGCGAGGTTGCCGCCTGCTTCGCGCCAGCCGACGAGGGCGTCCACCCGGTTGTTGACCAGCGCATCGCGGTACATCGCGACGGGATCGAGCGCCAGCACGGTCGCGGCGACACCGACATTGCGCAACTGGTCGGCGGCGGTGTTGGCCACCGCCAGCGACGTCGGGTCGTTGGCGGCGACACCGAGGACCAGAGACAGTGGCTTGCCGTCCTTGCTGACCCGGCCGCGGGTGGTTTCCCCGGGACCTTCGGTGTCATTGTCATTGTCAATCTGGTAGCCCGATGCCTCGAGCAGCGCGAGCGCCGCCGTCCGGGTCATCGCGGGTGGCGCGGTCGGCACGTAGCCGGGGTCGCTGGGCGAGCGGATCTGCGCCTGATCCAGGCTCACGGTGTTGTCGCTGCCCGCGCCGACGGCGGCAAGCAAGTCGACGTCGAGCAGTCCCAGGATGGCCTTGCGCACTTGTGCGTCGGCCAGTTTGGCCTCGTTGGCGCGCAGCGTGAGCTGCATGACCCGCGGCGTCATGATCCGAGCGGTCCGGACGTCGGGGATCGCCGACAACTGCGCGAAAGCCGCTGAGCCGCCGTGTACTTGGGCTACCTGGGTGTCGCCGTTGCGGACCGAGTCGGCCAGCGCGGCCGGTGCCCCGGCCCGGCGGAACAGGATCAGATCCGGCTTGGCGGGCAGTCCCCAGTAGCGGTCGTTGCGGGCCAGCAGGATCTCATCACGTTGCGGGTCAATGGATTCGACGCGGAACTGGCCGCCGGTGACGGGCAGTGCGCGCGCCAGCCCGGCCGGGAAGCCGCCCGGCACGTCCTTGACGATGTGGGCCGGAAGGATGTTGCTGAACAATTCTCGCCATGCCGGGTAGGGCTGCGAGAAGGTGACGACGGCCTGCTTACCGCCGTCGATCGACTGCACCCCGGTGATCCGGTCGTACCCGGCCGGGTCGACCACGCCGGGTTGGCCGACCATCTGCCGCCACAGGTACCAGAAGTCGTCGGCGGCGATCGGCGCGTTGTCAGTCCACTGGGCCTCAGGCCGGATCTTGTACGTCACCGTGAACGGGCTCTCGTTGGTCACCTCTGCAGAGAGGAGCAGCGTGGGGTCCATCTCCCAGCGCGAACCGGTCGGCGTGCCCGGATCGGCCACCGGCCGAAAGGCGCTGGGCAGCACCAACGCGCTGATCGCGGCGTTGACCGCGGACAGATCGGACAGCAGATGCGGGTTGAACCCGGCACCGATCGAGTCGATGCCCATGATGATCTGCGTCTTGCGCTGCGGCGGCGGAGGGGTGCTGCGCGAGGTCTCAGTGCTCTGAGGGGCGGGCGGCGGGCTGACGGTACAGCCGGCGAGCGTCAGCAGCGAAACGAGCAACCCGGTGGTCGCGTAAGCGCGGCGGGCTCGTTTCGGCACGCCCAACAGGGTATCGGGGCCGCTATGCCCGTCGACGCTCAATGCGACGCGTTAGCCGCGAGCCTTCGCGCGGGCCTTGCTGCGCGCTCGGGTGTTGGCGTCCAGGTCGTTCTTCCGGACTCGAACGATCTCGGGTGTCACCTCGACGCATTCGTCGTCGGCGCAGAACTCCATCGCCTGCTCGAGGCCCAATTCCAGCGGACGGGCGAGCGTCTCGAAGACGTCGGCCGTCGACGAGCGCATATTGGTCAGCTTCTTCTCGCGAGTCGCATTGATGTCGAGGTCCTCGGCGCGCGGGTTGATCCCGACGACCTGGCCCTCGTACGTGTCGTCGCCGGGTTCGACGAAGAACTGTCCACGATCGGCCAGTTGGGTCAAGGCGAACGGCGTGATCTTGCCGGTTCGGTCGGAGACCAGCGACCCGGTGTGGCGGGCCCGGATCTCGCCTGCCCACGGCCGGTAGCCGTCGAACACCGCGTTGGCGATGCCGGTGCCGCGGGTCAGGGTGAGGAAGTCGGTGCGGAAGCCGATCAAGCCGCGGCTCGGCACGATGAAGTCCATCCGCACCCAGCCCGCGGCGTGGTTGGCCATCTCCTCCATGCGGCCCTTACGGCCTGCCATCAGCTGCGTGATTGCGCCGACGAACTCGTCGGGGCAGTCGATGGTCATCGCTTCGAACGGCTCGTGCAGCTTGCCGTCGACGGTTCTGGTCACCACCTGCGGCTTCCCTACGGTGAGCTCGAAGCCTTCCCGGCGCATCTGCTCGACCAGGACCGCCAGCGCCAGCTCGCCACGGCCCTGCACCTCCCACGCGTCCGGCCGGTCGATGTCGACGACCTTGATGGACACGTTGCCGACAAGTTCGGAGTCCAGTCGGTTCTTCACCATGCGCGCGGTCAACTTGTGTCCCGACACCTTGCCCGCCAGTGGGGAGGTGTTGGTGCCGATCGTCACCGAGATGGCCGGCTCGTCGACGGTGATGCGCGGCAGCGCGTGGGCGTGCTCGGTGTCGGCCAGCGTGTCGCCGATCATGATCTCCGGAATGCCCGCGACGGCAACGATGTCACCTGCGATCGCCTCGTCGGTGGAGGTCCGTTCCACCCCCTCGGTGACCAGCAATTCGGTGATCTTGACGTTGGTGATGACGGGGTGACCGTCCACCTCGCGCATCCAGGCGACCTGCTGGCCCTTGCGGATCCGGCCCTTGTAGATGCGGATCAACGCCAGTCGGCCGAGGAACGCCGACGCGTCGAGGTTGGTAACCAGCGCCTGCAACGGAGCCTCAGGGTCACCCTGCGGCGGCGGGATGTGCTCGAGCAGCACGTCGAAGAGTGGGTCGAGGTTCTCGCCGTCGGGGTTCTCGCCGTTGGCCGGCTCGGTGGTGCTGGCGATGCCCGCGCGACCCGAGGCGTACAGCGTCGGCAGGCCGAGCGCGTTTTCAGCGGCCGCTTGCGCTTCGGCGTCGAGGTCGGAGGCGACATCGAGCAGGAGGTCGTGACTCTCAGACACCACCTCGGCGATACGGGCGTCGGGACGGTCGGTCTTATTGACGACGAGGATCACCGGCAGGTGCGCAGCCAGCGCCTTACGCAGCACGAACCGGGTTTGCGGCAGCGGGCCCTCGGACGCGTCGACGAGCAGCAGCACTCCATCGACCATGGACAGCCCGCGCTCGACTTCGCCGCCGAAGTCGGCGTGCCCGGGCGTGTCGATCACGTTGATGACGGTCATCGAGCCGTCCGGGTGCTGACGATGCACCGCGGTGTTCTTGGCCAGGATGGTG
>Ga0302314_10011537_pt1 | contig 15407 bp, 10 predicted proteins | sample III_Palsa_N2_3_FD_200533 | JGI IMG/M metagenome (GOLD analysis project Ga0302314, IMG submission 200533) | Peat permafrost microbial communities from Stordalen Mire near Abisko, Sweden - III_Palsa_N2_3 | ecosystem: Environmental > Terrestrial > Soil > Palsa > Peat permafrost | place: Sweden...
AGAGCAAGGATGTCGGCATCATCGCCACCGAGAAGGGCTGGAACCTCTATGTCTGCGGCAACGGCGGCATGAAGCCGCGCCATGCCGAGCTGCTGGCCGCCGATCTCGACAAGGACACCCTGGTCAAGTATATCGACCGCTTCCTGATGTTCTACGTCCGCACCGCCGACCGCCTGCAGCGCACCTCGGTGTGGATGGAAAACCTGGAGGGTGGCCTCGACTACCTCAGGCAGGTGGTGTGTGAGGACAAGCTCGGCGTCGCCATGGAGCTGGAAGAGGAGATGCAGCATCTGGTCGACACCTACGAGTGCGAGTGGAAGAAGGCGATCAACGATCCGGCGACGCTGCGGCGCTTCCGTACCTTCGTCAACAGCGAAGTCGGCGACAGCAATGTGGTGTTCGTCGAGGAGCGCGGCCAGATCCGGCCAGCCACAGAGGACGAACGCAGCCTCGCCCGTGACGCGCTGGCCAAGGAAGCGGCATGAGCACCAGGCACACCCGAGGTCGAAGCGAGCGCTGCTCATGCCGGTGCCGACTCGCGACGCTAGGATCCCCATGCCGTGCATGGGGCCCCTCCACGCTGCTCGCGCCACGTTCATGACCGCCCGCATCCTGTGGCGCACCATCTGCGCGCTCGAAGAAATCTGGCCCGATTCCGGCGTCGCCGCCTTGATCGGCGAAGAGCAGATCGCGATCTTCCGCCTGGGTGAAACCGAGGAGGTCTACGCGCTGGGCAACGGCGACCCGTTCAGCCAGGCCAATGTGCTGGCGCGCGGCATCACCGGCGATCTCGGCGGCGAGCCGGTCGTCGCCTCGCCGGTGTACAAGCAGCATTTCCGGCTGCGCGACGGCGTCTGCGTCGAGGACGCCGCCGTATCGGTGCCGATCTACCCGGTACGGGTCTACAACGGTGCGGTGCAGCTGGGCGTGACCGTGGCCTCGGCGGCGCCGGCCGAGCGCCGCCAGCGGCTGGTGATGATCGGCAACGGCATGGCCGGCATGCGGGTGATCGAAGACCTGCTGCGCATCGCCCCGGATGCCTACGACATCACCATCTTCGGCGCCGAGCCGCACGGCAATTACAACCGCATCCTGCTGTCGCCGGTGTTGGCCGGCGAAAAGCGCTTCGAGGACATCGTGCTGCACGACCTGGCCTGGTATGTCAGGCAGGGCATCAGCCTGCATATCGGCGATCCGGTGGTGGCTATCGATCGCATCAAGCGGGTGGTGCGCACGCGCGATGGCGTCGAGGCGGGCTATGACCGCCTGCTGCTGGCTACCGGCTCCACCCCCAACCGCCTGCCGATACCGGGCAAGGACCTGCCCGGCGTGATCACCTTCCGCGACGTGGCGGATGTCGGCCTGATGCTCGATGCCTCGCGCGAGCAGCGCCATGCCGTGGTAATCGGCGGCGGCCTGCTCGGCCTGGAAGCGGCCAACGGGCTGCTGCAGCAGGGCATGGATGTGACCGTGGTGCATCGCTCCGAGGTGCTGATGGAGCGGCAACTCGACGCTTACGCCGCCTCCCTGCTGCAGCGTTCGCTGGAGCAGCGGGGCATCAAATTCCTGCTGGCCGCCAGGACCGAGAGCGTGCAGGGCGCGGACCATGCCGCCGCGGTGGTGTTCGCGGACGGCAGCTCCATTCCCGCCGACCTGGTGGTAATGACCGCCGGCGTCACGCCCAACGCGGCCCTGGCCAAGGAAGCGGGCTTGCAGTGTGGGCGCGGCGTGCTGGTCGACGACACGATGCAGACCTACGATCCGCGCGTCTATGCGGTGGGCGAGTGCGTGCAGCATCGCAACACCACCTATGGCCTGGTGGCGCCGCTGTGGGAGCAGGCGCGGGTCTGCGCCGCCCATCTGGCCGGCTTCGGCCATCTGCGCTATGGCGGCTCGGTGGTTTCGACTTCGCTCAAGGTCACCGGCATCGAGCTGTACTCGGGCGGCAATTTCGCCGGAGGCGAAGGCTGCGAGGTGCTGATCCTACGCGATCCGGAGGCCGGCATCTACAAGCGCATCGTGCTCAAGGAGCATCGGGTCTGCGGCGTGCTGCTGTACGGCGACGCGCGCGATGGCTCCTGGTACCTGGAGCTGATGAACGACAAGCGCGATGTGAGTCCTTTACGCGACCGCCTGCTGTTCGGGCGTGCCTACGCGGATGTGCAGGCTGCGGCCTAGAGCTTGTCCGTGAATCAATCGCGCCTGCGCCAATGACCATGAACGAGGTGGTGCCGGCGATCCGCACGACCTGCCCGTATTGCGGTGTCGGCTGCGGCGTGCTGGCCACGCCGCGGGTGGATGGCGCTGCCGACATCGCCGGCGACACCACGCATCCGGCCAACTTCGGCCGGCTCTGCTCCAAGGGCTCCGCCCTGGGCGAAACCGTGTCCCTGCAGGGGCGCCTGCTGCATCCGCATATCCGCAGCCGTATCGGCGGCCGTGACGCGGCTTTCCGCGACGAGCAGGTGAGCTGGGATGAGGCGCTGGACTTCATCGCCGGAAAATTTTCCCGCATCATCGAGCAGCACGGGCCCGAGGCGGTGGCGCTCTATGTCTCGGGCCAGTTACTCACCGAGGACTACTACGTCGCCAACAAGCTGGTGAAGGGCTGGTGGGGCACGGCCAACATCGATACCAACTCGCGGCTGTGCATGTCCTCCGCGGTGGCCGGGCACAAGCGCGCCTTCGGCGAAGACGTGGTGCCGTGCAGCTACGAGGATTTGGAGACGGCGGACCTGATCGTGCTGGTCGGCTCCAATACCGCCTGGTGCCATCCGGTGGTGTACCAGCGCATCGTCGCCGCGCGCGAGCGCCGGCCGGAATTGAAGTTGGTGGTGATCGATCCGCGCCGCACGCCCACCTGCGACATCGCCGACCTGCACCTGCCCCTGCGCGCCGGCAGCGATGTCCTGCTGTTCAACGGCCTGCTGGCGCATCTGCATGCGCAGGGCCATGCCGATGCGGATTTCATCGGCGGCCACACGCAGGGTCTCGATGCGGCCCTGCGTGTCGCCCGCGATAGCGGCGATGCGGCGGCAGTGGCGCAGGGCTGCGGCATCGATCCGCAGAGCCTGGCCGAGTTCTATGCCCTGTTCGCCGCCACGCCGCGCGTGGTGACCATGTTCTCGCAGGGCGTGAACCAGTCCAGCAGCGGCACCGACAAGGTCAACAGCATCATCAATTGCCACCTGCTCACCGGGCGCATCGGCAAGGCGGGCGCCGGCCCGTTCTCCATCACCGGACAGCCCAATGCCATGGGCGGGCGCGAGGTCGGCGGCCTGGCCAATATGCTGGCCGCGCACATGGACCTGGACCAGCCGCGGCATAGGCAAAAGGTGCAGGCGTTCTGGAACAGTCCGCGCATCGCCGACAAGCCGGGACTGAAAGCGGTGGAGCTGTTCGAGGCGATCGGCCAGGGCAGGGTCAAGGCGGTGTGGATCATGGCGACCAATCCGCTGGTGAGCCTGCCGGATGCCGACCGCGCGCGTGAAGCCCTGCAGCGCTGCGAACTGGTGGTGGTATCCGATTGCGTGGCCGATACCGATACCGCGAAGCTGGCGCATGTGCTGCTGCCGGCGGCGGCCTGGGGCGAAAAGAGCGGCACCGTCACCAACTCCGAGCGCCGCATTTCCCGGCAGCGTGCCTTTCTGCCGTGCCCCGACGAAGCGAAGCCGGACTGGTGGGCGGTCTGCGAACTGGCGAAGCGGCTGGGCTATGCCGAGGGCTTCAATTTCCGCTCGGCGCACGAAATCTTCGTCGAGCATGCGCGCCTCTCCGCTTATGACAATGATTTCGCCCGGGGCGACGGGCGCATCTTCAACCTCTCCGGCCTGGCCGCCCTGAGCGAGATCGAGTATGACGAGCTGGAGCCGGTGCGCTGGCCGGTGCTGCCGCCGCAGCAGCCTGGGGGCGAAACGGCTCCACCGCTGCGCTTCACCACGCCGGACGGCCGCGCCCGCTTCGTGCCGACGGTGCCGCGCCTGCCGGTGAATCAAACCGACGCGGACTACCCGCTGGTGCTGAATACCGGCCGCGTCCGCGATCAGTGGCACACCATGACCCGCAGCGGCCGCGCACCGCGGCTGTCGGCGCATCGTCCGGAGCCTTTCGTCGAAATCCATCCGCAGGACCTGCTGGCTTACGGCCTGCGCGCCGGCGAGCTGGCGCGCATTTCCTCGCGCTGGGGCGCGGCCGTGGCGCGGGTGCAGAGCAGCAACGAGCAGCGGCGCGGCAGCCTGTTCCTGCCGATCCACTGGAGCGATGCTTCCGCCGCCGATGCCCGCGTCGGTGCCCTGGTCAATCCCGTGGTCGATCCGGTTTCCGGCGAGCCGGAATTCAAGCACACCCCGGTGCAGGCTGAGCCCTTCGCGGTCGACTGGTATGGCTTCTTGCTGGTGCGCGGCGCGGTGGAAGTATCGGACCTGTCGTACTGGGCGCGCTCTTCCGGCGTGCAGTTCCAGCGCTATGAACTAGCCGGCCGTGGCCATAACCAGGACTGGCCCGCCTGGGTGCGCGCGCGCCTGGCCGGGCCGGGCGACTGGCTCGACTATGCCGACGCCGCCGCGGGCGCCTATCGCGCGGCGCGCATCGGCAACGGCAGGCTTGAAGCCTGCGTCTTCGTTTCGCCGCGCCCGGACCTGCCGGACCGGGAATGGCTGGGCAGCCTGTTTGCCAAGGAGCGGCTGGATAGCGCCGACCGCATCAGCCTGCTCGCCGGCCGCCCCTCTCTGGACGGCGACACCGGCGCCACCGTCTGCGCCTGTTTCGGCGTCGGCCGGCGCACGCTCCAGAAAGCCATCCGCGAGCATGGCTGCACCACGCCCAAACTACTCGGCCAGCATCTCAAGGCGGGCACCAACTGCGGCTCGTGCGTGCCGGAATTGCGGCGGCTGATCGAGGAGACCGCATTGGCTTAGTTTGGACGGGATTCGATCCGCAGCTATGGCGCTGGCCGCTGCGTGAAAACGCCAGGCTCCCGGCAGGCGGGAAGGCGGGCAGTGGCTTCCCGAAAAAAGCCGCCGGAACTCGACTCAAACCAGCACTTTCTATAAACTTTGCGGCCCCTCAGTGGCTAGGTAGCTCAGACGGTTAGAGCGCGGCACTCATAATGCTGAGGTCGGCGGTTCGATCCCGCCTCTAGCCACCATTTAACTCATTGCATTTCAATGGGTTAAATAAATCAATCAAAATCCCGGTGCACCTGAAGCCGCTGCGCGGCTTGCGCCTGATCCTCCATGCAGAAAGCGGCTCAGCAGGATCAGCCGTGCTTGCGGATGGAGGTCACGGTCTTGCGCCGCCGGTCCGCGCCATACAGGTAGTCGCGGGTCAGCGGCAGCCGGGTCAGATTCCGTTCCATCTGCGCATGGAACACCACCAGGTCGCCCCAGCGGAAGCTGGCTTCGCAGGACACCAGGTAGAACTCCCACATGCGGCAGAAGCGCTCGCCCAGCTTTTCGGCGAAGCTGCTGCGGTTGGCCTGGAAGCGGCGGTTCCACTCCGCCAGGGTGCGGGCATAGTGCAGGCGCCAGACTTCGAAGTCCGTCAGGATCAGGCCGTTCGGTTCCATCGCCGCCATGACCTCCGAGGCGGCCGGGATGTAGCCGCCGGGGAAGATGTATTTGCGGATCCAGGGGCTGCTGCCGCCGGGCGGCGAGGTGCGGCCGATGGTATGCAGCAGGGCGGTGCCGTCGGGTGTCAACAGGTCGTGCACCTGCTGGAAGAAGTTGCGGTACTGCGGGCGGCCGACATGCTCGAACATGCCCACGCTGACGATGGCGTCGAACTCGCCGCGCGTATCGCGGTAGTCCTCCAGGCGGAATTCCACCTGTTTCGACAGGCCGCGTTGCTGCGCTCTTTGCCGGGCCACCTTGATCTGCTCTTCCGACAGTGTGATGCCGGTGACCTGTGCGTCGAAACGCTGCGCCAGGTAAAACGCCAGGCTGCCCCAGCCGCAACCGATGTCCAGTACCCGGGCGCCGGGCTTCAGGTCCAGCTTGGCGGCGATATGCGCGCACTTGGCCTGCTGCGCCGCCTCCAGGCTCATGCTCTCTTCCCGGCCTTCGTCATTGAAGTAGGCGCAGGAATAGAACATCTCCTGATCGAGAAAGGTGGAATAAAGCGCATAGTCCAGGTCGTAATGATGATGGACGTTGCTGCGGCTGCGCAGGGGATTGTTGAGTTCCCCCAGCCAGGCGGCGGTGTTACCCAGCAACCTTTCGAAACGGCTGGTATTCATCGAGCCGACCATGCGCATCGCCACTTCCAGCACCCGCAGCAGATCGCCGTCGGCGGGCTCCCAGGCGCCATCCATATAAGTCTCGCCGAAGCGCAACTCCGGATTCAGCAGGATTTTGCCGAGGGCGGAGGGGTCATGCAGCCGCAGTACGGCGCGTGGCTCGTGCTGACCGAGGGTCCAGACGCGTCCGTCGGCGGCCTGGAACTCCAGGCTACCTTGCCCGAACTTGCGACTCACCCTGTTAAGCAGGGTCTCCATGTCGAAATTATAGCCAAGTTGTTGCCCATGGCTATAGACCCCATGATCCGGCTGGCAGTTCAGCCGTCCCGCCCGCGGGGGGACGGGTCAGTACGCCGGCTCAGACATTGAAACGGAAGTGCATCACATCGCCTTCCTGCACGATGTATTCCTTGCCTTCCAGGCGCCAGCGCCCGGCTTCTTTGGCCCCGGCCTCGCCCTTGTACTGGATGTAATCGTCATAGGCGATGACTTCGGCACGGATGAAGCCGCGCTCGAAATCGGTGTGGATCACGCCCGCGGCCTGCGGCCCGGTGGCGCCGACCTTCACCGTCCAGGCGCGCACTTCCTGCACGCCGGCGGTGAAATAGGTCTGCAGGCCGAGCAGCTTGTAGGCGGTGCGGATGACGCGGTTCAGGCCCGGCTCCTCCAGGCCCAGGTCGGCCAGGAAGACGGCCTTGTCGGCATCGTCGAGCTGGGCAATCTCCGCCTCGATGGCGGCGCAGACGATCACCACCTCGGCCTTTTCCTTCGCGGCGAAGCCCTTGACCCGCTCCACCAGCTCGTTGCCGGCGAGGCCTTTCTCGTCGACGTTGGCGATGAACAGCGCCGGCTTGGCGGTGATCAGGTGCAGCTCGCGCAGCGACAGGCGCTCCTCAGCATCCATGTCCAGGCTGCGCACCGCCGCACCCTGGTTCAGATGCGCCTGCACCCGCTGCAGCAGGCCCTGGCGGGCAATGGCAGCCTTGTCGCCGGCGCGTGCCAGCTTGGCGGCGCGATCGAGCGCCTTGGTGACGGATTCCAGGTCGGCCAGGGCCAGCTCGGTGTTGATCACCTCGATGTCGCGCAGGGGATCGACGCCGCCGGCGACGTGGATGATGTCGTCGTCGACGAAGCAGCGCACCACATGGGCGGTGGCGTCGGTTTCGCGGATGTGGGCCAGGAACTTGTTGCCCAGGCCCTCACCCTGGCTGGCGCCGGCGACCAGGCCGGCAATATCGACGAACTCCACCGCGGCGCCGAGCACGCGCTGCGGCTTGACGATCTCGGCCAGGGCATCGAGCCGCGGGTCCGGCACCGCCACCACGCCGACGTTCGGATCGATGGTGCAGAACGGATAGTTCTCCGCCGCGATCTGCGCCTTGGTCAAGGCATTGAACAGGGTGGATTTGCCGACGTTGGGGAGTCCGACGATGCCGCACTTGATGCCCATGACGCTCTACTATCCCGAAAAAGGCGCTTAGCTTAGCCGACCGGGGGCCAAAAAGCCCCGGATTTGTATGGCTACAGGGGGTTTCGGGCCGGTTTGATCGCGGCGACGGCGCCGCGGCATGGCTTCAGGGGGTGGTGATCGACGACTGGGCTTTTGGTCTGGCCAGCGTGTCGAAGGACGGCTACGAGAGCCCGGTGGAATTTCCTGGGCCGGGTGGGGGTGTTCACGCCGCCGGTTGAGACGGAGGCGCCGGCCAAGCCTTGATGTGGGGATGAGGGAGGGCTGAACGTTTTTGCCGCTGTCCTGTTTCCATATGCGGCAGTAGCAATCGCCGAACCGCACCCCTCATCCTGTCCTTCTCCCCCAAGGGGAGAAGGGACCATGTCACCAAAGCTCGTGCCGCGCCAAAGCCCTCTCCCCTTGGGGGAGAGGGTTGGGTGAGAGGTAGCATCGATGGTTTACGGGCCAGCGATGCAACTCACTTTGTTCATTGCGTCCTGCGAGTTCTTGTCATCCTGAGCGCAGCGAAGGATCTGGCCTCGCAACCAGATCCTTCGCTGCGCTCAGGATGACATTGGAAATAGCTGTGACTTTGGTAGGGCGGCCTGTGGCCGCCGGCTGTTTCCATCAAACAGCGGCGCGGCGGCGGCCACAGGCCGCCCTACGACTTCTTCTCCGGCGGTGGCTCCTTTTCCTTCTTCACCAACTTTTCCGGATCGGTATGGAGCTGCTGCGAGGCCTTGCTCCAGCTTTCTTTCATCAGGGTTTCCAGCGCGGCCTGGGAGCGGGCGAGGGCGTCCTCGATGGCGCGCAGGTCGGGCTGGCTGGGGCGGCCGAGGACGTAATCCAGCACCAGGTCCTTGTTGCCCGGATGGCCGATGCCGATGCGCAGCCGTGCGTAAGCCTCGCCCAGGTGCTGGTGCACGCTGCGCAGGCCGTTGTGGCCGCCGTGGCCGCCGCCGATCTTGAGGCGGGCGGCGCCGGCCGGCAGGTCCAATTCGTCGTGGGCCACCAGGATTTCCGCCGGGGCGATCTTGTAGAACGAGGCCAGCGCCTGGATCGCCTGGCCGCTGCGGTTCATGAAGGTGCCGGGCTTGAGCAGCAGCAGGTCCTTGCCGCCGATGCGCACCTTGGCCAGCACGCCCTGGAATTTCGACTCCACGCGGAAATCGGCGCGGCCGGCCTCGGCCAGCAGGTCGACGAACCAGAAGCCGGCGTTATGCCGCGTGTACTCGTATTCCGCGCCCGGATTGCCGAGCCCGACGATGGCGCGCAGGGTGCTGTCGGTCATGCCAGTCCTTGTCCCGTTAATAAAAAACCCGCCCGGTCATTTTCGACCGGGCGGGCTGTATGCAACAAGCTCGGGGCGGTGCAGCCCGCGGCCTTACTTCTTCTTGTCGTCCTTCTTGGCGTCGCCTTCGCCGGGCTTGGCTTCGACCTTCTGCGCCGTTGCCGGCACTTCGGCGGAAGCGGCTTCGGCCGCAACCGGCTCCGGCTCGACCGCGGCGCGCGGCAGATGCACCGCGGCGACGGAAGCGTCGTTGCCATGCTTCAGCTCGACCAGGGCGACGTGCTCCGGCAGCTTGATCTGCGACAGGTGCACCGCCTCGTTGACGTTCAGCGCGGACAGGTCGACTTCCAGGAATTCCGGCAGGTACTGCGGCAGGCACTCGACTTCCACCTGGATCAGGTGATGCTCGATGATGCCGCCGCCGGTCTTGATGCCCGGGGCAACTTCGGCGCCCTTGAAGTGCAGCGGCACGTGCATGCGCAGCAGCTGGTCGGCGAGGACGCGCTGCAGGTCCATGTGCATGATCTCGTTGCGCACCGGGTGGCGGTGCAGATCCTTCAGCACGGCCTGCTCGGCGGTGCCGTCGATCTTGACGGTGAGGATGTGCGAGTAGAACGCCTCGATCTTGAGGTGCTTGCTCAGCTCATTATGGTTCACCGTGATGGCCTGCGGCTCACCTTTGCCACCGTAGATGATGGCGGGCACTTTGCCCTCATGACGCAGGCGGCGGCTCGCACCTTTGCCTCGCGTCGTGCGGACTTCTGCCTCGACGACAAATGCTTCTCTCATTGGGATTTCTCTCAAAAAACGTTGGGAAACGAAAAACGCCGCACCCGCGACCAGGCGCAGCGAGCCGCGCATTTTAGCGGAAACGCTCCAAAAAAGCAGAAAAAGCGGGTTCGCGCAAAGCCGCAGAGCCGCAAAGAACCGCGGCTGCGTTCGAGATATCGCGTTTAATTATTTGTTTTTTATAATAAAAGCTTGTCTTAAGCTTTTCCGCGGCTTTGCGTCTTTGCGCGAGAATGCCTCTGCGATTTTCAGTCGATATAGAGCGAGCTGACCGATTCCTCGGCGCTAACGCGGCGGATCGTCTCGGCCAGCAGGCCGGCGATCGAGAGCTGGCGGATCTTCGGGCAGGCCGCCGCTTCGGCGCTGAGCGGGATGGTGTCGGTGACCACCAGCCCGTCCAGCTTGGAATTGGTGATATTGCTGATCGCCGCGCCGGACAGCACCGGATGGGTGACGTAGGCGTAGACCTTGATGGCGCCGCGTTCCTTCAGCGCCGCCGCGGCCTTGCCCAGGGTGCCGGCGGTGTCGACCAGGTCGTCGACCATGATGCAGGTGCGGCCGTCGACGTCGCCGATGATATTCATCACCTGCGCCTCGTTGGCGCGCGGGCGGCGTTTGTCGATGATGGCCAGGTCGGCTTCGTCGAGCTGCTTGGCCAGGGCGCGGGCGCGGACCACGCCGCCCACGTCCGGCGATACCACGATCAGGTTCTCGTACTTCTGGCGCCAGATGTCGCCCAGCAGCACCGGGCTGGCGTAGACGTTATCCACCGGGATGTCGAAGAAGCCCTGGATCTGGTCGGCATGCAGATCCACGGTCAGCACGCGGTTGGCGCCGCATTCGCCGATCATGTCCGCCACCACCTTGGCCGAGATCGGCACGCGCGCCGAGCGCGGGCGACGGTCCTGCCGGGCATAGCCGAAGTAGGGCACCACGGCGGTGATGCGGCCGGCGCTGGCGCGCTTGAGCGCGTCCAGCATCATCAGCAGCTCCATCACGCTCTCGTTGGTCGGGGCGCAGGTCGGCTGGATGATGAACACGTCCTTGCCGCGGACGTTTTCCAGGATTTCGATCTGCACTTCGCCATCGGAGAAGTGGCCGACCACGGCCTTGCCCAGCGGCACGCGCAGATAGTTCGCGATGTCCTGGGCCAACGCCCGGTTGGAGTTGCCGGTGAACAGCATCAACTGCGAGGTGGTGTCGGTCATCAGATGAACGGGGTTGGAGCGGGAATCCATGGCCATGGTGGTGACGTCCCGTTAGGCGGTCGAAAAAGCGCCCGCTTTCGCGGAGGGTGCAATCGCAAAATCCATCGTACGCGGAATTGGCTCCTGGGCCCCGGCTTTCGCCGGGGCACTCGATTTTCTAAGCGTACTTCGTCCGCTAAGAAAATCTGAGTGGCTGGGACGGATGGATTCGAACCTTTCACCGTATGACCGGGATCGATTGGGAGCCACCACCACCGCCGGAGCTGCTCTTCCGCCTTCACGAAAGCTTACAAATTCTATCGTACGCGAAACTGGCTCCTGGGCCCCGGCTTTCGCCGGGGCACTCGATTTTCTAAGCGTACTTCGTCCGCTAAGAAAATCTGAGTGGCTGGGACGGATGGATTCGAACCACCGAATGGCGGGATCAAAACCCGCTGCCTTACCACTTGGCGACGTCCCAATCCGCGTATGTCGAACAGCAATTATATCGCGATGCGGCGCCTGATTGAACGGCCGGTTCGGGAAAATGCGGCCAAAAGCTACTGCACCGACGACCACAGGTCGATAAACACCTTGAAGCCGCGCTGCGGATCGCTGATGGTGAATTTCTTCGGCAGGTCCAGTCCGGCGAAGGTCTGGTATTCGGAATAGGCGAGTTCCCAGCCGTTTTGCGTCATCGACAGGATGTGCCCGCCATCGTCCAGCTTCAGCGCCGCCTCGCCGCCGGGGGCGGGCAGGCCCAGCACCCAGTAGCGCAGGCCGTTCACCGGCAGGCTCCAGCCGAACTGCTGCTGCATCAGGGCTTCCGGCTCCTGTGTCTGGTAGGTGCCGTTCTTGTTCTGGATCTGCATGCTGCCCGGGCTGCCGCTGATGGCGACGGCGCCCACGCCCAGGGGGCCATAGAAGCGCGCCTGGAACTGGGGGCCGGTCTGGATCCAGCTCAGGTCGCCGCCGAAGCTGACCAGCCCGCTTTCGGCCAGCCGTCCCTGCAGCGTGAAGTTCTGCACCTGCTGCAAGGCGCTGCGGCGCGCTTCCCAGTTGTGCTGGGCCTGCGCGCTGTTGCCCGTGTCGATCCCCGTTTCCGGCTTGACAGCGCTGAAGCAGCCGGCCAGCAGCAAGGTGGCTGCGCCGGCCATGGCGGCGCGCAGCAGGCGCCTCCGGCTCATAGGCCGAGGCGTTTGAGGGTGTCGCGCAGCTGGATATTGTCCGGGTCGGCTTTGGCGGCCTGCGTCAGCAGGCTCTGGGCCTGATCCTTGCTGCCCACCGTCCACAGCACTTCTCCGAGATGCGCGGCGACCTCGGAGTCCGGGAACTGGGAATAGGCTTTCTGCAGCAGCGGCAGGGCGTCCTGCGGGCGGCCCTGGCGGAAGCGCAGCCAGCCCATGCTGTCCACCACCGCCGGATCGTCCGGCGTCAGTTGCAGCGCCTTGCTTACCAGCTTGTCGGCCTCGTCGAGGCGGTCGGTGTGCACCAGCAGGGTGTAGCCCAGGGCGTTGAGGGCGCGCGCGTCATCCGGGGTCTTGTCCAGGATCTTGCGCAGATCGGCTTCGGAATCGCCGACGCGGTTCATGCGCTCGTACACCAGCGAACGCGAGTACAGCAGGTCGGAGTCGTCCGGGTTGTCCTTGAGGGCATCGCCGTACAGTTCCAGCGCCTGGTCGTAGGCGCCGGCGTCGAGCAGGATCTCGCCTTCGGCCATCAGGAAGCGGTTGGCCAGGGGCGGGAACTGATCGCGCAGGGTTTCCAGGATGGCGCGGGCGTCATCCACCCGGTTCAGCTTGGCCAGCATGGCGGCCCGGCGCACGGCCGCATCCAGGCCCTGCTGGCCGTTGGTGACCTTTTCATAGTGCGCCAGCGCCAGCTTCGGCTGGTGGCGCAGCTCGGCGATGCGGCCGAGGAAATATTCGGCGTCGCCGACGCGGTCGGGTTTTTTCGCCACGATCAGGAAGTGCGCCTCGGCCTCGTCCAGCTTGCGGTCGTCGATGTCCAGCAGGCCCAGGTTGAAATGGGCGTCGACATTGCCGGGCTGATCCTTGAGCAGCTTGTCCAGCTGCTCGCGGCCGTGATCGCGCTGGTCGGATTCGATCAGCAGGCGGGCATAACCCAGGCGCGCCTCATCAGCGTCCGGATTGTTTTTCAGCACGCCGTCCATCACCTGGTCGGCCTCCGCGATATTGCCTTTCTTGACCAGGGCGCCGACCAGCAGCAGCGAAGCTTCGCGCGAGGGCTTGATGCGCAGGGCCTCGCGCGCGGCCTGTTCGGCCTGGTCGATCTTGCCGTAGCGCAGGGCCAGCAGGCCCTTGGCCTGGTAGGCGCCGGCCTGTTTCGGATACTGGGCCACCAGGCGGTCCATCACGGCCATCGCCGCCACCGACTGCGCCGGTTCCTGCTGCAGCAGCAGGGCGACGTGGTGGAAGCCGTCGTCGATGCCGCCCGGATGATCGTGCACGATGGAGGCGCACTCGGCGTAGGCCTCGTCGTTCAGCCCCGCGCGCAGCGCCAGGCGCGTGACCACCTCGCGGGCGTCCAGGCTGGTCGGATCGATCGCCTGCCACTTGCGGGCCGCTTGCAAGGCCAGGCCGTCGTCCTGGGCCATCAGGGCCTGGGCGGTGGCGCGGGCGGCGATCTGCGGGTCCGAGACGTAGTTCAGGGCCTGCAGGAATTCCCTGGCGGCAACCGCCGGCTGCTGGCGTCCGGCGGCCATCTCGCCGGCCATGACGTGGAATTGAGCGTCCACCTGCGGTGTGGAGCCTGCGTCGGAGCTCGGCGGGGCAGTGGGGCTGATTGGTGCGACCTGGGCCGGCGGATCGCCCGCGTCCGCATCCGCGACGGTAGCCGGGCCGGGGGGCGTCAGGGCGCAGCCACACAGCAGAACCAGGGGCAGGCTCAGCGACAATCGCAGCAGGACGCGAGACGGATGCACAGGCGGCAACCAATGGAAGATGACAAACCATTGTACCCGTTGCCTGGACATACAGCTTGTGTCCTTCGGCGCATTGCCGGAAAATTGTAACTTGCATCAATAAACTGATATGGCCCTACTTACTCTCGGTCTCAGTCACCACAGCGCGCCGCTGGATACGCGCGAGCGGCTGGCCTTCACCGACGCCGAGCTGCCGGCCGCGTTGGAGCGCCTGCGCGCCCTGCCCGGGGTGGAGGAGGCGGCGATCCTGTCGACCTGCAACCGCACCGAGATCCTGGCGGTCGCCGCTCCCGAGGACGAGAGCCGGCTGGTGGAATGGTGGCGGCGCGAGCGGCAGGCGGTGGCCGGGTTTATCGAGCCGCACCTGTTCGTGCTGCGCGACCAGAGCAGCGTGCTGCACAGCCTGCGCGTCGCCTCCGGGCTGGATTCGATGGTGGTGGGCGAGCCGCAGATCCTCGGCCAGATGAAGCAGGCCTATGCCCAGGCGCGCGCGGTCAACACGCTCGGGCCGGTGCTGTCGCGCCTGTTCCAGCACACCTTCGCCGTCGCCAAGCTGGTGCGCAGCCGCACCCAGATCGGCGCCCATCCGGTCAGCATCGCCTACGCCGCGGTGCAGCTGGCGCAGCATATTTTCTCCGACCTGAGCACCCAGACCGCGCTGCTGATCGGTGCCGGCGACACGGTGCAGCTGCTGGCGCGGCACCTCAAGACCCGCGGCGTCGGACGCATCATCGTCGCCAACCGCAGCCTGGAGCGGGCGCAGGCGCTGGCCGCCTCGCTGCAGGGCTATGCCATCGGCCTCAACGATCTGCCGCTGCACCTGGCCGAGGCCGACCTGGTCATTTCCGGCACCGCCAGCCGCGGCTACATGCTGACCCGCGAACTGGTGTCCGCGGCCATCGGCCGCCGCCGCCGCAAGCCGATGCTGATGATCGACCTGGCGGTGCCGCGCGATTTCGACCCGGCCATCGCCAAGCTCGAAGATATCTACCTGTATTCGCTCGACGACCTGCGTGCCGTCATCGCCGAAAACCTGAAGGTGCGCGGCGCCGCGGCGGAGCAGGCCGAAGTGCTGGTCGGCGACTACGCCCGCGATTTCGAGAAATGGCTGGAAAGCCGCGACGCCGGCGCCACCATCCGGCGCCTGCGCATGCGCGCCCGCGCCAGCCGCGACGAGGTGCTGGCCAAGGCGCAGCGCAAGCTGGCCAATGGCGAGGCGCCCGAGGCGGTGATGGCGTTCGTCGCCGACACGCTGGCCAACAAGCTGCTGCATGCCCCCAGCGAGCGCCTGCGCAACGCCGGCGCGGTGGAGCAGGCGATGCTGCTCGACGCGGCCCACAAACTGTTCGATCTGCCCGACGAACAATAAGAAGATTGGTTAAATCATGAGAGACAACCTGCTGCGCCGCCTGGAGCAGATGGCGGCCCGGCGTGAGGAAGTCGCGCGCGAGCTGTCGTCCCCCGAGGTGTCGGGCGACAGCGACCGCTTCCGCCGCCTGTCCCAGGAATAT
>Ga0302314_10011538_pt1 | contig 15407 bp, 10 predicted proteins | sample III_Palsa_N2_3_FD_200533 | JGI IMG/M metagenome (GOLD analysis project Ga0302314, IMG submission 200533) | Peat permafrost microbial communities from Stordalen Mire near Abisko, Sweden - III_Palsa_N2_3 | ecosystem: Environmental > Terrestrial > Soil > Palsa > Peat permafrost | place: Sweden...
GCGTCGGGGGCCGAGCAAGGGGCCATCGGCGGAGCACCATAAGGGTGGACCCTATGGGCGACGCCGATGGCGCATGGCGACGGCCATCCGGCGTCGAGACGACCGCAGGATCGGTGGATCCAGGCCTAGGGACCCTTGAACCGGGCCAGACCATTGACGGAGCGCGCACTCGGGAGGAGACTCAGATCAACCCGCTGGATGATCGAGGAGGGACGTCAGGAGCATGACCGACGACAAGCAGGAACACGACGAAGACGAGCTCGTTCAGGATCTCGAGATCAAGGACGCCGAGGAGGCCGAGAAGATCACGGGCGGAGCCGGAGCACCGCTCAAGTCGGACCAGATCAAGTACGACAGCTGACCAACCCCGCCCGGCAGTGAACGACTTCAGCAATGGCTACCAAGCCGCGACAGGGGGCGACGGCGGTGCAGGGGGCACCAGCAAGACCGGGGGCACCAGCAACACCAGGGGCAACAGCAACACCAGGGGCAACCGCAGAAGGACCCCAGCAGCTCTCGGCTTGCGCCGACGAGCTGCTGGGGCTTCTGCGTGCCGATGACCCTGACCCGCGCGTAATCGAGGACTTCTGTCCGCTACATGAATGCCTCGAGTGGGCGCTGCTGCGCGCGTATTACGACCAGGCGGGCGCGGGCGCTTTCACCGGCGGCGACGTGCCGTTCGCCGCCACGAGCAGCGGCCAGCTCTCCGAGGACGCGGCAGCGATTCTCTTCGCGAGTCTCGAGACGGCGCCGAGCTCGGACGGACCCATTCGCTGCCTCGAGCTCGGCCCCGGGAGCGGGCTGTTCGCCAAGCTCCTGCTCGATGACCTGCGCCGCCGGTGCCGCGAGCACCGACGCAATTATTACGATCGCATCACGCTGGTCCTGGCCGACAGCTCGAGCGCGATGCTCGAAGCGATCGCCGCCACCAGTCTGCTCGCCGAGCACGAAGGTCACTACGAGCTCGTGCACAGCGATCAGCCCCCCGCGAGAAGCGAGGAAGGCCTAAGAGCGGTCTTCCTCAACTATGTCCTCGACAGCCTCCCCGCGAGCGTCGTCCGCCGGACCGATACGGGCATCGAGCATGTCTGCGTCCGCACTTGCCTCGCCCCCGACATCGCCCTCGAGAGCTACACCTCGCTCTCGCTCACGCAGGTGATGGAGCTGGCGAGCGCGCCCGAGGAGACGAGCAAGCGACGCCTGGCCGAGATCTACCCAGCGCTTGTCGTCGATGTGCGCTACGAGCCCGTCCTTCCCGATGAGCTGCCCCTGGGAGGCGCCCTCGAGGGGATTCTTCCGGCCGCTGCCGGGGAGAGCGTGGTGCATGGGCACGGCGCCATCGCCTGTCTGCACACGTGCGCCGAACGACTCACACCGGGCGGCTTCCTGCTCGTCAACGACTTCGCGTACAGCCGCAGAGACCCATCCGCGCCAGAGCGCTCGCCCTACCAGGTCTACGGCGGGGCGCTCGCCATCGGTCTCAACTTCGCTCAGCTCGAGCGCGAGGCAGATCGCTGGCCGGACATCAGCGTCCACGCGCCGGGCGCGGACGAAAAGCTCGTGTCACGCCTGATCGGCCGTGACCTCGACCGCGCCACCGCGACATCTTTTGCCGAGCGCTTCGACCCCGCGCGCCTGCAGGCGCGACGCGCGCCGCGGGAGCGCGCACACAGGCTCATCGACGAGCAGCGCTCTGGCGCCGCCCGCGCGGCGCTGGCCGAGGCGCTGTCCCTCTCCCCGGGAGATTGGACGCTGCACGAGGAAGCCGCCTCGTTCCTCGCCTATGTCGCGAAGGATCGCGACGCCGCCAGGACGCTCGCGTGTCGCGGACTCGAGCTGAACCCGCTCGCGCCCGGCCTGTGGAACGTGCTCGGCGACTGTGAGCTCCACGCGCGGCGCCCGCGGCAGGCACTCGAGTGCTTTGAGCACGCGGTCCAGCACAACCCGCGAGAGGTCCGCGGACGCTACAACGCCGCCTACGCTCTCACCGCCCTCCGCGATCCCGACGGGGCGCTGCGGATGATCGCCGAAGCGCTGGCCCTCGACGACGGCAGTTATCGCGAGCGCATCCTGGCCAAGCAGGCGCGGATTCTCGAGCGGATCGCGCGCCGCCGTGAGGGCGACAAGGACAGGATCCGCGACCGCGCGCGTCCGTGGTCCTCGTAGCGCGCCGGGCGCACCGCGGCGGCCGCACCATCGTCAGTCGAGCCACCGGACCACGGCCTCGACAGGAGCCCGCTCGGGGACGATCTGCTCCTGACGCGGCTGCCCGAGATGCAGCAGGGCGACGGGCTCCTGGCCCTCGGGAAGCGAGACGGCGGCGCGACCGGCCGGGGTGGCGAGGATGGAGAGCGTCCGCCAGTAGCTCGCGAGCCCGCGGGCTTGGGCGCCGAGGAGGACCAGGTAGCCGGCCATCGCCGTCGCCAGCAGGTCGTCGCGGTCCTGAGAGGAGTCGGCGTCGCGGACCGTCGCGAGGACGACGAGCGTAGGGGCCCGGCGCAGCTTAACCGCGGAGCCGGGCTTCTCCGACTCCGAGGCCTTCTCCAGCGCGGCGCGCGCATCCGGTCCGAGGACGTAGAAGCGCCACGGGTTGGTCACGTGGTGGTTGGGCGCCCACCGCGCGAGCTCGAACAGCCCCTCCAGTGTGGCGCGGTCGACCGGCTCGGAGCCGAATACCTTGTGGGTGCGGCGAGAACGAACGGCTATCTCTAGCTCCATCGTGGGCAGCATAGGCGGTAGGGACGAGCCGGCCGTGGTGGCAGTGCCGCCGCAGTTCCACCACACTCTGACCCTTGAGCATCCGCCTCGCCATCGAGCACCGGACGGTGTACCGCTACGAGCACCCCGTGCGCCTGGGCCCCCACGTGGTGCGGCTGCGGCCGGCGCCGCATTGCCGCACGCCGATCCTCACCTACTCCCTCCGGGTCACGCCCGACCGTCATTTCATCAACTGGCAGCAGGATCCCTTCGGTAACCACCTGGCTCGCCTCGTCTTCCCCGAGCCCACAAGCGAGCTCACGGTGACCGTCGGGCTGGTCGCCGACATGACGACGATCAACCCCTTCGACTTCTTCGTCGACGAGGCCGCCGGCGAGTGGCCGTTCGACTACGACCCCTCGCTCGCGCACGACCTCACCCCGTGCTTGACCTTCGACGACGACGGCCCACTGCTCGACGCCTGGGTCGCTACCGTGCCCCGGGAGCCGACGCCGGTGATCGATTTCCTCGTCGGCCTCAACCGCCGCGTCCACGATGACGTCGCCTACTCGATCCGTATGGAGCCTGGCGTCCTCACGCCTGACGAGACGCTCGGGCAAGCGCTCGGCTCCTGCCGCGACAGCGCCTGGCTCCTCGTGCAGATCCTCAGACGGCTGGGGATCGCTGCGCGCTTCGCCTCGGGTTACCTGGTGCAAATGGCAGATTCCTCCTCGGAGGACTCCGCCGATCTCCACGCCTGGGCCGAAGCGTACGTCCCCGGCGCCGGCTGGGTCGGTCTCGATCCCACCTCGGGACTGCTCACGGGCGAAGGGCACATCCCGCTCGCCGCCACCTCGCTGCCGGCGGCGGCCATGCCGATCACGGGGACGGCGGGGGCGCTGCAGAGCACCTTCGAGCATTCGAACGTGGTCCGCCGGATAAACGAGGACGCCCGCGTCACCTTGCCCTACTCGCCCGAGCAGTGGGAGCGAGTCGACACCCTCGGGTGCGTGGTCGACGCCGCGCTCGAGGCCGGCGATGCTCGGCTGACCATGGGCGGCGAGCCTACGTTCGTCTCGACCACCGACGTCGAGGCGCCCGAGTGGAACACGGCAGCCGTGGGGGGGGAAAAGGAAGCCCTGGCCTGGACCCTGGCGGAGCGCCTCGCGGCCGAGTTCGCCCCGGGCGCGCTGCTGCACCACGGCCAGGGCAAGTGGTACCCGGGCGAGGCGCTCCCGCGCTGGCAGATCGGCGTGCACTGGAGGACGGACGGACACCCGCTGTGGCGCGACCCCGAGCTGCTCGCCGACCCGACCACGCCCGGATCGGCCACCGACGCGGATGCCGCTTCGATCGCCGCAGCGATAGCCGATGCCTTCGGTCTCCCCGAAGATGTCCGTTATCCGGCTTACGAGGATCCGGTGGGGCGGCTGTGGACGGAGGCCCGGCTGCCCGGTGGCGACCCACCGGGCGCGCCGGGTCCCGACCCCACCGACCCCGGGCTTGCTCTCCGCGACGCGCGAGCGGAGCTCGTCGCCGACCTCGACTCGGACCGGGGCGAGCCCCGCGGGTGGGCCTTGCCCCTGCACCGCGCCCCGGGAGACCCCGGCTGGTCGACCGGTCGCTGGCACCTGCGGCGCGGCCACCTGTTCCTGATCGCGGGCGACTCCCCGATCGGCCTGCGCCTGCCCTTGGACGGGCTCACCTGGACCCCGCCCCCCGGCGATCCGGCCCTGTCGCTCTTCCGGCCCGTCTCCGAGCTCCCCGCCTCCTCGCCGGCGGCACGAGCGCAGCCCACCGAGCCGCCGCCGATCACGTCGCTGTGCGTCGAGCTGCGCGACGGACACGTGCACGTGTTCCTGCCCCCGCTGAGCGACTTCGGACACGTGGTCGAGCTCATCGAGGTCGTCGAGGACGTGGCCCGCGCGGCCGGGATCCCGGTCGTCGTCGAGGGCTATCCGCCCCCCGCCGATACCCGCGGGCGACATTTCGTCGTCGCGCCCGACCCGGGGGTCATCGAGGTCAACATCCACCCGAGCGCCTCCTGGCCCGAGCTCGCGCAGCGCACGGCGACGGTCGTCGAGGAGGCAAGCCGGCTCGACCTGGCCACCGAGAAGTTCCGGCTCGACGGCACGCACACGGGAACGGGCGGCGGGAGCCACCTCACTCTCGGCGGTCCGACGCCGGCGGACAGCCCGCTCCTGCGCCGACCGGACCTGCTGCGCAGCCTCGTCACCTACTGGCAACACCACCCGTCGCTCTCCTACCTCTTCTCCGGGCGCTTCGTGGGTCCCACGAGCCAGTCGCCGCGTATCGACGAGGGCCGGCACGAGAGCCTGTACGAGCTCGAGATCGCCTTCGCCGAGCTCGAGCGTCTGAGCGCGGAGGGGCCGGCGCCGCCGTGGCAGGTCGACCGGCTGCTGCGCCACCTGCTCACCGACTTGACCGGGAACACCCACCGAGCGGAGTTCTGCATCGACAAGCTCTTCAACCCCGCCTCAGAGCAGGGCCGCCTCGGCGTGGTCGAGCTGCGCGGCTTCGAGATGCCCCCGCATCCACAGATGGCGCTCGTCCAGGCCCTGCTCGTGCGCGCCCTGGTCGCGCGGTTCTGGGCCGAGCCCTACGCGCACGAGCTCGTGCGCTGGGGGACCGAGCTCCATGACCGCTTCCTGCTGCCGTGGTGGGCGGCGCACGACATCCGCTCTGTCGTCGCCGATCTCGGTCGGCATGGCTTCGCCTTCGAGGAGGCATGGCTCGAGCCCTTTCTCGAGTTTCGCTTTCCCCTCCTCGGTGCCGTCAACGTCGACGAGGTCTCGCTCGAGCTGCGCGCAGCGATCGAGCCCTGGAACGTGCTCGGCGAGGAGGTCGCGGCGAGCACCTCGCGCTTCGTCGACTCCTCCGTCGAACGACTCCAGGTCAGGCTCGATGGCGTAGCCGAGTCGCGTTACGCCGTGACCTGCAACGGTTTCCCGGTGCCCGTCCAGCCCACGGACACGCCCGGCACTTACGTGGGAGCGGTCCGCTACCGGGCCTGGCAGCCGCCGTCGAGCCTGCATCCGACGATCGGGGTCCACACTCCGCTCGTCTTCGACATCGTCGACCGCTGGAGCAGTCGCTCGATTGGGGGATGCACCTACCACGTGGTGCATCCGGGAGGCGTCGCTTACGAGCGTATTCCCGTCAACGCCAAGGATGCCGAGGCGCGCCGCGCGAGCCGCTTCGAGCCCACCGGCCACACTCCCGGGCGCATCGAGCTCGCTGACATCCGCCGCGAAGGGGAATACCCTCGGACTCTCGATCTCCGTCGAGCCAGGGCCGGACCGACGGAGGTGGAAGCCGTCTCCGAGAGCCCATGACGAGCACCGTCCCGCAACCAACGCCTGCCTACGAGCCCCTCTCGGGCTGCTATGACGAGATGATCGACGTCGCCGGAGAGCCGCGTCCCCACTGGGCCCATCTCGCCGAGGCGTTCGCCGAGCTCGGGGTCGGCGAGCTCTTACGCCGTCAGCAGGAGGCCACCCGGCTACTCGATCAGGACGGTGTGATCTATCACGCCTACCCAGAGTCTCCGCGTCCGGGGCGGCGCTGGCTGCTCGACCCGTTGCCCACGGTGCTGAGCAGCCGCGAGTGGGAGGCGATCGAGACCGGAGTGATCGAGCGCGCCGAGCTCTTGAACCTCGTGCTCGAGGATCTCTACGGACCGCGCGAACTGCTCCGCCGGCGCATCCTTCCGGCCGAGGTGGTGTTCGGGCACGCGGGGTTCCTGCGCCAGTGCGACCAGATCCGCCTGCCCGGGACGCAGCAGCTCTTCAGCTACGCCGCTGACATCGGGCGCGACGAGAATGGCGGCAGCTTCGTCATCGCCGACCGCACCCAGGCGCCGTCGGGCTCTGGCTATGCGCTCGAGAACCGCACGGTGATCTCGCGCGTGCTCCCGAGCCTGTACCGCGATGCCCAGGTGCACCGGCTGGCGCCCTTCTTTCGCTCGCTTCGGGTCGCGCTCCAGGAGGTGGCGCCGCCTGGCGCCGAGGACCCGCGGATCGTCGTCTTGACCCCGGGACCGTGGAACGAGACCGCCTTCGAGCACGCCGTACTCGCTTCCTCGCTCGGGTACTCGCTCGTCGAGGGGTCCGATCTGACCGTGCGCGGGGGTCGGGTGTGGATGCGATCGGTGGGGCAACTCGAGCCCGTCGACGTGATCCTGCGCCGCGTCGACGACTGGTTCTGCGATCCACTCGAGCTCAAGCCCGATTCCCAGCTCGGCGTCGCCGGCCTCGTCGAAGCCGCCCGCTGCGGATCGGTCTCCATCGTCAACACGCTGGGCTCGAGCGTGCTCGAGAGCCCGGCGCTGATGACGTTTCTCCCGCGCCTGAGCGAGCACCTGCTCGGGACGCCCCTTCGCCTCTCCAGCGTCCCCACCTGGTGGTGCGGGGAGGACGAGGGCCGGCGTTACGTGCTCGGGCACCTCGAGAGCCTGATCCTGCGCCCGGTCTCCCGCGAGGCCGGCACCGGGTCGGTGCTGGGGTGGGAGTGCTCGGCATCCGAGCTCGCGGAGCTCCGGCGCCAGATCGAGCACCGACCGTTCGCCTGGGTCGGACAGGAAGCACTGGCGATGGCCTCCGCTCCGACGCTCACCGCCGCCGGCCTCGAATCCCGCCGAAGCGTGCTGCGGACCTTCGCCGTCGCCCGCAAGGACTCCTACGTCGTCATGCCGGGCGGGCTCACCCGGGTCGCGCCCAACCGGAGCAACGGCAGGATCTCCAATCAGGACGGGGCGATCGCCAAGGACACATGGGTGCTGGCCTCCGAACCCGAGCGCCTGACCGGGTTCTGGCTGCAGTCGGGGCCCGTGGTCGAAGGGATCGACCCGATGTCGTCGATTCCCTCGCGCGCGGCGGAGAACCTGTGGTGGCTCGGCCGCTACGCCGAGCGCGCCGAGGCGGTGACGCGACTGCTGAGGACCGTCCACGACCGGCGCAACGATTTCCAGGGGAGCGCCAACCCGGCGGGGATCGCCGCGCTGCGCGCCCTGCTCGCGGCCCTGACCCGGATCACCGCGACCTACCCCGGCTTCGTGGGCGCCGGGTCAGAGGAGCGGCTGGCCGCGCCCGAGCACGAACTGCTCGACCTCGTCGTCAACTACCAACGCCCGGGCGCGCTGGCCCACGCGGTGCGGTCGCTGATCGACGCCGCCTACGCGGTGCGCGATCAGCTCTCGCGGGACACCTGGCTGGTGGTGGGACCGCTCGACCGGGCGATCTCGGAGCTCGGCGGTACCGACGAAGACCAGCACGCACGCGTCCAAGCGGCGCTCCAGCAGGTCATGCACAGCCTGCTCGCCCTCGGCGGCCTGGGCATCGAGAGCATGGTGCGCGACCTCGGGTGGCGCTTCATGGACGCGGGGCGGCGCATCGAGCGGAGCATCCAGCTGACGACGCTGCTCCGCTCCACGCTTACACAGGCCCGCGGCACGGCCACCGACAGCCTGGTGCTCGAGTCGGTCCTCACTGCCGCCGAGAGCATCATCACCTACCGCTTCCGCTACCGATCGCAAGCGCAGCTCGAGACGCTGCTCGATCTCCTGCTGCTCGACCCCGGCAACCCGCGCTCGCTCGCCTACCAGCTCGACCGCCTGACCGATGACCTCGACGCGCTCCCGATCCCCTCCGAGCGGCGACTGCGCGAGGAGCAGCGTCTCGTCCTCGAGGCTTCGACCGAGCTGCGGCTCGCCGACCTCGCCACGCTCGTCGTCGAGCACGACGACGGGCAGCGGTCCGCGCTCGATGCCTTCCTCGCCAACGTGCAGGATCGGCTCCTGCTGGCCGCCGAGGCCGTCGACAGCGCCCACTTCAAGCACGTGGTCCCGGTGTTCTCACTCGTCGGGCCCGCGGGCACCGATCCCTCGATCGGACGGGCCGCGTGAGATGACCACGGCATACCGAGTCACCCATCGCACCGAGTACGAGTACGAGCGCGACGTGTCCTCGAGCTACAGCCAGCTCCATCTCCTCCCCCGCGACCTGCCCGGTCAGCACTGCCAGAGCGCCTCGGTGATCGTCGAACCCTCGCCGGGGGACTACCGCGAGCGCGCCGACTTCTTCGGGAACCGCGTCGTCTTCCTCGCCATCCATAAGCCCCACCGCGCGCTCACCGTGACGGCCACGAGCATCGTCGAGGTCGACGAGCGGCCCGACGGCCTGTCGTTGTTCGGGCAGCGCCCGTGGGAGCAGGCGCGTGACGCCGTCTCGAGCGGGCGCGTAGCGGACCCGATCGATGCCGCCCAGTTCGTGCTCGACTCGCCGCTCGTGGAAGTGTCAGACGTCTACCGCGAGTACGCCCTCGCATCGTTCTCCCCCGGCCGCCACCTGCTCGACGCGGTCACCTCGCTGTGCTCGCGGATCCACGCGGACTTCGCCTACGTGCCGGGATCGACCTCGGTCACCACGCCGCTCGCAGAGGTGTTCGAGCAGCGCGAGGGCGTCTGTCAGGACTTCGCCCACATCGGCATCGCCTGCCTGCGCTCGATCGGGCTGCCCGCGCGCTATGTGAGCGGCTACCTCGAGACCAATCCGCCGCCCGGCCGGGCCAAGCTCAGCGGCGTCGACGGATCGCACGCGTGGCTCTCGGTCCTGGTGCCCGACGCCGGCTGGCTCGACGTCGATCCGACCAACGACCAGCTCGTCTCAAGCCGTTACGTCGTGACCGCCTTCGGGCGCGACTACACCGACGTCCCTCCGCTGAGCGGCGTCATCTACACCGAGGGCAAGACCGAGAGCCTGCGCGTCCTCGTCGACGTCGTCGCGCTGGCCGATTAGCGGCGTGCCCGTCGCGGTATAGGTTCTGAGGACATGCGTGCGTTCACCTGTGACAACTGCGGGCAGCTGCTGTTCTTCGAGAACAGCAGGTGCCTGCGCTGCTCACACCCCCTCGGATTCGTGCCCTCGCGGCTCGACATCGTGGTCCTCGACGACGGTGCGCACGTGCACTTGGCCAACTCGACCCTGCGTCGGTGCGCGAACGCGGAGCTCGCCCGATGCAACTGGGTGCTCGAGGAGGGCGACCCGGGTCCCCTGTGCCGCAGCTGCCGGCTGACGCGGACGCGACCGCCCGACGGCGATCCCGAGGGTCTGGCGGCCTTCGCCAAGGCCGAGGGAGCGAAACGGCGCCTGATCTTCCAGCTGCTCGACCTCGGTCTGCCCATCGGCGATGACCTCGCCTTCGACCTGCTCTCGAGTCGCACGGGACCGGTGGTGACGGGCCACAACGACGGCGTCATCACCATCGACCTCGCCGAATCTGACGACGCCCGGCGCGAGCGGCGCCGCGCCGAGCTGGGTGAGCCGTACCGCACCATGCTCGGCCATTTCCGCCACGAGATCGGTCACTACTACTGGCCCATCCTCGGCGAGCGCTCAGACGCGCTCGAGCGTGCGCGATCGCTGTTCGGCGACGAACGCATCGACTACGAAGCCTCCCTCCAGCGTCATTACGAGCAGGGGTCTGCGCCCGACTGGAGCGATCGCCACGTCAGCGCCTACGCGACCATGCACCCGTGGGAGGACTGGGCGGAGACGTTCGCCCACTACCTCCACATCCGTGACACCCTCGAGACCGCCGCGGCCTTCGGACTGGTCGTCGAGGGCCCCGCCGTGGCGCAGGACGACTCGCTGTCCTCGGTGCCGATGCCGGAAGTCACGGATCGTCCCTTCGCGGCGATCATCGACGATTGGCTGCCGCTCACCTACGCACTCAATGCCATCAACCGAAGCATGGGGCACGAGGACCTGTATCCGTTCACGCTGGCGCCCATGGTGATCGAGAAGCTCGCCTTCGTCCACGATCGGGTTCGCGCCGGTCCTCGCCAGCCGATCGCCCCGGTCACGCCGATCGCCCCCTGACGGGGTCACAGGCCGTTAGGCTGCGCCCGCGGCGGTCGCGGTAACGGTCCCCGGCAGTCGCACTCTCGCATGCCGATCTTCATCGTCGTCCGCCGTCTGCTCCGCCCGCTCAGGGGCTACCGCGAGGTCGCGCTGATCTCGCTCGCGGTAGCCATCGTCCTGATCGGCGCCGGCCTGTTCTCGCTCGCCGAGCACGTCAGCTACGGCACCGCGCTGTACTGGTCGATTACCACCGCGACCACCGTCGGCTACGGCGATGTCACCCCCCACACTACGGCCGGCCGTGTGATTGCGGCCGGAGTGATGCTCACCACGATCCCGATCGTCGCGGCCCTCTTCGCCCTCGTCGCGGGCGCGTCGGTGCTCGCGCGCATGAGGAGGCTTCTCGGAATGGACACTCATCTGCCCAAGCAGCCCTACACGCTGGTCTTCGGCACGCATCCCGTCGTGCCCCACGTACTCGAGGAGCTCCGGCGAGCCGGTGATCCCATCGTGCTCGTCGCCCCCACCAAGCCGGCCGGCAAGGCGGATGATGTCGAGTTCATCGTCGGGGACCCCAGCGACGAGGGCATCGTGCAGCGCAGCGAGCCGGCGCGCGCCAACCGAGCGTTGATCGCTTGCACCGACGACTCGGACACGCTCGTCGTCGCTGTGGCGATCCACAGCCTCGCGCCCGATCTCGAGGTCTACGCGCTCACGCAGTCGCCGCGCGTCGCCCGGGCCCTGCAGGAGCTCGGGGTCAAGCACACACTGGCGAGCGACGAGCTCGTGGGGCATACCCTGGCCAAGAGCCTCGAGACCCCGGAGGCCGGCGACCTGCTCCTCCAGCTCGTCGACTCCGAGAGCTACCGACTCGGCGAGAAGCCCGTCGATGAGGCCCTGGTGTCGCGCCCTCTCAGCGAGGCACGCGCCGCCGCTGGCTCGCTCGTGCTCGGGATTGTGCGTGACGGACACGTCGATCTCGGCGTCGGTAACGATCCCGTCCTCTCCTCCGGGGACACCCTGATCGTCTTAGACGCCCATAAATAGTCACCGACTTTTCCCTCCGCGGCGTTATCTTCCATGTCATGACGTCGCCGCCGCTCTCCCTGCTCGAGTTCCCCGCCGACGATCCCGAGCGCGCCCGGCACTTCTGGGCCTCGCTTCTCGACGTCGACCTGGCCCCCCGGCGGGACGGAGAGGGACAGGGCTGGCAGACTCACTCCGAAGGACCCGACGTCGGTGTCCATGAGCGGGGAAGGGGACCCGGCGACACCTTCTCGCTGCCGTACTTCACGGTAAGCGACGTCGCCACAACGCTCGAGCGGGTGCAGGCACTGGGCGGGAGCGTCGTCCATCCGGGAGAGCGATGGGCGATCTGCAAGGACTCGGAAGGGACGCCCTTTGGCGTGGCGAGCCGGGATTGAGGTAGGACCCACGGACGCGGCAGCGCCCGCGCTCACCTCCAGGGGCGCGAGCGACAGAGCCGTGACCATTCCGCCGGTGGACGAAGGCGAGTCCCTGTCCGGACGCGACTTCGACGCCGACGAGGTCCTGCTCACCGAGGTCCTCGACGAAGTAGTGCGCCAGAGCGACGGTGAGGAGGTGCTTGAGCTCCACAACCGCGCCGTCGCCCTGAGCCGTGCGGCGCACGACGGCGGCCCCGCCGCCGATCGGCTCGCCGAGCTCGTCGCCGAGCTCGACCTCGATCGCAGCGCGGTGCTCGTACGCTCGCTCACCCGATGGTTCCAGCTCGTCAACCTGGCCGAGGACAACGACCGGGTAAGGCGGCTACGCCGACGCGACCTCGCGGAGGCCCCGGCACCGCGACGCGGGTCGCTGCGCGAGGCGATCTCGAGGCTCGCCGAGCGCGGGGTCAGCGCCGCCGAGGTCCAGGTGCTCCTGCGCCGCGCCGAGCTGCGCCCGGTGATGACCGCGCACCCCACCGAGGCCAGGCGGCGAACCACGCTGGAGAAGCTCGAGCGGATCTTCCGGGTCCTGCGCGAGCTCGACGAGCGCCCCGACGCCGACGTCGAGGACGCCCGCCGCCAGATGCTCGCGACGGTCCAGGAGCTGTGGGGATCCGACGAGCTCAGGGCCATCTCTCTGACCGTGCTCGACGAGGTCCGGGGAGGCCTGGTGCACTTCGTCACCACGATCGCCGAGACCATCCCGCGCGTATACCGCGATCTCGAGCGCGCCCTCGCCGAGTACTACCCCGACGACGAGGTCGAGGTTCCGCCGCTGCTCAACTTCGGCTCGTGGATCGGCGGCGACCGGGACGGCAATCCCAACGTCACGCCCGAGATGACCGTCCAGACGCTCGAGCTAATGCGCGTGATGTGCTTGCGCTTCCTCCAGGAGCGCGTCGAGCTCCTTGCCGGTCGCCTGTCGCTGTCTGACCGCATCAGCGGGCACGCGGCCGACCTGGAGCCGATCCTCGAGCTGGGAGCAGAGCTCTATCCCGAGCTCGCGGCCCACCTGGCGGCGATCAATCCCGAGGAGCCCTACCGGCGGGCCCTGACCTTTCTGCGTGAGCGCGTGCGGGCGACGCGCCGCCACGAGCCGGGCGAGTACTCCGAGCCATCCGAGCTCCTCGCCGACCTGCGTCGCGTCGAACGGTCGCTATGCGACGGCGGCGGATCGCTCACGGCGACGGGCGACCTGCAGGACGTGATCCGTCAGGTCGAGGTCTTCGGCTTCCACTTCGCCCGCCTGGACATCCGAGAGCACGCGCGCGTCCACCAGCGCTCACTGCACGAGATCTACGCCTCGCTGGGGATCTGCGAGGACTACTCGAGCCTCCCAGAGTCCGAGCGGATCGCGCGCCTGGCGAGCGACATCGCCGACCGGCGTCCGCTGATCCCTTCCGACATCGGGGGGTTCTCGGCCTCCACCCGTGAAACGGTCGAGACCTTCCGAATGCTGCGAGAGGCCCTCGCCGGCGACCACCGGGGCGCCGTGGAGACCTACATCGTCTCCGGTACAGAGAGTGCGGCCGACCTACTCGAGGTGCTCCTGCTGATGAAGGAGACGAGCCTGACCAGCGCTGGGGGCGCGGATGCGATGCTACGCATCGTGCCCCTGTTCGAGGCCGGCGCGACGCTCGAGGCGGCGCCGGCAACGATGGACACGCTGCTCTCACAGCCCGTCTACCGCGCGGCATTGCGTTCGGTCGGGGATGAGCAGGAGGTGATGATCGGCTATTCGGACTCGAACAAGGACGTCGGCTACGTGGCCTCGGGCTGGGCTGCGTACCGAGCCCAGGTCCGCACCGCTAAGGTCATCGCTCGCCACGGCGCGACGTGGGTGTTCTTCCACGGGCGCGGCGGCGCGGTGGGACGCGGCGGCGGGCCGACGAACGCCGCCATCTATGCGCTGCCGCCGGGGACCGTCCAGGGTCGGCTGAAGATGACCGAGCAGGGCGAGGTGCTCGCAGCCAAGTACGGCGTCCCCGAGATCGCCCATCGCGAGCTCGAGCTGGCCGCCGCCGCGACGCTGACCGCCGGCCTGCGGCCCACCTCCGAGCGACGCGCCGTGTTCGAGCAGGTGATGGAGGAGATGGCGGCGGACTCCGAGCGGACCTACCGCGAGCTCGTCCACGACGATCCCGATTTCGTCCAGTTCTTCACCTCCGTCACGCCCGTCGACGAGATCTCGCGTTTGCGGCTCGGATCGCGCCCGGCCAAGCGGCGAGCCGACGGCGGCATCGACGACCTGCGGGCCATTCCCTGGGTGTTCGCCTGGACCCAGTCGCGGATCGTGCTGCCCGCGTGGCTGGGCCTCGGCACCGCCCTCGTCGCCGCTCGCGAGCACCACGGGCTCGAGCTCCTGCAGGAGATGGCGGCCGAGTGGCCCTTCTTCGCGACCCTGCTCCTCAACGCCGAGATGGCGTGCGCGAAAGCCGACGCCAAGCTCGCCGAGCGCTACACGAGGCTGTGGGAGGACGTCCCGGCACGCGAGCGGATCTGGGGAGTGCTCGCCGCCGAGCTCCAGCGCTCTCAGGACGAGCTGGGACTGGTTCTGCAGTCAGAACGCCTGCTCGATCACCAGCCAGTCCTCCAAGCCTCCATCGACCGTCGCGCCCCATTCGTGGCCCCCCTCTCCTTCGTTCAGCTCGAGCTCCTGCGCCGGCTCCGCACGGCCGGCGGGATCGACGACCAGCTCGGCCGCATCAGCCTGCTGACGATCAACGGCATCGCCAGCGGGCTCCGGAATACGGGCTGAGGGGGGGCGGGGCGGGGGGGCCGGCGGCGCGGGGCCGTCGGCGCGGTAAGGGGCGTGCTGCGTTTGTCCCAAATGTCGGGGGTTTGGTAGCACGACCCCGAACTCCGCGGCCGATGTGGTCCGGCGCGGTAAGGGGGTGTGCTGCGTTTGTCCCAAATGTCGGGGGTTTGGTAGGTAGTGGGTCTTCCAGGGACGTTGTGCCTGTAAGGGCGAGGTCTGGGGCTGCGTCAGGCGAGGACGCCGGGGCCGACGGTGGCAGCGCTGCGCGAGGCGAGGAGGAGGCGGCATGGCGTCCCGGTGCCCGGTTCGCGCGCCCTGGGGCGCGAACTGATGCACGGCAGTCCCGGTAGGCGGTAGGCGGGACTGAGGTGAAAAGGATCGCGCCCGGGCGGGCGCGGCGCCGGTCTATGCGCGCCTCGGGGGGCGCCGCCGGGGCCAGGGCCGGGCTCACTCGCGAACGTTGTCCTCCAGGGCACGAAAAACGCGACTCTGAGTACAACGTTCGCGCTCAAGGCGCCCGCGAACTCGCGAACCGTTTCACTTCGCTCCCGCTAGGCAGGCAGGCGGGACTGAGTGAAAGGTTCGCCGTTCGCCGTTCGCCGCTCA
>Ga0302314_10011540_pt1 | contig 15404 bp, 14 predicted proteins | sample III_Palsa_N2_3_FD_200533 | JGI IMG/M metagenome (GOLD analysis project Ga0302314, IMG submission 200533) | Peat permafrost microbial communities from Stordalen Mire near Abisko, Sweden - III_Palsa_N2_3 | ecosystem: Environmental > Terrestrial > Soil > Palsa > Peat permafrost | place: Sweden...
TCCGGCCATCCCGCTCACCGTGAACGAGTGGGACGAGTGGGGCGATCCCCGGGACCCCGCGGCACGCGCTTACCTGGCCTCCTACAGCCCCTACGACAACCCGCCCGCAGGGCCGCGGCCGGATCTGCTGGTCACCGGCAGCCTGCACGATCCGCGGGTGCTGATCCACGAGCCGGCGAAGTGGGTGGCCAGGCTGCGGGCCACCGACACCGCGGGGGGCCGGGTGCTGTTCCGCCCCGAACTGGGCGCCGGGGCGCACGCTGGCCCGGCCGGGCGGTTCGGCCAGCTAGGCTACGCGGCCGAGATCCTCGCTTTCATCGTGGACGCGGCCGGTGATCGCTCGTGACCGCGCGGGGCGAGTTCATGAAAGGTGCGCGGTCGAAGCGATCATGACGACGGTCAGGTTGTCGATCGTCGTGACGGCGCACGGGGGAATGCCTGCGGTGAGCAGGTGCGGTGGCAGGGCATCATCACTGAGGAGGTCGCGCAGCAGATCGGTGGTGATCCCCCCGTGGGTGACCACCGCGACCGGCCCGCGGCCGCCGGCCAGGCCGGCCAGGAAGGCCTGCAGCCGCGCCCCGGCCTGCCGGGATGATCCCCCGCCGGGCGGAACGAAATCGCGGTCGCTGGCCGTGCGGGCCCACAGGGCCAGGAAGGCCTCGTACGGCTGGCTGCCGTCCCAGTTCAGGCGTTCGGCCAGCCGGGCATCGGGCTGGACCGCGAGCCCGGTGACCGACGCGATGCAGTCAGCTGTTTCCCGTGCGCGCCGCATCGGGCTGGCGTACAGGGCATGCACCCCGCAGCCGTGCAGCCACCGGCCGGTACGGCTGGCCTGCTGGCGACCGGCCGGCGTCAGCCCCGGATCACCCGGCAGGGGCTCCTTCTCCCCGTGCTGCACCAGGTAAGCCAGCGACATGCAGATCATCCTGCCCCGCCCGAAGGCAGGGTTACCAGGGGGTGTACCGCGGGTCGGCCTGGATCTACGATCTCACTAGCCAATCTCGGGTCCCTGGGCTCTTCCGCCGTCAGCAGCGCCGACGGCCTCCCGCAAGGATCTCAGCGGATTCCCTGACTCATCTCCAGGTGAGAGGATCCCCCGATGCCGTTGTATATGTACCAGGTTTCCTACACTGCGGAGGCGGTGGCAGCCCTGGTCAGGGAGCCGCAGGATCGGGCAGAGGCGGTCAGGCCCGCCATCGAGGCCCTGGGGGGCAAGCTGGTGGCCGCCGGTTACCCCTTCGGCGAGTACGACGCCGTTGTGCTGTACGAGGTGCCAGATGACACGAGCGCAGCCGCCTTCGCCCTGGCTATCACCGTCGGCGGCGCGGCCAAGTCGGCGAAGACTACCCGCCTGCTGAGTGGCCAGGAGTGGATCGAGTCCTTGCGCAAGGCGCAAGGTACTCAGTACCGTCCACCGCAGTAGCCACCCGGGTCCGCCGCACGCAGCCGGCTTACTTCCAGCGCGGCCGGGATGGATGAAGACGATGTCCGGGACGTAGAAGCGACCAGAGCCGTCGGGCAGGTCCCACTGGTAGTTCTCATCCGCGGCCCAGTTGACGGTGACAGCGCCGGTGTAGAAGGCCCGCTTAGCGTCATCGACTGCGGCGCGGACGATCCTGCGATGCTCGATCCCCGGAGGGTTCAAGACAAGCAGGACCCCTTCGTCCACGTACTCCACTCTGGTGGTCTCGAGCAAGCGGTCGGCAACGATGCGCAGGTCCTGGTAGCCGATATCGTCGAGTGAGACGCCAGGTTGGCTCATGATCCGCGTCGCTCCTCACACCTGTAGGGCTGCTCTGATCATAAAGAGCCGCCAGTCAACCTGAGCCATTTGCGTGTTGCGGATGCCGGGCTCAGCTCCCGGCCGATCGGACATGGTCGGCGATGACGAGACCGATAATCTGGCGCGGGTTGTGCCGCCATCCGAACAGGTCATCGTGGGCTTGGGCTTGCGCGTCGTCGCCTCTTTCCTGTTCCTTGCCCAGGTTGGCGAGTGCCTTCCAGAGGGCCCAGCCGCGGCCGCGGGCCCAGGTCGCCTCGTCGAGGTCCAGGCCGCGGCGGAATGCCGCAGCGCTGTCACCGGTGAAGAACTCCCATTCCATGATCAGGTCGTAAGCCGGGTCGCCGATGGCCACGCCCCCGAAGTCGATGACCGCGTGCAGTGCCCCGCCCGCGACGAGCATGTTCGATGCGGCCAGGTCCCCGTGCACCCACACCGGCGCCTGCTCCCACGTGCTGGCCAGGGCCGTGTCCCATACGCTGGCGGCCGCCCTGGCGTCGATGTCATCTGCGGTCAGGCGGATCAGCTGCCGGGTCTGCTCGTCCCAGGTGGCGAGCGGGCCTCCCCGGAAGAAGTTGTGCGCCCCGGCCGGCGGCCCGTCGCTGGCGTCGATGGCCTGCAGCGCGGCCAGGAAGCCCGCGAGGGCGGAGGCAAATCCGGTCAGGTCGGCGACCTGGCCCGTGCTCGCGGGCTCGCCCGCGATCCAGCGGTAGACCGACCACGGCCGGGGGAACCCGTCACCTGGGCGCCCCATCGCCACTGGCTCCGGGATCGGCAAGGGCAGCTGCCGGGCCAGGACCGGCAGCCAGCGATGCTCCTTGGCGACCTGCGGAACGCAACTGGCGCTCGGAAGCCGGATGGACAACTCGTCGCCGAGTCGGAATGTAGTGTTGTCCTGGCCGTTGAGCTTGACCGGCGTGACAGGCAGGGCCGCCCACTGAGGGAACTGCGCGGCGACCAGCCGGGCGGCGACGTCCGCCGTGATCTCGTCCTTGTTCACGGCGACGATCATTCCTCAATGGCAAAGGCCACTAGGCACCCCACAGCTCAGGTGTGGAGATGACATATTAAATCCAGCTGCCGGATAGAAGGCGCCCTCAGGATTGGCTGACGCCAGATTCCTGAGGGCACCCGCAGTGCGTCTCCAGGATTGCTAGAGAGCAACCCCTGGAGGCGTCTGACGATTAGCGAACATCGCGTGCACCTCCTTCCTGATACAGAGGACATATCTTGCCGCGGCGCGCCCATCGTAGGACTGCACGCCGGCATGCGCAACGCATTTACCGTTGACCAGGATCGTCGCATGCTCGCCGGTCACGGGTGCCTGGCCGAGTCGCGTCTGCGGACCCCGGCCGTGGCTGGACGGGTCGACACCCTGACCTGTTAGCTGGTGATCGGGCGGAGACGAGTCGCGCCAGGGTACGGACCAGGGATTTCCACGGGCGCAAGGGGCCAGTCGCCGCGACACGCTAGTGCCAGTACCAATCCCCCATGGAGGTCAGCATGACCAGCACCGACGCAAGTCCTACCACCTCGATCCAAGGACCCGAAGCGGGGACCATCGACATGAAGCTTGAGGTCGTGACGCTGCCCGTCTCCGACGTCGACCGGGCCAAGCGCTTCTACCAGAGCCTGGGATGGCGGCTGGACGCCGACATCGTCCGCGGCGACGCCTTCCGGGCGGTCCAGCTGACACCCCCCCACTCGGACTGCTCGGTCGCCTTCGGGAAGGGCCTCACCACGGACGAGCCCGGGTCAGTGCAGCGCCTGCTGCTGGCCGTCTACGACCTCGACGCGGCACGAGCCGACCTCATCACCCGGGGCGTCGAGGTCAGCGAGGTCTTCCACCTGGCCGGAGGACGTGTTCCCGGCCCCGATCCGGAAGGCCGCTCCTACCAGACGTACGCCTCGTTCAGCGACCCGGACGGTAACGGCTGGCTGCTCCAGGAGATCAAGACGCGGCTTCCTGGCCGCGAGTGGGAGGACCCCGCCGGGGACATCTCCGCCCTGGCCGGGCTGCTCCACGAAACGGCCCAAAATCACGATCCCTACGAGAAGAGCCACGCCCCGCACAACTGGTGGGACTGGTACGCCGCGTACTTCCACGCACGCGAGCAGGGGCGGACGCCGGAGGAGGCATCGCAGGCCGCGGGCCGCTACATGGCCGAGATCCTGCACGTTGCGGCCCTGTGATGGGCGCCCGATACGCGGAGCTGCCGAACGAGCTGGTCAGCGGGATCAACGGCGTCGACTACGCCTACCGCGACACCGGCGGCGGCGAGGGCGCGGTGCCGTTGGTCCTGCTCCAGCACTTCCGCGGGAACCTGGACAACTGGGACCCGGCGCTGATCGAGGCGCTGGCGACGGCCCGGCGGGTCGTGACGTTCGACAACGCCGGGGTCGGCGGCTCCGCCGGCACCACCCCGGAGAACATCGGGCAGATGGCCCGCGACGCCATCGCGTTCCTCGCCGCCATGGGGATCAGCCAGGCCGACCTGCTCGGCTTCTCCATCGGCAGCTTCGTCGCGCAGCATACCTGGAGGTGTTCTTCACCAGGTCAGCCTCCAGCCGGCAGGCAGGCCAGGAAGCACTGCAGCGCATGTACGCCAGGACCGAGGACCGGGACAAGGCCACGACGTGGGCGACACGCGAAGCGCAGTACGACGCGGTCTGCACGTGGGGGATTCCCGATCACAGCCTGCTGCAGCGGCTCAGTGCCATCGACGTGCCGGTGTTCGTGGCGAACGGCGACAGCGACCCGATGATCCTGCCCCGGTACTCCTACCTGCTGGCCGGCCTGATCCCGCACGCCCAGGTGAAGATCTACCCCGACTCGGCCCACGGGTTCCTGTTCCAGCATCACGCCGGGTTCGCCGCCGACGTCGAGGCATTCCTCACCGCCGCCAGCTAAGAAACCGCCAGTCCCCACCGCCACGCGTACCCACCCCCTGTTTCCCCAGCACCCGGGGTGGGATAACCGAGTGCACTCATGGCATTCGCTACATTTCCGGCAAGTGCCCTGGCGTGTATTCAGTGATCTCTACCGGGTCACCGACCCGGATCAGGCCGGGGTTGTCGGGGATGATGTTCTGCCCGAAGACCAGGGACTTGCCGAACCGGCGCCTGACGGCGAGCATCTTCAGCGGCTGCGTGCCGCGCTCACCGGTGATCTGGTCGGTGGTAGTGACGACGCACCGGCTACAGGGCTTGGCGACGCGGAAGGACACCGAGCCGATCCTGACCCGTCGCCAGCCGTCCTCGGCCCACGGCTCGGAACCGGTCACGACCACGTTGGGCCGGAACCGGTTCATCGGGACCGGCCGCTCACCCGCGGCGATCAGCCACTCGCCGAGCTCGTCAAGCGACCCGGTGCTCGTGAGCAGCAGCGGGTACCCGTCCGCGAAGCTCACCACATCGCCTTCCGCGCCGAATTCCGGGTCCACCGACCGCCGGGTCGGGTCGTCCAGGTAGACCAGCTGGACCGGCTCGCCCAGGTAGGCCGAGAACCAGGTGTCCGCCGCCGGCCCGGCCGCGGCGGCCAGCACCGTAGACCGCCACACGGTCACCTTGAGCATCTCGGCGGACGGCCCCGGCACGGCGACCCGCAAGGACGCGTGGCCGTCCGACGACACGGTGATGCCCGCGCCGGGATCGCAGCTGACCACAAGACGCGCCAGCGCGGCGTGCTCCCGCTGGCTGATGAACCGGAAGTCCGCGTCGACGAGCAGCCAGCGGCGGTCGCCCGCTAGCCCCCACGGCTCGACCAGGGAACTCGGCAGGTCCACCCCGCGGCTGCCCTTCAGCGGGTAGACGTGGATCGAAGCAAGGTGAACCGGGGTACCTAGCCTGGTCATCGTCATGGCCTCATCCCGTAAGGCTTGCGGGACGGCGGTGTCTCAAAGTGTGCCGGTATCTTGCGGTGATCTCTGACCGCAATGGTAAAGCACGCGCGAGGCGGCCTACTGGCGCCAGGATGGGGTCTTCGGCCCAGGCTGGGTGGCATCAAGGCGTGCGCCCGGCAGTGTGAGCGGGGCATCGCACGACCGTGCGATGTGCGCTGAGGTGTGGGAGCGGACTGTCAGCCTGCCCGGGACTTGGTGACCTTGGCGACCACGCCAGTCTTCGGGCCGACATCCACCTGCACCCGCAGGCCGAGCTTACGGGCCAGGGTGAGCAGGGTGTCCATGGTCGGGTTGTGCTCGGCGGCTTCCAGCCGCGCGACCACCGGCTGGCGCCAGCCCAGCAGCCGGGCCAGCGCGGTCTGGCTCAGCCCGCGCTCAGCCCGGTAGCGGATCACCGCCTCGGCCACCGCCCGGGCCAGAGCGGTGCGCTCCCACTCCGCCCTGAACTGCGGGTCCTGGAGCATCTCCGCCAGCACCTCGGTGTTGCTGATCAGCTGCCTGCTCATCCCTCGATCTCCTTCAGCCGTTCCTCCGCCAGCCGGACCGCCCGGTCGAACCCACGCCGGTCATGCTCGGCCTCCGGGCCGACAGCCAGAATCACCATCGTCACTCCCAGCCGCCGGTACAGCACCCGCCAGGGCGAGCGCCCGGCGCGGGGCCGCAGCTCCCGGATCCCGGCGTGGCTGCCCTTGACCTGGCTGCTGTGCGGCGCGCCGAGCTGGTCGCCGAAGGCTTCCAGCTTCGCCACGGCGGTCATCACGGCGCGGCGCTCCGCCGACGGCAGCCGTCTCAATTCCTCCTGGGCATCCGCATCCCAAGCGACACTGAGCGACACTGAGCATCATCCTCAGACTATAGCAACTATGATATGAGAGTTATAGCGAACTTGCTATACCTTACGGATCGGCTCGTGCGGGAATTTCCCGCCAGCACCGTTCCGTGCAGCACTTGGCCCGGGCAAATAGGGGCATCGCTCTGCTTGCTAGGGATCCGGGGCAAGGAGCGCCATCTCGGTCAGGTTGCCGATTCGGCCTGGAGCAGCGGGCGCAGGCGGAGTCGGCCTCATGAGTCCGCTCCTAAGCCGGGCAGCGAGGCGGGAGCAGGGATGGGGCCATGCACGGTCATAGCAGGCAATGTACCGAGGTGGGCCGACAATCTTCGCCGGGGACGTTGAGCCCGAGCACGGTGCGCCCAGGAAGTAGAGCTCCTTGACAAGGCGGACCTCGGTGCCGCATAGTCCTAACCATGGTTGAAGTACCTAAGCGAGATAGGCAAGCCGAACGGCGTGAGGCTACGCGGCGGGAGATCCTCACGACGGCGTGGGAGATCGCGCACGAGAGCGGCCTGATCAGCGTGACGCTGCGCGAGATCGCGGCCCGGATCGGCATGCAGCCACCCTCGCTGTACTCGCACTTCGCGTCCAAGAACGCCATTTATGACGCAATGTTCGGGCAGGCCTGGCGTGAGTTCCGGGCCGTGCTGGAGAAGGAAGCCGCGTCGTTTCCCGCTGATCCGCGCGGCCGGTTGCTGGCGCTGGCGAGCACGTACTTCGACTTCGCCGTCAGCGACCTGGAACGGCACCAGCTGATGGACGTGCCGATGCTGCGGGACTTCACCCCGAGCGAGGAGGCCTACCGGCCCGCGGTGGAGTGCTACGAGATCATGCGGTCGGTCCTGGCCGAGATCGGTATCCGCCGCCAGGCCGACCTCGACATGTACACCGCCCTGGCCGGCGGCTTCGTCAACCAGCAGCTGGCCAATGATCCCAAGGGCGATCGCTGGCGGGTCCTGCTGCCCCGGGCGCTGACCATGTTCGCCGACGAGCTGGGCCTGCCGGCCCAGCCACCCACACCCAGGAGGAAGAAATGAAGGCTCGGACCTCGGCCCTGGACCGCAGGACCGCGATGCGGCTGGCCGCCACGGAGTACCAGCGGTGCGCGGAATTGCTGCGGTCCCTCGATAGTCAGGCATGGGCGGCTGCGACAGCCTGCCCCGCGTGGGACGTCCGTCAGATGGCCGCTCACATGCTCGGCATGGTCGAAATGGCTGCCTCGATCCGCGAAGGCAGCCGGCAACGGCGCGCGGCCACCGTCAACGGGAACATAGACATCGACCGCCTCACCGCGCTGCAGGTCAGCGAGCGCTCGAGCTGGTCCGGGCCGGCGATCAGCGACCGGTTCACCGCGCGCGCCCCGAAGGCGGTCACCGGACGCCGGATGACACCGGGGTTCATCCGGCGCCGGACGATGATCGGCGGAGTGATCAACGGCGCCGAGGAGCCGTGGACGCTCGGATACCTCATCGACGTCATCTTGACCCGCGACCCCTGGATGCACCGGCTTGACATCTGCGCCGCCCTGGACCGGACGCCGCAGCTGACGGCCGATCACGACGGCGTCGTCGTCGCCGACGTGGTCAGCGAATGGGCCGACCGCCACGGCAAGGACTTCACCCTGCACCTCACCGGGCCGGCCGGCGGCACCTGGACGGCCGGCACCGCCGGGCAGCGCATCGAACTCGACGCCGTCGGCTTCTGCCGGGTGATCGCGAAACGACCCGGCCCGGTCGACTTCACCGAGCTCATGAGCACCGAAGTCCCCTACTAGCACCACAAGAAGGAGGCGTCGCAGGCCCGGGGCTTGCTACGCGCGGTCGGCGGCCGGAGGCAGGACCGGGTTCTCCGCATGGACCCCGGAGTATTCCTGGCCAGTGGTGAGATCCTCCGAATAGAGCACATCACAGCCCATTTCAGCTGCGCTGCGGACGATCATCGCGTCCCAGAACGAGATCCCGGTGCGCTGATGGATGCCGATCGCGCCAAGGACGTCGCCGGACGCTGGGACATGCACGTGCCAGCGTGACAGGTCGGCGATGATCTCCTTCGCCGTCTCCGCATCGAGCGGCTTGGCGATCTTCCGGGTAACACTCACGAAGAACTCCTGCAGCACCTGAACACTCAGGCAGCCGTCACGGGATTCCCAGAGCTGCTCGACCAGCGCCCGGGCCTGATCCCGCTTGACGCCCGCCGAATCGTCATGTGCGTACACCAAGATATTGGTATCGACGAACCGGCGGTTACCGCTCATGAACGCTGTCCCGGCTCCAGCTGATGTGCCCGCCGGTGCCACGGACCTATGCGGACCGTAGTGCCGTGTCCGTTCCGAATAATTGAATTCCTTTACCGAACGACCCGCGGGACCGCGGCCGGCATACGGTCAGCGGTCCCGTCGGGTGCGCCGGTGCTCGGCTGGCGCCGGCCAGGAAGGCCTCGACGTCGTCGGCGAACTCCGCGTGGTGCTGGAACAGGTGGCCCATAGCCGGAACCAGGCGCCGCAGGCCGCCGGATCGCCTGAGAGCGGGGTTCCCCGGTACGCCGCGCTTGATGGTGCTATCACGAGGACGGGCGGGTGGGTGGCCACCTTGGCGGTGCGCCTGGCGCGTGTGACGCTGGAGGCGGCAGAGGGGAGATGCCGTGCGTGCCGTCGTCATGGTGGTGCAAGGGCGGTTCCGGCAGTACTGGAAGTCGTGGCTGGCTCTCAGCCTGCTCGTGGCCGTCGCTGGGGGGTTCGTTCTGGCCACGGCCGTATCCGCGCGCCGGACGGCGGACGCCTTCCCCCAGTTCGCGGCCCGGCATGGGTACGACGTCATCGTGTACAGCGGCCAGCCGCTGCCGCAGCTGGCCCGGCTGCCCCACGTTGCGTCGGCCCTTCCGGTGCCCGCGACGTTTACCGGCCAGCTTCGTTGCGCGTCCTGCCATACGCCGATCGATACCGACAGCATGCTGATCAACGAGGTGCCGCCGCGGGAGCTGCCGCGGATGGTGACCCTCCTGTCCGGGCGGATGCCCGACCAGTCGGATCCCGATGAGGTCCTGGCCTCGTTCACCCTCGCCAAAGACAATGGCGTGCGTGTCGGCTCGGTGATCCAGGCTCAGGTGGCCAGCGTGGCACAGTTGAGCGGGGGGCCCGCGGACCGTTCCCCGGTCATGAACCCCGCGCTTCGGGTGGTGGGCATCGTGGCCGCCGAGAGCGAGTTTCCCTCCGGGACCAGCGTGCACTACGACCTCTACGCCACGACGGCGTTCGCCGCGGCGGTCGATCACCGCGCCGCGGCGCAGTCCACGTACTACGTGCGGTTGGCCCGCGGGGTCGCTGACCTCGCCGACTTCGACAGCCGATACCGTTCCCTGAACGTGTACGGGGCGTACGACCTGGATGCTGCCGCCGGAGCGGTGGAGGCCTCGATCCGGCCGCAGGTCATCGGCTGGTACGTGCTGGCCGGCCTGGCCGCGCTGGCCGCACTGACGGTCATCGCGCAGGCGATGGCCCGGCAGGCGGCTACCGAGCGGGCCGAGCACCACGTCCTGTCGGCGCTGGGCCTGCGGCCCCGCGAATTCGTGCTGGCCGCCCTGGTCCGCGCGCTGCTGATCGGCGTGGCCGGGGGCGCCGGGGCCGTGCTGCTGGCGGTGCTGGTGTCCCCGCTGACACCGGTGGGCGAGGCCCGGATCGCCGTTCCGTCGCCGGACGCGATGTCCTTCGATCCGGTCGTGCTATCGCTCGGGGCACTGGTCGTGCTGGCCGCGGTGCTCGCGGTGTCGGTGTGGCCCGCCGTGCGCCATGCCCGCCTGCTGGCCCATCGCCTGCGGTCGCCGGCGCCGGCGCTGGCGGTGGCGGCGAGCCGGGCCGCGGCCCGGGCCGGCCTGCCGGTCACCGCTGTGGTCGGGATCCGGCGTGCGCTCGCGCGGGGCCGGGACGGACAGCCGGTGGGCACGGCGATACTGGGCACGGTGATGGCGGTGGCCGCGCTGTTTGCGACGGCCGTCTTCGGCGCCAGCCTGACCCGCCTGGTGTCCTCGCCCGAGCTGTACGGCGCGCCGTTCCAGGCCTATTTCGCCAACGACGGGCTGCCTGGATCCCAGGCGACCGTCACCGGGCCGCTGCTCGACAGCCTGCGCCGGGACCGCGCCATCAGCCAGATAACGCTGGGCGCGTTCGTCGAGGTCAACATCAACGGCCGGGCCGTCCGCACGGTCGCGATGACCCCGGTCCGGGGCCCCGCGCTGCTGTCGGTCGTGGACGGGGACCTTCCCCGCGGCGACCGGGACATCATGCTCGGCGCGGCCACCATGCGCGCCGCAGGCGCCCGGCTAGGAGATACCGTCCGCGTGACGATCTCTGATCCCGCCGGGGCGCCGCACGCGGCCAGCTTCCGCGCGATCGGACGCGCCTCCCTGAACGCCGGCGCGGGCGGCCTCGGTAACGGGGCCGTGATGACCACCAGCGCCTTTGTCGACCTGCAGTGCCCGCCCGGGCCCGGCCAGTCCGCATGCCAGCGCGCCGTCAAGCAAGGCCTGGCCACCGTCGTGCTGGTCCGCGCCGCCCCGGGGGCGGCGGGGGATGCGGCGCTGGCCCGGCACATTGCCCAGTACCGCGACCTCACGACCTTGCCGGCCGAGCCCACCGTGCTGGTTAACTTCGGCGAGTCAGTCAACTTCCCGTTGCTGTTCGGAGTGGCCCTGTCGCTGTTCGGCGCCGCGACCATGGTGCACCTGCTGCTGGTCAGCGTGGCCAGGCGGCGCCAGGAGACCGGGCTGCTGAAGTCGCTCGGGTTCGTCCGCCGCCAGGTCGCCGCGGCGGTCTGCTGGCAGGCCTCGACGGTGGCCCTGGTCGGGATCGTCGTCGGGGCGCCGATCGGCATCGCCGCGGGCCGGGTGCTCTGGCGGGTGTTCGCCACGAACTTCGGCGTGGTCCCGGTGCCGGTCGTGCCGCTGCTGACGCTGACCGCCCTGGCCGCCGGCGTGCTCGCCGCGGCCAACGTGCTCGCCGCCGTTCCCGCCCTGGCGGCCGCCCGGTCCCGTCCGGGCCAGCTGTCCCGGGCAGAATAGGCAGCATCCCAGGAACCAGGATCGCGCAGACAGTGCGCAGCGTTCAGGGATGAGGGGCATGGCGTACGGTCGGCGTGCGGCTAATCCAGCGTGACGACGGTGGCGATCTGGTCCAGGCCGGAGACTTTCAGCAGAATTTCGTTGATGGGGCCAGCTGTGCTGACTTGGATGGTGAGCCGGACTTGCCTGGCGGCGAGGAACAGGGCCCGGATGGTCGCGCTGTCGCAGTAGGTGACCGCGGTCATGTCGGCGGTGATGGCGCTGGAGGTCGCGGCAGCCTGGTCGAGAGCGGCCTGGAATTGCCCGACGTTGGTCAGGTCGATGTCACCGGCCGCGCGCACGGTGGCGGGTTCACGTTCGTCGGCGGGCAGGAATTCGAACCGTGCCTGCTGGCTGCTGACGGGGGCGCTGCTGCTTGTGGGACGGTGGTAAGCAGGGCCGACTGGCCTGGCGTCGTTGGTCATGGCTTCAGGTCCTTGGTCAAGGTCACCGTCGTCCCGTGCGCGGACGGATCGATCGTGACGTCGTTCATGAGGGCGTGCATGAAAATGATCCCGTGGCCCCGGGTACCCGGGGCGGGCTGCTCGCGGTCAGCAGGAGGAGGCCGCCAGCTCCCGCTGTCCGCGATGGTCAGCTGGACCGTGGTGTGGGTCGCGCGGGCGGTGAGGGTGATCTGGACTGGTGCCGCATCGGCGGAGCGGCCGACGGTGGCGTGTTCGAAGGCGTTAGCTGAGGCCTCACCCACCGCGATCGTGATATCGGTGGCTTCCCGGCTGCCGACGCCAGCTGCTGACAGCCACTGCCGAAGCCTGGCCCGGAGCAGGGCCAGGCAGGAGCGGTCATCTGCTGGTACCTGGACGGTCAGCGGGGCAGGCGGGTGTCTGTAGATCAGAACGGCGACGTCGTCCTCGTAGCCGACCGCCGGCGTCATGGCCGACATGACGTGGTCCGCGATGTCGTCCGGATGGTCCTGGGCGTATTCGGCCATCGTGACTGCCGCGCCGTCGATCCCTTTGTCCAGCGACTGGTTCCGCCGCTCGACGAGCCCGTCGGTGTACAGCAGCAAGGTCGCGCCAGGCGGCAGCGTGGCCGTCGCCTGGCTGCGCCGCCAGTCAGCGGGCAGCATGGCCAGTGGCACGGACCGGGCCTGGTCGAGCAGCCGGTAATCTCCTCCGGCCGTGACGAGGATAGGTGGTGGGTGCCCGGCGCAGCTGTAGGTGACCGTCCCGGCGGCGGGATCGAGGATCGCGCAGAACACGGTGGTGCATTCCGCTCCCGGAATCCGGCTGGCAAAAGTGTCCAGGTCGGCGAGGGCCTCGGCGGGACCGGGAGCGCGCAGCAGGACGGCCTGGCTGGCCGAGCGGAGCTGGCCCATGACCGCGGCGGCGGGCAGCCCGCGGCCGACGCAGTCACCGACAACGACGCCGGTTCGCTGCCCAGGCAGCGGAATCACGTCGTACCAGTCGCCGCCGACTTCGAGCGGGGGAACCGCCGGGGTGTAGCGTGCGGCGAATCCGTGCGGCAGCTCGGTAGGGGCGAGGATGGCATGCTGGAGGGTGAGTGCGACGGCGCGGGCCTGCTCGTAGTCCCTCGCTTTGGCGAGAACCTGGGCCAGGTGGCTGGTGAGGACCGAGAACAGTTCCCGCACTTCGGCGCCGACAGGCCGTCCGGCCGGGAATTCCGCGGCGATGGCTGATGAGCCTGTGCCGTCGAGCGGAGCGGCGAGCAGTCTGGTGTCCTCGTCGCCTGGCAGCACGACGACCGAGGCGGCCAGCTGGTGCCGGACGACGTCCAGCGCTCCCGTCACGGCCGCAGAGGCGCCCTGGCCCGGGACGGGCCGGGGCCATCCGGCGATGGCGGGGTTGTCATCGCTGGACCACAGGGCGGCTGTCACCTGGCTGGCGTGTAGCGCGGCGGCGATCTCGCGGGCGGCCGTGGTGAGCATCTCGGAGATCTCCCCGGTCGCGGCCAGGACGGCGGCGAAGCCGGCCAGGGTGGCTTCGCGCTGCGTGGCCAGCCGTTCCGCGGTCACGTCCCGAGCCGTGCCGACGAACAGCCGGCTGTGCCCGTCAGGACTGGGCACACTCGCCGAGCTGCACGCCAGCCAGACGGCGTGCCCGTCGCGGTGCCGCACCTGGACCGTGTACCGGCCGCCGCCGTGCCGCATGTAATCGGTGAACGCCTGGGCCATCGCCGCCCACCCGTCAGGGTCGGCGCCGGGGTCCGGAACCCAGGGGTGCGGCCAGCGGAACGGCAAGCCGTCCGGGCTGTAGCCCACCAGGGCCAGGAAAGCCTGATTGGCCTCCAGGATGGTGCCTTCGGAATCGGTGACGAAGAAGCCTTCCTGCAAGGAGTCGATCAAAGTCCGGCGGAACTGCGATTCGCGGTTCCTGAAACTAGCCATCCCCAGGTTGGAGCGCACGCGGGCCAGCAGCTCCACCGCGGAGAACGGCTTGACCAGGTAGTCGTCGGCGCCCGCCTGCAGGCCCTCGATGGACGCCTCCTGCCCGGCCCGCGCTGACAGCAGCAGCGCTGGCACGGCTGCGGTGCGCGCGTCGGCGCGCAGGGCGGCGACCAGGCCCAAGCCGTCCAGGCGGGGCATCATCACGTCGCTGATTACCAGGTCGGGGGTGTCGGCGCGGGCGGCGTCCAGGGCGGCCTGCCCGTCGGTGACCGTGGTGACCTGGTACCCGGCGGTGCGCAGCAGCCGGGCCAGGTACTCGCGCATGTCGGCGTTGTCGTCGGCGACCAGCACCCGCGCGGGCAGGGCGCGGCCTGGCGGTGTCGAGGGGGCGGTGTCGTTACCGGGCGTGATCTCCTCCGGCACGGGGCGCGCCCCCATGCCGCCACCGTCCGGCGCGGTCCCGGGCAGCCAGCGCAGGGCTTCCTGGACGAAGGGATCGGCGGTGGCTGAGACCGTCGCCGTATGGCCGGCCGGGACGAGGGCACCGCCGGGCAGGTGGCCAGGCCCGAAGGGCAAGCGGATGGTGAACGTGGTGCCCGCGCCCTCGGTGCTGGTCGCGGTGATGGTGCCGCCGTGCAACTGGATGAGTTCCTGGACTAGGGCCAGGCCGATGCCGCTGCCCTCGTTTGAGCGGGAGCGGGCATTCTCGATGCGGTGGAACCGCTCGAACAACCGCGGCATCTCCTGCTCACCGATGCCGATGCCGGAGTCGGCGACGGTAACGACCGCCGCGCCGTCCTCGGCGCGGGTGGCGATGCGGATGGAGCCGTCGAAGGTGAACTTCAGCGCGTTGCTGAGCAGGTTAAGCACCACCTTCTCCCACATGCCACGGTCGAGGTAGACCGGCTCGGACAGCGGGGGGCAGTCCACCTCGAAGGCCAGGCCGGCCCGGTCGATGGCGGACCGGAAGATGCTGGCCAGTTCGGCGGTCGCCTGCGCGATGTCGGCCGGTTCATAGCTTGCCTGCATGCGCCCGGCCTCGATGCGGGAGAAGTCCAGCAGCGTGTTGACCAGCTTGCCCAGGCGCAGGCCGTTGCGGCTGATGACCTGCAGCTCCTCGCGCACTTGCGGGCCAGCGTCGGCCAGCAGGCGCTGCAGCTCCTGCACCGGTCCCATGATCAGGGTCAGCGGGGTGCGGAACTCGTGGCTGATGTTGGAGAAGAACGTGGTCTTGGCGCGGTCCAGTTCGGCGAGCTCCTCCGCGCGGCGCTGCTGATCCTGATAGGTGCGTGCGCTTCCGATTCCCGCCGCGAGATGTCCGGCTACGAGGCCGACGAACGCGCGGTAACTCTCATCCAAGGGCCGGTACCGGTTCAGGGCGGCCACCAGGAACCCGTATGGGGCGCCGCCCTGCTGGGCCAGCGGTGCTATCAG